>Ga0247727_10000760_pt1 | contig 78895 bp, 116 predicted proteins | sample WisWelCaveWW1625_FD_202498 | JGI IMG/M metagenome (GOLD analysis project Ga0247727, IMG submission 202498) | Biofilm microbial communities from Wishing Well Cave, Virginia, United States - WW16-25 | ecosystem: Environmental > Aquatic > Deep subsurface > Groundwater > Cave microbial mat...
GACGGGGACGAGGACGAGGACGAGGACGTGGACGTGGACGGGGACGTGGACGGGGACGAGGACGGGGACGAGGACGGGGACGGGGACGGGGACGAGGACGGGGACGTGAACCAAACACCACAACCAAGGAGAAGAGACCAATGCAGAACATGAAGAAGATCGAGGACAGGGAGCTCGTGATGGTGAGCGAGGGCGACGACTCGGCGGGGGCCACCGTGTGGTGGCGGCTCCGCGGGGACTGCGACCGCCTGGCTCTGGTCGCGGCGCTGAGCGTTCGCAACCTGGAGAGCCGCGGCCCGGTGACGCACGCCCCGGAGGTCGCGCTGCGGCGCGCGGTCGGCGTGCTCCGCGGCAAGCGTCGGCTGATCCGCCCGCTGAGGCGCGGGTCGTGGGCCGTGGTCGAGGAGCAGCTCAACCCCACGGCCGACGCCCTCAAGCACTGGACCGGCCCGACCGTGTCGCTCGACGTGATCGGCCGCGCCGTGCTCAAGAACGCGAGCGCCGAGGAGGCGACGCAGGTCCGGGAGGCCTACGAGTACCACCTGGACGCGCTCACGACCGAGGACGTCAGCTCCTGGCTGATCGACCAGGTCGAGCACTGCGGCGCGGTCGGGCTCCGCGAGGGCGGGGGGATCTACTACCTGCCGCCGGCGGCGATGCCGCTGTGGAACCTGCTGGTCGAGGCGCTCGGGCAGGCCGCGCCCAAGCACACCGTCTACAAGGTCCCGACTGTCCGCATGACCAGCGACGGCGCGAGGGCGATCATGGACTCGCTCCAGGCCGAGGCCGATGCCGAGGTGCAGAGGATCGACCGCGAGCTGTCGACCGGCAAGCTCGGGGTCAGCGCGCTGGAGACTCGCGCGTCCGACGCCCAGGACCTGCTGGAGAAGGTCGGGCGGTACGAGCGTCTGCTCGACACGCGCCTCGAGGCCCTGCGCGGGACGATCGCGGCGCTCCAGACGGACGTGGCGACCGCCAAGCTCGCGGCCGAGGCGGCGGCCGAGGAGAAGGCGTCGTGAACCAGACGAGGAGGATCGTCACCCTGGGGGACCTGCAGGAGTGCCTGCGGCAGTTCCCCCCGAACACCACGCTCCGCGTGACCGCGAACGAGAACGGCCACGTGGGGCTGCTCGTCAGCCCTGTCGACGACGGTCAGGAGGTCGTGGACGCGCGCACCGCGTACGAGACCTACTGCGAGGCGCTCACGCTGGATGACCTGGTGAACGCCATCGTGGTCGACCACGTGGCTTCGATCCTGAAGCGCCAGGACGTGGGCGGCGTCAACGCTCACGTTGGGTCTCGGAACGGCAGGGGCTGGTGGACCGAGTGCCTCGGGTGCTCCGACTGCCGGCCCGAGGAGTACCACCCGCAGGACGACACCGGCGCGCAGAGGGGGCCACATGGCAACGGATAAGATCACCGACTTCACCAAGCTGGCGCGCCGCGAGGTCCGCCTGAAGCGGAGGACGTGCAGGCACGACTGGCGCCCAAGCCGGAACGGGGTCGAGGTGTGCGCCGGCTGCGGGGACAAGTTCCCGTGCCCAGGCGACTCCTGCGAGCACCTCGACTGCATCGAGCGCGGCCACGAGCTCGGCAGGCGCCTCGGGTTCCCGCGGAGCTACTCGTGGAGCTTCCGCACGTACGCCGACGGGCACCGGGGAGGCGACGACTGCCCCGGCTGCTCCGTCGCGCCGGAGGACCACTGGGAGTACGACGTGGACAAGGACGAGGACCCGAGCACGTGGATCACCAAGATCCCCCTGGAGCCGGCGGACCTGCGGAGGCTCGTATGATGGATGTCAGCATCCGGCAGGTGACGACGCAGCCCGGACTCGTGTTCGTCCGCATGAACGCCAAGGCCTCGAACTGGGGGCCGCCCAGCGGATGGGACGTGATCGCCTTCGCCGACGACCTAGACGCGGCCGTGGAAAGGGCCGAGGCGGAGATCGCCGCGCTGCTGCTGTTCAAGATGGACGTGCTGGGGGTGGGCCCATGAGCGAGATGAACAGGACCGACACGAGGAGGTGGGCCAAGGAGGAGTTGGCCCAGGCCGTGGTCGACTGCGTCGCGGAGGTCTGCGGTCGCATCGACACCGACGTGGACGAGGAGTGCGCCATCAAGGCCCAGGCCAGGCGCGTCCTGAAGTTCCTGGGGGACGGGAGCGTGCTCCCGTGAGGTGCAAAGATGGGGGCTTCGTGTTCTACGGGCGTGACGGCCACGAGTGGCTCCGCGTCCAGAACAGCGACGCGGAGGCTCCCGCACTCACCAAAGGCGCGAGCCTCGAGATCGATCGCGCGGTGTCGCAGATGGGCGCAGCCATGCCGGCGGCGCCGGAGCGAATCTTCGGTTTCGTGAACGAGCACGAGGAGGACGTCGACGCGGAGGAGGTGCTCCGCATCGCGAAGGCCGTGGCCCAGCGCTACGCGAACAGGTGCTGGTGGGCCGACGTCGGCGACATGGTCCAGGAGGCCACCGTCGCGATCATCGTGGCCAGGCGAACGTGGGATCCGCAGGTGGGCGTGCCGTTCGACGGCTACGCCGCCCGCGCGGCCGCGCTCCGCGTGAAGGACTGGCTGTGGCGCGAGTCGAGCCCGGTCACCGGCGGGCTGCACGACCCGCGCAAGAACGTGGCGGGCGTCCACGCCGCGGAGCTGAAGGACGACGTCGCGCCGCAGCCGGCGCGGGACCCCGGAGAGGCCCTGGACGAGATCGACTGGCGGCTCCGCGTGCGACGCCGGCTGCGGGCGCTCGCCGGGAGGACCCGGGACGGGGACCTGGCGGCCGAGGTGCTGGTGCGCGGCCGCCCGCCGGCGGACGTGATCCGGGAGACCGGCGCGGACGTCTACGGCGCCGTGCACCTGGTCCGCCGCAAGGTCGGGTCTGACGCTAGGATGTACGCGCTCTGGAGGAGGAAGAGGTGAGCACCAGCGCGACGCGGCCGCCCTGCTACCATAATGATAGCGTCGACCACGCGTGGGTCGTCGTTCCCTGGGAGCCGGGGATTCCAGAGCACGTCGGCTGCCGGGTTTGCTCAGAGACGCTCTCCAACCAGGAGCTCCTCGATTCGTACCTCGAGACCAGACGCATCGTGGAGTCCGGCATCGCGGTGATCACCGGCGAGCTGGAGCAGCTCAGGGCCGACCACGCTGCGGCCGCCGGCGAGCTGCGGGTCTCGCTGGACGACATGCCGCCGGGATCCGTGGCCAGGCGGGTCGTGGTCGCCAACCGGCACCTGTCGAACGAGCGCGGCAGGTACCGCGAGCAGCGAGCGAGACTCCAGCGGGCCATCATGCTCGCGCTCCGCGCCACCAAGACCCACGACTCGGTCGGCGCGGCGGACGCGCTCGAGGAAGCCATGATCGAGGTGGACAGTTGATTAACAGGGGGGCGCCGGGTGTGGTGCCCGGTTCGGGGTCGGCTGCTTTCGTGGTCGCGAGTCCTTGGGCGGCCGACCCCGCCTCCCGCCTTTCCAGGCCCGCCGCGATCTCCGCGGCGGGCTTTTCTTTTGACTCGGAGGTGTGACGTGGCAGCAGACAGGAGCGCCGTCGGGCGCAGGAGCAGGCGCAAGGGCCAGGAGTTCGAGCTCGCAGTCCGCGATCGTCTGACGGAGGCGTTCGTCTCCCAGACCAACACCGATCCGGAGAACGGCCTGTGCGTGCGCAGATCGAGCCAGGCCGAGCGGGCCTACGAGCCCGACCTGATCATCGAGGGCCCAGGCGTGCCGCTGTGGCTCTGCAACCTCTGGGTGGAGTGCGAGCACGCGAACGCCCCGGACCCCGGGAAGAAGATGGAGCAGGCGAAGCGGGACGCCGCGCTGGCGATCCAGCGGACGCGGCGCGACCGCGTGCCGGTGGTCGTCTGGCGCGAGACCGGCCGGCGGGTGATCTGGCTCTCCACGACCCTGCCGATCCTGAACGAGCTGATCGGCGGCGTGTGGCCGGTCGCCAACCGAGCCAGCGACCTGCTCGTCACGGTCGAGCTGGGGTCGGCGCTGGACCTGATGTCGATGGTGCCGGTGGCGACGCGCCAGCCCCGCCTGGAGGTAGCCCCATAGCCTCGCGCGCCAGGATGCAGTCGCGCTGCGCGGCGATCAGCGCCCGTGCATCGACCAGGTACTCCCCAATCGCGCGGACCGTGTCGGTCGTGAGCAGGATCTTTCCCGGGGAGTTGACCTCACCCCTGACGTCGACCGGGGTGGGTTCAGATGGTAGGTCGCACGGCGGCGGCTTCGGGCTCACCACGACCACCGCCGGCGGTCGCGGCTGCTGGACGCACGGCTGGCAGCTCCGGCCCGAGCAGCCTCCGGACTTCAGCGAGAACGTCATCGTCAGTGCCAGTAGCCAGCCTCTCGCGGACATGCTTCGACAGCTCCTCCCGCGCGTCGCGCGCGGCCTTGGCGTACACGGCGGCCTGGGCCCTCGCGTCCTCGAGCTCGGCGAGCGCGCGGACCTTCGCCGTCTTCTCGTCATCCCGATCACGCTCGACCGCACCGCGCTGCTTGGACTCCTCGTTCGCAAGCGCCTGGGCCTCGCCGCGGAGCGTGACCTCCGCGCGCACCCAGCGGACGGCCAGGATGAGGCCGATCGCGAGGGTGAGCGCGACGGCCGAGACCCCGATGGTCGCGGCGGCCCCCACCTAGAGGCCCCCTAGCGCCGCGTAGCCGCACGCGCACGCCGTCGGAACGGCCTGCCCTCGTGTAACTCGGGGCTGGGCTGTCGAGGCGCTGAGGGCCCCTGAGAACGCCCGTACGAGGACCCCCCAAAAACACGCCACCAGCGGCCCGTTCTCGAGAATGTTCAACTGAGGGCCGGGCAGGGGCCCTCTGGTGTCGTGTCCGTTTGGACACATATAAACAAGCAGTTCCAGCACTTTTAGGTTGACGGGGCCGGCTCGCGCTTCTTGAAGGCCTGGAGCAGCTCGTGGACGAGCACCGCGCCGGGGCCACCCCCGGCAACGACGAGGGAGTCGAACACGGAGTTGCCGAGGGCGTAGTGGGACAGCAGGGCGATCGGCACGGCGAGCCCCATGGCGATCCACGCCATCCACCGCTTGGGCTTCGGCCCGGAGACTCGGTGGACGATCGTCAGCAGCAGCTTCAGCATGCCGGCGATGAGACCGGCCCACAGGAGTAACTTGGCGTCCTTGTCGCCCTGCGCCTTGATCACCTCGTACTTCGCCCTCAGCTCCTTGAGCTCGTCCACCACGCCGAGTGCGGGCGCCGAGACGACGTCGATCGCGGACCCAGACCCAGACCCAGACCCAGACCCAGAGTCGGCGTGCGCCGTACCCACGGAGTAGAGGGCCAGCAGCCCGGCCGCAATTACCGTCGTGAGCAGGGCGGTCAACGCCAAGCTGATGATCAGCGAACGCATCTGTGACTGGCGTGGGTAGGTACCGGTGGTCATGGCTGGTCGTCCTTGGTTGGTTGGATGAGCCTGGGCGTGTCGGCCCCGAAGCGGTGATAGACGAACTTCTGAAGCTCGCGCACGTCCGACTTGATCTCGTCGGCTTGGCGTTGGGCCCTCTCGATCCCGTTCCTTATCGTCGCATCCTCGGCGCCGAACCCGTAGAGGGTCTTCGCCACCGCGATGGCACTGCCGAGCGCGAATGCGGTGGCGGTGGCGGCGGCCCACCGCAGTAGCTTGTTGGTCTGCTGCAGCCTGTCGACCTGGATGACGAGGATGCCTATCCGGTTCTCGAGGTCCTGCAGCGGACCGACGGTTCCGTGCGCCGGCGTCGTAGGGCACAACGGGATCTCATCGCTGTGCTGGCTCACGGCGCCCTCATCCTCGGCGTGACGTTGAAGTACGAGGGCGCCACCACCTGCTGCTGGGCCGCTGCCTTCGTAGCCCACACGTCCATGATCACTCTGCCGCTGAGGTCGATCGTATCTGCGCTGGCGATCGAAAATGAGTATCGACCGACGGCGGTCGACACCTTCATCGCGAGCTTGGCTAGAACTGGGTCACCACCAAGTGTGCTGCGCATCGTGAGCTCCAGTCGATCCGCTCCAGCGAGGTCGAGGTCGACCAGCTGGCCGTCGTGGTCCACCAGGTTCAACTCGATCACCCCGTCGGTGCCGCGCGGCCAGTCGACCTGTACGGCCGTGTTCGTCAGCACCCCGTCGGTGAGGGGGCCGTCTGCGAGCACGCCGAGGAGGGTCACGAGCGCCATTGGTCGCTACGGTAGCATGAAGGCTGGTAAGCTGAGCACCCTCACAACCTTGGCCACACCACCCAGCGCCACACGCCGACGCTGGACTCAACCACTCGACCTATGATTCTGGAGTTGGTCCCCGGGGCAAGCGCGGGCTGCGCCGTGTCGCTCACGTACACCGGGTCGTTGACCGCCGGGGCTCCCGCCTCGGACACCTCGACGAGACCGAGCACGCGCACGAGCACGAGTCCGCTCGCGGCCGGCGCCGCTCCGGTCGGCGTCCCGACGACGACGCCGAGCGGCCCGCTGACGTTGACCGCGACGGTAGCAAGCGCCAGCGCCGTGACGGCGAGCCGTTCCTCACCCGGTAGGCCTGCCTTGATCAGGGCTGTCGCGTTGAACTGCACGACGTCTCCAGTGGTCGGGAAGCTGACGGCGGGATTCTTGGCGACGATGACGTTGCCGTCGGTTCCAGCGACGTTGAGCTTGCGCAGCTGGCGGTTCACCGCCGTCTTCCAGCCGCGGGCTGAGTCGACCTCGACGGTCTCCTGCGCGGCGACCTCTCGATCGTTGGTCCGGAGGTACCGGACGGCGGCTATCGCCATGTCCGAGACCTCGCTGGCCAGCGTGTCGTTGACCGTCAGCCTGAGCAGGTAGGAGCCCTCCTTCTTCGGGGTGAACGTCGGGTTCTCGATCGTCGTCGACGACAGCACGTCGGCGGTGCCCTCTGGCTGATCGAGGATCTCCCAGAAGTACGTGACCTCGCCGCCCACGTCGGCGTTCGACAGCTGAACCAGCGTGTTGATCGGCAGGTCGTCATTCGACGCGGCGACGCCGTTGATCTCGATATTGGCAGCCGGCATTGAGTCTCCCTACGGGGGCGGTGTCCTGGTGATGTACGTGTTGCCGATGATGATCCCAGCCGCGTTTGGGTCGGCCTTCAGGTAGTACGTCTCGTTCAGCGAAGTCCTCCCGACGATCGAGTTGGGAATGGCCACCGTGTACGCCGCCCAGGCCGCCGGCGGGTTGGTGACCGTCAGGAGGGCGACATTGGTGGCCGATCCTGTGTTGTCGGTGAAGTTCACCTGGACGTCGACGTCGGCGACCCCGTTCCCGAAGATGTCCACGGTCAGACTCCGAAGGATCGTCCCCCTCGGGTAGACCAGGGGGAGGTACCAGTCCTGGACGTCCAGTGGAAGGTGGATGCCGAGGAACGGGGTGAGCCAACCCGCGGCTCCGCCCGGCGACCACAGCGCCGGGTGGATGAGGTCCACCTGGTCGGCGACGTTCAGCGGTGAGATCGCGCTGCGAACGACGGTGTCGATATTGGCGGCGTTGATGACGACCACGGCGGTCCCAACCGTGATGTGAACGAGCGCCAGGTAGCCGGTGTCGGTGGCCGGGGCGACGGGGACGGCCGCCACGACGCCAGACTTGTACGCGAGGGCCGTCGTGGGCACCGCCGCCGCCGCGTAGTAGGCGAGCGTACCGTCGACGTTGAAGTCGAGCGTCTTATCCACGCTCGCTGGGCTGAACGCGTTGGTTACCGGGTCCAGAAAGCTGCGAGACTGCGGGTTGTCCGTCTGGCGGTTGTACCTGACCTCGATCAGGTCGATGCGGCTGTTCACACCTGGGGCCGCCGGGACGGCCACGGTCAGGTCGGTGGCCAGGAGGATCGGCTTATAGCGCGCGAGGTCGTCGAGCCCGACGACGGCGTCTACGGCGCTCGGCACGTCCGTAGGGGCGTCCTGGAATCCGATGCCGGCCTTCAGGAGGACGGACATCGCGACCGGACTCGAGGCCTGGACGAGGAACCCGGTGCTCAGGAACCCGTCGCGACCGCGGAGGAGGCTGAACATGGTCTCGCGCAGGGACCTGTCCAGCTGAGAGAACCCCTGGTTGATGTCGTCCGCCAGCGGTTTCTCCAGCGGGTAGATCACAGTCCTGTTGTACGGGTTATTGGCCATTGCTTCGTTTCCTCCTTACGTCTCGAACTCGTCAACTTCAGCCGGGATGATGGACACGGCGACGCCGCCGCCCTTCACGGATCGCAGGAGGTCCCAGACCTTCCGTAGGAAGGCCGCGCGGCCCTCGGAGCTGTCGTCATCCTCCCCGTTCCATACACCGGACAGGGTTGCTCCGTCTAGCACCGGGCTGCTCCACGCCGAGACGGCGCGCTCCACTGACCCCTCAGTCGCCGGGTCGTTGTAGGCCATGCCGCGATCCGCGAAGGACGGAAACACGGCAGGCACGATCACCACGAAGGCCCCGCGGTGATCCGCCTCGCTCATCCAGCGGGGGGTGAACCTGTCATCTCGTGGATCGTTGTAGGCCCACTGGGCCGCCGGGCCGAATATCGCGTTCGTCGGACCCCCGCCTGAGTGGTTCCAGCACGTCTGGTATCGACTCTCCCAGGTCTCGATGAGGTCGTACTGGAACCCCCTCGGGAGGAAGATCGCGTCGAGCTGCCGGCGGATGGCGTCCAGGCTGACCGTGTCGGGCAGCTGCCTGATGCGGGTCTTGTACGTCTCGTCGACCTCACTCGGGAGTCTCGGCAATCGCCGGTCGAGGCCGAGCTGGTCCAGTACGGCCGCCTGGCCGCCCGCGGCGTCGGCGACCTGCCTGACCTGGATGGTCGGCTCCGTGAACGGCGGGTCCTCCAGCGGGATGACCACGCGGTCGATCTCGCCGGGGAGGACCGCCCCGTCGGCGGTCGAGAACGGCCCGGCGACGTCGTACTCGGGACCGGGCGCTACCGCCCTGACCTGCCCCTCCTTGAACAGGTCGAGCGCGCCGAACTCGACGTCCGCCACGAGATAGTACGAGCGCCCCGTCCTAGACGTCCGGCAGATCGTCCCCTCCTGTAGGGTAAACGCGCCGGCCGCCGCGCTCGCGCGCGAGAACTCCACCGTCGCTACGGAGTGGAACCCACCGTGCGAGAGCAGGATGAACGAGCTGCACTCGAAGCGGCCGATCGCGAGCGACACGCGCTCGAGGGCCTTCGCGTAGGCCTGGAACACCTCGTAGCCGGACTCCGGGTCCGCCTTGAGCGGGTCGAGGTACCACTCCGGGAACACGCGGTCGAGGACCGACAGCAGGTCGGCCTCCGTCAGGTAGTACGGGTTGCATCCCGCGACGCCGCCGCCCGGCGCCAGGTACGAGGTCGACGGGATCGCGCCCGGGGCTGGTAGACCCGGGACGCTGAGCGGCCACGAGAAGGTGAAAGGCACCTACGGCCCCACGTAGACGTTGCCGAGTAGGTCCACCGCGAAGACCCGCAGCTGCGGGTTAGTGGTCCACCCACCCTTGCGGCGGAGCGTGTATCGGTACCCGTTCGAGATTGCCTCCCTGGTCGACCCGCCGTCCAGGTACAGCTCGGTGAACTCGGTGAAGTCGTGCGCGGGTTCCGGGAGCCTGAACGGGTCGAGGGTGATCATCGGGATGACGAGCACGAGCCCGTCCGAGTCGGTCATGTCAAACTGAATCGGGGTATCTGGACCGACCGGCTGACCGTTCGGTGGCTCGAGGTTGGTCAGCGTGGGCGCAGCTCCGCTGCCTGGCACGTAGACGGACCAGGAGTACACGTATGTGAGAGCGGGGGCCTTGATGACCTTGAGCGCGCCGAACCCCGGGACGTCGACCTCGGCTGCGGCCAGCTCGTAATAGTAGGCCCCGGAGCCGGTCTCCGTCACTGTACCCGCGCCGTTTGCGAACGCGCCGCCGTTCTCGCTCACCTGGCGATCAGCCCCCGCGATGGCCAACCCCGTGACGGGGACCCCGGAGCTGTCGACCAGGTAGATCGGGATTCGGCGCCTGGCTGCGCTGGCCTCGTTCGTGACGAGGCGCCGGTCGATGTCGACGGCGAGCACGAAGATGCTCGCCGTCGGGCTGACGTTGACCTTGAGCATCGCGTAGCTGTCGGTCGTCACCTCGGCGAGCGTCGCCTCGTAGTGGTACAGACCAGACCCAACCTCGGCCCACGTACCCGCCCCGTTGGCGAACGCAGCCCCGCTCTTGCTCACCTGGAGCTGCGCACCGGCGGGCACGACGCCGGTAACTGGGGCGCCCGTGCTGTCCACCAGGTAAACAGGGATGCGCCTCCTGGCGGCAGTCGGCTCTGCGTAGTTGATGATCATGGCTGGAGTGTTCTGGTCAGGCCGCCGCCGCCGGCGCCGCCATTTTGCCCCGTCCCCGTCCCCGTCCCGGCGGCGCCGCCAGTGACGCTGAGCGTGACGCTGAGTGGCGAAGATGAATTCGTTATGATCACGATGATGCCACCGGGGCCGCCGCCTCCTCCTCCTGCGTTACCGCCGCCGCCACCGGCGTTACCTCCAGCGCCGCCCTTGGCCTCGATGGTTCCAGCCCCGGCAATGGTCTTCGCCATCACGCCGATGACGCCGCCGGCGCCGCCGCCGGCGCCGCCGCCGCCGGTTCCAGCCCCGCCCGCACCAGCGCCACCAGCGCCACCAGCTCCTCCGCTCACGAGGGCGGCGGGTGAACCCTGGAGGTTTGGGCACCGCCCAGTGAGGATCTGCGTCAGGTCGTTCCAGCTCGGGCCCTGCGTCGCAGACGGTGGCCCAGCTGGGACGTCGCCGCCTCCGCCGCCCGCTCCGTTACCGCCGCCGCCTCCCTGGAGCACGCCTCCGTTGCCGCCGGCGCCCGGGCTCGTCGTCGCGACACCAAACGGCGGGCTGTTCGGTGCCGCCGGGCTGTTCACACCCCCAGCGGCCGCGTTGCCACCAGCCGCGCCCGAACCAGTCTGGCTGTACACCGTCTGCACGACGTCAGCCGGTGTACCCGCCGTGCCGCCGGTCGTGGTCGTGCCGTTTCCGCCCACGCCGCCGTTGCTCCTGATCGTGCCTGAGAGGGTCAGCGTGCCAGAGCAGAAGATCCTGAACCCAGCCGTCTTGATGATCGCGGCGACGGCGACCGTGATCGACGTTGCCCAGATATCTCGCGTCAGCGTGTAGACATTCGCCGCCGGCACGAGCGAGAGTCCAGCGAAGCCGGTGACGGTGGTGACCCCGTCGAAGGCAAGGGCACCATCGACGCCGATGCCGTACCAGGCGGTGCTTCCGGCATTGGCTGGGGTCCCGGCGCTCTGCGGCGAGAGTAGGTCACCCATGAGTTAAGTTGCCTCCGTGATGATCTGGTCTGGATTGACCGTCGTGAAGAGGGACGCGCCCTGATTGGTCGCCGTCACGAGGTCGATCGTGGTCCTGAGGACCTGCATCGCCCTCGGCACGATCGTACCTGCAGGCACCGCGATCTCGTTGCCCGTGATGATGAGACCGTTCACGGCGCGCAGGGTCGCTGCGGCGGCCTCTGGCTCGAATGACTCTCCGGGAACCAGCTCGTTGGTGTAGTTGACCACGGCGGCCCGAGCCTGCTCCGACGTCAAGATCGGGTCGACGCCGGCCGCGAACGTCAGGTCGAGGCGAGACTGGATCAGCACGACCTGGGCTACGATGACCTGCACGAACATCCCAGCGCAGCGGACGTTCGACAGGGCGAGGAATACGGTTCGCGCCAGGCTCTGCGCCTGGGCGTCGTACAGGGCGCTCGTCTGGTTGATGGTAACCAGGGCGTCGGTGAATCGATCCGAGATGAGCAGCTGGACCCACCGCCCCGGTCGTCCCGTCGAGTCGAGCACCTCGATCGCGTTGGCCTTGACCACGCCGGGGACGGCGAGCGCCCCGGCCTCGATGGCCGCGAGGGTTCCCCTCTGGGCCGTCGTCCAGAACCTCCGACAGCGGTCCCGCAGGCTGTCGTCGGACTCGGCGTCGGCCGCGCCGGCGGTCGCCACGACGTTGGTGACTGCGAGGTCGCTGGGCGACCCGGCGATGGAGGACACGATGCTCGTGATGGCGCCGGCCTTGGCCTGCTGGTTGAAACCGGCGAGGATGGACCGGATCGAGACGTAGGTGGGGCCCACGGACGAGACCGGGAAGCTGGTGGTAACCGTCGTGATGAACTGGACCCCGTCCGACGTGGTCAGCTGGGTACCAGCTGGGATGGAAAACGCGCTCGTCGTCAGCGCCGTGGTCGTGAACTTCACCGTCCCGAGCGAGGGCGCCGCTGGCTTCTTGACGATGGTGTACCTGTCGAGCGCCAGCCTCTCCAGCCTGGCCTCCTCCGAGGAGTCCAGGAACTGCCCACGGCACACGTTGATCAGCTGCCCGACCACCTCGTCCGCCATGGCCGCGCCTCCGGCTAGGAGGACGTTGGCGTCGGTCCCGTCTCGCTGCACGACGTCGGCGGACAACTTCGCGTTGAGGCCCAGGATGCGATCCCGGGCGACGCGGAACAGGTCTTCTCTGGTGGGGAAGTCAGCCAAGGGTCTGCCCAATGGGGGAATTGAGGGCGACAGTAACCTGCTCGCCGGTCCGAGTCATCACCGCGGTGACCTTGACCGAGAGGGTGTTCTGGCGCTGGGAGATGGACGCGGAGACCGAGGAGATGCCGGGCTGCTCGAGCATGAGCTCGCGCTCGATGGCGGCCTTGAACCTGACCAGGTCCCCGCCCGGGATCGGCTGCTTGACCCGCAGCCCGACCCCGTACGCCGGGATGTGGTAGAAGTCACCCGGCGTCGTGGTCAGCCTACGCAGCAGCAATTTCTGAATCAGGGCGGGCCCCTCCACGAGGGCGTAGTCTCCTCCCTGCACGACGAGGACGCCCCCGAGGTTGGTGTCCCCAGACGACGGGGAGGGCGCGCTGGCCAGGTCGCGACTGCCGACCCTCCTCCTCGTCAGGAGGGCCTGAGGCGTCGACGTGGCCACCTCCGTTACCCCGGCGAAGTCGGCGCTGTCTGGGGTTGTCACGACGTGGTCAGCCGCGTCCCTGAGGGTCACGGCCGTGACCCTCATCGTGCCCGTCGAGTTAATGAACTGCTGGACCGACCGCACCCGCCACGAGAGCGGGTGCTCGTGCGGCGTGATCTCGGCGACCTCGAAGACCTGCAAAGTCGCTGGTACGGAGAACTGCCAAGACAGCGGGTTGCGAACGTCACCCGGTAGGACCAGTGACCTGTCCAGCGGCGGGCGAGACAGGACCACCACTGCCTCGTGGGTGCTGACGGCCCACGCCCTCTCGACGGTCAGCGCCGCGGCTACGCCGTAGGCGCCTAGGCCCCACGGCCCGGTTCCCCAGGACGTCACGTAGTCCTAACCTTCTGCGAGAGGGCCGAAGCCACCGCCGAGGTGAACGCGGTCAACGCCGCGGTCAGCGCCGCAGCTGGCGTGCCAGGCGGAGTCGTCGTGCACGTCGCGGCGAACGTCGTGATGGCGGTGAAGAAGGCGTCCTCCGCGAGCCTGTACGTCGTCCCCTTAATGACTGACTCGGAGGCCGACTCGGCGCCGAGTCGGACCCCGCCGCTGCCCTGGGCCTCGATGACGAGGTTACCGGCGCCCTTGGTGATCATCCGCAGGGTCTTCCCGGGCTTGACCACAACGAGCAAGTCCTCGGGGTGGTCAACCACCTCCTGCGGAGGTGGGTCGCTCGCGCCGTGCAGCCGGCGGGTGACGATGAGCCCGGCGTCGGGGTCCCCGCTGGGGGCCTCGACCAGCACCTCGTCATCGACCTCGAGCGGGGCGTACATGCCGAACCCGTTGCCAGCGTACTCGACGCCCAAACGGGCGGCCGACTGATCGCCCAGCGGCATGAGGGTGACGTCGACGAACACCCCCTCAGCCGGGTCGACGTGAACGGCGGTCACGACGGCCAGCGATACCCACGTGCGCGTGTCCATGCCCGGGCCCCGCACCGCGGCGCCGAGCCGGGCGGTGTCGATGGACTTAGAGACTCTCGAGTTCTTCAGCATCGTTAATCATTCACCACGAAAGTTCTTGTTGATGGCAGCGAGCGTCTCCTCGGTGCTGCGCCGGGCCTTCTCGATCTCTTTCCGGCGAGACCAGTAGACGGCGGCCTCCTTGTCAGTCGGTTCCTTGTCCGTTCCGTACTTCTTCTGCATGTCTCGCGCGGTCAGGGTCTTCGGCTTCTGGTCGTTCGAGGCGCCGATGGTGGTGGTCGCCACCGTCGCGTTGGCGCCGAGCTGCTCGCTGATGTCGTTTCGCACAGTCACGAAGTTCTGGAAGTCGAAGCTGACCTGGATGCCGGCACTCTGGGACCAGTTGAACACGACGTTGGACGTCCGGAACGTGCTCAGCAGGTCGATGACGGTGCCGCGGCTGGATGCGGCCAGGACGCGAGCGAGGTTCTCGTCACCCGCGTCGGCCTTACCCCACAGGGCCTGCCGAATCTCGCCGACGGCCTCTGCAAACGAGGACCTGTTGCTGTCGACGTACGTCGACACGTTTGGCGCCGTCGAGCCGAGGGCGCGCACGTCGACCCGGAAGTCGACGGCGTCCCCGGGTCGGAGGCGGAGGAGGTCTGGGTCGACGTTGTCCCCCTTGTACGACGCGAGGGTGTCCGTCCTGCACGACCCGCCGATCTCCTGGCGGCTGATCTCCTCCCACAGGGACCGGGCGATGCCGACGAGCTGGTTCTGGTCTCGAATGCCGTGGACCGAGATGACCTTCACGTCCTCCTGGGAGACCTCGCCGCTCGGGGAGACCCCGGACATCCTCGCCATCTTCTCGTTGACGGGGGGCCATTGGGCCGTCAGGAGCTTGGACAGGCCCCGTGAGGTACTCGACGTGTCGAACGACACGACCTTGATGACGGGCACCTTGGTCCCAGAGAGCTTCCTCTCGAAGGTCAGCTCGCGAATGTTTCTCCCATAGATCATCTTGCGCTTCGCGAACTCGCGGCCCAGATCGTCTGTGCGCGGGGTCGGCACGAACACGGGGTCCGTCGGCGCGAACGTCGGCTTGGATTGGTCGAAGATTGAGAACGCTGGGCGGATGACCAGGGTCCGACCGCGAAAGTACGGGATCGCCCCGACCAGGAAGCAGTACTTCGTGATCATGTCCCACATGGCGACCTTGTCGTCGCCGCCGTTTCCGGCGCTCGTCCCCTCCCCGTTCGCCTTCCGCCGCACGCGGGTGAGGCCCTCCGAGTCGAGCACCGTCGCCGGCGCCCCGTTCGGCCAGTCCTCGGGAGAGACCTTGACCTCCATCCTGGCCGCCTGCGGGTGGGTCTCGAGGATGGCTGCGACGACCTTGTCGATCGGCTGGTCGAGGTTGATCTTCGCGATGACCTCGGGCTTGACCGGGGAGTCGAGGAAGATGCCGCGGAAGTCTCGTCCCTCGATCTTGACCGTGGACGAGGTCTCCCCGTGCGAGACGAACCACGTGTCTACGACTCCCGCGATGACCATCAGGTCGTCCCGGGGCGTCCCGCGCATGCCGGCCGACGTCGTCTTCAGGACCGATCGACGACTGCCGTCCTGCTCGACGCCGGCCATGCCGGCCGAGAAGTTCTCAGGGGACACGGTTCCCATGTAGACCTCGACCGCCGCGGAGCGGACCAGCCTCGGGTCGATGGGCAACTCCCGCCAGTCCAGCTCCAGCGAGAACTTTCCAGCCTGCCTGTAGCCGGGAAGTTCGACCTGGGCCGAGATGGGCACGCGGTTGCTGATGAACGACATGTTGGAGTCGCCCTGCTGGGTGATCAGCGGCCTCGGGACCTTCACGACTCGACGCCCGTGTGTAATCCCGCGGACCTGCTTGCCGCCGACGACCGGCTGCTGGGACCTGGAGGTCGCAGCTGGGTCGCCATCCTGAGGTCCCGGCTCCGGGATTGGCTCGTCGACCTTGAAGGCCTCGTCGAAGCGCAGGCGAAAGTTCACCACGCAGCTCGGGTAGAAGTACTCGCCGCCCTCGGGCACGGCTAGCACCCATCCTGCGGCGGGATGGCCGGCACGAACACGACCTGGCCAGCCGACAGTCGGCTAGACCCGAGGCGATTGTAGATCATCAACCCTCGCCAGTCGTCGGGGGACCCGTAGAACACCGTCGAGACCTCCCGGAGATCCTGGTCCTGCCTAGCCTGGAACACGCGGATGGCGTCGCCCTCGATCAAGGTGAGAAGCGCCGACTGCTCGCTCGCGGCCATGTTTCGGAGCGCGGTTGCGCTGCGAGCTCGGTCGCGAGCTTCTGCCCGCTGCGAGAGGATCTGGCCGAACGTCAGCTCGACCGAGTTGATCACGCTGACGCCGCCCTGGTCGAGGGCCGCGCCGTCTATCGACCGGTTGACCAGCGTGACGAACATGTCCGCCTCGAGCTTGAGGCCGTCGAGCACGGCGGCGGACTTCCTGAGTGACTCTGGCCCAGACAGGCCCAGAGTGACGGCCTCGTTGACCGCGTCCCCCATGGCCTCCGCCCCGAGCTGGAGCAGGCTCGTAACCTCGTCCAGGAAGCTCGTCAGTCCGGCGAACCTGTCGCCAGCCTGCGGCACGATGTCGGCGACGGTCCCGGTCGGGACGAGACGATTGACCGCGTTCTGGACCTTGACGGGGAGGTCCCCGAGGTCGGATGCGCCGGGATCTTGGAACTTGACGTTGGCCAAGGACTCGGCCTGGGAGGTCCACGCGAACATCATCTCCCACTCGCAGTCGTGACCCGTGTGCCACTTGACCGTGAACCGATCGATGATCCCACGGCGGGCCTGGTCTAGCCACGTCACCTCGACCTGGGACCCCTTCCGACGCATGTCATCGGCGGTCCTCACCAGATCTCGCACGGTGTTGAGGGACACCTCGATTCCGTCCTCAGCCGAGGTGACCTCAGCGTACGGGAGGTGCTCGCTGGTGATGAGGTGCTCGCCGATGAAGACGTCCTTCCACTGGCCTGTGACCGTGGTTGGCTCCTCCTTCGCCCCGTAGGCCTGGAGCGTTCCGATCGGCGAACCCGGGTACCAGCTGATCGAGTTTCGCTGCGTACCAGACAGCTCGAACGGTCGATAGGGCAGCGCCCGCCCGCGGAGCGTCAGAGCCCGCTTGTCACCTGTCATCTCCCGGATGGAGAACGGCGTAGCCAGATCGTTGGCGGTCTCGGCCACCGCTCACCGCACCGTGTAGAGGGGCGCGAACCCCGACTGGAGGCGGCGCTCGCCTACCGAGGCCAGGTCGGACGCGAACGCGACCGCTATGCGGTCGGGGTCGAACCCCTCCGCGAACTCCTGCTTGATGTCGAAGCGGGATCCGCGGAAGTCCTGGTAGGTATCGCCCTTGTCGGGTGTGCCTGTGAGGGATCCCCCGAATTTTTTGCGCTGTGCCTCGACCGCCGACCTCGTCTTGCTTTCCCCCGTGAATAGTTCAGGAGATAGCTTGTGGGCCCTCTTGAGGGCGGCTTCGGCTTCCTGGAACTTCTTGCGCTCCTCGTCCGTGACCTTCCCCCTGTGACCAGCCAGCTCGCGGGTGATCACCTTAACCTTCTCCTGGGCTGCCGCGATCTTCTCACCTCGCTGGATGTCCTCCTCGGCCTTCCTGCGCAGGTTCTGCTCGCGCTTGGTCTCCCAGTGGGCGATGCGTTCTACGCGGTCTGAGATCCACTCGACCACAGAGGCTATGGCCCCGAAAACCGTCTCGAAGACCGACATGAGCTTCTCGCCGAGCCACGCCAGTCCACGACCGATCGGCGAGTCCTCGCTGAACATCTTGGCGATAGACGACCCGATCTTGCCGAGGGCGCTGAAGATTCGGCTGAAGTGGTCCTTGATCCTCCCCGCGATCTCAGGGAACGCCTTGAACGCGGCGACGATGAGCCCGATGGCCCCGCCGATGATGCTCAGCCTCCCGAGCATGCCGATGATGGGACCTAGGGCCGTAGCCCCTTTGAAGAACGACATGATGGACCCACCAGCGGACGCCAGCCCGAGCCCGCCGCCGCCCTTCGTCACCCACTTCCCGGCCCCGCCCTTCGTCACCCACTTCCCGGCCCCGGCGACCATCCCGCCCATCGTCATCTTCCCGCCGGACAACTTCTGCATGGCGTAGCTGGCCATCATGATCTTGGCGTACGTTTTCGCCAGCGTGATGATGGTCTCCATGTGGTTGACTAGGAAGATCCCGAACCTCTCGGCCTTGTCCGCCCACCCGCTGATGGACGACGAGAACTTGTCCGCCAGCTTGGTGAGCGCCGGCGCCAGCTTGATCATGATGCCGGCGGTCAGACGCTTCCACGCGATGCCGATGCGGCTAGTCGCCTCGTTGTACTCCTGCATCCCGGCCATCGCCTGCTCGTTGAAGGCGGAGTTGGCCAGCGTACCGTCCTCGATCATCTTCTTGACGACCTCGGGGCCCTTCCCGAGCATGTCGATCATGCCAGCCGCCGACTTAGCGCTGACGTTGAGAGCGCGCCCGATCTGCCCGGCGTCTAGGCCGCTGTTGACGACGGCCTTGGACATGGCGACCAGGGACTTCTCGGGACCCTCCTTGAGGTTGATGCCGTACTTCTTGGCGAGGTTCGCAGCGGCCTTGTTGCCCTCCTCGAGCTTGGTCCCGCGCTGGACCATGCGGGCCATGATGCCCTCGACCTCGTCGGCGGCGACGCCGCTCTCCTCCATGGCGTTCGAGATGCCGCCGACCCGGTCGGCGGCGATGCCAGTCAGGTCCGAGATCCTGTCTAGGTGGTCGATGTAGTCCTTGGCTCCGCGGATCGCCCCGCCTAGGTTGAACAGGGCCCCGAAGATGGCCGCCCCCTTGGCCATGTCGACGAAACGACGAGTCGCCCCGTCGACCGCCTTGCCGAGGCGGTGGGCCCCGGTCTCCATGTTCCGGAGCTTGGGAGACGCCTTGTCGTCGACGTCGAACTCGATGTCTACCTTCTCGTCGGCCACGGCTCAGCCTCCCCTCGCCTCTCGGTGCGATAGGGAGGTCCCCGTCTTGTTCTCGGACTCGATCAAGTAGCCGAGGCCGTCATTGAACCGCACGAGCTGGTCCCAGGTCAGCTCCCCGATCTCGGAGAGCTGCTGGTGGCCGTAGCGGGCGGCGCAGGCGATGGTCTTGAACATGTCCGTGACGTGCTCCTCTACGTCGGGGAAGGCCCGCGACAGCAGGTATATGTAGCCACCGGGGGGCCTCCGGAAGGCGTCAGGGGAGTCGGCCTCTAGACCTTGACCTTCCGGCTCCCCAGGAACTTTTTTGTGACGGCCTGGCTCTTGACCGTGCTCATGTCCGAGTACGCCTCCAGGATGAGCTCCCGGATTACCGGGTCGGCGTGCTCGAGCACGCGCTCATCCTCGGCCTCGGCCTTGTTCAACTTCCGCCCGTCGACCTCGACCAGCGCGAAGCGGGCCCAGTTGTAGGCGAGCTTGGCCTGGTTCCCGCCGGCACGCTCCGAGGCCGCGATCTCCTCGCTCATCTTGAGCTTGACGAGCCCGACCGACCGCCTGACGAACTCGTCCTGGTCGACCATCTCCTCGGGCAGCTCGTACTCGTAGACTGGCCTCTGCTCCGGGGCTTTTCGGACGTTCGGTAGTGCCTCCACGCGCTCCTCCTAGTTCAGATCTGGTTGTAGTCTTCACCCTCGAAGTCGAGGGAGATCGTACCGTAGTCGGTCCGCGAACCGAAGCTGATCGGCACCTCGCCGAACGAGAGGTCCTTGAGCAGCATGCGGACGCGCTCGCCTCCCGGGAACACGAACGTCGCCTTGGCGTTGATCCGCACCCCCGGCGTCCGGCGCCTGGCCTTGTCGATGAGCCGGCGAACGAGGTCGAGCACGTCGCGGTTCTCGTAGTGAAGCTCCATCTTGCCTCGGAAGCCGCGGTACACGGAGTCGCGCCGGTCGGTCGTCTCGCCGAGGTAGCCCTCGCGGAGGATCTCGAGCTGGGCCGCCATCTCGAACGATCGAATGTCCTGGATCGAGGACAGTGGGACGTTGTCCTCGACGAGCAGCAGCTCGACTTCCTGCCCCTTGATTCTTTGAGCACACATCCTTTTTTCTCCGTCCTGAAAAGAAGAAGGGCGCGGCGGAGGTCCTTACCTGGACCGTCCCTCCGCGCCCTATCCCCGTCTTCGTACCCGGGTGAAGCGCCCTCGGGGGTGGACCCCCGAGGTGACTCTCGAAAGCTACGCGGAGGCCCGCCGGCTGTCAATCCCGAAGCCGGACCCTATGAAGAGCGGGGCGCAGTCGCACGAGGTGCCGCGCATGACGCCGCAGCCGACGTGGTGGAGCACGAACGCCACCTGCTGCCGCAGCGCGGCAGCCCAGACCTCGTCTGGGACGAGGTCCACCGACGCCTGCTTGCGCGAGCGGCGGCTCACGCCGCGGCCGGGACCTGGGACGTGACGACGACGCCCTCGCCCGCGTTGACCTGGACGACGATGAAGTCGGCCGAGGCGAGCGTGCGCACATTCACGATCATGACGAAGATGTTCTTGTCCTCGGACTGCAAGGTATTCCCGCTCTTGCCATCAAGCGTGTAACCGGAGATCCTCTGGGCCGACGGGTTGTCCGGTGACAGGAGTGACGTGAGGAAGTCGTCGACCTGGCCGAGCACTCCGTCCTTGAACTGCTCTGACATCGGCAGCTTGACGAACGGCTTGAGCGCCTGGGCGATCGAGTCCTCGATGAAGTTGGCCATCTTGCGGCGGTTGATGTTCTTCTGCTTTGAGAGCAGGGACGTCGTGACGCCGGACTGGAAGATCGGCCCGACGGTCTTGTCCATCCGGATGCCCGCGATACCCCGCAGGCGGAGGAGCTTCCACGAGTTGATGTCGAGCGTCGGGACGGCCCTCGCATAGCCGAGGACGGGCGCCAGCACGCGCTTGGTCGTCCCCGACGCCTCGCCGGGGTTCCGCTCCGGCGGCAGGTTGCCCATGATGGCCGACATCCAGCCGTCGCCGCCGACGTCGACCATGCCGTCGGTGGTCGTCGACCCGTCGGCGCGCCGGATGAAGAACCCGACGGCCTCTGGGACGAACGTCAGCACCGGCGGCCAGTGGTAGAAGACGCTCTCGTCCCGGTTCGCCCCGACGCCCGGGTCGGCGTCGCTGGTCACCGTGGTCAGGGCCGTCGACTGAGTCTGGTCCAGCTCCGGGGCGATCGAGCACGTGCGACCGACGCCGTTCGCGGACGAGCTGAGGACGTGCGAGCGCAGCTTGGTCCGGATGGTCGACGACTTGCGCGCGGCCCAGACGTGGGTGACCTCGGACGACGGAATCTCGTCGGCGAGCATGGAGTCGACGGCCGTCGCGTACAGCGCATCGATGCTCGCGTGATTGACGGCGTTGGTCCGCTGCACGTTCGCCGTATACGCGACGGCGGTCGTCGGGCCGACCTTCCCCGCGAGGCCCGACAGTGGATCCCAGGTGGTCGCGGTGGGCGCGGGGGGTGCGACGAGCGGCTCGATGGCCGTGTTGACCGCCCACGTCCCGTCTGACGAGTCGACGCCGGTTCCCGCCCCATTGGTCAGCGGGCGGGCGGCGACGGTGAAGCTGCCCTGCGAGGTCAGCACGGACCCGGCGCCGGACCCGTACGAGTCGGCCGCGCGGCCGGGGTGGATGCGATACGCGAGGGCAGCGCCGGTCGTCCAGTTGAACGACGACCCGTCGAGTCGCTCGACGACGAGGTTGGTCGCATCGGTGATCGATCGAACTCGGTAGGTTCGAGCGTTGGCGCCCTGAGCGCCGGCGGCGCCGATGACGCCAAGTACGAGGATGTCCCCGATCTCAACCCCGACCTTGCCGTCGGATCTGGACAGCGTCAGGAAGGACCCCGTCGCCGAGGTGAAGATCTGCGTGACGGCAGCCCCGACGGCCGTGACGGAGCCGTCGACTGCGGTCTTGTACTCATCCTCGGCGGAGAAGTCGACGTGGACCGCGAGCTTCATCCGCTCGGCGGCGACCAGCGACTGCTTGAACACGCGCCCCGCGGCGGCCGTCGCCCCCGCCAGTGGGATGACCGGCGTCGGGTTGGTCGCCGAGGTGTTGGTCGGCAGCTCGCGCCACACGCGAACGCCCGAGGCCGAGGCGAGGTTCACCGCCGCTAGGATCAGGCGCCCGAAGGTCTTGTTGCGCATCTCGACGTAGCCGCTCCCGCAGTCACCGCCGAACTGGCCGATGGTCTCGTCGAAGCCGCCGAACTTGTTGAGCACGTCTTGGCCCGAGACGACCTCCTGTGGCTTGGTCACCGAGGTGAACACCCCGGATGTGTCGACCGCGATCGCGTACGTCATGTCGGCAAACTCGCCTACGAGGGCCACCACGTTGGTGTCGACGCCGCCGATGGCGGCGGGGGGCGCGAGGTCGACGATGTTGATGCCCTCGATCGCCGTGATGACGTTCTCGGGCGGGAACGTGGTGAACCTTCTGATGAAGCCGGACATATGTCAGTCCTCCTGCGCGGGGTTGTCGGAGAGTATCACAGGTCGCCCCCGTCGCAGCCGTCCGTGACCTCGAGGTCCACCAGCGGCCGGAGGCCTGGGAGCGCTCGAGACCTGATTACCGACGCTCTGGCGGTCAAGAACACGGACCCGGGCCGCCACCGTCGGCGGGCGTTGTCCTCCGAGTCGAGCATCTGCGTTCGCATGGGCTCGTACACGGCGATCTGGTTGAAGTAGTGCGGAAGCTGCAGCTTGAACCCGTACATCCAGTCGACGGGGTTGAGGGCGTCCTCGAGCAGCATGGAGCACTGGATGCGCTCCTCCGGGTTGCTGGTGTGCAGCTCGACGACGAGCGGGATGGTGGCCTCCGAGTACCTGACCAGGTAGGTCTTGCGCTCGGGGGAATCGCCGGGCAAGGATTGAACCGGCGTCGTGTCGAGCGTCGGCGTGAGCGACGCGGCGTCATACTCGGCCTCGTCGCGGGCCATGATCGCCGCACCTGGGTACTTGGCGGTCTGCTCTGGCTCAGACCAGACCTCGGTCACGCGCTCGAAGCGGACGCGAACTCCGAGCACGTCGAGGTACACCTGCTCCAGGTACTCGCGGAGTCCGCGCTTGACGGCGGTGACCGCGTCGCACTCGCGATTGGCGGTGTAAGTGGACCGAACGTCCGACGGCCGCGTGATCAACGTCGTGCGGCCCAGCGGCGGCGGGACCAGGACAGGGGGGTTCACCGCCTCCGGAGGCGGGATCTGCGGATCGTTGCAGTCGCTCATCCGTTCTTCGCCCTCTTCAGCGCCGACCGGATCTCCTCGCGTACCTCCTCCATCACGATCCTGATGATCGCGCCGGAGGTGCCTGGGTTGGTCAGGACGCGGCGACCCGCCAGGCCTCGCTTGGCGATGGCCAGGGCGATCGGGAACTTCGCCTTCTCAGCTTCCTCGTCGGACAGCCCGAGGCGCTGCTTGACCCAGAGCTTGATGGTGTCGGGCGGTGGCATGCGCGAGCCGGCCCTGCGCCCGCGCTCGATTACGTCGGCGGCCGGATGGTCGTTGAACACGCGGCCGCCTGTGGCCGTGAGCTCGAACTGCCAGCGGCGCTTGTACTCGCCGGTGTTGACCGCGCCGATCGAGCCGTTCGGGCTCGCCGGCATCGCGTTGTCAACGGAGCTGTGGACCACGGCGATGGACCGCATGACGCCGCTGTGTATGCCGCGGACGATCGCGCTGTCCGCACCGCGCAGGTTCGACTTGAGCTTCGCGAAGTACTTGCGAAGGTCGGCAACGGTCATGGAGCGGCCGACGCTCATCCCTGCGTCCCCCCGTCTCGAGATCGGTTCTCGAGCGCGCTAACCAAGACGACCGTCCACTCGAACGAGGTCGCATTCCACGACGGCAGCGAGTCTCGCACGAACCGGCGCTTCTCGGATGGTAGGCCGTCGCGCCGGAAGAACTCGATCTCGTAGTACAGCGTCTCGTTCGGCGGCGGGTCTGACCCGTCGGATCCGGAGCCGAGCAGGTGCTCCTCGGTGTACCGGCCGCTGATCTTCTGGAGCTGGATGAGGCCCTGCTCATTGAGGCCGATCGGGGTGACGACCTCCTTGAGGGAGGAGACGTCGACTACGAGCGGCGTCGGCAGGATCTCCAGCTGTCCAAGGACCTGCTCAGGGCCCATGCCGCGGCGCTGCCCGGCGTACCGCGTGCGAACGATCTGCACGCGGTACGGCCTGAAACCGAACTTGGTGAGCTTGTCTCGCGCCTTGTCGACGACCGGTACGAGGCGCTGGCCGAGGGAGCTCTTGATGAGCTCCGCGGTCGGGATGGTGAACCCGTCCTTCTTGCCTGCGCCGTCGCAGCCCATGGCCTACCCGCGCACCGGTATGGAGCCGGCGACGGCCCCGCCGCCGACCCCGAGCAGGCTCCGGAACTTCGCGGCGCCCGGGTACAAGGGGGCCCCGACGACGTCGGCGAGCCTGGCCGCCCAGCGGCAGTACTCCTTCTCGAGCTCGTCGATGTGGTCCTTGCGGATCTCGACCTGCTCGACGCGCGTGACTTCGAGGCTGTCGAGGCCACCCTCCATCTTGCACTCGATCTTGTCGAGCGTCGTGATGAGCTTGCGGACGCGGTCCTCCGAGGTCGTCGGCAGGCGATCAATCGCCGACTCGACCAGGAACATGGTCTGGATCGGCACCGGCAGGCCGTACGCGAGGCCGGCGGCGGTCGCCTGCCCCGTGTACCCCATGTGGTACTTGATGCGCTCCTTCTCGGGCGGGTCGAACATCGACCTACTCCCTCACCAACTCCAGCTCGAGGCCCTGGCGCTTCAGCTGGTCGATGTCGTAGCCGGCCGAGTCGAACACCCGGCCGGCTTTGTAGTCGATGAGCTGGCCGGCGAGCGAGGCTCGCTTGTCGGCCAGGAGCCTGTAACGCGGGCGCCTCGAGCCTTGAACCGGCACCGGCTCGTCGAGGTCGCTCACGTCGACGTCCTGCGGGCCAGGAGGAGCCTTCGCCGTCGGCTTCGCGGCCGCGACGTCGGGTCCGAGCTTCGCGGACTCCAGGGGGTCGTACTTCGCCTTACCAGATGCCATAGCGCTCCTCCACGTGGGTGCAGGTGGGCCAGATCAGTAGGACCAGGCCCTTGGAGGAGGCTACCCTGCGCCGCCTCCGGCGGCTACTCGCCGTGGAGGATCGTCTGCACGCGCTTGAAGCGCGCCGCGTCGCCCGTCGTCGCGTCGGTGCGCATCGGCCAATCGCCGATGAACTTCCAGGACGTTGAGACGAGGTCCTGGAGTCGGTTCAGCGGGGCCCGGATGATGAGCTTGATGCGGTCCGTCGAGATCTCGATTCCGTTGTTGTTGATCGAGGGCTCGCCGACCTTGCCGGTGATGCCGGCCTCGGTGATGAGGCCAGCGAGGTCCTGGTAGTACTCGAAGATCGAGGACTGGCCACACAGGAGCACGCGGTTCATGCGCACGCCGGTCGAGGCGACGCCGTTCGAGAACAGCTCCGGGCTGAACGGGTCGTCGAGCGAGAACGTCGCCGTCGAGCCGCCGATCACGGTCTCCGGGACCGGGCACTCCGAGTTCCGGAAGATGACAGTGTTCAGGAGCTCGCCGACCGCGAACTGCTTGTACATGTAGTAGTCGGGCAGCGACTGCAGGAGGCGCTGGAACTCGGCGTCGCCGAAGATCTGCGTCTGGCCAGTCGGGTTCATGTGCGCGTGGAAGCGGCCGTCCGGCATCTCCGGGACGTTCTGCGACCAGAAGCGCGCGACCGCCGTGCGGAGCGAGGCGAGCGTCAGCACGTCGCCCGAGCCGATGTCGTCCGTGCGGTTGCCGCCGCCGACGTACACCATCGAGGTGCGGTCGCTGGAGACGAACAGGTCGCGGTCGGTGACCGCGATGGCCACGTCGAGCGTCACCGTACCTGGGCCGAGCTCATCGCCCGGGTTGTCCGGCGTGAACCCGACCACGTTGCGCGTGGTCGCGAGCGACGTGATCGACACGAGCAGCGGGTTGTTGACGCTGACCGGCGAGAACTTCACCGGCGAACCGGCGATGAGCGTCGGGTTGCGCGCCTTCGTGAAGCCGTTGAGGCGCTTCACGCGGATCGTCGTGGATGCGCCCTGCGTGCCGTCCGCGACCGTCCAGCCGCTGGCGGCCGTGTTGTACATCTTGTTCCGGACGATGCGGTTCATCGTCTGGCCGGCAGACATGCCGAGCTGCTGCGCGTTGCGCAGGAACAGGTTGGCGATCGCCGCGATGCTGGTGGGCATGTGCGTGTCGATCGAGTCGGCGTACTGCTGGATGGTGGCCTCCCACTGCTCGGCCTGGTAGGTCGAGGGCGGCGGATCGGTCCCGGGGACCAGCGGTCGCGCCTTGGGCGTGATCAGGCCGGTGCCGGTGAACACCATCGTGTCGCCGACGTTGGCCGGCCACAGCTGGGGGGCGGCCTCGCCGCGGAAGAGGAGGCGGGGGAACAAGGCGTCGTGAAACGCCCGCTCCAGGAGGTTGTCCTGGACCAGCGCCCGAATCTCGGGAGCCTGGCTGATGGTTGAGAAATCGGGCATCGTGATCTCCGTTCAGCGGCGGGCGTGACTGCCGCGCCTTAGAGGTGCGGGTTGAGGCCGAGCTCTCGGAGGCGCTTCTGCACATCCTCGGGCTTGGCGGTGCGTGCGTCGAACTGTCTGGTCGCCGCGTCAATCACCTGGGTCTCCCCTGGCGTCGGCGCGACGACCTGGGTGCCACCGGGCTTCACAGCCCCGTTGGTCCCGGTCGTGGCAGGGGCCACCGTCTCGCCGAAGAGATACGGCTTGTCCTTCTTGAGCCCGTCGTAGAACGCCTTGCGGTCGAACGCCGCGATCTCCTGCTCGCTCTTACCCTCGAGGACTCGGGTGAGCAGGCGGATCGAGTAGTCGACGTCCTTGATGCCAGCGCCGTAGCACTCGTCGCGGAGGGCCATCTCGGCATCCTTCGCGTCGAGCTTCGCCTGGAGATCCCGGTTCTTCCGATTCTCCGAGCGCCACTGCTTGCGCATCTTGGACCTCTCGTCGTTAGCGCGGGCTTGCTCCTGGCGGAGCCGCTCGGCCTCCTTCGAGGCGGCGTCGTTCTTGGTGGCTGGCTTGATCGGCATCGTCGTGGTTCCTTGCGGCGGGGGTGGGGTCTGCGTGATCGGGGTTTGCGGCTTCTTGAGAGCTGCGAGAGCCTTCAGTGCGTCATCATGGTCGGCGAACCCGGCTGCCCGGGCCCTGGCGTCGAGATCGGAGATCGCCTGCTGGCGTCCCTTCTCCTTGGCCTCTTCCTTGATGCGCTTGAAGTCGCTGTGCCTGACCTGCTGGACTCCCTCCTCTTGACCACCCTTGGGCTCCGCTGGGGCGGCTTGCGCCGCGCCGTTGGTCGGCTGCTGGGTGGTCGTCGCTGCCGGTCCTGTTCCGGCGGTGCTGATCTTGGATTCGTCGATCTCTTCGGTCGGGTCTGGGTCTGGCATCGCTCTCGCTCCTCGTTCCCCGGGTTCACCGTCTGTTAACCGCCGACGTGGCGTGGGTGGGTCCCGGAGCTCGATCGCTACCTGACTGGTGGTTGGTCTGTTGGTTGATCGGGAAGGTTGTACCTTGCCCGCCTAAGCGGGCGCAAGGGCTTACGGCGCGCCGTCGAGGGCCGCCTGCTCGGCGGTCATGTCGGTGAACGGCCGCGGGATGTACTCGATCACGAACGCCGTGACCGCGGCCTGGAACGTGATGACCTTGCCGTTGTCCGACAAGAGGCAGACGTGGACCGATCCGGCGCCGATGGCCGTCGCGGTACCGCCGGCGTCCGTGACGACCGCCGGTCCGGCCGCGAGGGTTCCGGCGGTCACGCGGAGCGTGGTCACCGACAGGGCCGCGAGGCGCTTCGAGTTGCTTGCGCCGACGGTCTCGCCGGTGCCGTCGATTGCAGTGAGATCCTGCGTCGCGGCCGAGGTCAAGCCCGTGAAGGTGCGCTTCAGTGGGGCGAGCAGCGTGCCGAGGCGGACCTTCGCGAGGATGTCCTCGAGTTGGCCGCCGCGGGCGCCGTCGAGGGCGGACTGGAGGGTGGTTCGAGCGGTAACGGTCATCGGTTGAGCTCCTTGTGGGGCGTGGTCATATCACGACTTCTGGCCGAGGAAGACCTTGACCCTGGTCTCCTGGCCCACGACCCGCTGGAGGTCGAGTGCGGTGAAGGGGGCCGTCTTCGAGATCAGGCTGAGGTGACCGTCGACCGGGATGACCTGAGTCGCCCCGTCCGCGCTGGTGAACCGTGCCTTGATCTTCCTGTCGCAGGAGATCTCGATGACGTTGGCGTTGACGACGCCGCCGAACGCTACCACCTGCACGGCGTCGAGGCTCAGGACGTAGTCGTCGAAGTACTTCTGCGCCAGAGTGACAGTCTCACTGATCGGGGCGAGGAGCGATGGGGCGCCGCTGGCGAGGAGGACCCCCGTCTGCGGCGTCGTGCTCCAAGATCCCTGGATCGTGAACTTGTCGGTCATGCTGGCGCTCGATGATCAGGTCGGGCCGAGCTTGAAGGGTGCCGGGTCGGGCGCCGCGGGGTTCGCGTTCGGCATGCCCTGCAGCGTGCCGGTGCGCTTGACGTTGTCGGAGTACGTGCCGTGCTCGGCGTCGTACTTCTCGATGACTTCCTTGTAGGTGCCGGACTGGCCGACGCCGTCCGCCTGGTTCTGATCGGGCATGGGATTGCTCCTGGTTGGTTACTTGATCGGGTCTGGGTCGGGGGCCGCGCCGTTTGGCGCGTTGGTGAAGGGCGATCCCGAGACGTTGTCTCGGTACGAGCCACCTGCAACGGAGGTCGGGACCCCGGCCTCGTGGTCCATCGGCTGGGCGTCGGCCGGGAAGCCGCCTCGGTCCGTGCCGATGTCGAGGGCGCGGTTGCGCGGGGTGTTCAGCTTGGTCGGCGATCTCGGTGGGCTCGGCATCACATGCCTCCTAGCTTGAACGGCGAGGGATCTTGGCGGCCAGCAGGAGCGGCGTGCCCCGCCTGCGGGGTCGCGGCGTCGAGCTCGAACGAGCCCGGCCACTCGACCCCCGGCATGGACGGCTGAGCCTGCTGATCGTAGAAGGACTGCTCCTTCGTCGAGTTCCCCTGAAGTGGAAGGACCATCGGTCTCTTCATACTCCCGTGAGCCTATGCGCAGGCGCACGGCGTGTCAACTACGCGCGGCGCCCCTGGATCAGGGAGAGCAGCTCCGCGCGGGAGCCGGGATCCTTCCGGAAGGCGCCCAGCATGCAGGAAGTCACGGTCGAGACGCCCTTCTTGTTGACGCCGCGGGTCGACATGCACTGGTGCTCGGCCTCGACCACGACCCCGACGGCGAGGGCCTCGAGGGACTCCTGGACCGCGTGGGCGATGTCGGAGGTCATCTTCTCCTGGATCTGCAGGCGCTTAGCGAAGGCGTCCACGACCCTGGCGAGCTTGGAGATCCCGACGACGCGCTTGTTCGGCAGGTAGCCCACGTGGACGACGCCGAGGATGGGGACGAGGTGGTGCTCGCAGTAGCTCTCGAACTGGATGTCCGTCAGCAGGACGATCTCGTCATAGCCGCTGACGTCCTCGAACGTCTTCGAGAGGATCTTTTTGGGGTCCTGTTCGTACCCGCGGAAGAACTCCTCGTAGGCCTTCACGACCCTGGATGGAGTATCGACCAGACCCTCGCGAGCCGGGTCGTCGCCGGCCCACGCGAGCAGCGTGCGCACGGCTGCCTCGGCCTCTAGCCTGGTCGGACGGGTCACTCGGCGGCCGGGGGGCCTGGCTCGTCGGCGGCCGCGTCCTCCGCGCCCTCCTCGGCCTCTTCCTCTTCTTCGGAGACGTTGAAGTCCTCGTCGACGTCGATCTCCTCGCCGGCGTACTTGCCCGCCTGGAGGAGGAACGCGCAGAGGAGCTTCTCGTCGGCCTTGTCGCCGACGCTGGGCGCGAGCGCCGTCGCCAGCGCCTCGCAGTCCTCCGGCGAGAGCGCCGAGACGTACTTGGCGAGGCCCATGGACAGCTCGTCCGGCATGCGGTCGACGGCCTTGCCGACCTCCTTGAGGGCGTCGTCAGGAACCTCCTTGAGGAGGAGGTCGCCACCGACGTCCATGGCGAGATCGTGCAGCTCGCCCGCCTCGTCCTTGATCGTCCGACCGAACTCACCCCACTCCTCGATCAAAGCTGCTCCGCGCGCGGCCGGGTCGGCGGCGACGGGGGCGTCGGCCTCGTCATCGTAGTCGTCGGCCATGCCCTCGTGGCCGGGGGGCTGGGCCATCCCGAGCTCGACCGCGGAGGGGCCGGAGGCGTGCTGATCGACCAAGGCCTTGAGCTTGTTTGCGAGCATGCCTGATGGGTACCACGACGCCGCTTACTCAGGCAAGAAGCGACCAGTAACTGTGTCGATAGTTCTCCCTACGTAGTGCTCACGCAGGTGGTCGGCGCGAGTCGCCTTGAGCTCGAGGTTGTCGGGGCGGTTGTCGGCTCGATCTTCGTTCACGTGATGAACGTCCTCGGTCGGGAGCAGGTACCTGCCGAGGCTAGCTTCCATCACCAGCCGGTGCTCCCGAATTGTCCCGTCGGCGTGCGCGTGTGGGTGGCCAGCTGGCGCGGTCACGTCGATGTAGCCATCCTCCCGCAGCTTGTAACCGACGAGCCCGCGCCCAGGCAGCACGTGCTTGCGGCGCGACTTTACGGATCGCTCGATGGCGAGCCGAGCAGGCTTCTGGCCAGCCTTCCCCTCTGAGATCGACCGCATCCTAACACCTGCTCGGCGAAGCCACGTTCGCGCGGTTGTGGCAGAGACATTGAGCTCCGCAGCGCAGGCACGCACCGACAGAATTTCCACTTCGTAGAGCTCCGCCATCCTCGACCGACCTGGGCACTTCATAGGCCGAACGATAGCGCAGTTAGTTTACTTGCGCACCACCCGCTGGCCGTCGATCAGCTCCCAGCCCCACCCCCAGCCTGGCCGCCACGGCTGAAGTACGCTGCGATCATTTGGGCGGTTGGGCGGGAAGGTCCACTGCATGCCGAGCATGCTCGGGCTGATCTTCAGGTTTGGGGGGTTGACCAGGGGCATCCCGAAGGAGGCCCCCGGGCGCGCGAGCTGTCCGTGCATGGCGCAGGAGTCGTCCCCGACCCTCGCGTCGAGCTTGGCGAGGGTGACGTCTGCGACGTACTCCACCCACCGCATCATGATGTCGGGGAAGGTCTTCTTGGTGGCCCCGATCGCGTCCATCTGGGTCGCGTTGTAGGCCCACGCCGTCTCGGTCCTCGCGATCCTCTCGGCGCGCCACAGCTCGCCGCCGATGACCTCCGAGACCCCTTGGACCATCTCGAACCCGCTGAGGCCCTGCAGGAGGCCCACGCCGATCGTCTGCTCGACCTTGACGACGACGGAGGCCCCGTACTTGGCCATGGATCGCGTGTTCAGAGACATCAGGCTCGTGCGCCGCGCGTCGACGACGCCGGCGAACCTCGCGGCCTGCTCGATCGGCAGCTGGACGACGGCACCGCTCGCGACCTTCTCCATCCTCTTGACCGCCATGATCATGGCGTTGGCGGAGGACTCCTGCGCGATCACCGTCTGCTCGTTCATGGCAGCGCCGAGGTGCACCGACAGCCGGACGAGGCCCTGCCTGGCCTGGGCGAGCATCGACTGGGCCTTCTGGATCGTGAATGGCGAGGCACCCGAACCGACTGCCCGGGCGAGCTGGCGCTCGAGGCCCTGCGCGGCCTCCACGTAGAGACCCCTGATTCGCGGGACGCTGCCCTTCTCGATGAGGCCGTTGAGCCGCCGCAGGTGGGCCTTGGCCGACTCCTGGTACTCGCCCATCAGAACCGAACCACATCTCCGACGTCGACGCCGCTCGCCTGGCACCAGCCGGCGTTGACCTCGAGGACGTAGAGCGACGGCTGACCGGCGCGCACCTTGTCGGTGCCGGGCGCCGCGTTGCGGACGATCGCGACCACCATCATGCCCTCGTCGATGAACACGAGGTCCAGCGGGATCAGGACGCCGCGCATCGTGGACGGGTGATCACCCACGTGCCCAGGCATGAACAGCATACCGGCGTCTCGGGCTAGGGCCTTCCTGCCGGCGAGCCCTCGCTCCATCCTGCCCGGCTCCGCGACGATCTCCGCGGTGACCGCGGCCGGCCCAACGCGGACGACGAACTCGCCGCGCGGGATCTGCGGGGCTGGCGTCGTGGCGGAGATGTGCCCGAGGATCTTCCTGGTCAGCACGTCAGCCTCCTCTGGACACTGAGATCGCGTAGAAGGGCACCTGGGCGGTCGAGTGGCGCCAGCGCCGCATGAGCTTGTCCGACGGCGTCGACATGCGGCCGACGCCTGGGTCCTGCACCACGATCAGGTCGTCTTCGTCGAACCCGGTCGCGGCCACCCAGTGGTCCCAGTCGTCGACGGCGAGGATGCACGGTCGGCTCGACGCCAGGCTGCCGTGGAGGAACTCGCGCGCAGCGTCGGCGTCCGAGAACTCCTCGGCCTGGTGCCTGAGGCCGAGCGCGTCGAGCGCGGCCAGCAGCTGGTCGGAGTCGGTGCCGGCGGGGTCGGCCTCGGACAGGCTCCGGGCCTGGGCCTCCGTCACGACCACGCCGAGGGCCCGAGCGCAGCTGACGACGGCGGCCGGGCCGCAGCTCCACGACGTCTCCTGGATCGCGGGCGGCAGGCGGGCCGGCATCGGCGTCACGGCCTGCTGCTGGACGAGGGCCATGAGCTTCCGGTGGTCCACGCTCAGGACCTGGCGATGTCGGTGGCGACCTGGACGATCGGCTTGTCGGCGCCGGGGCCGCGGTCGATCTCGACCAGCACGTAGCTGGGGGCCTTGGCGGCCGCACGCTCCGCGTCTCGCTGGTGTGTGCGGCACGCGTTGACGGTCGAGAAGCGGACCATGGGGCCGAACGTCGTCGGCGTGCACGGGATGTACTTCCCGTTCGGGTTCGACAGGGCGATCATCGTCGCCATCCGCGGGTTCCGCTGGACGAACTCGTCGTGGAGCATGAACATCTTGATCTGGATGACCGGGAGGTTCGGGCACCCCTTGATGGCGCAGGGGTCGCGGAGGCCGTGCCTGGCGTGTACATCCTCGGCCGTCCGCACGCCTCCGAACAGCTTCGACCTGTGGATCACCTCGGAGCGCTTCAGTCGCGAGTCTCGTCCCATGGGCCACACTAGCAGCGCCTCAGACGGCGCGCCAGGGCCCATGTAACTTGACGGGGGCCGCCAGCTCAACCAGCTCAAACGCGCTCGTACGCGGCGCTAGGAGCCCTCATCGGCGACCTAGTCGAAGCGCGTCGGCGTCCGGTAGATCTCGAACTGGAACGGGTAGCAGCGCGCGGCGAGGCGGAGCAGCAGCCAGAACAGGAAGAACCGCCAGCGGCGGTGCGGCGGTGGCTGGTCGACCATCACGGCCATCGTCAGCCCGCGGCGGCGCCCGGACACTGGGACGCCGTGGACGACCTCGAGCTCCACCGGGGAGTTGGCCGGCATCCGCTCGACGGCCTGGACGGCGAGGTCCGGGTTGAGGGCCGCGCAGGCGAGGGCGAACCGATCGCTCAAGCGGGAGGCTCCTCAGCCGGCGGGGCCTCGGGCTCCTCCTCCGCGAGCTCCCCCGGCGGCCTGCGGGCGACGGCGGCGGACTTGGGGATCGCGCCCCTGAGGTCGGAGAGCATCTTGTCCGCCGACGCCTCGGGAACGTTGAACGCGAAGATGAGGAGCTCGCGCGCTGCGCTGATCGGGAGGATTCCGGACGCGGTGTCCTTGATGATCTCCGACATCGCGGTGACCTGCGCGCCGTTGAGGGCCGTATCCTGCTCCTTCTTGGGGGCCTCGGCGGCCGCGGGGTCCGTCGGGGCCCCGGCGAGGATCTCGGCCTCGATCTCATCCTGCTTGGCGCGGTCCTCACCCTGCACCTTGCCGGCGAGCTCGGACGGGTCCTCGACCTGGAAGAACGGGGCGATGAACTTAGTGGCGTGCGCCTGGTCGATGAGGCCGGTCTGCTTGGCCATCGCCGACGCGCTGACCGCCTTGCCGACGTCGTCGAGGCTCGGCTCGAAGTACGGGGGCCAGGTCAGCGTCGCCTGGTACGGGCCCTTCCCGAGCGCGTGCTCCCCGCCGTCCTCCTTCTTCGGGAGGGTGATCGAGAAGCGGGTGATCTTGCCGTCGACGTTGCGCGGGCGCGACAGCGAGACGGCCGCGACGAGGGCCATGTTGATAAGCCGCTTGACGCCCATCTCCCCGTACTGCTCGCGGAACGTGTCGGCGCGGGCGAGCATCGCGGCGAAGTTCCGCTCGACCTCCGTGGCCGTGCGATTTCCGCCGTCGGGCTGCTCGAGGACGCACTGCGCGACCTCCAGAGCCATCTCCTTGTAGATCTTCGCCTGCTCGCGGGCCTGCACGATGCCGCCGCCGGACATCTCCATGTAGCCGGCCGATCCGCCGTTTGGGAGCTTGATCGCGTTCGCCGATCCCTTGCGAACCTCGCCCATCTGGGCGTCCGTCGTGATCACGGTCGTCGGATCGCAGTTGGCGAGGATGCCCTTCTCGCCCTGAGCGTTGAGTCGGTCGATCGCCTCGACGAGCTCGTATACGCCTTGGCAGTCAGGATCGCCGTCGACGTCGGTGACCACGGCCTGGTTCTGCATCCAGGCGACCGGGCAGAAGCCGAGGCCGTGCCGCACGACGGTGGCCGGAGTCCACTCCGGATTCCTGATCCGCGGGTCCGCGAGGATTGGCTCGAACACGACGTCCTGCTCAACGTCGATGACGCGTCGGTACCAGAAGTCGGCCTCGACCCACTCGCCGGTCTCCTGGTCGCGGACCTCCTGCTTGAAGGTGTGGCGATACTCGAGCGCGCGGAGGATCAGGTTCGCGCGGTCGAGGAACGTCGGTGCGCACCAGCGCGGGTCGAACACCTCGAACGATGGCCGGCCGGCCAGCACCTTGAAGCCGACGACCGCCGTGCCGGTGGCCCCGCCGAACGTCCTGGCGAGCATCATCTGGGGCCACAGGCGCCCCGCCTCGATCACGGCGTTGACGTAGTCCTCGGTCTGCTCGTCGCCCTTGACCGTCACTTGCGGGTGGCGCTTCTGCCCGAACAGGAGGCCGGTGAAGCGGTCTACGATCACCTTGCACAGGTGGTACGGGGTCGACGGCTTGCGGAACTGGATCGGCAGCGTCTCGCTGTGGGCGACGTAGAACCCCGGCGGCACGTAGCCGGCGAGGGCGATCGCGTCACGCTCGAACTGCCCGACCGCGCGCGAGCCGTCCCAGGCCACGCTCCGGGCGGCGTACTGCTCGCAGCGGTAGTAGCCCCACCGACGGTCGAGCTCGCGCTGGCGCGGGGACAGCGACACCGCGCCGACGTCCCGGACCTCCAGGTCCTCGTTAACGACCCTACCGGAGGCGACCGCGAGCGCCGGGTGTCCGCCGCCTCCTGTGAAGCTCATGTTGGCCAGCCTAGCTCAGCGCCGGTCCGGGGTCTACGGCTTCGGCCTGCGGCGCTCGACGCGGCCGGCCGCGTCGTGGTCGAGGTCGCGCTCCAGCTCCGTCTTGGGGAGCGGCTCGGGGTTCGTGCCGGCCCGGTTGACCAGCGCCAGCAGGAATTCGAGGTCGACGACGTACTTGTCCGCGTACACGGTCGGGGGCTGCCCGCCGAGGGCCGTCTGGGCGTGCACCTTCTTGAAGTAGGCCAGGTCCGCGAGGATCTGGGCGAGCCTCGCGGCGTCATCTGGCGCTTGGTCGTCGGGCATCTTCGATCATCTCCTCGAGCTCGACGAACCACTCCGGCTGGGTGGAGTGGATCTCGACTCGGCTGGGGGTTGAGCTCACTACGTACCACACCAGCGCGGGCGGGAGGGCCCTCGCCGCCGCCAGAGCCTGGGCCCGCTCCAGGGCTGCGAAGGTTACGGCGACGAGGAACAGCGGCTCGAGGTCGCGGTCGACGAGGGTCGACCCGCGGACGTTCTTCCACGACCGAAGCTCGGCGACCTGGCCGGGCGACAGGCGCATCAGTAGGGGATCCCCTTGCGGCTCGGGTCCCACGTCTCCGGGATCGGCTTGCCGCCGGCGCCGTCGTGGATGCAGAAGCCGGGACCGCCGTCGTGGAGGCCGAGCTCGGCCATCAGCTCGCGGGCTACCCCCCACGTCCTCGACCCGGGGTCGTTAGCGCGGCTGCGAGACGAGCAGCGGTGTGGGACGATGACGTTCATCATGCCGCCGAGCGAGTCGATCACGTGCTTTCCCCAGCGGACCAGCTGCTTGAGTGAGTGGACCTGCGCGTCGGTGATCGACACGGCCTGCTCCACCCACCTGGTGGACCTGTCGTCCCAGACCGTCCTCGGGTCGCCCTCGACGCCGGCGAACAGGCCGTCGACCTCGACGCCCCACGTGAGGCGGTTGAAGCCGTTGCCGTGCGCCACGAGGCGGTTGAAGTCGTGGAGCCACAGGACGTCGCCGTCCTTGTAGTGACCGCCCGCCGCGCGGGCGATCAGGAAGTGCGCCGTGACCTTGTCCATGCGCGCCGGGTCGCGCGATCCGGACATGACGCACGCCGTCTGGTGCAGGCACGCGCCGGTGATCTTGTCCCATGGACGGGGACCGTAGTCCCCATACGGCCCGACGATCGGCCGGCGGTCGACCAGCTGGTCGGGCTCTGGGACGGCCTGCGCGGCCATCGCCCGCCTCCTCGCGAGCAGGTCGTAGACGAGGGCGACCTCCTGGTCGTCGGCCACGTCCTTGTCGGGGTCGTCGGGGTGGGCGCGGCCCTGCTCGAACAGCACGTGCACGAGGGCCGACGCGGTCTCGCCGCCGAAGTCCGCGTCCGCACCCCACCTTGGCAGCGCGGCGCCGAGCTCGAGGAGGGCCTCCTGGAACTGCTTCACCTGGTCGCCGCGGTCGCCGATCTTGAACATGCCAACTAGACTAGTTCAAGTCAGACCGGCGCGCCAGCTCCTCGGCCGCGACCTCGCCGCGGAGGGCCTCGACGTACAGCTCGACGTCGACGCCCCATCGCTGCAGGCAGGTCTGGGTGAGGGCGAGGAGCACCTCCAGGACGACAACCTTCCGCTCCCCGTGGATGGCGAGCCCCAGCTTCTCGATCAGCCTCTCTGCGTCGCTCATCGGGGATCCTCCTTGTCCATCACCAGTCTCCTGGCGATCACCTTTGGGTCCCGGCGCACCCTCCAGCGGGCTAGGAACAAGAACGGCAGGCCGACGAGGGCCGGACCCCACAGCGAGCAGAAGAGGATCAGCTTGAGCTGCTCCACCCGCTCGCGATCGTCCTCCTCCTCCAGCGGGGACATCACCTCGTCTATGCCAGTCAGCACCCCCCACAGGGCCGAGGCGAGGACCATGTAGATCGCAGCGAGCCAGTACCACTCCATCAAAGGACCCCCCAAGTATCGCGGATGATGACGGCCGCGGCCTCGGGGTCGTCGATGATTAGCTCGCGGGCGATCTCGTTCGTCGCGGCCACTCGGAGGATCTTGACCCGCACGTGGACCGGCAGGAGCTTGTCGATGTCGCACTCCCTCCAGACCCTCTCGGTCCGCGGCGTCTGGCCCTTCGAGGTGCGGGTCGAAATGGTCTGCGACACGAGCTGCCGCTTCTGGACGTAGCCGAGCCGCCTCGCGAGCTGCTTGTCCCTCGTCAGTCGCTTGGCCATCTCCCACGCCCACACTGGGCACGTCGCCTCGAAGGTTAGGCTCTCCTGGACGTCGCCCCAGTGGTCCAGCACCCTCCTCGTCACCATCCTGAAGCCGCGGGACCGACTCCCCTCCTCGACCTCCTCCTCGCGGTACACGGGCTCCCTCCACCACACGTACGCCGGGGCCATCTTGGCGATCCCTGCCTTCGACAGCAGGGCCCCGAACTGGCCGGCGAAGCGCCACCCGATCTCGTCCAGCCTCTGCTGGGTCCTGCGCGCCACGCAAAACGGGGCGTTCTTCCCGTGCTGGGCCTTGAGCATCCTGAGGGAGGTCATCCTCCCACACCACCGACACTCGATCTTGGTCACGTGTCCCATCACGTACCTACTTGCGGAGCGTCGCCGGGGATCCTACCGAGCTCGCCGAACGGCACCTGCGGTGCGACCTCGCGCAGGAGGTCGAGCGCCCTGCCGAAGTTCGCCGGGTCGTTCCAGTCCCGCGTCCGGCCGCTCGGGTGCGGGAGGCTGACGATCGACACGTGGAAGTCGGCGAGCTCGCAGGAGGCCCAGTCGTCAACCTCCTTCCACCACGGGTACCAGGACCAGGTGTCGAGGTGCTGCCCGAGGGCCCCGCCCACGACCGTCGACACCTTGCGTCCGAGGCAGACTACCGTGGTCCACGGGGTCCACCCGGTCGACAGGACGATCGCGGCGCGCTCCTCTGCGGCCGCGCGGTTCCACGTCGGGCTGCAGAGGTTGGTGCGCCACAGGCCGTAGTAGGTCGCGTGGCCGAGCTGCAGGATCTTCGACTGGAGGCGCTCGCCGGCCACGCCTGTCGGCGCCGCCCACAGGGCCCTCGTCGGGTCGTCGGACTGAGGGTTGTCCTCGCCGAGCAGCAGGACGCGGTGGCCCTCCCAGGGCTCCTGCCCCTGCGGGCCGACGCGGCAGGCCCCTGCCCAGGTGTGGTGGACGAGCGACCCGGTCACTTCGGGTCCCCGCGGTCGGCGGCGAGCCTGGTCGCAGCGATCTCCGTCAGCAGGTCCTCGACGGTTGATTTGCCTGGACCGATGCCGACCGTGGTCTTGAGGCTCACCGAGCCGAGGCCGATGAAGAGTTGCGCCCCGGTGACCTTGTCGATGGTGAAGCTGATCGACAGGATGTTCGGGATCCGATAGCGGAACAGGTGGCCGTCGTCGTCCTCGAGGACGAGGAAAACATTGGTACCCGAGCCCGTCCCGTCGCTGACGACCTCGACGCGGGACTTGTCCGAGGTGCGGTGACGCCGACTTCTTGGAAGAGCGACCTTGTAGTCCCCTTCGTCAGTCACCTACTTGGACTCCTGCTCGATCGCGAGCTCCAGCAGCTCGAGGGCCGCGGCGGCCTCCCCCTTGGCGCGCTCGGCCTCTGTGGTGGCGGCGGCGGCGGCCTCCTGGGCCCGGGCCGCAGTGACCTCCGCGCGCGTCTGCTGGACCCGGGCGCGGCCGTAGGCCTCGGCGAGCTCGGTGACGGTGGACCGCTCGGCGACCCCTGCGTCGACCAGGTCCTGCTCCCACAGCCTGCGAAGGCACCTCGCGCACACCCACGGTCCCATCTTGCCGTCGGGCCTCGACACGTCGCCGCCGCACGGGCACCTGCGGACGTGGTGCTCGTGGGCCTCTGGAATGATCCGCACCTCGCTGGCGCGCGGCGAGTCCGGCTTAGGCGCGCCGCAGATAGAGCAGACGATGTGTAGCGGGATATTGACCCCGTCAACGATAACGTCCTTGAGCTCCGCCTCGAAGACGTGCTCGTGGGGCCGAACCGTGTCTGCGAACGACTGCGGGTTCTCGTGCCTCATCCTCGGTGTGCGCTGGCGGGCGATCTCCTCGTCGCTCTGCGCCAGCGCCATGTCGAGCATCGTGTCGACGGTCGGCGACCTGGGGAATCCGCGGCCGCCCGTCGGCTTGGCGATGTCCTGCGACCACTTGGGGCGCTTGATCGCCCCGGTCTCCATGCCGGCCTTGAGCTCGGGGAGGACCTCAAACAGCTTGAGCAGATTCTCCTTGACCGGGAGGGCGTCACCGGTCTCCCACTGCGAGACCGCCTGTCCGACCACCCCGAGGATCTCCCCGAGCGCCTCCTGCGTGACCTCGTTCTCCTCCCGCACGCGGGCGAGGCCGGGGCCGAACTCCTGCGATTCCGGCTTGTCGTACTTGTCGAGGACCGGGATGATCTTCTCGATCACCCCCGCGTTCCACTCGCGGTCGTCGTCCACGCAGCCATCGACTGCGGCGCCGCCGAGCCCGGCCCACGTGGGGAAGAACGGCGCCACGCGCGGGAGGCGCGAGACGAGGCGCTTGAACTGCTGATTGTTCGGGATCGCCTCGCCGCGCTCCCATCGGCGGACCTCGCGCTCGCCAACTCCGACGTGCTTGGCGATGTCGCTGCGGCTGACCTGGTAGCGCGCCCGCTCGCGCATGAGGGCCTCCTGGAATTCAATCTTCTTGGGTTGCTGCGTCATCTGGGTGCTCCTGGTTGGTGTCGCCATCGAGCGAAGCCTTACCGATCCGCGGCGCTAGTCCAACCTGGTCGGCAGGTCGTCGAGGAGCGCCAGCCTGGCGAACTCGGTGCGGCACGCGTCGCAGGTCACGGCGCCGCTCTCGATCGCGTAGGCCTTCCGCTGGTCATCCCCGTGCGGCGCATCTTGCAAGAAGCGGCGCCCGAGGACGGCCCAGATCCCGAGCTAGGACATCGACCTGCGGTCGCGCCCGCAGAGCGTGGGGTCACCGTAGCCGACGACGAGGTGGATCGCGGTCCTACGGCGCGCCCGGAAGAACTTGACCGCGTCCCAGTCGACGACCTCGGGCACTACCGCTTCTTGCCGATGCCGACCGTGGTCTTGCGCAGGCCAGGGGTTGTGGCACTTCTTCGCGGACGGCCTGGCGCGCCTGACCACGCGGACGAACACCCGCACCTCGATCTCCGACCCGAACTCCGGATGGTGCCCGAGGGCCCGGCCGATCAGGTCGTACATGGTTGGCGAGTTTATCCTGTCCGTGGCGTCCTCGGCTCTGAACTCCACCAGTTGGTAGTAACCCCCGCACGGGGCGCCTGACCACCCGAGACCTCGATCCGGCCTGAGGAGCACCTTCGTAGATCCCTCATCCCCCAAACCATTGGCGGCGTACGACCGCATGCTCGCCTTGAGATTCTCAGTCGCCGTCTTCGACTTCTTCAGCTTCTTCTTCTTCTTGGTCACGCGAACAGCCTTGCCTGCCTCAACGCGCGGTCCTACTTCGTCACCCACGTGATGATCATCTTCGGTTGAAGTCGACGCCGCCGTGGTTCTCGATCGCCCTCATGCCGAGCCGGCAGCCCTCGCGCGCGAACCACGAGGCCATGAGGCGGTCGCCTGTGTGCGCGGACGGGTTATAGTAGAGCATCTCGTCGACCCAGGCCTGGACCTCCGGGTGCATGACGCCGCCGCGGTTCGGGATCCTCCACTTGCCGGCGGCCATCTCCGTCGCCAGGCCCTCGATGCCGAACTCCGGGTGGGCCTTGTTGCGCCCGGTCGTGAACGGGATGATCGGCACGGCGCTGCCGGCGCGGGCGAACTGGACTATGAAGTCCTGCGCCGCGTTGTTCTCCACGATGATGATCGACTGGTACCGCTGGTGGTGCTGGTTGATCTTCGTGACGATCTCCGGGCCGGACCAGCGCCCACTCTCGATGTTGAGGACGCTGCGGTTGCCGTACGGGTCGACCGCGATGTCGAACAGCGCCGTGAGGTCGTTGTCGTCCTTCTGCTGGACGGCGAGGTCGACGCCCGTGTAGGTCCGGTAGCCATGCGGCACGACCTGCAGGGCCGAGGCGAGGGACGTGCCGTCGCCGAGCCGCAGCGCGACCTCGACCCACTCGCGCTTGAAGCGCGCGCTGGCGTCGTCGCGGGCCTCGCACATGAGCTGACGCGGGGCCTCGAGCGGGCCGAGCTCGCGGACGCGCTGGGCGATGCGGGCGACCGGCCAGCGCTCCGGCCAGCGGGGGTGCCCGTCCTGGTCGACCACCGGGTACTTGAACGCGGCGAAGCCCTGCCGCGCGAGGTGGTGGAGGATGTCTTGCGGGTGGAAGGCCGTGCCGACGCCGAGCACGCGGCAGGGGTCCGTGTAGCGGCCGGTGACCGCCGACTTGTACCACTCGATCAGCCCCTTGCGGGCCTCCTCCGTGTGCGTGTTCTCGTAATCAAGTAGATCGTCCAAGCGAACGCGGTCAAGGCGAGCACCCTGGATGTTGCCGTGAACACCGGACGTCTGAACCGAGTAATCCTTGGAAATCGTCGCGCGGCTGACACTAAACGCGTTGGTGCCCCAAGGCTCGCCAGGCTGGAGATCTGGAAACACATCATGCAGCTCAGAACTGCGCTCAACGTATTGTTTGATGGTAGCAGCAACCTTTGCTGCTTGGTTCTTGGTATTCGAGAGGATCAAGAAGCGGAGGCTTGGATCGCGGCCGAGCTCCCACAACGTTCGAGCGATCGATAACTGGCTAGTTTTCCCAGACTCGATATGCGCCCAAATCAGAAGCCGATCATGTTCGTCAGCCAGCCGATGCCAGGCAGCGTGTGGACCTCCTTGGACGATTGGTTGATTGGTCGCCTCGTCCCGTAAAACGAACTCACAGAATACGTTTATGTCAGTGCGGGCCAGTCGGGCGATCAGTGCCCTCCTCGCCCTAGCGTGGCGAACAAGGCTCGCCTTAACCGCGACCATGCTTCTCCAGGTAGAGCGCTAGAAGCCGAAGGACTGTTGGGTCGTCTTCTGCGTACCCAAGTGATCGATTGCAGTTGTTGCAGAGGATGCCACGTAGGGCGCCAGTTTGGTGATCGTGGTCCATAGCCCAGTTGGCACCCTTTGGGTCTTCTCCAAGGCACGCCGCGCAGCGGGATCCTTGTGATAGGAACAGGTGCTGCCAATCCGCCAACGTGATCCCGTACTTCCTGACCAAGTGATAGTTACGAGCCACCGAACGCGCGGCGTCTGCGTCGAGGTCGAACAGAGCTTGCTTATGCAGCGATGCAGACGCGATCATTTGATCACGATGGCGCGCATAGTAGCGCTGCTTGCTCGCTGCGATACGCACCTCGTTATTTGGATCAGCGCGATAGCGATCCATGCGCTCTTTAACCTCAGGTCTCGCTCGATACGCTCGAAAGTACTCACTGCGGTCTTTTGGCACTTGCTCGACTTGTTGACTCACGGCTAACTTCCAATACCACGTCCTCGACCGGCGTGTCGAGATCGTTCCAGTCCTCCCAGCCGTCGTCGTCCGACGCCACGTCGGCGCGGATCTCCGGGGGCACGGACTCGAGGACCTGGATCGGCCCGACCACCTGCGCCCCGGTCACGCACCTGGCGTGGAGGTGCGCCGAGTCCGGCCAGCGGTACGCCGCGAGGACGATGCCCCCGCCTGCGACGATATGGACCTCGTCCGACACCCAGAGAGACTACCATCCGGGTCTGACGTCACCACGCCCTGCGGAACACCCGCTGGGGCGGCAGGACCTGCGTCGTGAAGCGGGCGGCCGGGCCGCGGCGGCGGGCGATGTCCTCGGGGGTGAGGTCGTAGGGGTCGCGGTCCTCCATCCACGAGCGGACCCGCCTGGCCTCGACGAGCGGCTTGACGTTGCGCCAGATCACCCGGTCGGTGCGGCGGCACGCGGCGGCCAGCTCCTTGATCGTCATCCCGTCCCCGTGCTCGAGGGCCTCGAGGATGAGCCCCTGCGTGCCTACCGGGATCGCGTCGAGGGTGAGGCACTTGAAGCAGGCCTCGGCGACCACCCGCTTGATCGTCCCGCAGTCGCAGAACTCGGTCTCACCGACGACCCACGGCTGGACGAGCGCGTCCGGCTCCTGGCCTCCCCAGCCGGTGCGGAGCGAGGCCGCGGCCGCGGCGTAGGTGTTGGGCACCGAGGATCCGAACGTCACCCTGGGCATGCTCGGCTGAATCATTGCGCGGCCCCAGAGGGCTTGTCGAGGCGCCGGCGTGGTCCTACGTAGTTTTACGCACGGCGTCTCGGTCAATCGAGGACGAGGAGGCGGACGGACAGCCACTCGTCGGCGAGCTCCTCGTCGACCTTCCAGACCATCGCCTTGGTGATCCGCCGGCCCTCGACCTCGCCCTTCCCCATCATCGTCGAGGTCCACACGGGGCCGAACTCCCTGACCGTCGGGTGGACGAGGACGCGATCCTCGATGAGGAGGTCGATGACGCGGTCGACGATCAGCCCGATGCTGTGGTCGTTCCTGTACCGGGTCTCGGAGTAGTGGACCCGGACCTCCTCGGCCGAGTAGGAGATCGCCTGGTGCAGCTCGCGCTCGGCGATGTTCCTCGCGACGAACGGCATCTCGTAGCGGTTGCCGCTCTTGGCGCAGTAGCTGTCCACCCAGTCCTCGTGCAGGCACCTGCGAATTGCCCTGAGGGCCTTCCTGTTCCTCGTCCACACCTCGTCGGTGGGCTCGCCGGCGAGCCGGCCCAGCAGGACCCACGGCACGCGCCGCGGGCTGATGCCGGTGGCGCCGGGGATCCGGTACCTGACGACGCTGCCGATCACCCGTCGGCCTCCATGACGAGGAGCGTCGAGGCGAGCCACGCGTCCGCCTTTGCCGCGTCGCACCGGAACGGGCGGCGGCGCACCACGCCATCCACGATCAGGTTGTTGGCGAGCTGCTCCGCGAGCCTGTTCATGAACAGGTGCGGCCACCCGAGCCTCCGGGGCGCGTTGGGGACCCACGCCGCGTGCTCGGTGATCAGGTCGGCCAGCCTCTGCACGAGGAGCACGCGCTGGTTGCCTCCGGAGCCGACGGAGGTGACCGCACGGTGGACCCCGCGGGCCGTAGCCCGGTTGACGCGCACGTCGCCGACCATGACGCCCCCCTCGACCTCCTCCAGCAGCGAGGACGCGACGAGGGAGGACCTGTACACGTCGAGCATGGCCCTCGCCGTGATCATCTCGCGCATGCCAGGCGCCCTGAGCACGTCGGCGAAGGACGACTTGACGGCGCTCATGGTCCTCCTACTAGCACGAGGAGCCTCGAGGCGTACCACGAGGCGAGGGCCGAGGCGTCGAGCCTCTGCGTGCCATGGTCGATCACGCCGTCGCCGCACAGCGCGTCGTACGCCTCGACGGCGGCCCTGTTGCCGTCCCGGAACGGGATCTCGGAAACCTGGACGGCCTAGTAGGTCAGCTCCTCGGACACGCCCCGGCGACCTCTGACCATGACGTGCGCCGGCCAGCTCGAGCGCATCACCAGGTTGTGGATCTTCTGGACCAGCATGTCCATAGACTGGGCGCCTCCGTGCGGGGTGCGAATCCCCGCGAAGTGGATGTGGAGGACCTCGGCCAGCATGTCGATCGGGCGGCGGTCGCAGGCGACGATCCACGACGTCGGCGCGAAGCCGGTCACCAGGTGCGGCCTGGACAGCAGGACGCAGGGGCGTACCTGAGAGCCCGGAACCACCGAGTGGAGGATCGTGAAGCCGTCGACGACGGGCCGCTGATTGTCAGCCATCGGGCTCTTGCTGGATCTTGTGCGCGGCGTACTCGGTCAGGCACGCCTCGCAGCTGACCTCGGACAGGTCGCCGTTGATCACGTACATGGTCCGGTCGACCGGCCGGCCGCAGGCGGTCCTGGTGCGCCCGACCTTGTCGCCCTGGATAGGCTCGCCGCCGGCCCTCAGATCTGGGGTCCAGTGCCGGTCGCCGGTGGTCGCGAGCTGGCCGTCGACGAGCGCGGCCTCGATCGCCGTGCCGGTGCGCCAGGCGAGCCGCAGAGGCCGCGCCACGGTCAGGACCCCCACGAGTCGTCGAACTGGATCAGGCTCGACGCGACCCACCTAGGCATCCTCGACCTCCTCGACGGTGTACTGGTCGCCGTCCGTCCCGATGAACTGCAGGGCGAGGGCGGCCGCGTCCTCGGCCGTGAGCCTGGTGGCGTCGTACCTGGACGTCCAGCCGTAGCTGCCACCGGCGGCGTGGTCCCACCTCGGGTGGTCCGGCGGCGGGTCGAGCTCGAGGAACACGTCCGAGTCCGGGTGGCGCAACGCGATCGAGCACCTTACGAGGAAGCGCCGCTCGCTCATCAGCCCTCCTTGAGGATAAGACTCGCTCACAGGCAGCCCGCCTCTCGCCACGCCTCTACGTCGACGGGCTCGACCTGCGTCTCGTAGCCGTCCTCGGCTACGATCAGCGCCCAACGGGCCGCGTCCTCTGCCGCCATTGCGGTCCCCTTGGTGGGGCGGATGGCCCAGTCCGTAGTCGAGAGCCTCTCACTCACGCGGTGGCGGCGGCGGCCGGACCGCTAACCACCAGCCACTTGATCGGGCCTACGCACCTCGACCTCCGACCGTCGGGGTCCGGGAGCCACACGACCAGGCCCTTCGACACGACGTACAACTCGCTCACGCAGCCCACCACAGGGCCCCGCAGGCGAGCCCGGCCACGAAGCCGACCACCATCCAGCGGGCGCGCCGGGCGTCGCAGGTGCAGCTCCTCGAGGCGTCGCGCGGGTCCACGTGTAGGGTCACCCTAGTTCGGTAGGTCGCCATCGACCCTCGACTTGAGGGCGGGCCACCCGCGGTCCGACCGGGCGCGCACGAGCTCCAGCAGGTCGTCGACGTCGCGCCTGGCGTCCAGGCAGGCCTCGCGAGCGCGGCCCCCGTCTCGGACCTCGGCCATGAGCGCGTCGCGGACGCGAGCGTTGGCCCCACGCTCGCGGACGAGCGCGACCAGCAGGACCGCGACGATCACGAGCAGGACGAAGACGACCCACATCACGGGTGCAGCCCACCTGCCCTGCGCCCGACCAGCAGAAGGTCGTCGACGTCGACCTCCTTGACGCCGCACGCGGTATCCTCAAGACCGTCGATCATGAGCGCGACGGCGACGGCCTCCTCCAGGCCGTTGAAGAAGTGGGCGCTGCACAGGTCGGCGGACCACTCGAGCTCGAGTGGGGCGGGGGGCGCGTCGAGCATCACGCCGAGCATCACGCCGCGCGGGACGTCGCGCGACGAACAGCCAGCTAGCTCGGCCGGCCTCGCCTCGACCAGGTAGTAGGTCATGCCGTCCTCACCCGCGACGCGGGCCACCCAGCGCGCCGTCACGGGTCCCCGTAGCCGTAGAGCTCGCCGGCCAGCTGGGCGCCGCAGCAAACCGAGAGGCCGATGATCGACCCGTCGCTGGGCTCCGTCCTCCTGAACGCGAACGGCGCCGAGCCGAAGTGGCCGCCGGTCATCAGATGCAAGAAGGCGTCGGCGGGCTGCCGGCTCGGGTACGCGTCGCCGGTGTCGATCCTCTGCTCGCGCATGCAGGCCGAGCAGCGGAGGACCACGCCGCGACCGCTGAGCTCGCGATCCTCCTCGCCGTCCTTGACCACGGGGTCGCCGCTGGGCAGCTTGGTCGCCAGGACGTTCTCGTCTGGGTCTGGGGCGCTCACGACATCAGCCTATCACAGAGGTCGAGCGCGGCCCGCACGAGGTGGGAGGCGGTCACCGGGCTGACCACCTTGGTCACGTTGTTGGACCCGCGCTCCTTGACCACGACCTCGACGACGCCGCCGTCGGTGTGGTTGGAGCGCCGCGGCTTGCGGCCGGTCGCGATGGCGGCGCACTCCAGGTCCTTCCTGCGGACCGCGTCGCGGGCCGAGACCTCGTACTCCATGACTGCCTGCTCGAGGCTGGCTCGGCGCTCCAGCTCACCTAGCAGGCACCGCTCTTTGATCCTCGCGAGCGTCAGCGGCCACGAGCCTAGCCCGCATCCGATCGTGGCCCTGACCTGCTTCAGCTCCGCGGAGATCGACGTGGCGTCCATGGTCCGCACGCGACCGGACCACTTCACACCCTCGTCCTCGAGCTTCTGGGCCGCGGGCCCCTCGCTCGAGCGCTTCTGCTTCTTCTTCACCATGCCACCGGACTTGCGAGCGCGGGGCCCGTCCTCCTACCGCGGATCGCCGCGGCCAGCCCCAGCCGCTCGCTCGTGGTCCGACAGCCGCCAGTGGTGGTCCTCCCGTCGGCGCACGCGTTGAGGTACGGGAGGCCCCCGGCGTAGCCGGCGAGTCCGCACGCGATCGAACCGCGGCACCTAGGATGGGCCCGCCACCGGCCGAGCAGCTCAGCGCCGGCGAGGTAGCCGGCCGCGAGGCTCGACCGCAGGCGCCGGCAGTCGGCGAGACCGCGCCCCGTGGCCTGGGCCACGCCGCACGACAAGGCCCCGGAGCGCTCGACGAACACGACGTCGGCGCGGTAGTTGGACTCGCCGCGAGCGATCGCGAGGAGCACCGCGTGGTCCTGCCCCGTCGCGAGCTCGGCCGCGCGGGCGGCGCCGAGGTGCTCGCGCGCCTGGTCCGAGGTCAGGTATCGCGGGGCGACCGAGCGGAGGCGCTCGACGTCGGCCGGCTCGGCGAGCCAGGCCAGGAGGGCCGCCATGGCCTCCAGCAGCACGACGTCTACCTCATCCCGACCTCCTACGCCACGCCGATCTCACCCTCGCCATCGATCGTAAGCGCCGAGGCGGCAGCAGATCCGCCAACAAGGAAGTCGGCGACGTCGAGGCGCAGCATCCCATACCAGTCGTACGCGTCGTTCGCGGCGATCGCCTTGCCCTGCCCGATGACCTCGGTGCCGGCCACGTTGCCGTTGGTGATCCCCAACCACAGCGAGAATGTCGCTGGGGATGCGGTCTTGTTGACGATCCTGATGTGCCGGAGCACGATGTACTGCCCGGATGCTCCTCCGTTGACCCCGCCGGTAGCGCCGGCAGGGTTGAGGATGTTCGTGGTGAGAACCGTGGTCAGTGCCACTGGTCCTAGTCTGAAGACTTTGTTCGCCATCTCGGTTCTCCTTGCCCGTTGTTACCACAAGCTCAGCCGGCGCTCGACCACCACCAGTGGCCGCACAGCAGGCCCATGCCGAATGCCACCAGGAGGCGGAGCGGTGGCCAGACCTTCGCCCACGCACGAAGTCGCTCGCTATACGTGTTGCCGTCGCGCCGGTCGAGCGCCAGCCAGACGTCGGCTCCGATGAACGCTGCCGCGAAGCTGATCATGATGATGGCGGTTGCTGTGTTGCTCATGGATCCATACCCGTCCGGTCAGAATACTAGCTCCAGCAGCGACATCGAACAGCCGCGGATCAGCAGCGACACAGCGCCGCCGAGCCTGCCCTGGAGCACGAACTCGCACTCGCTCGGCGACGGCGGCTGGTTGGTGCTGAACTGGAGCAACACCCACGCGCCAGCCGAATCGGCGACCGGCTTGACGGCGGAGATGGCGCGTTCGGCACCGCCGAGCGCGCGCTCGACCACCCTCAACTCCGCTCCGGCGCCGACGCAGAGGACGGAGGCGTTGATGCGGCCGAACAGGCCAGCCGCGTTGACGGAGAAGAAGCCGGCGTTGGTGACGACGACGCCGAGGTCGGCCCAGTCGAGGCCGGCGACGATCTTCTCCCCAGGTATCAGCGTCGTGCTGACGTGGAACTTCACCGTCGGGGGCGAGCCCGCCGGAGGTGCAAACTGGCCGCCAGCGTACGACCAACCTGGACCAGGCGTGGGCTGAAGGTCGGTGACGTCGACGGCGACCTCGAACTGCGCGAAGTACCCTGGGGACTGTTCTTGGAACGTCCCCAGGTCGTCGACCACGATAACGTCGACGACCTTGCCGACGGAGATCATGGCGACGGTGCGCGTCACGCAGGCTCCATGACATAGAAGATCACGAGCTGGCCGCCGCTGCCCGCACCACCAACCGCCCCGTTTCCGCCGGCCCCGCCGGTGACGCTGCCAGCGCCACCACCACCGCCACCGCTCGCGCCCGATCCGCCGCGACCGTTGGTTCCCGCGCCGCCGGCCACGCCAGGACTGCCGACTCCACCAGTGCCGATCGCCCCGGCCCCGCCGTTCGCACCGTTGACCGGCGTCCCGCCTGACGCCGCCGCCCCCTGGAACACCGCGACCTCGTCGCCGAGACCACCAGCACCCGATGCCCCGGATGCGCCGCCACCTCCGCGTGCGCCACCCTCACCGGCACCGCCGGTTCCTCCAGCGCCGCCCGCGATGACGGTCGCGGTCGGCGACGCCGTGTAAAAGACCGCGACCTGCGCAGCCGAGATACCACCATTGCCGCCGGCCGTGCCCGTGACACCACCACCAGCGCCGCTCGTCCCGCTCCCTTGGCTGATGCTCGACTCGGCGCCATAGCGAGCGGCGAACGAACCACCAGCCGCTCCAGCGGCACCGCCGGCCGATCCCGTACCTGCGCCGCCCCTACCCGGGGCCGGGGCGCCCGCACCGGCCCCGCCGATGCCGGACGCGCCGGTCCACCACGCGGCGAGCGTCGTGCCGCCATCGAGGAACTTGGTAGCCCCTCCGTTGGCTCCCACGCCGCCGGCCGTGCCCGCGACCAATGCGGCACCGCCAACGCCAGCGGTACCGCCAGCGCCACCGGCTCCGATCGTGACGGTGTACGTCGTCATCGGGGTGACCGATACCTGGAGCCGGAACGAGTTGGCGCCGCCACCTCCAGAGCCACTCCGGCCGCCGCCGCCACCGCCGTCGGATGGTCCGCCAGATCCGCCGCCGCCGCCACCAGAGCCCGCGCCGCCACCGGCTCCCGGTCGACCGATTAGGGTCACCTTGGTCACGCCCGGCGGGCATACCCACGAACTGGACGCAGCGAACACCTCGGCGACCACGCGAGCGCGCGGGCTCAGCGGTCCGAGCCAGTGCAGCTCGGGGATGTCAGGCGACGGGGTGACCATGAACAAGGCCGGGCCGTCGACGCCGCGTACTCCGTCGGCGCCAGGCGGACCAGGCGGACCGGGTTGACCTTCGTCTCCCTCTTCCCCCTGAGCGCCGACGAGGCCCTGCGGTCCCTGTTGACCAACCGGTCCGGTGACACCAGCACGGAGGCTACCGTCAGCGTTGTAGTAGTGCCACCCGTCCGCGTCGAGCACCGCGTGGCCGTTTGCGACGATGGAGATCGATCCGGTCAGTTGATTTCCGGGCGCTGTTCCACCGCGGTAGATGACCACGCCGGAGACGTCGACTCCGGTCGCGTTGGCGAGGTGCAGCGACTTGACCAGCGCCCTGAGCGGGCTCGCCGGCGCCGCATAGATCACCCCGGCGACCGCGGCGAGCTGACCCTGCGCGAGCACCTTGTAGTCTGGCGGGAGCGCGGCGTTCGCCGGGGTGTGGACCTCGCAGCCGAACAGCGTGAACGTGATCGCCGCCGGCGTGCCGGCGACGCCGGCCAGGGTGTCTAGGCTACCGAGCGTGAGCATTGGTCACCCGCACATGAAGAAGAGGAAGGCCTCGTCGCCGCCGCCCGTGCCCTTGTCGCCGTCGCGACCGGGGCCGCCGCCCCGGGTCGGGTACGGGCGGTCGAAGACGTACTTCTTGAGCTCGCGGTCGTGGGCGGCGAGCGTGCGGCGGACGTCGTCGACGCCATCCGCCGCCGGGCCCTGTGGTCCCCGCCCTCCGATGGGGCCCTGCGGTCCCGCCTGGCCGATCATGCCGCGGGGGCCGGTGGGGCCGACCCGACCCTCAGGACCCTCCTGCCCCTCCTCGCCCCGGGGGCCCTGCTCGCCGTCGCGGCCCGGCGTCCCGCGGTCGCCCTTCTCCCCTCGGTCGCCCTTCTCGCCCGGCGCCCCGCTGGGACCCAGCTCGCCGCGCGCGCCCTGAGGTCCGCGCTCGCCGCGCTCGCCTCGGTCGCCGTCATCCCCGTCCTTGCCGGGCGGCCCCTCGACGACCATGACCCGTCCCGGCGGCCCGGCCGGGCCGGGCGCGCCCCTGGGCCCGGAGGCGGGCGGCGCGGCGGCGCGCCTCAGCCCGTCGAGCTCGCGCTTGATCCGCGAGAGCTGGTGCTCGAGGTCGTCGACGCGGGCGTCACTCACCGCGAGAACCTACCACGGTGGGCGGCGGCGGCACAACTAGAACGCCGATCGCCTCCCTCACTTGGGATCCTTGGGCTCGACGGCCATGTGCGCCGTCATCCGGTCGACGTCGTACTCCACGCGCACGCGCAGCTGGTCGACCGCGGACCAGACGTTCTTGTCGTTGACCGACGGGCGCTCGATGCGGAGCTTCTCGACCACGGCGTTCGGGATCCCGCGGTCCTCCATCCAAGCGCGGATGGCCTCGCGGACCTCGAGGTCGGTGATCGTCACCTCGACCCTCACGGCCTACCACGGACCTTGTCGATCCTGCCGAACGTTCCTATGCTCATGGTCCCTGGTCCTGGTCGTACTCCCTGCTCCTCAGGCGCCGCTCCTCCTGCGCTCGGCGGACGTACTCGAAGTTATGCCGACGCGCGTCCAGTTCGGCCATCGTCGGCCAGCTGCTAGGCGGGCGACCCTCGTTCAGGGCGCCGGAGCACGTCCGGCAGCACCGGCGCTTCGGCGGACCGCGGAGCACGCGCCTGGGTGCTCGCCGTGCGCCTGGTCGCCTCGATGGGCCTGACCCGCGAGCAGGTCAGGGAGGCCCTGCCCCCCGCTTGGCGCCCGGAGGTGGTGGTCGAGCACAACCACTCGACGCGCGCCATCCTGCGCCGCAGGCTCTGCCCCGCGTGCGACGAGCACCACGCCCGGCAGGACGCCAGGCGCCTGAGCGGTATCCCGAACGTGGCCGCCGAAATCTTCGACTGGAGGCGCTCGCCGGCCACGCCGGAGCAGGTCGACGGCGAGGTGCTCTGGGGCCGCCGCGATCAGCAAAATCGTGGTAAGTGCCGCGGCTGCGGTTGCGGGCCACTGACCCTGCTCGGGCGGTGGGCCTGCTCGGCGAGGTTGTGCTCGCGGAACCTCCGGAGCCTCTTGCCGCACGCGGCGCAGGCCGAGACATCGCTGGCGATCACATACTGGCTCTTCTTGAGCACCTTCACTTGGCCCGGCTCCCTCGAACGTCCTTCGTGTGGAGCGCCGGTCGTCGCAGGATGCTGGACGAAGCCGTGAAGTTGATGTCCTTGGTCGCGGCGACCTTACGCTTGGTCGTCTTTCCCGCTCGCGATACTTGATTCTCGATCTTGATCTTCTGCATGCCCCGGGCCTTGCCGATCCTGCCAGGCGTTCCGACGACCTACTCGGCGTCGCCCCTCTTCAGACCGCCGTCCAGGACGATGAGGCCGCGGGCCGCGGCGCGCTGCAGGACCGCGTCCTGGTAGCCGGCCAGCCTGACGAGCTCGCCGAGCGGCATGCCGTCCAGCTCGGTCTCCACGCCGATGATGGTCGTGGGGTCGCCGTGGTACAGGCGCTCCATCTCCATCGCCATCTGCCCGGCGGCCGCGATCTCGCGGAGCATGGAGCTGAAGCGGCGGCCGATCGCGGAGAGCTGGTTCAGCTCCTTGGCGGTCAGCGGGCCGCCCTGCGCGATGTTGATCAGCTCGTCGCCGACCCGCCGCATGCTCGCCTTGAGGCCCTCGGTCGCCCCGGTCGCCGCGGCCATCGCGCGGATGGCGGCCTGCCGGCTGAGGACGATCAGCGCGGCCTCCTCCTTGCGGGCGCTGAGGGCCGCCTGGCGGACGGCCTCGCGATCGCGCTCGGCCTCGGTCAGCTGGATGTCTTCCATGAGGGAGGCGCGCTCCTCCTCCAGGGCGTGGCGACCGCGGGCGAGCTCGACGTCCTCCGTGATCAGGACCCGTATGGGCTTGGAACCCCAGGGCCTGTCGGTGTAGCCTTTGTCCCAGGCGTGCTTGGCGGTCTTGCGTTGGACCATGGCGTGGCGGCTCGCGGCCGAGTGGTTGCCCGGGTCCGCGCGGTAGGCCTCGAGGAGCTTGTCCCACGTGGGCTGGTCGACGCGTCCCCTGGAGGTGCCCATGCCTGTGTACCTAGCCCTAGCAGGTGGTCAGTCGGTGGTCAACAGTTGAGGCTCGGAAGGCGCCGGCTGGTCACTAAGTCCACCGCCGATGGCCGGCAAGCGCGTCCATAGGACCCACCCGGGGCTCAAGCTCGACCTGGTCAGGCGCGAGACCCGCCACCTGGACTGCGTCGACGCCTCGGAGGGCTCGAGGGCGGAGGTCGACTGCTACCAGGTGGAGAACTTCGAGTACACGATCCTGTGCTGCCGGCGCTGCGCGATCAGGCTGGCCGTGGCGATCCTGGAGGCCGAGGTTGGCTAGCCATGGACGGGCGCCCGTCTGCCGGCGTCGCGCGGTCGAGCTCGCGCTGGCGATGCTCGAGATGGAGTTCAGATGATCGGCCATCGTGTGGTCTGGGTGGTTAAGGGGAGCACGCTTGGCGGGCGGACCTACTGGGTGGCGTCGTGGGCGCCTGGCGGACCTGGGACGGAGTTCACCGGAGTGAGATCGGAGGTGGCCGAGTACCTGCGCCCCGAGGACGCCGCGGCGGCGGCCATCGACGTTGAGGAGGTGGTGGTGCAGGAGGAGATCGTACCACTGTGAGCGGCGACGCCCTGGACTTCGCGTGCGGCCTGGACAGGCTGTACGAGGGCCAGTTCCCGGCCTACGGTTGGGTCGTGCGCTGCGTCGACGCGACGGGGTACGGGTGGTGGCTGGGGGTGGCGGGTCGCGGCCCGCGGCCTGGAGCTCGACTGGACCGAGTGCTGGGAGTTCGCTCCGACGAGGCACGTCATGCGCTTCCGATCTCGGGAGGACGCGGAGGCTGCGCTGGCGGGCGAGGTCAAGCGGCGGCTGGTCGACGCCGAGAGGGCGCGGGTCGAGGAGATCGGGGACGTGGAGGCCTGGAAGTCCGCCGTGCTCCTGGCCGAGGAGGACGAGCGTGGCTAGCGTGTTCGTGGTCGTCCACGACCCGGTACCTGGCGCGGGCCATCGGGCGGAGGGTGCCAGGTCGCCAGAAGAACTCCGGGGCGCCGCAGTGGGCCTGGGCCCCGTCCATGATCGTCATCCTGTTCCGGACGCGCGCGGCCGCCGAGGATGTCGCGGCCCAGATCTCGAGGTCGACCTACAAGAGGACCGACGGCGCGCGGGTCGAGGAGCACGACGCGGACGCGTGGGAGGCGGCGGTCCGCATCCTGCTGGTGTCGGATGGCGATTAGCAAGATCGTCTGGGTCGGCGAGGTTCGCCGGGAGTTCGTGTGGGTGCGGGACCCGGACGCCAGCGAGTACCAGCGCCCGTGCGAGGGCTGCGACGGCTACTGCGAGCTGTCGAGATCCGAGGACGAGGCGACCAGGGAGCTCGGCGAGATCTACCAGCAGCAGTACTGCTGCGGCCGCACCCTCGTCAGGCAGACGGTCAGGTGGCGCGCGTCGATCCCGTACAGGCGCGACCGCTCCTCGTCTCCGGATAGCGCCAGCTGGACCGGGGACGAGGAGGAGGAGTGCGTGACGCGGGCCTGGGCTAAGATCGCGGCGATGCGGCTTGACGACGACGAGGGCGATCCGTGACGGTCGACGACCTGCAGGAGTGCCTGGAGGCCGCGGAGGCCTCGATCCAGTACCTGGGACCGTGGGGGCTGACGCGGGTCGGCGGCGAGACGATCACGAAGTACGTGTGCTCGATAGGCCCCTCACACGCGTCGGAGCGGTGGCGGGTCGGGGAGTGGACGATGCGCGGCAAGGGGCGCTCCCTGCGGGAGGCCCTCGAGGACGCGCTGACGCAGCTCGCGGCCTTCGCCCTGAAGCAGGACGGCGGTGCGAAGGATCCGGCGGATCAGTAAGTCCGGCGGCATGACGCAAGAGGACGACGGCGCGCTGCTCGCGCTGAGCAACCTGTGGGCCACCATTGTGCGCGTGTTCGACGAGGTGCCCGCGGCCGAGCGAATCATCTTCATGGCGCCGGACATGCAGATGACCCCGGCCAGAGACAAGATCTGGGGGTACGTCCAGACGATCGAGAAGGCGATCGGTAAGGACATCCCTAGGTGGCGAGCGTGGGCAGAGGCGGTCAGCTGCATCCTCGGTGGCTTCCGACTGAGCGCCGAGGTCGAGAAGCACCTCACCCCGGAGGCGGTCGGAGATCGCGAGCCGCAGCACGTCGAGCGCGCCAGGAGCGTCCGGCGGGAGTGGGAGCAGCTCGAGGAGACGGAGCGCGCCGCGATCGCGTTCGTGCTGGAGGTCGAGGCGGCCGGGAAGGCGGGGCCGAGGGCCACCCTGGAGAGGAGCGAGAAGTGGAGGCTCCTGCAGGCCTGCGCCGCGGCTGGTAGGCTGCGCCGCTACCAGGAGCCGGCGTGACCTACAAGACCCCTCCCCAGACGGCCTCGTTCTCAGCCGACTACGTCGTCGAGTGGAGCGTCGAGAACGACCCGGACAGGTACAAGAGGCTGTCGACGGTCGGCGTCCCGACGCGCGACGAGGTCACCTACGACCGGCGCGGCAAGAAGAGGACGGAGAAGATCCCGACGCACGCGGTCGTCCTCGTCGCGCTGGAGGTCCCGCTCCCCGAGCTCGAGAAGGTGACCAGCCAGCTGAAGGCGAGCCGCCTCGTGAGGCCGATGGCGCCGGTGCTCCAGTTGATGATCGAGTCGGCGAGCGGGGCCACGGAGTGGCGCGACAGGTGCGCGAAGCTGGAGAAGGAGGTCCGTGACCTCCAGCTGCTCGCCGTCTCCAAGGCCTGCATGATCGACGCGCACGAGGTCGGCATCGCCAGGGCGTGCGACCTGACCGACGACGAACACCTGTGGAGCCGGTGCGGGGTGTCGGTGTCGAACCCCGGAGCGAAGCTGCTCGGCATCAGAAACCAGGAGGAGACCAAGAAGGAGATCAACCTGATCACCGTCGGGTCGTGCAACTACATTAAGCAGGTGAGGACGGCGCTGGACGAGAAGCGGGCCGACGTCGCCGCGCGCCTGCTGGCGGCCCTGCCCGAGGGCGACTTCTAGCGGACCCCGATGTACTTGTGCTGCTGGAGCGACAGGCGCCAGCGCGGGTTCCGCCTGACGAAGTCGACGCACAGGTTGACGTTGGCCGAGTAGATCTGACCAGCGACGCCGGAGCCAAGCGAGTGGTTCTTGATCGACCTGCCGTGCGTCAGCGCGGTGAGCTCGACGGTGGTCGGGTCGGTCACGTCCTGCGGCTGGACGAACAGATGCCCCCAGTCGCCCTGGTCGGCGAGGCCGAGAAGCTCCCCGTCCGACCACTGGTGCTCGGGCGGGGCGGCCGGGACGCCTCCCGGGAGGACGACCTTCAACTCCTCAGCCCGCCACACCACGAGCGTCGAGCCGCGCTTGGGGGAGACGCAGACGTGGTCGATGATGTCGAGCGCCTCGCACTGGTTGGTCCCGTTGGTCTCGATCGAGGTGAACCACCCCTCGTGCTTCAGCGCCTTCGCCAGCGCGAGGTCCAGCTGGAGCGTCGGCTCGCCGCCGGAGATCACGACCATGCGGCCGAGGTCTCCGGCCCCGCCCTGCTGCCAGTTGGCCTCGAGGCGCGTGAGGACCTCGGCCAGATCCTGCGAGTCGCCTTTGGCGAAGTTCGTGTCGCACCACATGGCGCAGGCCCCAGAGCCCTTGGCTCGGTCCTCTGGGCGCCCGTTCCACTGATTGCACCCCGACAGGCGCAGGAAGACGCAGGCGCGCCCGGCCAAGAGGCCCTCGCCCTGCAGCGTCGGGAAGATCTCGACCACTCCGTACTTGCTAGACATCGCGCCAGGTCCTTCCGTAGATCGCCGAGGCCATCGAGGTCTGGGAGACCCCGTACTTCTCGGCGAGGGTCTTGATCGACCAGCCGAGGGCCTTGAGGTTGTAGAGCATGCGGGCCTCGCGCACGGTCTCAATAGTTAGCTTGGACGCGTGGTGCCGCTCACCCCTGACGGGGTTGCTCCTCCGGCGGCCGCGGGCGTCCATGTCCGCGGTGTTCTCCTTGTGAGTGCCGATCACGAGGTGCCGCGGGTTCACGCAGGCGGGGACGTCGCACGTGTGGCGCACGACGAAGCCGCGCTGCCGGATGCCGGCGTGGGCGAGCTCCCAGGCGAAGCAGTGGGCGCCGACGAGCACGCCGCCGCCGCGGTTGAAGATCCCGTAGGTCGGCTCGCCGTCCTCGGTGGCGAGCGCCCCTGTCCAGATCCAGCACCCCGAGGGGTCCCTGCGGACGTGGCGCCAGAAGCGCCTCGCCGGGTCCTCAGCGCGCCGGGCCAAGCCTCACCGAGCCTTCGCCCTGCAGTTCAGCGTCTCCCACAGGACCACCTCCACGACCGTGATCCCGTAGTCGGACATCAGGTCGCGAGCCTTCGCGAGGAAGCGCATGGCGATGTTCTCGGCCGTGGGCGGCGCGGGGAGGGCCTCGCACTTCTGCCCGTCGCGGAGCAAGAAGGTGCCGAGCGGGTCGCCCTCCTGATAGAGGAAGCCGTGGTCCCAGTGCGCGTCGAGCCAGCCGCCGAGGACCTGCTTGACGACCGAGAAGTCGATCACGCGGCCGAGGTGATCGAGATCGACCGCCGAGCACTCGACCTCAAAGACGTAGCGGTGGCCGTGCGCGTTCCGGCATTTGCCCTCGTGACCCATCAGCCTGTGGCCGGCGTCGATCTCGAGGCGCTGGACGATGTTCGCGCTCACGACTGCACAGCCTTCTTGGCGCGCCTGGGGGCCGGCGCCGGGACCGCCGCGGCCTTGGCCGCCACCTGCGCGTCGACCTGAGCCGCCGTCGCCTGGAGTCGCTCGACCCAGTCCCGGAGGACGGTCTCGGGGTTGCTGCTCCCCACCGCGGCCGCGCTGCGGTTGAACTCGGTCATCAGCTCGTCGTGGAGCCTGACGGGGATCGACCCCTTCGAGGTGCCGAGCTGGAAGCGGCGCTCGCCGCCGATGTTAGCGGGCTCCTGCGGGCGGGCCGGCGTGTCGGGGAGCGTCGCCTCGACCGCGCCCCAGTCGAACTGGGTGGTCGACTTGACGAGGCTGTCGAGCTCGACGGCGGTCATCGGCAGCTCCTTGGCGAGGTCCTCGATCGAGGTCGAGTCGCTGAGGTCCTTGATGAGGGCCGCGAGGAGGACGGGCTCCGGGGCGCCGCGCAGCTCGTTGGCGATGATCGTCAGCTTCTTGGCCTTGGCGTCGTCCATGACGCCGAGGTTGATGGCGGGCACCTCCGTCATGCCCTCGGCGGTCGCCGCCTTCCACCTGTGCTCCCCGTCGATGATCTCGTAGAGGTAGAGGTTGCTAGGGTCGTTCACGATCACCCGAACCTTGATGGGCTCCACGAACCCGTAGGTGCGGATCGAGAGGCGCTCCTTCTCGAACATCGCCTCGGACATTTTATTGGGGTTCCATGGATTTTTTCTGCATCGGCTGAGATCGACCATCTCGGCCTTGAGACCCTTGCCCCAGCTCAGCGTCTGCTTCTTCTCGCTCATCTTGGCATCCTCGGGTTGGCTATCGCGGCGTCCCAGTCTACACCGCGGGCGCGCCAGATGTCAGTCACGTGCCTCTCGGCCTCGATCCAGGCCCTGGCAGAGGCTACCAGGCAGTCAACGCGCAGGCGGGACGTGGTCCCATTGCGAGGCATGATCCCGTACCACGACGGGCGCAGCATGGACTCACCGAGGCCCTCGCCCTGGTGGCGGATGTTCACGACGCCGCCCGCGCGGGTACTCATGACGTAGCTGCCCTGGGAGGTCGGCGTGATCCACGAGCTCGAGTCCACGGAGTAGAACGGCCACTTCTGGATCGCCTCCTGCGAGGTCATCCGGAACGCGTGCACGCGCACGCCTCGGGCGTAGGCCTCCTTGAGGAAGCGGGTATAGTCGAGCGGGTCGCGGTTGAGCTGGTTGCCCTCGATCGCCACGTAGTTGGAGCGCCCGGGCCTGCGGCACTCCTCCAGCAGCTCGATCCAGTACGCCCAGTCCTGGTCGCTGTGCCAGACGTTGACGAGGCCGGCGCCGAGGCCGGCCCCGATGATCTTGTCGCGCTGCCTGTGCACCCAGTCGTAGGACGCCATCATCGCGATGTCGAGTTCGATCCACAGGTCGGCGAGGCCGGCCGTGCGGAGCCACCTGAGCCACTCGATGTAGCGCGCGAGGAACGCGTCGTAGTCGACGTCCTCGGCGTTGGCGCTGCCCGACGTCGACACGAGGTCGCTGACGCTCGTGCGCAGCGTGAAGGCCCCCGAGTCGATCAGCCTCAGGCCGGCCTGACGCAGGCACTGGAGCCACACGTCGCGGTAAGTCTTGCGGAGGTACCCCGCGTAGAAGAAGGACGTGAGGACGTGCTGGGCCCCGGCGTGGACCGCGGCACTCGCGTGCTCCCGAGAAGACTCGATGGCTGCGAGGAAGATCTTCATCGGCCGCGGTCCATCTTGTAGTCGGGCGGAGTCGATCGTACGCCGTCGCGGACAGCCCAGGTGACCAGCGAGTACGGCACACCAACCGTGACCTGGTCGTTGGCGCGCAGCTTCTCCATCCACGGAGCGCGCATGTTGGCTCGCACCATCAAGGTGGCTCGCCAGAGGATCGGCCACGTGAGGCGGTCATCGACGTCGTCCTCGTTGACCGCGATCGTCAGGTGCCCCTTGGTGCGCGGAAGGACGTGCTGCTGGACCCAGGCCCAGTCGGTGAAGTTCTCAGTTAGGAACACGTGTCGGACGCGACTCGTGGACAGGCGCCGCTGCAGCTCCGCGAGGTCGCCTGGGTCCTGCGGCACCGAGTCGATGAACGCGGTCGGCACTCGGTGCCGGGCCAGCGCGCCCTCGACCTCTAGGCCGTACCAGATCGCCGTTCGACCGACGCCGACGTCCGGACCAGCTGGGTGGGTCACTGGACTCCCAGCAGGCGGGCGATCCTGGGGATGGCGTAGTGCCCGGGCGCCGGGTCGAGGTGGTAGGGCTCCGACGCGTCTAGCGCGCGCCTGATCAGGAACGCCGCGCCCGCGATGGAGGAGTACTGGTGCTCGCGCTCGTAGAGCTCGAGGTACGAGAGGCGGGCGGGGACGACCGGGCGGCACCCGAGCGAGGCAGCCTCGAGCATCGCGATCCCCCAGGTCTCCTGCCGCGCCGACGAGAAGGCCACGCGGCTGTCGCCGAGGAGCGCGTAGTACTCCTGCTTGGTCTGGAAGCAGTCCTTGGTGCGCAGCCACTCGACCTGGTCGTCGGGGTAGGCGTCGGCGTAGGCCGACATCACATCCGCGAACTCCCACGGCGCCTTCTCCGGCGCGAGCCTGTGCGGGAACACGACCCGCCGCGGCCGGTCGTGCCAGGGCCTCGAGTACGACGACCACTCCTCGTCGAGGAGCGGGAAGCCCGTCACGTGGATCTTCGCTCGCGAGCAGCCGGCCCCCACAAGCATATCGCAGTGTAATTCCGTCGCCACGGCCACAACGTCGTAGATCTCGAACAGGGCCCTCTCGAAGCTCGGCGCCCAGCGACGCACTAGATCGGAGCGCCCCAGGAGGTCGTGCGGGTCGTAGGAGCCGGCATGGAAGAGGCCCGCGATCTTGAACGACACGCCACCGAGGTCGCGCATGTACGCGAGCTGGACAGCGGCCGGACTCCACGCGTCGAGGCAGAGGACCCAGTCGCCGTCGCGGACTGAGCCTCCCCTCAGCTGGTGGCAGAACGCCGACAGCTGCGTCGACTTCCACAGGTTGGTGTCGACGACGTCGAGGAACTCGCCCTGGGTGATCTTCTCCTCCGCGTGGACACCAACCACGGTCACGTACTCCGCGCCAAGCCTGGCGAGGGTGTCCGGGAACCAGCGCATCCACTGAGCGCTGTACCTTTCTTCCAATGGCTCGATAGGCATGATCCAGATGGTCATCGGCTAGTCTCCGCCAGCTCCACCCGCGACCCGTTCTCGCCGTCCTCCCAGGCCTCGACCCAGGACACGACGTAGCCCTGGGAGCCTAGGTGGGAGGCGAGCTCTCTGGCGATCATCTCGCAACTGCGGGAACCGAAGTCGTGGCCGTCGTCACGGAACGATCTTCTAACGTCGTTCTGTAGGGTATGGAACTCGACCTCGCGGTTGGAGTGGCTGACCACCACCGACGCGATGATCAGGAACATGTGTCGGTGCCGGTGCGAGAGGTACGAGACCTCTGGTGGCGCGCCGGGCCAGTAGTGGAACCCCGGCACTCTGTGGGTGACCATCACGGTAGTCTTCTCGGTCCTGATCTCGTTCATCGTAGACTCCGGGAGGTGATCACGTAACCTGCCCTCCGTCAACCCTCAGCCTGACGTCGGCGCGCGTGGACGCGAGCTGCTCATCGTGCGTGATGAGCACGACGCACCTGTCTCTCGCGAGGGAGGCGACGACGTCCATCACGGCCTCGCGGCCGTCGGAGTCTAGGCTGTCGAACACCTCGTCGAAGAACAGCGGCGAGCGCCAGCTGCCGCCGCCCTGGACGCCGGACGCCAGCTCTGCGAGGGACATCAGGATCGCCACGTCGACTCGGCGGCGCTCGCCCGCCGAGGCCCCAAGGTATCCGCCATCGCCGCCGGCGCCCGAGAGCCCGAGCGAGATCGAGTCGACCTGCCCGCCGGACTTCTTTTCCGTGTACGGCTTGAGGGAGATCCTGACCTCGGACTGCAGACGCCCTATCCAGGTGTTCGCCAGCGACTCGACCCCGGACAGCGTGCGGCCGAGGAGCAGGGCGCGGGCGCCGCGGATGCCGAGGACCTGCTCGCAGGCCTCGAGCTCGGCGACATCGACGCTGGCCTGGTCGATGGACGCCTGCACCTCGAGGAGCCGCTCGCTGGTCAGCGCCAGCTTTGGTCCCTGCTCGTCGAGGGCGGCCTGCAGGCGCGTGCGGAGGACCCTCTGGTGCTCGATGCCGTTGAGCTTGGCGCGGGCGCCGTCGAGGAGGGGGCGCAGGGCCTCGGCCTCCTCGTTCAGCTCCCCCAGCTGGGCGGTGACCTTCTCCAGATCGACGGACGCGGACGCCACCGCGGCCTCGGCGGCAGCGAGGGCCTCGCGGACCTCGGACTCCAGCCGCGCCCGGACCCCCTTCGTGATCAGCTGCCCGCACGCGTGGCAGTCGCCGTCGCCAAGCCGGCTGAGCCTGGAGCGGGCCTGCTGGGCCCTCTCGCGCTCCGCGCCGCCCGCGCCGTGCAGCCTGTTGCGCCTGCGGTCGAGGTCGACGTACTCGCCGGACACGTCGGCCAGGTGGTCGGTGTACTTGTGGACCTCGACCCTGGCGAGGCCGACCTCGGGCACCGGCCCAGCCTGCTCCAGCAGCTCCTGCGCCTGGCGCAGCTGCTTGCTGATCCCGTCCAGCCTCTCGCGGAGGAGGTCGCGCTCCCGCTCCGCCTGCCCGCGCGCCGTCTGGGCGGCACGGAGGTCGTGGCGGCAGGCGACCAGCGCGCGGTCGAACCAGCCGAGGCCGAGGAGGGACTCGAGCAGCTCCTTGCGCTCGGCGTCCGTCGAGAGGGTGAAGTGGGCGGCGTCGGCCGCGCTGAACACGCAGGTCCGGCGCCACACGTCGAAGGGCCCGACGTACTGGTCGAGCGCCTCCTGGGCCTTGGTCGTCGTGTCGAACTCGATCATCCCGCCGGCGACCATGCGGCGCCACTTGAGCTGCTTGGCCTTGCCAGTCCACTTGCGCTCGACTACGACCTGGGACGCCTGGTCCGTGATCGTCACGTGGCCGGCCTCGGCGCGCCACGGGGACCACCGCAGGCTCCTAGAGCCCTTGCCCCACATGGCGACCCCGACGGCCTCCAGGATAGCGCTCTTGCCGGCTCCGTTGGACCCGGTGACCTGGACCACGCCGCGTTCCGGGAGCTCGACCACCGAGTGGTCGTGGCTCATAAAATTGGTCAGCTCGATGATCACCTGAGGTCAGCCTCCCTAATGGCTACGATCTGCTGGGCGACACTGAGGCACGAGATCGACCCGCACGTGGTGATGCCCCTCGTCTGGACGTACCGCTTGGATCGCTCCGACCACGGGATGGTGAGCATAAAGCGCATGATGTCGACGTTGGGCGGTTGCCGCAGGCAGACCTCGCATTTAATATTCCGCCCCAGCGCCGCGGGGAAAACGTCGGCGTCGACCGTCTGGCTCATCCGGCGACCTTCCTGTACTCGGCGAGCCGGCGGGCGACGCCATCCCGGGTGCCCGGCTCCTCGACCTTGGCGAGGTCGGCGTACGTCTCGGATAGGTCGTCGCGGGCGCTCGCGATCGCAGCCCTCGCGGCCTCTCGCACGGAGACGGCCGCCTCGTCCTCACGCACCTCGACGTGGACCATAGCACCGGGGCACTGCCCAAGTAGCCTATCCCTGAAATCGAGCGCTTCTGGCAGCTCGTCCCCCCTGACCGTCGCGCGGACGTACACGCGGCCGGTTGATAGCTGCGAGTGGTGGCGCAGCAAGGTACCTTCGTAGACGAACTGCTTGAACTCCTCGAGGCCGTCCGGTTTGAGGAACAACGGCGACGCCATGATGAAGATCCTGGACAGCGAATGCGAACCTGGTTGGTGCATGATCATCGAGCCGGGCACCTGAGGATCAGAGAACGACGCCGGACAGACCGTCCCGGGGATCACGATGAGTGGAGGGGGTCCGCCGACTGGAGGACCCCACACAGCGTGCGAATGCCAGTTGCCGGCGAACACCGCGTCGATCTTGTGGGCGTTGCAGATCCAGCGCATGAACCCTACTGACACCGCGTCCTTCGCGGCCTTGAGGTATGCTGGCGTCTCCTCGTCCCAGATGCCGAGGTGCGTGGCCAGGATGCGCCGCTTACCGGTGTTACCAGACCAGTGCGGCACGAGCTGGGCGAGGGCGGTCGTCAGCCAGTCCTTGGCCTCGCCGTGGCCATACGGAACTAAGGCCACCTCGGCGTCCGAGAAGTTGGCGACAGTCGGGCTGGCGGCGACGCGGATCCCGCATTGCGCCATCGACGCGCACGCGTGGTCGCGGTCGTGCATCGACTGCCTGTCGTGGTTGCCGAGGAGTACCCACTGCTCGCCGCTGAACTTGCGAATCGCCTGCGTGGTCGCGGCGACCAAGGGAGGCGACGGCCGCGTGTGGTCGAACAAGTCGCCGAGGACGATGAAAGCCGAAGCCCTCAGCTCGGCCGCCTTCAACGCGGCCGACTCGATCGTGGCGACGCAGTCCAAACCGCGGCGGTTGAGGCCGCCCTCAGTCGGCCCGCCCCACCTCTTGTGATTGGCGACATGAACATCAGCCACGAACGCTAACGTCACCGCGCGGCCATCCGCCTGCGCCCGTTGACCGAGATCTGGTACGTCGCGCGCTCGGCCTTCTCGACCCAGCCGCAGCTCACCGGGCGGCGCAGGGCGTTGCGGGACTGGAGGCGCGGGTTGTCGCCCTCGAGCCCGTCGGCGAGGTACTCGATCGTGCGGAGCTTCCGCTCGCCGTAGCCCGGCGAGTTGAGCATCTTCACGACCGACTGCTCGTCATGCGACATGCTGTCCCACGGCAGCTCTCGCGCGGCGGCGCTCTGCCCGGTGCTCGGCTTGGGCCGCTTGTCGTGCGGAGCCTTGCGGAGATCCACGTTCTCGAACTTGTCCTTCTTCTTGCTGGCCATACGATCCTCCTGGATCCTTTTTTGATCACGACCTGGATCGGTTGTCAACCCTCAACGGCACCCAGCGCGAACTGGATCCGCCGCCTCAGTACGTCTCGATCCTCGTCGTCGTCCAGGCTGAGGCTTGCGGACCTGTGGATCGTTTCCGACACGGCCCTCATAACCTCGTCAAAGTGAGCCAGCCCCATGCGCCTGCTCAGGTCGACGTATTGCCTGACCTCCAGGCCTGCGATCTTCTTGGATCCTCCTGCCACGCGCTTCCTCCTAGTCAAGGTCGTCGCTCTCCCCGAGGAGTTCCTCGTCCGTATCCTCGACGTCGCCGACCGGCTCAGCCATGCCGCCAGCCGCGAAGCCTCTGTTCCACCCGAGGGCCTTCAGGGCCATCAGGTAGGTCTCCTCGTTGTACTTCGCTGACGCTGGCACCAGTTTGCGATCCTTCGCGTGCCACACGGTGGACCAGGCGTTGTTCCACCCAGTCTCGTAGTAGAGGCGGACCTTCGCCTTGGCCCACGGGCGACCGCCAACCTTGGTCTTGGCGGCCATCATCGTCACCTGCTTGCCGACGTGCTGCTCCATCCCGCCGACCACGGCCTTGATCGACTTGCCGGAGAACAGCTCGAGCCTGATGCTCGCGTGGAACTTCAGCGCGGCGCCGCCTGGCGTCGTGGTGGACGATCCCCAGCCGCCGCCGACGAGCGTCCTCGTCTGGTTGACTACCACCCACACGGCCCTCGCCCCGGCGACCTTCGGAGTGAGGATGCGGAGGGCCTTCGACGTGACCTTCGCGCGGTCCATCGCCGCGTCCTTGCCGTGGAGCCCCTCCTTGACCTCCTTCATCGAGGGAGTAGCCGCGAGGCTGTCGAAGCTCACGAAGAACGGGGGGTCGCCCTTCTTGGACCTAGGGGCCGAGTCGAGCGCGGACTCGATCCAGGCGTAGGCGTCCTCCAGCGTGTCGCTCTGCTCGAGGACCACGCGGTCGATGTCGCAGCCGAAGGCCGCGGCGCGCGGGGCGTCGATCGCATGCTCCGTCTCGTTGAGGCACGCGACTCCACCCTCGCGCTGGGCGCCGGCGATCATCTGGAACAGGAGCGACGTCTTGCCGACGCCCTCGCCGGCGTAGAGCTCGACGATGCGCCCGACCGGCAGCCCGCCGATCGAGAGCACGTGGTGGTCCAGGACGTCAATCCCCGTGGGGATGACCTCCTCCACGTCGCTGTCCGTGCCCTCGCTGAGCAGGCGAGCGGTGCCGTGCTTGACCCTGGCCTTGATGCCAGCGATGACCGCCTTGACTGGATCGTCTTCCTTTTGCTTTGCCATACGTGCGATCGCCGGGAATCGAACCCCAGAAGCAACCTGTACCACGCAGCCGGGTTGTGAGTTACCGGCCGCTTGCGATCGCAAGGGGAGGGAGCGGGCCCCGCCAGCGCCGAGGGTGGGTCGTCGCTGACGTTGATCACAACACCGGGGGGACGGTGAGCGGCCTGCCCTCCGGTACGTTAGTCGAGGTCGACCTCGTCGTCGAACAAGTCGTCCTCCGCAGTCTTCGGCTTCTCGGTCGAGTCGACGTCGATGGCGTCGACGTCGTCCTCGCCGGCGTCGTCCTTGCGGCGCTGCGACCCGTGGGCCCGATCGACCTTGCCGTCGCTCCACACGTCGCGCGGGTCCTCGCCGTCGAACAGCCTCTTCTGCTGCTCGACGGTCGGGACGCGGATCAGCTTGCGGAGGTCCGCCTGCATGTCGATCCAGTCCATGCTCGCGATGGGCGTGATGCTGCGGCTCGGGATGAGCGTGTACCTCGTGTCGTCCTTGCCGCTGCCAACGCGCTGCACGACGATGTCGAACCCCTTGATCGGGTCAACGAAGTTTCCGCCGCCCTCGTCGTTCTCGCGGATGGCCTTCAGCTGGTCGTAGACGGTCTTGCCGAAGCCCCAGATCACCGGCTTGTTAACCTCGTCCTTGGGGTTGATGACGACGTTCGCGAGCATGCGGCGGGACGGGCGCAGCTTGCGGGCCGCCTTCTCGTCGCGCGCGTTTCCGCTCGCCTCCATCGCGTCGGCCTTCTTGCACGCCAGGCACGCCTTGCCGTCGTGCATCTTGGGGCAACAGAAGTTGATCGACTTCTCGATGCCAGGCATGTCGAAGTAGTGCTGGTGCTGGAGGACGAACGGGGACGGCCACCCGATCTTCGGTGGCAGGAAGCGCAGCAGCGTCTTGCCGACGGGGCACTTCCAGAAGTCGCCGCCGGAGGCCATCTCCTTCGACTCCTTCTCCATCTGCTCGGGGGTCCACTCCCCGTAGGTTGCGATCGCTGTGGTCTCTTCTTTCTTAGCCATGGTCCTGTTTCCTGGTTGCTGGTTGTTGTGGTTGGTTGTTGTGGTTGGTAGCCTAGTCTATTGGTCTGACGCTCATACGAGGCCGCGCTTCTCCGCGAGCCACTTGGTGATGGTTATCGTGCCGCGGGCACCCACGCCGCAGTCGGCCTGGAGGTCGGAGCGACCGTGGATCTGGGACTTGGGGATCCACGCCTCCTCATTCGGGTCCTGGACGCCGAACGGGTCGGACGACAGTCCAAAACCGCGGATCTTCAAGGCGCCGTCCGTCTCGGCGATCACGATGACATCGGTGAGGTCGAAGCCTTGGTCGGCCTTCCAGCGCGAGCCCGGGCCCTTCGAGGAGGCCCGGAAGTCGTCCGGGTCGTAGTCCTCGACGAACTCGTCCTCCGCGTCCCGATAGCCCCTAGCCACGGGGGGCCTCCGAGTCCTCGCTGGGGTCCCGCCAGCTGGCCCCGCCCATCTCCGCGCGGGCGAGGAGCACGAGGGACGTGAGGCTCTCCCGCTTGGCCAGGAGCGCCGTGTGGATCGCCCGCAGTTGTTCGCGCTCGAACTCGGCGGAGATCAGCTCCGCGTGCGCCGCGCGCACCTCCGAGTCGGTCTGGGTCCTGGCCGCCACGCGACCCTCCGTGACCTTCTCGCCGAGGTCCTCGAGGTCCTCGCGTACCGTCAACCAGATCACGGCCTCGACCTCCTTCGCATTGATCTTGGCCGTGATCCACCTGCGGTGCGCGCGGGCGAGCTCGAAGCCGTAATGCGCTAGGTCTGCCGGCAGGCGCTCCAGCTCTCGCCTGAGGTCGCCGCCGTTGATGTTGACCGCGGCGCGCGCGTGCTCGACAGGGTCCTCGATCGGCGTCGGCTGGAACAATTCGTCTAGTCTGCTCTGCATACGATCTCCGCGTTGAGTGTTTGGATGCCAGGCACGGTGCCCGCCGGTTGGAGCTCCACGTCGGTCACCGCGACCACGTCGTCCAGCTCCGTGGGATCTTCGGCCTGCGCCACGACGTACACGAGGCCGTCGACGCGGACCCGCCCGCCCTTCTGGGGGTGAGTGCGGCCGCACGTCTTGATCGTGACCCTCACGAGCGCCGACCTATCAAACAGCGGATCTCCTGCGTGATCGGCCCGGCACTCTTCACGCGGTCCAGCAAGTCCTCGACGAGAGCCAGGAGCCGCGGCACGTCGATATCGCGGACGCTGAGGACGCCAGTGGCGTGATGGGAGCAGACGCGGCCACCGTGCTCGTCGGTGTACCGCGCGCTCTGCGAGCACTTGCTGCACAGCTCCTCAACCGTGTAGTTACGCTTGCCCATGGCAACACGAGCCTTCCTATTTAGCGTCCGACTTCCGACCGGCCTACCGGGTGGTTTATTGGGAATCGTCAGAGCCTCTTCTACAGAGAGACCCCGACGCAGGCGCTTGCTGATCAAGGACACCGGCAGGCCAGTTGCCTCAGCCCACTCCACCATCAGCTTGGATTCGCCGCCCAAGGTCAGACGAACGTTGTTACGCCGATTGCGCGCCTGCGCCGCCCAAGTAGCCCAGACGCAGTTCTCCGCGCTGTACCCGAGTGCGTTGTCCCTGCGCCCCAACGTCGATCCTGGAGGGGCGACTGCCATATCGGCGATGAAATTTGCCAAGCCGAGATCGCCTAGCCAGCGTTTGCATACTGTAATTCCGCGACCGCCGTAGTCGACCCAGTGAGGATGTTGATCGTCGTAGCAGCGGCTCAGCATGGACCTCCAGGCCCTGCCCTCCTTGGTTGTCGATTGGCCGCCTCGACTAGTCCGGGGCTTCACTTAAAATTCTTCGCCATCTCCGACGCCTGTGGCGCAGGCGAGACGCTCGTGTACTTAGCCCCCGGCTTCGCGTCGTACGGGATGTCCGGCTTGCCGCTCGTCTCGAACCACAGCAGCTGACCGACCGCCATGCCGGCGTAGACGCGCAGCGGCTTGACGACGAATAGCTCCATGGTCCAGTGGTTCCTGAAGCCGACATCGCCGGTGCCCGCGGTCACGTGGATCGAGAGGCCGAGGCGGCCGAGGCTGCTGTTGTGGACGACGGTGAAGTCTTCCAGGAAGAACAGCTTGTCCTCTGGATCATCACCGTCCAATGAGAAACCAAAGAACTCATCAACACCAATGGGAATGATCGTCAGCTTCGAGTCGGTCCGCCCGACCAACTTGGACTCGCGGATCTTGTCACGCTTTCGAGACAACTTGATCGGAATGCACGATACGTCACCAGAGATGTTGACGCGCTGATACTCGATGCCATCGACGACCTTGACAGCAACGCTTGCCGTGAGCCCGACAGATGAAGCGAGGTGAACGATCGCATCACGCAGCGTCGTATACTTGGTGGTGATCTCCCAACCGCAGCCGTTTGGGGAACCATCGGTGTCGAGCAGGCCAGCCAACAGAGCCAGACGATCTCTGATCGCAGCCACCCAGTAACAACGCGGGACGTGCTTGTTATTGAGCACACCGATCGCACGCAGGTCGTTCAAGAATGTATTCGGACGAGCGAACGAGTCCTTCTCGTGCGTCGACAGCACGACCGTCAAGGCGCCAGGCTTGTACTGGTGGAACTTCGCCAGCGGGAACATCACGCGCAGGTAGGCAAGCAATTCCTCGTCGTCGTTGTTGATCGTCAGCTGCGCAGCGTCCGAGGTGCCATCTCCGAGCCAAACGCCGAGCAGGTATGGGTCGATCGGCAACGAGCCATCACAGAGGAACGTCGAGACGGCGGCACGGAACCCGTAGACGTGCTTCTGCACGTTGGCAGGCAGCTCGACAAACTCTCGCACCGAAGGACAGATGACATCACCCTCTTGGTACGCCTTGTTATCCGTGTTGCGACCGCAGCGAATCACAAGCTGGTGATCGCCGTTGACGACGTAGGAAATTCCGTGCGTCTGGTCAACGCGAAACAACGACGACCGCCCGCGATGCGTCTCCTGGACCGTCCGGTACCCACCGTTGACGCTTAGCACGAGGTCTCCGACGACAACGTCTTCGATGCGCTTGAGTGTACCGTCAGCCATCCAGACCTTGGTACCGGACGCGAAACACTTGCCGTTGAGGATCGGGACGTGCGCGAGGCTCTCCGTGTACTCGACGGTCGAGGCGAGGTAGAGCTCACCCGGCTCAAGGACGAGGCCGCCCTCCGGAATGACGCGGTCCTCGACGTCCTGCTTGACCCTGCAGTCCAACGGCACGACCTGCCTGACCACGCCGCCACTCCGGTGGTAGAGGTCGAGGTCGATCCGCTCGACGTAGGTGCGGAGGATCGAGGCGAGGTGCACGTCGTAGCTGTTGGTGCCGAGGGCCGCCTCGTCCCACGGGTCGATGACGATCTGGCCCGCCTCCTTGGCGAGCAGGATGTCCCTGTCAACGAGGACGCTCACGGCGGCGCCCGTACCGGCTGGGCGAGGCGGCCGTCCGGGAACCGCTTCTCCAGCCACTGCGCGATCAGGTCGAACATGGACGAGCAGGACGGGAACTCCGGGTCGCCAGTGCCGACGCCGTGGGCGCCCGGGCCGAAGCGCTGGTGCCGCATCTTGTCCATAACCGTCTGCATCGGGATGCCGTGCTGCATGGCGAGGCTGAACATGATCGCCCACATGTCGAGGGCGCCGCCGAGGAAGCCGCCGATCTTGTCCCCGCGGATGAACACCTCGGCGAGACGCCCGTCAGCATAGCAGTTGGCCACAACGTAGAACTTGAGCTCCTTCGGCTCGCCCGTGATCTCGTCTAGGTACTTGAGGTTGAACCGGCGGGTCTTACCGTCTCGAACAGAATCGAGCCGCTCGCGTACCGCCTTCTTGGTCCCTTCCATCTGCACAGTTCTCCTTTAGTGCCCGTGGGGGCTCTTGAGCAGCGCCTCAGCGATCCACCTGACCTGCGCGTCCGCGTAGGTCTCGCCCTTCTTGACCTTCCGGAGCGAGCCCCAGCGGTCGCCGATCTTGCAGTCGGCGACGAGCGGGACGCCCCAGCAGTCGAACGACGTCATGATCCTCTTGACGGCCTCGACCACGCGGTCGGCCCAATCTGGGGGGCAGTCTAGTAGGATGCTGTCGTGCACGGTGTTTACGATCTCGACGGTGGCGCCGACCTCATCAATCCAGGCGTGAATTGGCGGGATGCTCGCGAGGGTGTACCACGCCGCGCGGCCCTGGATTGGCGTGTTGATGGAGCTGTTCTCCGCGTTGTTCCGCTTCCACTTGTCGTGGCCGGCGACCTCGTACAGCGGGCGCGTGTGGTAGGCCCCGTCGAGCCACGGCACGTCGATGCCGCCCTTGGTCCTCGCGTGGTGGAGGAGCTTCTTGATCATGGCCGCGAACTTCTTGAAGCGGCCGAGGATCGCCTGGCGGAGCTTGCGGGCCTCGTCGATGGTGCAGCCCAGCTGCTGGGCGAGGCCGGCGTCCGTCTTGCCGTACATGAGGCCGAAATTCACCGTCTGGTTCGTGATCAATGGAACACCGCCATCCCGAACAACGACGCACCCGCTCGGCACCGTCAAGCAGGCGACGTGCCCTGTCCACCGCTCCTTGGTGACTCGGAGGTTCCCCGAGCGAGTTACGTGGTGGTCCCTCACTGACAAGCTGAACACTCCCCCAGAACGAAGAACCTTGCGCGTCTTCCTGTAGCTGGTGGTCGCGATCGCCTGGAGGACGTCGACCGACTGTTCGTCCTTGTTGTCGTAGCGGAACATCTTCCACGACCCCTGGATCGTCGAGTCCCAGCGGGAGGCCTCTTCTAGTACGACCTCCTTCTGGAGCGGAACGAGCTCTAGCCACCACCACGGGAATGACTTGCGGTCGAGCAGGCAGAGGACATGCTTCGCATCGTCCTTCTTAACGTAGATCCTCGTCACCCGCCCGGCTACCTTCTCCGAGTAGGCCAGGCCAGCGAGGTCGAGCAACGCCGTCAACCGACCGATCTTCCTGGCCTTCGTGAACCCGAAGCTGATTCCCCCGGTTGATGTGATCGACCCATCGGCCTGCGTTGCTACAGCGAGGCGGAGGATCATCTCATCTCTCTCGTCTGAGGCGCCAACGTAACACCCAGCGTTCGCCCACGACCGCTTCTTCGGGAAATCCGCCGGCAGGACTCTCTGCTGCGGCTCGCCGTTCTTGTCGAACGCGAGCATCCCGTGATCGGGCGTAACGCGGACGTCAATACCCTCATTCCTAAAGTGCACCAGTTCCTGCGCCGGGTGGACGGCCGTGAACACCTCGGTCGGCACGATCCACCCCATCTTGACGACGTGACCGCTGCAGGGCTCACAGGACATCACCTCCTCGCCATTGCCAAGCGACACAATCTTCTTCCACCCCGAGCGCGTCATCACCTCTGTGTCCGGGTGAAAGCACTTGCAGTAGGAGCGGTGCCAGTCGGTGACGTCCGCCTCCGAGATCCCCCACGCCAGCCTGGCGATCAGCTGCGCGGTGCGGAAGTGGTAGTCAAGGCCCTCCAGGAAGATGGCGATCATCTCCTCGTCGCCGGACATGCCGGCGGCCACCCGCAGCTCGATCTGCGACTGGTCCAACTCGATGAGGACGTTGCCGGGCGACGCCACGAAGCAGTCGCGACACATCTTGCCCTCGACCGTCTCCGCGCGCGGGAGGTTCTGGGGGTTGGGGTCCTCGCCGGAGATGCGGCCGGTCTCCGTGCCGTCGAGCCTGAAGGACGGGTGGATGCGACCGTCGGGGCGGATCTTCGGGATCATCCCGGCCGCGTAGGTGCCGTCCATCTTCTCCAGCCGGCGAAACTCGATCATGTCGTCGACGAACTGGTGACGGCCGCGGAGGCCCTCGAGGACCTCCTTGTCCGTGGAGGCGTCGCCGGACTTCTCCGACACCTTGCCCTTCGGGAGCTTCAGCTTCTCGAAGAGGATCTCCGCGACCTGCTTGGGGCTCGCCGGGTTGAAGTCGGGGCCCCACGCCTTGAACTTCTCGGCCAGCTCGCTCAGCCCGACGTTGAGGAAGGCGCTGAAGGTCTCGAAGGCCTGGCGATCGACCTGGATGCCCGTGCGCTCGATGCGCTTGAACGACGGGATCGCCGGCAGGTACAGGGCCTCCCAGATGGCCAGCTCGTGCGGGGCCTCGCGCCTGGTGCGGTCCCTGAGGTGGATGGTGCCGGCCGCCGAGCCGGCCACGTCTCGGCCGTTGTAGCGCCAGAGGACGTCGTCGGGGAGGAGCGCGAAGTTGTAGCGGTTGGGCTCGGCGCCGTTGCGGATCGCCTGGACGCACCAGTGGTCGTGAGGCTTCTCGCCGGGGCGCCACTTCTTGCGTCGGGCCGCCATCGTCGCCTTCTTGCGCAGGTCGGCGGCCTCCTCCTTGGAACCACCCATGCCGACGAGCTCGACCACGTACTCTAGGCGGCCCATCGCCAGCGGGTCGATCAGCTTGCGCACCAGCTGCGTGTCGAAGGCGAGGGACGGGATGTCGACGCCGAGGCACTGGGCCGCGGCGATCACGTCGTACTTGATGTTCGAGCCGCTGATCTTGTGGCGACTGAGGATGCGGCGCAGGACCATCAGGCAGTCCGGATCCGACAGGGCCCCGCGCTGCGCCAGGCCGGGGTTGTCGCTGTCACCGCTCCACACCCACGAGTCCCCCTCCAGCTCGTCGACGGCGGCCAGGCCCGCGCACAGGACGGTGAAGTCGGGGCCGTGCGGGAGGCCGGCGGTCTCGACGTCGAACAGCAGCTCCTCGTGGAGCGACAGGGCCTCCTCGGCCTGGAGGGCGTCGTCGAGGTCCTCGACGACGTGGACGACGCCGCCGACGTGCGAGGGCGTCGGGCGGGGCCGCGTGAGGGCCCAGGCGAAGTCGCGCTCGTAGCGCTCGCGGATGAAGCGGTTCTCGAGGGCCGCCATCGGGCCGTGGAGGACGAACACCGGGACGTCCCGGAGGACCCAGCCGTAGGCCCTGCGGGCGGACTCCATGTCGAGGCCGCGCCCGAGGAGCCCGAGGGCCGCCCAGGAGCCGATCGCGAGGACCCTCTCCGGGCGGGCCTGCTGGAGGACCTCGGCGAGGTACGGGCGACACTCCTTGATCGGGGTGGCCGCGTCCTTCAGCTTGGTGAACCTGCCCGCCGAGCACTTGACGGCGTAGTCGTACACGACCGGGCCGCTCCAGCTCTTGCGGACGAGGTCGCGGACGTAGGCGCCGGTCTTCGACGCGAACGGCCTGACGGCGTCGCGGTTGGGCGCGTCGCCGACGACCAGCAGGCCGCCTGGGGTCCCGTCCGCTGGGAGGCAGGACTTCTTAGTGGGTCCCGCGGTCGACCACGAGCACTTGGTGCATGATCGATCTAAAGGGAGGGCCCCCGAGTCGACCGGCGACGTCGGGGGTCCCTGGTACATGGCCAGCCGGCGCATGTGCGGCTAGCCGATTACTTCCTCGTACGAGGTCTCGAAGACGTCGGGCTTGCACGGGTAGAACTCGCCCTTGACGCCCTTGATGATCCAGTCGCCGACGGACGCGGTCATCTCACCCTCGAGGGTGCTGATCGTGATCTCGTGGCCGCGCCGGTGGATGCCCGGGTCCTGCATGTCCGGTCCGTGCTTCATGATCCAGTCGTACACCTCGGACCAGTTGTCGCCGGCCCAGCGGACGGCCTCGACCTCGACCGGCTTCTTGCGCCAGCGGCTCACGACGCCGCCTCGCCGCCGAGGACCACGAGGGCCGCGCGCTCGATACGCTTGTCGAACCCGCCCTTCTCCTCGAGGGCCTTGAGGGTGGGGACGGCCCCCTTGTGCCCCGAGGCGACCCTCACAATGTCGATCGCAGTCTTGTGCCCGCAGGCGATCATGTGCTCGATCACCGGTCGCAGCTTCTCCTGCTTGGCCATGAAGTCGACATCGAGCGCCTGGCCCTTCTCCCCGTCGCCGAGGTCGTCGAGGTCGTCCGGCGCAGGCTCTTTTACCACCGCCGGCTTCGGCTCCTCCTTCTTAGGGGGAGGCGCCGCGGCCTTGGCCTCCGTCTTCTTGGGCTCAGCCGGGGCCGCCTTGGTCTCGGACTTCTTGGCCTCGCTCGGCACGGCGACCGGGCCGGCCAGGCGGGAGAGGGCCTCCCACGCCTCGGACATCGACAGCCCGGCGATCGTCAGGACGGCCGGCTCGTACCCGGGGGCGCCTTGGTCCCCGTACTCCGCGACGAACGCGACGCTGCGCGACCTCCCCATGATGTCGATCTCGCCCTCGAACTGCTTTAGCTTCACCTTGTCTGCAACCGGATGCATCTTTCTCGCTTCCTCTCTGAGCCAACCGGCTCGGGCAGTAGCCTTATCATTTAGCTTGCCTGATTACGACCGCTAGACACGCACGCCCTCGCTTCCTCTCTGAGCCAAATCGGGTCGACGGTGTTGGGGTCTGCCCCCGGAGAGAGCTTGACCGAGCCGGCCGCCTTACCATTCAGCTGGAGGTACTGGGCGAGCGCCCATCCCTCCTCATGGGCGTCGCCGTCGAGGCAGACTGCGATCGGTCGCTGCGCGTCCAGCAGCAGGCGGCGATGGTAGTCGCCAGGCTTGCCGAGGCCGGCGGCGCAGTCGGGCCAGTACGGCAGGGCGTCGAATACTCCCTCGACGAAGATCAGCGGGACGTCCGTCCGCCGATAGATCGCGGCCCAGTTGTAGAGCAGGACGCCTCGCGCCATGCCCCTCGGGTACCTGTACCGCGGGTCCTGCTTGTCGGTCCAGTCGCGGGCCGAGTATCCGAGCCACGTCCGCTCGTCGACGTCGAGCACCGGCACGACGATCCTGGCGCGCAGGTAGCCGTCGCACACCACGCCGATCCTCGCGTCCTCCGCGACCTCGCGGGTCACGCCCCGGCGCTCGAGGTACCGGCGCGGCACCTCCAGGAACACGCTGTCCCACGCGTCATCCCAGATAGGCTCGTACCCGTCCGGCGGCCCTTTGATCGGCTGCGGGGCGTCGCCGCGGGCCTTGGCCTCGCGAGCCTCCTGCAGGAGCACGTCGTCAGGCACGTCGCGGAGGCGGCCGCGGGCCCCGCACTTGAAGCACATGAAGAACGAGATCGATGGCTTGATGCCGAGCGACTGCCTCTTGTCCGGCTTGCCGGTCTCCATCAGGCAGTAGTCGCAGTTCGCCCTCCACCAGCCGCCGGAGGACCGGCGCGCCTCGCCGAGCGCCAGCTCCGCGAGCTCGGGGTCAACGCGCGACACCCTGCTCCCAGGCTGGCCCGGTAGGGCCAACGTCGCGATACTTGTGATCCTCAATGCACTGCACGGCCCCGTCGATAATGATGGCCGCGGCGATCGCATCTATCTCGCAAGAGAACGGCTCGACGTACTGGATCGAGAAGAAGCTGTTGCCTTCCCAAGATCTCCAGTCACTCGCGATCTCCCTGGCGGAAGCTGGCGAGGCCACATAGCAAAGGCCCTCGGCGGTGCGACGGTAGACCACCCAGCACGGCCCAGGCGGCCGGTGGCGCATGGTCACCACGGGTAGGTCCGGTTCGACACGACTGTGATCCGCCCGCGCTCCGGGTCCCACGCGAGGGGACCTACGCGGGTGTGGGCGCCCTCGCCCTCGCGCCGCTTCGGGACGCAGAAGCGGATCAGGTCCGCCGCCTTGTCATCGTCCGTGCGGCCGATGGCGACCACCGCGTCCGCGCTGCGGATCTTGTTCATCGAGTCCGCCACCGCGTCGAGGTCCAGCCACGGGCGGTTCGTGCTCTTGCGGTCAGACTGCGAGGCGGTGAACGCCCACCCGTCAACGTCGACGGCGATCGACCTGAGGCCGTCCGTGCACGCGAGCATGTCCTCGTAGAGGGACGCCTTGGGGTTGCAGCGGAGCTTGTCCAGGAAGTCGACGACGATCACGCGCGGGTCGAAGCCGGGGTTCTCCCTGGCGCTCGCCTCGACCAGCCGCCGGACGTCGGCCGGGCTCGTGACGAGCGGCTCGGCGTAGCCTACGAGGAACCTCCCGGCCCCGGGCATCGCGCGGACGGCGGCGTAGCGGCGGCGGGCCTCGGCGGGGTCGAGCCTGACCTCGCGCCTCGTCATGTCGGTCAGGTTGCGCGCGATGCGCTGGGCGACCCGCCCCTCGCTCAGCTCGAGGGTCAGGTAGAACACATGGTGACCGAGCAGCAGCGCCTCCACGGCGACGTGGGCCAGCGCCATCGACTTGCCGGCGCCCGAGCCACCGACCAGCAGGGACAAGGAGCCTTTCTCCATGCCGCCGCCGATGGCCTCATCAAGCTCCGGGATCCCGAACTGGAGCAGGTCCTTGTCCACGTCGACGAAGAACTGCGGCTGCGCCACGATGTCGTCGATCGACCGCATGACGGAGCCGGTCGTCTTTCCGAGCTTGGCGACCGCCTCGAACGCGGCGGCGGTGTCGGCCGGCGAGGCGTTGTTCTTGTAGCCGTCGAGGGCGTCGACGATCGCCTCCTTGTGCCGGACGCGCTGGATGATCGGGAGGACGGACGCCACGAGCTCGTCGGCGTGGACCAGCGGCTGGGCCATCGCCTCAAGGAGGTAGTCCTTGCAGGCCTGCACCTGGTCCCACGTGACCTTGCCCTTGGACGAGAGGGTCGTGAGGTGCTGGATCGCCAGGGCCGGCCAAGACGGCGGGTTCCCGGTCTTGCTGGCGATCGCATGGGCGGCCGCCATCAGCATGCGGGCCTCCGGGGACCGCATCCGATCCGGGTCCATCGCGCGGCCGATCGCGGAGTGGAAGCGCGGCTCGCCGCACTCGGCGAGGACCACGGCGCGCTCGACGTCCTCCTCGAGGGCGTACGGCGGCGGCGGCGCGGCCTTGTTCACCGCTGCACCTTGCCGTAGCGCGAGCCAGGCTTGCAGGGCCAGCAGTCGTGCGGGGACTCGCACCCGCCGGCGATCTCCGCTCGCCGCTTCTCGGCGTACCACCTCGGGAGGAACATCAGCGCCGCGTCGCCGTCGCACCCCATCCAGCGCTTCTCGGCCTCGGTGTTGCGCAGGTGCTGCTCGGTGATGATCGGGTCTCGCTGCAGGACTGGCACTGGGAGGTCGTACTCCTTGCGGAACCAGCCGGCGCGTTCCGACACGAACTTGGCCGACATGACGACCCACACCGGCGGCGGGACGTCGGCGAACTGCTTGCCTTCCCTGAACCACCGCAGCCTCCAGATCGCCCAGTGCTCGGCGGGCACGCTGTGCTCGGCCATCGCGTTGCCGGCGGCGAGCAGCCTGTCGAAGCCGCGAGCCCTCCTGATGTCGCCCTTCGAGTAGTGCCACCAGCTCGTCCCGTACACGGCTCGGACGGCTCGGCGGTAGCCGTCGACGACCTCGCGGGCCTTCTGCTCGTCGGTGAGCTCGGGCGAGATGTACATGACGGTGATCGGCGGCCTCGGGTGCGAGTCGGGGGGCAGGTACGGGGCGCGGGCGCGGGGGCCGTGGGGCGTCAGCGGTGGGGCGTCGGAGCCGATCATGATGCCGCCGACCGACTTGGGGGCCGCGAGGTCGTCGAGGGCGTCGTCGTCCTGGAGCATGACCTCGACGGCCCTGTCAGGAGAAATTGTAAGCTCGCCGACAGGCGCCTTCTTTGAAGCTCCTGTATCTTCCAAACTGTTTACTTTAATAAGTACAGAGGTCGACGTTTCATCGTGTAACTCGGG
>Ga0247727_10000761_pt1 | contig 78847 bp, 76 predicted proteins | sample WisWelCaveWW1625_FD_202498 | JGI IMG/M metagenome (GOLD analysis project Ga0247727, IMG submission 202498) | Biofilm microbial communities from Wishing Well Cave, Virginia, United States - WW16-25 | ecosystem: Environmental > Aquatic > Deep subsurface > Groundwater > Cave microbial mat | place...
TTTTCCATGTTTTCCGGCTCCTTGTAGGGTTGGGTTGATGCTTCTAACATCAACATTTTCCGTTTCCTAACGGCCAATCTTACTCGGAGCCTTTCTTCATTTCCAACTAAGAATAACATTCACTCTTCCAAACAGCTTTCTCAGATTTTTGAACCTTTTTATAGTACCAAGGAGGAAGGAACAGGTCTGGGTTTATATGTAACAAAACTGCTTGTTGAGCGAAATGGAGGAAAAATATCTGTCCAATCGAAAATAGGCGAAGGAACAGCCTTTTCAGTAGAGTTTAATCGGTCTAATTTTATGTTCGAGAATGAGAGGAAAAGTACCGATAATGAAGAGTACTGAAAAAATCTCAACCCCGGGAGCATTCATGGCTAAAAAAACATTCTATTTAGCGGCACTGCTTTCTCTTGCTCTATTTTCGACCCGGGTTTTTGCTGTGGGTTCCGGGGGATTTGAAAATGCATCCTTCAGTGCAAAATCAGTTGCACAAGCTAATGCCGTTACTGCCCAGGCCGATGAGCCGGCGGCAATATCCTATAACCCAGCTGGTATCACCCAACTAAAGGGTATTCAGGTACAGCCTAATGCGGGGTTTATCAGTCTTTTCACATTTTACGACAGTGACAAACAAGGCAGTACACGAAGCTCAGGGACTCTCAATATGGTGCCAACAGGGTATGTCACCATTAACCCTGGGAAGATCTTGGATGATCGACTTGCCGTAGGTGTTGGTTTTGACTCTCCCTTTGGATTCTCAAACAAATATGATTCCAATCATCCCGCTGTCCACTACACGGGCTACAAAAACTGGCTCAAGATGTTTACGGTCAAGCCGGTTGTAGCGATTAAATTTGCAGATTGGCTGTCCGTTGGAGCGGGGCCAATCTATTACCGTACCTATGATTTTGGAAGTATCACGGCCTACCCCAATCGTCTTGTTCAGCAACCCTTTGGTCCTGTGCCCGGGCCTCCTTTATTAAACACCTTCCCTGATGGGCAATTGCGGCTTGATATGTCCGGGAATAGCTGGGGATGGCATTTCGGAGCGCTTTTAAAACCTCACAAAAAGCATCAATTTGGTTTTTATTTCAGGAGCCCGACGAATATGAACCTGAAGGGCCGTATCAAGGTGGAAAATGCCACAACCCTCAAGACCACGTTCCAGGTGATTCCGATTCCGGTTCCCCCATTTTTTGTGGCCTTTCCTAATTTTGATGTGTCCAACAACCGGGCTTTTGAAAGCGGAGGGCACACCAAAATGAATTTGCCCCTTAATATTACGGTGGGATATGCCTTTAAGCCCAATGACCGCGCTACCGTTGAAGCAGATTTCGGGTTTACGCGCTGGTCAACCTTTAACCGCCTGTATATCAATGCAACTGATTCAATCAGCCAGGGGGATGACGCTATTTTAAAAGCTATGGGAAAAATTGATACTGATTGGAGGAATTCCTTTAGCTTGCAACTAGGCGGCAATTATAGATTTGGAAAGAAATTTACATTACGGGGAGGAACGCATTTTTATTGGACACCTGTTCCAAAGACCCATTTTAGACCAGTGATACCAGATTCAAACAGTCTGGGATTTTCTTTAGGTGCAGGGTACCAAATTTTCCCCTTCTTAAATTTGGATTTGGGCTATTACAATCGCTTCTGGCTGCGAAGAAAAATAGATAATGAAGTTAGTGAGGTTTTGGGCACATCAGTTGACGGTACATATTTCTCGTATGGACAGGAGTTTATCTTATCGCTTACCTATAAATGGGAAAGTATATCTGATCAACTATTTAAGCAGAAAGAATAAAACATGTTGAACAATACGATACGAGAAATTACTCAAAGAGACATCGGGGTTTCCGTCATATTTTTGTTAGCCCTTATTCGGAAGTATAGGAATTTTGCCCGTGAAATTCAGATTCAATTAGCTGATGCTCCAAATGAATGGGGGAAATACCAAAGCCTTTTTAATTACGAGATCAACGGTATATTTCGTCTGATAATGGAATTTGAAAAGGAAAATTTGACAAAAGGTAATGCCGAAAAGGTTAATAAACTTAAAAGATTATTTATAAAGCATATTCGTAGGGAATTTTTGTGTGGAGAGTATATTGATTGGAGTTTGAAAAAGCCGTTCGGTTATGCGGGAGATTACAAAATTATCAATGATATTTATGCAAATAGTCCAAAGACAGTAGGATTTGAACGGCTTTTTGATAATTATTTTCAAATGTCAGCGATCTCTGTCGCGGTCAGAAACAGGAAAAATGATTTCAAAAAATATTTACTTAAATTAATTAGTGATAAAAATACAACAATGCGATTCGCAAATCTAGGATGCGGTCCTTGTCGAGAATTATACGAGATCTTTTTGCTCAATCATATATCTTCGCCCAAAATCGTTATCGATTGTTATGATAATGATGAAAAAGCGCTTAAGTATTCAGAACAATTGCTAAGTAAGAAAAGGAATATTAACCTAATTAAACAAAATGCAGTGCGACTTGCGCTTACGAAAAATATTCGGACGATACTTCATCATCAATATGATTTCATTTACTCTCTGGGTCTTTTTGATTATTTTGGCGATAAGCTTTCCTATCGTTTAATTTGCAATTTAAAAGCTTCTTTGAAAAAAGGCGGGGTTTTGGCAATTGCTAATGTTCGGGATAAGTTTAGTAATCCTTCCGTGCATTTCATGGAATGGGTGGGGGAATGGAATTTGGTCTACCGTTCCGACGATGAATTTCAACGCATTTTTTTCGATGCTGGGTTTAGAAAAGAAGATTTGACCGTAGGATATGAGCAGCAAGGAATTTTGCAATATGTCTTTGCCGTCAATAATATTTAGGGGGATATAAGTTGAATGAATTTTTTTTTGCATATAGTGGGCTAATTAACGCTCTTACGAGTTTTACCATAGGCTGCTTTGTATTAAGAACCAATTTAAAATCAAAAGTGATTTGGAGTTTTTCAATTTTTTCTTTTTGCGTTACATATTGGTCTATTAATTATTTCTGGTGGCTATCTGCGAATAGCGCCGTTGATGCTCTTAGGTTTATTCGACAAGCAATGATCGGAGCTTTATTTATCCCAAGTACTTTTACGACATTCACTCTTCTCCTTATTGGTAAAAAAACATTGATTCCAAATCTCATAAATATTATTTCCAATATTTTATTTCTTATGTTTTCAATGTCGCCACTCTATATAGCGGGTGTTGAACATCGGCTTTTTTTTAAATATTGGCCTGTGCCAGGTGCTCTGTTTCATTTCATGCTCATCTTTTTTTTGTCAAATGTTGTATATTCCCATTATTTATTATGGCGTGATATGAAAAAATTGTCCGGTGTTAAGCGTAATCAAATCCAGTATGTGTTTTTTGGAACTTTAATTGGCTTTGTCGGTGGATCAACGAATTATCTTCTTTGGTATGACATACCTATCGCGCCATTCTTAAATATTGCTGTTAGTGTTTATATCATGACAGTTGCGTACGCAATTGTTAGGTATCGACTCATGGACATCAAAGTTATTATCCGGCGGACGGTGGTGTTTGCGGGGCTGGTGGGGTTTGTGTTTGCGGTGTTCACCGCGGCGGCGTTTTTGGTCCAGGAGGTGTTAAGCCGCTTTATCGGGATGTCGGATGCCTGGACGTATGCGATCAGTATTTTCCTCATTGTGGTGGGGTTTGAGCCGATCCGCAATCTGCTTGTGAATATCACGGACCGGTATCTTTTTCAGAGAAAGTATGATTATCAAAAACTTCTCAAGGATGCCACCAAGGGTATTGCCACGATCGAGAGTTTGAACCACCTCCTGGGCCTTGTGGTGCATTTTATTACGATGCGAATGCGGGTTAAAAGCGCTGCTGTTTTAACGAAGCTGCCCGGGACCCGCGAGTTTAAGCTGGGCTATGAACGCGGCTATAAAAAGAGATATCTTGAATATATGATCGATGAGACCAGCCCTTTGATCCAGTATCTCGCCGTGGAAAAGGGAGCCACGGATCTGGACAGGATCAAGGAATACGCGCAAGTCGGGATCAAAAAAAACAAGCGCAAGAATGGCCGGCAGTATGATTTTCAAACGATCAAAACTCAAATGGAAGAGATTCAGGCGTCCTGCTGTGTCCCAAGCTTTCTCGGTGAAGAAATGCGCAGTGTGCTTGTGCTGGGTGAGAAAAAATCCGGGGATTATTACACGGATGAAGACCTTAATGTGCTTTTCACCCTTGCGCAGGAGTCGGCCATTGCCATCGAAAATGCCCGTCTTTATGATGAGGCGATCAACAAAAGCCGCGAACTTGAGCGGATTAACCAGCAGCTTGAGTTTGCGCGCCAGCGCCTCACCAATGCGCTTCAGGAGACCGAGGCCGCCAATAAGCAGCTCCAGGATACCCAGGCCCAGCTGATCCACGAGCAGAAAATGGCGACACTCGGGCGCCTGGCCGCATCCGTCGGCCACGAGGTGAATAACCCGCTTACGATTCTTTCGATGAATGTTTCCCGCGCCATTTTAAAATACCGCAAGAATCCGGACCTGAAAGTCCTTGAGGTGATGGATATCTTTCAGAAAATGGAGCAAAATATCAGCCGTATCAAAGCCGTGGTGAATACCTTGACCGGCCTTCTGAAAAAATCCGAAAAAGGAAAGTTTGAGCCACTTTCCTTAAAACTTATCCTGGAAGAAACGCTGCCGCTTGTCCAGTTTCAAACTTATCTTGATAACCTCGTCAATCCCGACGTGGAGTTTGACGTGCCGGGCAATATCCCGCTTGTGCGCGGCGACCTTGAGCGCCTGCAGGAAGTTTTCCTGAATCTTTTTATCAACGCTTATCACGCAATGGCGGGCCGGATGAATCCCCGCATTATCATCCGTGCTGAAGTGGAGTCCCAAACCCCGTATCTTGTGGCGGTGCATTTTACGGATAATGGCGATGGGATGACGGATGATACGATGAAGAAAATCTTCCACTACGGTTTTACCACCAAGCCGCCGGGCCGCGGTTCCGGAATGGGGCTTTATATGTGCAAGTATATTATTGAGCTTCACGGCGGAACAATTAAAGTGGAAAGTCATCAGGGGCAGGGGACGACCTTTACGCTGACGCTTCCCATTTATGAAGAAGCGACGATGAGCGGAGTGGGACAGCAGGCGAGTGCGGGATAAAATGGAAGAACTTGCTCCGTTTTCAGGTTGCGCGGGTCCTGCCGCTGGTGTTTCCCCACGACTCTCGTCAAAAGGCTTTCCGCATATAAACCAGGGCATTATGAAATCAATAAGCGTGGTAAATTTCAACAAAGATTTGAGTTTGAGCAGTCAAGGGAGTCGGCATTGCGTCAAGCCTTTCTTCTCGATCGTGGGGACACCCCTCACCAGCGTCACCCGCGCTTGCACTAAAACAAACTCATATGTTTTGATTTGTGCGGGTGGTGGCTCCGAGGGGTGGTCCCCAGGTTCGAGGAAAAGCACTTTTTACACAGCCACTGCATATGACTAGCACATCGTCAAATGTTTGGAGGTGCTTACCTCTCCCTGTGGAATGCGCTCGACCCTGCTCTGTGTGTAAAAAGTGCTTTGACGAGAAATCCTGGGGAAACGGAGCCGACAGGACCCGCACTAACAAAACTTACACTGGGAAGTTGATTTGCGTATGAAAAAGCTATTAATCGTTGATGATGAACTTGGGATCCTCGAAGAGGTGAAGGATTATTTCATCGAGGAGGGGTTTCAGGTCCTGGTCGCGGATACGGGCAAGGACGGGATCGAGCTTTTGGCTGAAATGAAACCCGATGTGATGCTTCTGGATATGAAGCTTCCGGACATGTCCGGGATTGAAGTCCTGAAAGTGTGCAGGGAAATCTCGCTTCATACAAAGGTGGTGGTGGCGACGGGTTATGTGGACCAGCGGATCATTGATCAGGCCGAAAGGCTCGGCCGCGATGTTTTTTTGCAGAAACCTTTTAATCTGGAGCACCTGAAAGCCGAAATTGACAGGCTTTTAGCTTGATTTCATAGAGGTCATTTGGTAAACTGTCGCCGTTTTAGAAGGCTCGTAATCATGACCTTCCAAATTAGTGTCGACCACAAAGGAGAAAACCAACATGAAAAAAACTTTTCAACTAGCTTCGTTTGCTCTCTTGGGAGGATTAGTTCTCTTCTCAGGCTGCGCAACCAAGAAAAGTAAGAAGGAAATGTCCGCTCTCCAGGCTCAAGTCGGAGCCTTAACGGATGAAGTCACGCGTCTTGATCAGTCCCTGCAAGAGACGCGCGCCTCCATTCAGGAGCAGCAAAACCGCATTAGCACGATAGAAACCCCCCGCCGCGGCAGCAGCCGTTCGGATGCTTCTGTGATGGACGGGATCTACCGCACGCCTTCGGGTTTTGAGCTTCCTGCGCGCAATATTCAGCAGGCGCTTAAAAACGCCGGATATTATCAGGGCGGTGTGGACGGTAAAGTCGGTTCGCAGACTCGTCAGGCCATTCAGGCGTTTCAACGCGATAATGGTCTTGGAGTGGATGGGGTTGTCGGGCGCCAGACCTGGGTAAAGCTTAAAGTTTATCTGGAACGTTAATCTGTTTGTAAGCAAGTCGCTTTGAATCAAATAAAAGGCCAGCGTGTTTTAGGAATTACATTCCTGCTCACGTTGGCCTTTTGTATTTTTGAATTCATCGGCGGAAAAATCAGCGGATCCCTTGCCCTTTTGGCGGACGCCGGTCATATGCTCACGGACATGAGCGCGATTGGGCTCGCTTTTTTTGCCGCGCTCGCGGCTTCGCGCCGCGCGACCGCGAAGATGAGCTACGGGTTTTACCGGATCGAAGTCCTTTCCGCGCTTATCAATGGCGCGACTCTGTTTACCCTGGCAGTTTTCATTGTTCGCGAAGCCTTTGAGCGTTTCAATAGCCCCCCTGTCATTAATACTCAAGTGATGATTCTTGTAGGTGTGATGGGGCTTGTCTTTGATCTTACAAGCGGATTTTTCTTAAGCCGCGCTGCTGAGGGGAAAAATATCAATGTCCGCGGCGCGCTCTTCCATGTGATTTCCGATGCCCTGGGCTCTTTCGGTACGATTGTGGCCGGAACGGTGATCGCCTTGACCGGATGGCTCGCTATCGATCCTGTGGTCAGCTGTTTTATCGCGCTTCTGATTATCGCAAGCGCCTGGCGGCTTCTGAAGGATGTGGCGGAGGTGCTTCTTGAAGCCACGCCCGCGCACATCAATACGCATTTGCTTGAGCAAAAGATTCTTTCGCTGGCCGGCATTCAGGCTATCCATGATTTGCATGTCTGGAGTATTTCTCCGGGCAGGGAAGCCTTAAGCGCGCATCTTGAGGTGGAAAAGGAAACGGACCGCGATAAGGTGCTTCATGAGGTGCATGAGATGCTGTCGCGCGAATTTCACATTGACCATTCCACGCTTCAGATTGAAACGTCGGAACACCGCAAGCAAGAAAAGTCCCACTTCCACTAATTTTCCCGTCTAGTCATGCCGCCAGCCGATCTCAATTCTCCTCCGGAATCGTTCGCCCCGTGAAAAATGGTTTCCGGTTTGTACGGAGCTCACTCGACTGCTCCGCCGCTCGCCCATTCCATTGGCGATCGGGTCGCAGACGTTCCTCCGGAGAACAGAAATCGGCTGGCAAATTTATCGATCATTCGAGGCTTACGTTTAAAATGAGCCACGATTCGTGGGGGTGACGCCACCGGGGCGGTCCCCAGGTTTGAGGAAAAGTTATTTGACGAATATCCTGGGGGAGCGGTGGCGGCAGGACCCCGACGAATCGGTGCTGATTTATGGTTAACGTTGTGTTAAGCAAAAATAGAAGCGGGGTAAAAGATTTGTGTTACAATACTCCCCATGTTGGCGTTATTTTCCTTCATGCGTTTTACACTGATCTTTGCCGTCACCTTGTGGCCCTTCAATCAGCCCGCAGAGGAAGGCGAAGTCAGCGATGTCAGCTTATCCAAAAAGACCCAGCTTGAACTACCGGAAAACATTCACGAATTTGAATTTGTCGATATCCTGCTTGCGCAAAATGTCTCTCAAATCACGATTGAAACCAGCTCGCCTTACGAGGTTTTAGATAGCAATCAGCGTCCTCTCTTCAAAGGAAAAAATATTGTGGCTACCCCGATTCGTGCGACAGGGATGGGCATTCAGATGGGCAGCCAGCTTTTTAAAGATACGCCGATCACGATTCAGGCCGAGGGAGGAAGCATTCGTGTTGGCAAACAGGTTTACCGGCATTCGGTCAAAATCTGGCGCGAATCAGCCCGCGCGATTTCGGTGGTCAACGAAATCAATGTGGAAGATTATCTCAAAGGCGTTTTGCCCTGGGAGGCGAACCCATCGTGGCCGGCCGAAGCCTTGAAGGCCCAGGCTGTTGCGTCGCGGACTTTTGCCATTTTTAAATCCATCCAGCATCAGGATGAAAAATCCTCCCTTTCCAAAGATATTCTGAGCCAGGTGTATAAGGGCAAATCGCTTGAAAACCCTAAAACCGATCAGGCGATTGAGGCCACGCGGGGCGAAATCCTTACCTATAACGGAAAAATTTTTCCGGCCTATTTTCATTCCACCTGCGGCGGCCATACGACGAGGGCGGATTATGTCTGGCCCGTACAAAAGCACCCTGCGATGCACGGGGTGTCGTGCAACTTCTGCTGGCAGTCAAAGCATTACCGCTGGCGCGCGGAATATTCCAGAACGGAAATTGAGACAGCCCTCAAAAAACGCGGCATCCGCGTTACAGGTATTACTAAAATTGTACCTTCCGAAATTGATTCGAGCGGTCGCACGCACCAATTTATGATTTACCATAAGCAGGGAAAGACAAAGGTCAATGCCAATGAGATGCGCATCTGGCTTGGTCCTATGCGCTTCAAAAGTACGTTGCTTCAGCCCATTCAGCGCCGCGGCATCAAATTTATTTTTCAGGGAAAAGGCTGGGGGCACGGCGTCGGCCTCTGTCAGTACGGTATGAAGGGGCTTTCGGATCTGGGTTATTCCTACCGGCAGATTCTGGATTATTATTACCCCGGCTCGGAAATCACAAAAATCAAAGATTGAAAAGGTATGTGCCCGTAGCTCAATTGGATAGAGCGCTACCCTCCGGAGGTAGAGGCTGGTGGTTCAATTCCACTCGGGCACAGATTATAATGCTCAATTTCCGCCAAAAAGCGCGGCGGACTTGTCCACAAAGCGTTTTTTGGACGGACTCGCCAGCGCTTTGTGGCGAGGGATAGAGCGCTACCCTCCGGAGGTAGAGGTTGTGGGTTCAATTCCCGCCAGGCGCAAAATTATTGTAGCCTCAGTCACAAATATGAAACTCTCTCGACTGTTTAATCTGCTGGTAACGGTTTTGGTTTTGGGCGCGGTGATCGGGGGCGGCGTCTGGCTTTACCGGTCGTTTGAGGAAGCCCGCGTTCTCAAACAAATCATTAAAAGACTTTCAGCCGACAGCCGGATCGCGGAAGTTTTGGTCACCAAAAGCGAGTATGACGAGACGACCAAAAAAATCCATACCACCATCAAATTCCTCGAGCATGACGCTGAGGGTAAACCGCTTCAGCCTAAATACTTTACCTTCCAGGGAAACCTCATCCAGTTTCAATCCCTTGTGATCCGTTTTCAGGATCAGCTTGTGCGCGGCGGCGACCGCCTGCGCGGGAAAAGTGCCTACCTTTTTATGAAGGCCTTTGTGCTGGAGGGTGAGAAGACTCAAGTGTTTGATATCACGGAAGCCCGCGCGATTCCTTCCGGGTATAAAATTCCGGGGCAAAACCCGTCTTTTGAGGCAAAACTCTGGGAAGCGTTCTGGAGTTATGCCCTGGATCCGAAGGCGCGTGAGCGGGCGGGAATCAAGAATGCGCAGATTGAAGCCCCGGGCTCTCTTTTTATTCCCGGCACGATTTACACGCTCCGGATTGAGCATGATGGCGGGATACGAATTGACGCCGAGCCCGTGCCGTCCATATTAAAAGGCGAGAGGCTGTAGCCTTGCTTCTATGAAACCTCCCCGCATTATCACGATTTTTGGAAGCAGCCAGCTTGAAGAAAATTATGTGGAGTATCAAAAGGCGATTTTATTGGGCCGTATGCTGGCCCAGGCCGGTTTTACGGTCTGTAACGGCGGGTACGGAGGCATTATGGAAGCCTCAGCGCGCGGCGCAAAAGACGGCGGAGGCGAAACCATTGGGATCATCACGCAGGAGTTTCACCGCAAGCCGAACCGCTGGACGGATGATGTGAGGAGCACCAAGACGTGGCGCGACCGGCTGTTTCAGTTGATCGAAACAGGGGATGCGTACGTGCTTTTTGACGGCGGCACGGGAACATTGGTTGAGTGGATGATGGCGTGGGAGATGACGAATAAGAAAATGATCAAAAAACCCATTATTGTGTTCGGATCTTTTTTGCGCCGTTTGCTGTTCCTGTTCGGGAAACAGCATTTTGTGGTTATGAACGACTCTGTAAAACAAGCCAAAACGGTTCAGGATGTGATGAATTATCTTCATGAAGCTTTCTGATTTTGATTATTTTCTTCCCAAAGAATTGATTGCAGCTTTTCCTCCCGAAGACCGGCCCAGCGCAAAACTGCTCCGCGTGGCAAGAAAAACAGGGGAGGTTGCTCACGATGTCTTCCGCAGTATTGTGGATTTGCTTAAGCCCGGGGATGTGCTGGTCTTAAATAATACCAAAGTCCTTCCCGCGCGTCTTTTTGGCCGCAAAGAAACCGGCGGCCTGGTCGAGCTTCTACTTTTAAAAAACAGTCCGAACGGAAATCCGCGCTGCTGGGAAGCGCTCGTGCGTCCTAACCGGCGGGTTAAAAAAAATGCATCCCTCGTGTTCGGCAGTAACGGGATGACTTTTGAAGCCAACGTGCTGGACGAATCCCGCCCTGATTCCGGCAAACGCCTGATTGAATTTAAGGAAGATTCGATCCAGGAAAAACTTGAAAAATTTGGCCACATTCCGCTGCCGCCTTATATTGATCGCCCAGACACACCTATTGATCGCGAGCTTTACCAAACCGTCTTTGCCCAAAAGCCGGGAGCTGTTGCTTCACCCACCGCAGGACTCCACTTTGATGGCGCGCTGCTTCAAACTCTCAACGCCAAAGGCATTGAAATTGTCTTCGTGACGCTTCACGTGAGCTACGGGACTTTTCAGCCGGTTGTGGCTGAAGATTTATCCCGGCACCGGATGGAAGAAGAGGAGTTTGAAATCGCAGAAGACGCTGCAAATAAAATCAACCGGGCCCTGGATGAAAACCGGCGCGTCATTGCCTGCGGCACGACCTCGGTCAGGACACTGGAATCGGCCGTGAACCCGGAAACCGGCCGAATCAAGCAGCAGACAGGGAAGACCTCTCTATTTATTTATCCTCCGTATTCGTTCAAAGTGGTTCAAGGGCTCATCACCAACTTTCACCTTCCGAAAAGTACGCTGCTTCTTCTTGTGGCGGCTTTCTTGGAAGAGGGGGGAAGGAACAAGCTTTTTCAGCTCTACGAAGAAGCCATTCGCTGTCACTACCGCTTCTACAGTTATGGCGATGCCATGCTGATCCTATGATAATTGAGGGCTTTATTTCGAGGGGGTGAACGGTTATAATTTCGTCCTTCCAGGAAAGGAAAAAACGATGAAGAGAAAATGGTCTATTAGCTTTTTTATTTATTTCTTAATTTTCGGCACGAATATATCATCCCTCACGGCCCAAACCCTCCAGCCGGTACAGCCGATCCAGCAGGCTGCCCAGCTTTGCCCCTGCAACGGCGCTCTTTCCCCTTGCGGGCAATCCTGCGACGTAGATGATGTGCCGCCGCTGCCGGCAAGCCCCTTGTTTTTAACCAGTACCCGGTCTGAGCACCTTTCAGCGGATTACTGGATCAACCGCCTTCCCAATCCCGACGAGGTCATCAAAACGCCTGAAGAAATGGAAGAATTTAACCAGCATATCCGGGCGATTGTCAAAGATCAGCGGGATGTGTTTGCCATTGAATCCACTAAATCGGGAGCGCCGATTAAAAGCCAAATCGAGCTTGAATATGGAGCGGTCAAAAACCGTTTGCTTTTTGATGTGAACGGGGACCGGATTCCGCAGATTTTTTTTCAGGAAAAAATCCACCCGCTGATCCAGACGCACAAAATTCCGGCAAAAATAAAAATCCGGTGGGGAGCCGCGGTGAGGGCGACTTCAGTGCGTTCGCTCCCAACCGATAAAGTGATGCTTGAAGAAATCGGGGATGTGGAGTTTGACCAGCTTCAATTTACTTTGCTTAAACTTTGGACGCCCGTTGCGATTTACCACACGTCAAGCGACGGCAGGTGGTATTACGTTCAGGCCACTTATTCGAGGGGCTGGGTCAAGGCCAAAGACATTGCGGTTTTTTCAAGCCGTGAAAAACTCCGGAACTTCATAAAATCCGGCGACATCCTTGTGGTGACCGGCGAAAGCACTCCCATCTACGATGCCGCGGATTTCAGTGCCGTGATTCAGCGGCCCAGTATGGGTACCGTGCTCCCGCTTTCAAGAGAAACCTCCAATGCTTACGTGGTCTGGATGCCGGTGCGCGGCGGAGACGGAGGCGCTATTTTGGAAGAAGCGTATGTCAGTGTCCAAAGCGATGCGTCCGTCGGATTTTTACCGTACACGCAGCGCAGCGTGATCCGGCAGGCGTTCAAACTTTTAGGTGCGCGTTATGGCTGGGGAGGGACCTACGGCGGCCGGGACTGCTCAGGCTTTACGCACGATGTCTTTTTAACCGTAGGCATCGACATGCCCCGGTCTTCCCAGGGGCAGGGATTTATCGGTATCCAGTACAGCCAGTTTGAACCTTTTGAGCATGCCGAGGCGAAGACCCAATTTTTGCAGGAGGCCTTGCCCGGGGTTACACTTTTACGGATGCCGCACCACCAGATGCTTTATCTCGGCGAAGAAAACGGAAAGTTTTATGTGATTCATTCCACCTGGGCTGAGCGGATTTCGTATACTTCGGATGAAAAAATCAGAATCAACCAGGTAGTTGTCTCCGACCTCTCCTTGAATGGAAATTCCCGCATCGGATCGCTTTTTGACCGTATCATCTCCATGAATGAACTGGAATAAACAGGTTCGCATGATTTTGTGGAAACGATGAAAAAAATCTTCCTTAGTCTTTTAATTACACTGGCGTTAGCGGCAGCCGGGATTTATTTTGCTTCAGGCCCTTTGCTTGAGTTTTTGACCCAAAAAGGGATAGGGCTCTTTGCCGTTTATGCCGGGCGATACGGACTTGAAATCAAGGATCCGCAGTTTAAAGCCGTCCGTTTAGATTCCTATAATGCCGTTTCCTGGAAAGATATTTTAATAACCGTTAAAACCAACGGGGAGGATGCGGTTAATATCGACCGCCGATTTTCGCTGGCGGCCGGACGTATGACCGCCCGCATCCAAGCCTTAAAAAGTCCTTTGCTGGCGCTTGAAGTTAAAGAAGGTAAAGTTTATTTTGATCCATTTGAAGAGACATCGATCAAGGCCTCCAAAGAGTTCAGAGAATTCTTGAACGTCCTCGCCCTGGAAATGCGTTTCCCGTTTAAAAGTGACCCTGCCAGCATTGCCCGTGATTTTTCAACCCTGCTGACAGAAGGCAAATCCAGGTATTTGAACAAATTTGCGGGAGTCAGCACTTTCTCAATCGACGGCAAGGAATTTAAACCGGCCATTCTTGTGAGAAAAGAAGGGGAGGATTCCTGGCTTGTCATGGATCGTTCGGATCTCGAGCTCATTTCCAGTGAAATGCAGGAAAAACTAACCGAAGCCGAAGTGGATTTGCTGTCTCTCCACCCTGTCCGTGCCCCGCGGCTTTTAAAAATACGGGATTATGCCCAGACAATATCAAAAGCCGAAAATAAAAAGGATCCGCAAGTGCCGGAGGATGCTTACCGGCACGTGTTGTGGAGCTATCTTTTAACCAAGGCGTATGGCGAAGCATTTGCCAAACAGGTAACGGATGCGCATGAAATCGGCAATGTGGAAGGCGAAACAACCAAGGATCAGTCAATGGATTATAACAATAACGCCGTAGGCCGGCGTTACGCGCTTGGCGGGATACCGGAGGCGGATGTTCTTGGAGGCGTTGTGAAAGATCCGGAAGTGGTTCGTTTTGCTGCAGGGGCCTAGAAACAGGAATATCGGATGCGGCAATGGATTCTTGCAATTATTTTATCTGTGGCAATAAGTAAGGGAGACCCAATGGGATACGCAGGTACGGCACCGCAAGTTAAAACCAAATTGATTCCGCGCGAAGTGATTTTTGGAAATCCGGTCAAGGCGAGCCCCAAGATTTCACCCGATGGGAAAAAACTGGCGTATTTAGCGCCTGTAAAAAATGTCATGAATATCTGGGTGGAGACGCTGGGCAAAAAAGATGACCAGCCTGTGACGCGTGACAAAAACCGCGGGATTCATGCCTTTTTCTGGGCCCAGGATAGCGAGCAAATTCTTTATGTCCAGGATACGGCCGGTAATGAAAATTGGCGGCTTTATTCCGTGAGTCTCGAAACAAAAAAAGTGAGAGAGTTTACTCCGTTTAAAGACGTTCAGATCCGAATCCTTGATTACAACAAACATTTCCCCAACGACATGCTCCTTGAAATGAATCAGCGTAACCCGTCAATCCATGACGTTTATCACCTCGATCTTCCAAGTGGTAAGTTGACGTTAAGGGAAGAAAACCCCGGTGATGTGGTGGACTGGATCACGGATAACGAGCTGAAAATCCGCGGCAAACTCACGGCGCGGGAAGACGGGGGCAATGATCTTTGGATCCGCGACACCGAAAAATCCGATTGGCGAAAGCTGATTGAATGGAATTTTGAAGATTCGATGCTGAGCGGCGTTTTTGGTTTTGATAAAGATCATCGGTTCCTTTATTTGAGGGATTCCCGCACGTCCAATACCGCGGAGTTGGCGAAAATGGAGCTTACAACGGGTGAGCAAATCACAATCGCCAAAGATCCGGAGTATGATCTTGGCACGGTTTTGATCCACCCTGACACTTACGAAATCCAGATGGTAAGTTTCGAAAAAGAAAAGAGAGCGTGGGAGGTGCTGGACCCGGAAATTGCGGCTGATGTTAAGGCCATTCAAAAGTTAGCGGAAGGTGACTTTTTTATTTTAGGCCGGGATAATCAGCTTGAAAACTGGGTGGTGGGCTTTACCCAGGATGACGGGCCCGTTTCTTACTATCTTTATCACTCGGCTTCAAAGAAAGGCACTTTTCTTTTTACGTCGCGGCCGGACCTTCAAAAATACCCCCTGGTAAAAAGCAAACCCATTACGCTCACGGCGCGTGACGGCCTGAAGCTTCACGGCTACCTTACGCTTCCTTCGGGAATGGAGCCCCAAAAACTGCCGCTTGTTTTAAATGTTCACGGCGGGCCGTGGGCCAGGTCCACGTGGGGTTATGACGCGGAAGCCCAGTGGCTTGCCAACCGCGGTTACGCCTGCCTTGATATTAATTTCCGCGGCTCTTCCGGCTACGGTAAGAATTTCTTGAATGCAGGCAATAAGGAATGGGGAAGAAAAATGCACGAGGATTTGGTAGACGCAGTTGAATGGGCGGTTCAAAAGGGTATTGCGGACCCCGAACGACTGGCTATTTACGGAGGGTCTTACGGGGGCTACGCGGCCCTTGTCGGTGCAACGTTTACCCCGGATCTTTTCCGCTGTGCGGTGTCCATTGTGGGGCCCAGCAACCTCGTGACGTTTATTCAGTCCACACCGCCTTACTGGAAGAATTTTCTCGCCAATATCTACCAACGGGTGGGGCACCCCATAAAAGATGAAGCATTCTTAAAATCGTGTTCGCCTCTTTTTAAAGTCGATCAAATCAAGATTCCTGTTCTGATTGCTCAGGGCGCCAATGACCCCCGTGTTAAACAAGCCGAATCCGAACAAATTGTGGCGGCCATGAAAAAAAAGGGGATTGACCACCAATACCTGCTGTTTAAAGATGAGGGGCACGGTTTTGTCAGGCCCGCCAACCGCCTTAAATTTTACGGGGAAGCCGAGAAATTCCTTGCCCGCCACTTGGGCGGCCGTTACGAAAAATAAAGGGGTGAATTTTTTCTGGCCCCTGGCGTCATTTCTGATATCCTAACCACGCGAGTTCAAAGCTTATGAAGATATTCCTAACCATTCTCATTGTCCTGATCCTTGTTGCGGCCGCGTTTATCGGTTTTTTTGTGGTGACCTTTGACGCCGACTCTTACCGGCCGCTTGTCATAAGCAAGCTTGAATCGGTCTTTCAAAAGCCGGTCGATCTTCAGGGGATCTCGCTAACCTGGAATGACGGGATTGCCCTGAAGCTTACGGGCCTTGCGGTTTATCCCGGCACTGCCAAAGAGGGGGATCCTGCAGCTCGCTTTGATGAAGCCAGCACCCTGGTCAAATTTTTCCCGCTCCTCCAGAAAGACGTTCAGATCAGCGCCCTGAAACTCATCCGCCCGTCCCTTCATCTTTTGCGGACGGCGGAGGGAGAAGTGATGCTTTTCGAAACACAGGTTTCCGAAACGGTGCCCGGACAACGTCTGCCGGATTCGGTCAAACCCGGGCCGCAGGCTCCAGAATCTGGCAAAGCTTCCGGTGGTGCCGCTTCTGCGCTTGTGCCGATTTTTATTGATTCCCTTGAGATTGAAGACGGAAGCGTTCGGATCACGGATAAGACAGGCGAACTTGCCCAGGATATTTTTGTTGAGCAAGTAGATATCAGCCTGAAGGACGTTTCTTATAACCGGACGGTCCCCTTCAAGATAGATTTTGCCGTTTTTAGCCGCGATCAAAATGTGCATCTTCAAGGAAAGTTTCGCGTGGACATCATCAAACAGACCGGTGTCATTGAACGGCTGGATGCCCAAACAGATCTCAATTCGCTTGACTGGTCAAAAGTTCAAGCCACTTTGCCTGTCATCCAAACCGCAGGCCTGCGTGACGCGCCCAAGGGGCAGTTGAAGGTTGAGGCGGACAATCTGCGTTTTGATGCTGAAGGGGCCACTGAAATTAACGGCAAGGTTATTTTTCGCGAAGGCAGGTTAAGCCTTGCAGATATCCAAAGCCCTTTCGAGAATATTCAGCTTGAGGCACAAATCGAGAAAGAAAAAATCCAGATTAAAAATCTTTCGTTGAAAGCGGCGCATGGAAGTGTATCCGGCGTTGGGGCGGTTGAGCATTTGTCTACGGCTCCGCAGGCGGCTTTCGAACTGAAGGCTGAACATCTGAATTTAGATGAGCTGTTGCCCAAGCCCGATCCGGACGAACCCTCCTTGTCAGGCTTGTTGACCGCTTCTTTTCAGGGAACGGCCAGCGGCAAGGAATGGCCTCAGATATCTCAATCCCTTTCGGGCCAGGGCCAGGTGGCGCTTGCCGAAGGGGTTTTAAGGAATCTAAACGTGATTCAGGAAGTTTTTAAAAATCTTTCTGTAATCCCCGGGCTTGTGGATAAACTCAAATCGCGGCTCCCGGAAAACTATGAAGAAAAACTAAGCGCTAAAGATACGGTTTTAAACCCCATTCAATTTCCTGTTACGGTCCAGCGCGGAGTGGCGTCAGTCAGAGACCTTCAGATGAGTTCGGACACTTTCAATATCCGGGGGACGGGAGCGTTTGGTTTGGACGGCCGGGTTGACATGCAAACCTTTCTAACAATCGATCCGGATTTATCCCAGGCCTTTATCAAGAGTGTGCAGGAATTGCAATACCTGACCAACCCTGAAGGGCAGCTGCAGGTTCCGATCCGTATCTCGGGAGTTTCACCGGATGTCCGTGTCATGCCGGATGTTCCTTATGTGGCGTCAAAACTCGCCGTCTCAAAAACGCAGGAAGTGATCGGGAAAATTTTAGAAAAGCAAATGAAAAAGGAAAAGGAACCGACGCCTCAAGAAGGTGCGCCGGGGGAAGCGCCGCAGGACACAAAGAAACCGGATTTGTGGGGACAGTTACTTGAAACCGCGCTGGAAAGTGTCGGTCCGAAGCGTACCGAACAGCCTGTCGCTAAATCTTAAATTCAAAAGAAAACAAGGAGGATGAAAATGAAACTCGAGCAAATCGCAGGCATGATGTTTTTAATTTTAGCCACGGGTTGTGCCACCACCAAACCCGCCAAACTGGTAGTGTGGGAAGCCAAGACCATTACCCGTTCGCATGATGTGATCGGCCCTGTCTCCGTAAGTGAGCAGTTGAAAGAGAGCAATGAAGACGCGATCCAGGGGCTTGCCTCGTTTATCACGCGGGACGGGCGCGTGTCCGACCAGATACCGGCGGACATGAAAACGGCCTTGGAAGTCAAAAGAGAAAAGTATAAAGAAATGATTTTTGACAAATTGGCAGTCAAAGCCAAGGAATATGATGCGGATGCCGTGATCGGGGCAGAATACGTTTATGTTCCGCCTTACGCAAGTTTTTCTACTAAAGCCACAGTCACTGCAAAAGGGACGATGGTGAAGTACCGGTGATTACCGGACGCCGTCCACAGGGAGAGGTTGCGCAAAAATTGAACTACGTACACAACCTCTCCCTGTGGACGGCGTCCGCTATGCTTCTCTTTTCCGGCTGCGCGACGGTAGCGCCCGTGGTGCAGAACTTCAATATTATTTCAGTTGAAGATGAGAAGAAAATCGGGGGCGAGGTGCGCCAGGAAATTACCAAGGAAATGGTGATTGTCACGGACCCTGGTATGAACAACCGGGTGCGCTCCCTGGGGCAAAGAATTGTCCAGGCGCTGCCCCGGCGGGATTTTGATTATCAGTTTTATGTGGTGAAGGAGGATTCTCCCAATGCCTTTACGATTCCCGGAGGCGCCATTTACGTGCATACGGGACTGCTGAAATTTGCGACAGATGATAATGAGCTTGCCGGTGTTTTGGCTCATGAAGTGGGGCATGCGTATGCCCGGCATCCGGCCAAGGGGCTTTCGCGGGCCTACGGGGTGGAATACCTGACATCGCTTCTTTTTAAAAACCAGCCCTCCGGCTTCCGGGGAATTGCGCTTCAGATTGCCAAAGGCGGGCTGCTTCTTAAATACGGCCGTGAAGATGAATACCAGGCCGATGAGTTGGGGTACACTTTTCTCCGCCGCGCCGGAATGCCCACTTCCGGGCTGCTGACATTTTTCAGGAAACTTCAGAATCTCCAAAAAGGCGGAGTCGCGATTCCTTTTTTGAGCAGCCATCCACCCACGCCCGACCGGATTGCAAGACTTGAAGCACTTGAGCAGCGGAAGTTTGTATCAGCGCCGCCTTCTGCCCGGGCAATGTATTAGCAGGAACTAACAAAATTGTCATCCCCGCAAGTCTTAAGCGGGGATCCATAGTTTCCCTCTGAGATTTATCTTTTACTGGATCCCTGCTTTCGCAGGGATGACAGATACGGGGCGGGAATGTTAAATTGTGAATTATCCGTTAATGACCAGATGACAATCTTTAGGAAGGTGATGGGCAAGGGTTCTCAGAACATCCCCGCGTAAAAGACTGATCAGGGCGCTGCGTTTTGTGGCGCCGATCATGACGGTTTTGACGCCTAGTTCTTTGGCCGCATCTGCAATGAGTTTTCCGGGATCATCCCCCAAACGCCAAATCGGAACCGCGGTAATGCCCTTGGCCTCCATTTCCTTTTGAGCTCTGCCCAAAAGTTCAAGAGATTGAGTCGACGGTTCGATTTCTGTGGGAAGGTCCCGCGAAGGAGGGCCTTCCTCAACATAGGTGATATAAATCGAATTTTCTCCCCGGGCCTTCATCCGCAGGGCTGCTTCTTCTAAGAGATAAGGGTTTAAACTTTTCAGAGCAACCATGGAAGAACTCTGGTAAAGGGGCGCCAGCTCCTTGGCTTCCGAAACGGTCAAGACATTGACAGCTAATACTTCTTCTGAGATAGGAACAGGAACCACTTTCTTCGCAATCGTCCGCAGCGCCAATCCGGATCCTAAAACCGTCAAAGCAAACACAAGCGCATTGTGTTTTTCAATCGCAATGGTGAGCTCAATCAGGAGCAAGATCCCCGCGCCTATAAAAAGAAGGGTCCGTTCCCATGGCTTAAGTGAAAGCTTGAAATTCGTCGCGCACGAACCGAGGTTAAGTGTAATGGCTCCCACCACGCCAATAGCGTAGAGGGAAGCAAGACCCACAAGATCGTGCTCAAAGACTAAGACAAGGCAAGGAAACGCAACAGCTAACATCAGACCAAGCCACGGCATGCCGTAACGGTTGAGGCGCGAAAAAACGGCCGGAAGTTCGTGATCCCGTGCCATCGAAAATTGAATGCTCACAAGATCAATCACAGCCGTATTTGTTGCCGAAAGCAGAAGAAAACCGAAAACAACCGAGATAAGCTGCCCGTACCAGGGCCCGATATAGTGATTGCCAAGAGCGCGAAGCATGTCTTCGGTGTGGTTGGTAAGCCCGGGAATAGCATTCATGGCAATGCCCAACAGGAAGGTTAAAATCGAAACCTCTAAAAGAACAGGCAAGATCGCACGGCGTGATGTTTTATCTACGGGCTGAACCATAATGCCGGTCATGTTGGCAATGGCTTCCACCCCTGAAAGTGCCAGGACAATCCCCACAAAATGGGACCAGTTGGTTGTCAGGTTGCCCTTGGGCAGGGTTAATTGGACGTGCGCGAGCGAAGGCAGGGTGCTTATAAAGAGGATCCCCGCCGTAACCGAGGCGATAAGCCCAATCACAGCCGCAATGCTACCCCCCTTCGTGGGGCCGATCCAATTGATGGTTCCGATCGTGACAATGGCAAGCATCGCCCACCATTCAGGATAAGGCACATTAAAATAATGAAAGGCTTCATAAGCGCTGAGCGAAGCGGTAACGACGTAATCGGCGATGAGTAAGAAGGCGCCGATAACGGCAAGGGTCTGGTTTCGGTGCTTAACTGAGGAATAAACTCCGCCGCCGTCAGGATAAATATGGCAGATGATCATGTAGCAGACGCCAACAAGGGCCGTGAGAGCGGACATGACCCCAAGGAAAAGCCAGGAGGCGTGTCCGGTAAGGGCAAAAGCAATTCCCAACACGTAGGCTTTGCTTGTGCCCCAGTCGCCGTAAAGCATGGCGCCGGCTTGATACCATTTCAGTTCACGCGGCCGTTCAACTCGTTTTAAGGTCAGCATCGGATTTTGATCGAACGGGATTATATGGCAAGTCATTTCAATTATCGAGAGGATATTTTAAAGACAATTTTTCTTGCATCTTTTGGGAAGGTTGATATCCTAACGGCCTATTCTGTAACCTAACTCAACGGGAAAAGGGAGGCAAGGACGAAGCAATGGAAGTATTGCAGGATTTTTTCTCGCGGCTTTATCATTTTGAAGACCTCATCCGCTGGGGCGGATATTTTGTTTTAGTCTTAATCGTATTTAGTGAAACCGGTCTCTTAGCCGGATTTTTTTTGCCCGGGGATTCGCTTCTTGTGACCGCAGGCCTCTTATGTGCGCTGGACGGGGTCATGAATATCTGGATTCTTAATCTTGTCCTCTGTGCGGCGGCGATTGCCGGTGATACCGTAGGGTACTGGATCGGGTATCATTTTGGACCCCGGATTTTTAATCGTGAAAGCTCTTTTTTCTTCCACAAGGATCATCTTCTCCGGACCCAAAAATTTTATGAAAAATACGGCAATAAAACCATTGTGATTGCCCGCTTTGTCCCGATTGTCCGCACCTTCGCGCCGACCGTGGCGGGTGTGGGACGAATGGACTACAAGAAATTCCTTACCTACAATATCGCTGGCGGTATTGGATGGGTGATGAGCATGACGCTCGGAGGGTATTTCCTGGGACGTTTGGTACCCAATATCGAAAAGAAAATTCATTGGGTGATCTTGGTTGTGATTGTGCTTTCGTTTATCCCGATCATTAAAGAGTGGCTTGCGGCTCGCCGCGAACACAAGGAGGCAGGGCAGCATGAAAAAAACGCATCTTAATCTTATCCCTTTTTTTGTTCTGGGCTTCATCCTTCAAGGTTGTGAAGGAAGCGGATCCCAGAATTCGGTCATTAAAATCGGCTGCGCCGCTCCGCTCACAGGGGATCAGGCGCAGCTCGGGCTCGGGATGTGCCGGGGGGTGGAGCTGGCGGTTCAGCAAGCCAATGCCAACGGGGATGTCATTAAAGGTTTAAAGGTGGAAGTACTTGAATTCGATGACCAGCACAATCCGGCTCAGGCCGTGAATGGAGCGAAAAAATTTGTCGCGGACCGGGACGTGGCGGCTGTGATCGGACACTTCAACTCAAGCTGTACCAAACCGGCCTCGGCCATTTATCATGAAGCCGGCATGGTCAGTATGACGCCTGCCTCTACGAATCCTGAGCTTTCGCGCCAGGGTTTTCAAACTTTTTTCCGTGTGGCTGCTACGGATGATGTTCAAGGACCCAAAGGTGCAAGCTATGCGGCCAAGGCGTTAGGCATCAAGAATGTTTTTATTATTGATGACAAGACAACCTATGGAAAGGGTTTGGCCGATGAATTTGAGAAAGAAGCGGTTAAACAGGGTCTTAATGTGCTTGGGCATGAGGGAATTACCCAAGGGGATAAAGACTTCACGCCGCTTTTAACAAAAATTCGCCCCATGAATCCTGAACTGATTTATTTTGGAGGGATTTATCCTGAGGGCGCTCTGTTGCTGCGTCAGGCGCGCTCCCTGGAGATGAAATCTTTTTTTATGGGAGGCGACGGCATTGCGACTTCAATTTTCAGTGAACTTGCAACCGCCGAAATTGCCGAAGGCGCTTATGCCACCATGGTGGGCGGTGATATTAAGAAAGTTCCGAGCGCGGCGCAGTTTATCAAAGATTATGAGGCCAAATACGGCGAGGTGGGGCAGTGGTCGGCTTATGGTTTTGACGCGGCCAATATTTTGATCGAAGCCATCCGCAAAGCTGGAGCCAAAGACCGGGCCGCGGTTTTACGCGCGATGAGGGAGATTCCAAAATTTGACGGCATTACGGGCGAAGTGGTTTTTGACGAAAAAGGCGACAATAAAAACCAGTTTATCGGTGTCTTTAAGTTTGAACACGGCAAGCTCGCCTATATCGGTCCCGCTGAGTAAATTAACCTCGTCCGTCATTCTGAGGCCCCTGCCTGCCGGCAGGGAAGGCCGAAGAATCTCAAAATGAGAGATCCTTCGCTGCGCTCAGGATGACAACCTATTGAATTCATGAGCGAACTGGATATTTTCCTTCAGCAGGTCGTGAATGGGCTCACGATCGGGATGATTTATGCCTTGATCGCCCTGGGCTACACAATGGTTTACGGCATTGTGCAGCTCATCAATTTTGCCCACGGTGAAATTTTTGTCGTGGGCGCTTACCTGGGCCTTTTAGCGTACAGCCTTCTTTCACGGATTCCCCAGCTTGCCTCCGGCGGCGCCCTTATTTTACTCCCGCCGGTACTCATTTTTTCAATGGGCTTTACCGCTCTTCTTGGAATGACGATTGAGCGATTTGCTTACCGGCCCTTGCGGGACGCGCCGCGCCTTGCTCCGTTGACAACCGCGATCGGGGTTTCCTTTCTTTTGCAAAATGCAATCATGATCATTGCGGGCCCTCAGGATAGAAGTTTCCCTTACCTTATGACGGTTAAAAAAGTTTCGTCCGGGCCGGTGACCATCACGAACCTGCAGATTTTAATTGCGGTTCTTTCACTTGGGCTGATGTTCGGGCTTCACGGGTTTATAAAAAATACGAAGACCGGCAAGGCGATGCGCGCGTTGGCCGATGACCGGCAGGCCGCAAGCCTTATGGGGATCAATGTCAATCGTGTGATTTCAATCGCATTTTTGATCGGGTCCGGCCTTGCCGGGGCGGGAGGGGTGATGTTCGGGATGTACTACAACACGATTAATTTTCACGACGGGTATATGGTGGGTCTGAAAGCTTTTACCGCTGCGGTGCTTGGCGGAATCGGCAATATTCCCGGCGCCATGGTCGGAGGCGTTTTGATGGGCGTGCTGGAAGGATTGGGCGCGGGGTATCTTTCTTCCGCGTGGAAAAATGTTTTTGCCTTTTTTATTCTCATCCTTATTTTACTTTTCCGCCCTTCCGGTCTTTTGGGCGCGCGGGTCGTTAAAAAAGTATGATCACGGACTTAAAGCCTTTGAGTAAACTTTGGCTTCCTTTAATGCTGCTCGCTATTTTTGCTTTTCCCTTCGTGGATACGAATCCCTACCATGTTGACGTCATGGTTACCACAGGAATTTTCATGCTGCTTGCCCTTGGCCTTAATGTCATTGTGGGATATTCAGGAATATTAAACCTTGGGTTTGCCGCGCTTTTTGCCTTCGGCGCTTACACCTATGCCCTTGTCAATATCCATTGGCATGTCCCGTTCTGGATTGGCTTGTGGATCAGCGGTTTTGCCACGGCACTTTTCGGCATCCTGCTTGCGTGCCCGGCACTGCGTCTTTCGGGAGATTACATTGCCATTGTGACGCTCGGGGCCGGTGAAATTGTGCGCATTGCTTTGAATAATCTTGACACCATCACGGGTGGCCCGAATGGCCTTCTGGGGATAGACCACCCAGGTCTTTGGTTTCCGAAATATCAGTTTGGGGTCAAATCCGAACCGTATTATTTTCTCGTGTTTGTCCTGGTGCTTGGTGTCATTTTCTTCCTTAAGCGGCTTGAATCTTCAAGGCTTGGACGCGCCTGGTGCGCGCTGAGGGAAGATGAACTTGCGGCTTGTTTTATGGGCGTGAGCCCTGTTTGGGCCAAGCTTTCGGCGTTTGCGATCGGCGGGTTTATCGCGGGACTTGCCGGTTGTGTTTTTGCCGCAAAGCAGGGCACGGTTTCCCCGGACAGTTTCGATTTTGTGGTCTCCGTGATGGTGCTCGCGATGGTGGTTCTCGGAGGGATCGGAAATATCGGCGGAGTGCTTTTGGGCGCGCTTACTTTAAGTCTGCTTCCCGAATTTTTGCGCGGGTTTGAAAGTTACCGCATGCTTCTTTTTGGTCTTGCCATGATATTAATGATGCTTTTCCGTCCCCAGGGTATTGCGGGCTTCGTGCGCCCGAAGGAAGAATACCGCCCGAAAAAAATAACGTCACCAAAATGAAATCCAATAAAAGCCTTTCTGAGTATCCGATTTTAACGTTAAAAAATGTCACCAAGCGTTTCGGCGGGGTCACGGCCGTAGACCACGTCACTTTCACTGTCAAGCATGGTGATGTCCTGGGACTTATCGGCCCCAATGGGGCGGGCAAGACGACTTTATTTAACTGTATCACAGGCCTTAGCAGTCCCAATGAAGGAACGCTTTATTTCGGGGATTCCCAAGTGCTGCTTAACCGGCTTTACCCCTATCAGATTACGACCAAGGGAATTGCCCGGACCTTCCAGACAATCCGGCTTTTTAAAAATATGACAGTGCTTGAAAATGTCATGGTGGGTGCGCACACCCGGATGCGCACAGGGTTTTGGGGAGCATTGTTTCGGCCGCGCTGGGTGAAGATTGAAGAGAAAAAAATCACCGCTCACGCATACCGGTTGCTTCAGTTTTTCGGACTGAGTTCAAAAGCGCAGCTCCTGGCCGGAAATCTTCCGTACGGGTACCAGCGTAAGCTTGAGATTGCACGAGCCCTGGCCGCAGACCCCAAATTGCTTCTGCTCGACGAGCCGGCAGCAGGGATGAACCCGACGGAAAAGGAAGAGTTGCTTGAATTGATTCGTGCCATTCGCGGCCGGGGTGTGACGGTGCTTTTGATTGAACATGATATGAAAGTGGTGATGCCGATTTCGGATCATGTTGTGGTGCTGGATTACGGGAAAAAGATTGCGGAAGGCGCGCCCAAAGATATTCAGAATAATCCGCACGTGATCGAAGCTTATTTAGGCAAAGGGGCCCGGCAGTGATCTCTGACACATTGCCAATGATCCACGGGAACAAGAAACCATTTCTGTTCTCCTCCAGAAACGTTCGCACCGCAGAAAATGTATTCCGGGTTGTGCGGTGCTCACTCGACTGCTCCGCCGATCGCCCATTCCCATTGGCGATCGGGTCGCAGACGTTCTTCCGGAGAACAGAAATGGTTTCCTGTTGCAGACGAATATTGGGGCGGGTGACGATGGTGAGGGGCGTCCCCACACTCGAGGAAAAAGGATTGACGCAAATGCCAACTCACTTGGCTGCCCAACGTCAAATCTTTGGTGGACATTACGCCCTGTTAAAGAATTCGCAATGCCTTGGTTTATTATGCGGAAAGCCTTTTGACGAGAGCTGTGAGGATACACCATCGGCAGGACCCGCCCAAAACAATTTGGTAGATGTAAGAGAAGTAATAAATCGGTGCGGATATGCTTGAAATCGCGAATCTGCATTCGGGGTACGGGAAAATTGAGATTTTGAAGGGGCTCAAAATCAGAGTCGAGCCGGGAAAGATTGTGTCCTTAATCGGCTCCAACGGCGCGGGCAAAACCACATTTCTCATGACCCTCTCGGGCATTGTCCGCGCGCACAAGGGAAGTATCCAGTTTGAAGGCAGAGCCCTTGAGAAATTGCCCCCTGACGTTATTGTCAGGGAAGGGATTGTCCAGGTCCCTGAGGGGAGACGAATTTTTCATCACCTGACAGTCGAAGAAAATCTTGATTTGGGGGGCTATACGCGTACGGACCGCAGGGAACTTGAAAAAGACCGAAAAGAACTTTTGTCTTTATTTCCCATATTGAAGGACCGGCTTAAGGGGCTTGCCGGTAACCTGAGCGGCGGCGAGCAGCAAATGCTTGCCATGGCGCGCGCTTTAATGGCGCGTCCGAAGCTTTTACTGCTTGACGAACCAAGCCTTGGCTTGGCGCCCAAAATGGTGGAAACGGTTTTTTCGCTGATTCGCCGGATCAACGAACGAGGGATTACGGTTTTGCTCGTCGAACAAAATGCCTTAATGGCTCTTGAGCTTGCGCACTACGCGTACGTCCTTGAAAGCGGAAGAGTGAAGATCGAAGGAACCGGCGCGGAACTTCTCACCAACCCAATGGTCAAGCACTCCTATCTAGGCGGATAGAAAAAGGTGCCGAGATAGAGTAGGGCTAGAATCAAATAAACGAGCCCGGTCAGAAAAAGAAGCCAGAAAGCCGAAGATCGGGGAATGAACTTTGGCGGGATCAATGCCGGCAGGACGCGGTAATTGACAAGAAGAATCCCGAATGAAAAGCTCACCGTACCGATAAACCCGATCACCCCTCCCAAAAGAATCAGCGGCCCCGGTTCCGTAAAAATCATCGTCGTTGCCGTGATCAGGGTAAAAAGTGCCACAAAGAAATAGTAACATTTTTGAAAATCGAGTTTTTTTGCAGCCGGGAAAAAACTCTGAATAAAATCAGTATGCATGCGGCTTACGGCATCCAAAGTCACAATCCATGTGTCCGAAAGGCCAGGCCGTATTTGGCAACCAGGTAAGGCCACTCAATGAGTTCGCTGCTTCCTTGAGCAAGTGCGAGCCACACCACGCCGGGCCCGAGGGCTTTCAGGAACCCCGGAAAAGCAGGAAACGGCTTTTTAGGTAAAGATATTTGTGTATTCATTTCAAAGGATTGAAGGATATGCGCCGTAATAATATAGTAATCATCATAAGGAAGCAAAGAGGGATTAGAGCGGCTGGTCACCTGAGTTGATTGTGAACACTGCGCAGGGCCTGCCAGCGGGGTATCCCCTAGCTCGTCGAAAAGACTTTCTGCATAAACCAGGGCATGATGTATTCACTAGGAGAGGTAATGCTCTCCAAAGATTTGGGTTTGGGCATAATAGAGAGTTGGCTTTTGCAGAAAGTTTTTCTCCTCGACTGCGGGAATACCCCGCCGTCACCCGCGCAAGTAAATATAATTCGTGGGGGTGGCGCCACCGAGGGGCATCCCCAGGTTTGAGGAAAAGAACTTTTCACACAAGCCAGTACCGACGGCAAGGGCACGTCAAATGTTTGGGGGGCATTACCACTCGCTGTTGTATTAACGATAGCCAGGTTTATGTGTGAAAAGTTATTTTACGAAAATCCTGGGGACGCGGTGGAGACAGGACCCCCACGAATTGATTTTCATTCAGCAATAACTAAGATAGCGCACCCAAAAATTCCAGTATGAGAAAACAGGTAAGGGCCTTATTTAGCGGAAGCGTTCAGGGCGTGGGTTTTAGATTTACGGCTGAAAGGATCGCCCGGCATTTTGAAGTGACGGGTTACGTGCGTAATCTTGCCAATGGAAAGGTGGAGATTGTGGCCGAAGGAGAGGAAACAGTCGTGAAGGATTTCGTGAAGGCGGTTGAAGAAGCGATGTCCAACTGCGTGCGTCAAGCGCAGACCTCCTGGTCAGAAGCGGATGGGCGGTATCCTGAATTCGGGATTGCTTATTAAAAACGATGCGATATGCCGTGTTGTCCGATATTCATTCAAACTTGGAAGCGCTTGAGAAGGCAGTCAGTTTCGCTGAAACTCAAAAGGTCGATGCTTGGATGGTGCTCGGCGATACCGTGGGATACGGAGCCAACCCTAATGAGTGTTTTGAATGGGCGACAAAGACTGCCTCGGTTCATGTGGTGGGTAATCACGAGAAGGCGGTTGTCGATAAGGAACTTCTTGAATGGTTCAATGATGATCCGCGCAAGGCGATTGACTGGACGACCGAGGTCATGAAAGAAGAGCTTAAAACTATTGTTTCAACACTGCCTTATGTGCGGGTTGAAAAAGGATTTACTTGTGTGCATAGCAGCCTGGATGAGCCTGATAAATTCCATTATCTCATGAATTTTCATGAGGCGATTCATACTTTCGTGAAAATGGAAAATAGCATTTGTTTCATCGGGCATACGCACATTCCTTCTTATTTCTGTGCCGAGGACCGGACGGCGAAGTATTTAAAATCAGGTGTGATTAATCTTGAAGAGGGGAAGCGTTATATTTTAAATCCGGGAAGCGTGGGGCAGCCGCGGGACCGTGATCCGCGGCTTTCGTTTGGGATATTTGACGACGGCAAACGAACGTTTGAGATTATTCGTCTCGCCTATGATAATAAGAAGGCGGCAGAGAAGATCCGCAGCGCCGGTCTGCCGCGCTACTTCGCCGATCGATTACTATGAGCATGAATCAATATAGAGCGGCGGGCAGAGCTATCCTCCGCGGCACCGGCGGTTCGTCCGTTCCTGCGACGGACGCCCGCCTGAGGCTCTCGCCATTCGGACCCGCCCAAAAGCGTGGCGGGACCAAGCTCCGAATGGCTCCGAGATCTGCCTTCAGATAGCTCTGTCCGCCGCATATAATCATGGGGATTGGTATATCCATTTTTTGTTTTTGAAATAAATGGCGGGTGGCGCTAACGGGGGACCAGGTTGAGGAAGGACTTTTCGCCAAGCCACCTTAGTAAGAAGCAAAATTCAAAGCTTTTGGGGAATTTAAAATGTCTGTTGATTTGATAATGCCTAGGTGGATGCGAAAAGTTCTGACGAGATCCTGGTGGGACCGTTAGCGCCACCCGCCATGTGCTTGAAACAGGGAAATATTCTGGGTAGAGATGAATTATATGACCAAAAAAGAAGCAGAGCAGAAGATCAGGAAATTGCGGGAAGAACTCGAGCGCCACAACCGCAAATACTATCTTGAAGCCAAACCCGAGATCAGCGACTTTGAGTTTGACAAACTCATGCGTCAGCTGATTGACCTTGAAAAAGTTTTTCCCGAACTCCTCACGCCTGATTCACCCTCCCAGCGCGTAGGCGGAGCGCCGCTTGAAAGTTTTCGTGCCGTGGAACACCGCGTACCGATGCTTTCGCTTGATAATACTTACTCCTTTGAAGAGCTTGAGGAATTTGACAAGCGGGTCAAGAAACTTTTGGGGAAAAGTGCCGAGGAGTATTTCGTCGAAGAAAAAATCGACGGGGTTTCAATCTCGCTTCTTTATGAGGAAGGTGTACTTGTGCTTGGAGCCACGCGCGGAGACGGCAAAAAGGGGGATGATATTACGGAAAACATTAAAACCATTGCTTCGATACCGCTCAAGATTCCTGTCGCCGGAGCGGATTTTAAAGGCAAGGTCCCGCGCCGGCTTGAAGTCCGCGGCGAGGCTTTTATACCGCTAAAGCAATTTGAGAAAATCAACCAGGAAAAAGAGAAGGCGGGTGAGGAGCTTTTTGCTAACCCGCGCAATGCCTGTGCCGGGACCTTAAAGCTTCTTGATCCAAAACTTGTGGCCCGGCGAAGACTCGACGCCTTTATTCACGGGCTTGCCGAATACGAAGGGCCGGGCGCGCCGGAAAGCCAGAGTGACATGTTTGAGCTGCTGCGCTCATTGGGTTTTAAAACGATTCAGCATACGCGGCTATGTCCTGACATCCGCGCGGTAAATGATTTCATCACTGCTTTCCGTGAAAAAAAGAACAAATTGGATTATGAAATTGACGGTATGGTGGTGAAAGTCAATTCCTTTGATAACCAGAAAGCGCTGGGCATGACCACAAAATCTCCACGCTGGATGATTGCCTACAAATACCCGGCCGAAAGAGCGGAAACTATTTTGGAAGATGTCAAAATCCAGGTGGGGCGCACCGGTGTTCTGACGCCCGTGGCGATTCTTAAGCCTGTGCGGCTTTCCGGTACCTCGGTTTCACGGGCAAGCCTTCACAATCAGGATGAAATCCAAAGGCTTGATGCAAGAATCGGCGATCATGTTCTGGTGGAAAAAAGCGGTGAGATCATCCCCAAAGTGGTTGAGGTCTTAACGGATAAACGTAAAAGGCAGTTGCGCAAATTCGTTTATCCTGACCGCTGTCCGATCTGTCACGGGAAAGTTGCGCAAATCGGCGATGAAGTGGCGGTGCGCTGTATGAACCTCGACTGTCCGGCGCAGCTTAAAGGGAGGATCCGCCATTTCGCGATGCGGGACGCAATGGATATCGAGGGGCTTGGGGTCGTTTGGGTGGAGCAGTTTGTGGACAAAGGACTGATTAAAGACCTCGCGGATATTTATCATCTCGACTTTGACGAAGTCATGAATCTCGAGCGGATGGGAAAGAAATCCACGGAGAATTTGTTTAAGGGAATCGAGGAAAGCAAAAAGCGTCCGCTTGAGCGATTGATCTTTGGGTTCGGCATTTCCGATGCAGGGGAGCGTGCGGCGCATATTTTAGCTCAAAAATTTAAAAGCCTGGACCGCCTTGCCAAAGCGACCGAAGAAGAGCTCCAATCTATCCGGGAAATTGGACCCGTGACAGCCCATTCCATTTACGAGTTTTTTCAGGCGCCAGGAGCTAAAAAAATTATTGAAAAACTTCGCAAGGCCGGCGTGCGGTTTGATATCGTGGAAGAAATCAAAACCGCGACCCCTTTTAGCAGCAAAACCTGCGTGATCACGGGGATGCTTGAAAAGTTTGAGAGGCTGGAAGCAGAAGCATTGATTCGCCGCTTCGGCGGTCATCCGACCGGGAGTGTCAGTAAAAAGACGGATTTTGTGATTGTTGGAGAGAGCCCGGGATCAAAGGCCGATAAAGCCAAAGAACTGAGCATTAAGATTTTAAGCGAGAAAGAGTTTACTCAGATGCTCAAAACCAGCGGCTGGAAAGAGGAATAGGAACATTCCCATTTTTTACAGAGGGGAGAGTGCAGAATTTCCCGGAACAGCGGCGTGATGTGCGCAGACTTCGAGCAAGACTTGCCTGGATCAGACGGAGGAAACCGATGCAAAGCGAAGACAGGGCCTGCCGGGAAGGCTGCTCGCGACGGGCCCCTCCGCCCAGTGTGGATCCTCCCGCTGCTCGCACCATTCCCGTCACCCGTCTTCGCTTTGACAGCGGAGGTCTCCTCAAATGAGACAGGCTTAGTCCTTGGCCGAAGCCGGAGCACGGCGCCGATAGCCGGGAAATTCTGCGACCTCGTTTTAAGTTCGCAACCGTTCTCTAATTGAAGGAGCAAGAAATTTGAAAATTTCGGATTCGTTTTTGTTTGACGAGTTTTTTAACTATCTTTCCGTGGAAAAGGGGCTGGCGCAAAATACTCTCCTTGCTTACCGCGAAGACCTTGGCAGTTACCACCGTTTTCTCGAATCAAAAAAAATTGTGGATTGGTCCAAAGTGAACCGCGAGCACATCCTTTCGTTTCTGGTCGCGGAGCAAAAGCGGGGTCTTCAAACGCCTTCGATTGCGCGGAGGCTCGTGACCGTAAAACTTTTTCACCGTTTTTTGCTTAAAGAGCGTTTCCTGCAGGAAGACGTGACTAGCGTTCTGGAATCGCCGAAACTCTGGAAAAAATTGCCGCAGTTTTTAACGGGGCCGGAAGTAGAAGCTCTTTTGAATGTTCCGTTTTCAAAAAAGGCCTCTGGAATTCGCGACCGGGCGTTACTTGAATGCCTTTATGCTACAGGGATACGCGTGTCTGAAATGACGGGATTAACTTTAAATGATGTGAACCTGCAAAACTCGTTTCTCAAATGCCTTGGCAAGGGGGATAAGGAACGGATTGTTCCGATTGGGAAAAAAGCGATTGAAGCCTGTGGGATTTACCTCAAGAAAGCACGGCCAAAGCTGAACCCCAAAACGGAGCATTTTTTTATTGGAAGGCAGGGAAAAGGGCTTTCGCGCCAGTATATCTGGCAACTTATTAAAAAATATGCGCGGCTTGCCGGAATCCAAAAGACAATTAAACCCCACACATTCCGGCATTCTTATGCCACCCATTTGCTGGAAGGCGGTGCGGATCTTCGCATTGTCCAGGAACTTCTTGGTCATTCGGATATTTCCACAACCCAAATTTATACGCACGTTTCCCGCGACCGCTTAAAAGGCATCCACGCCAAATTTCATCCAAGGGGTTAAGAGAGTGCTTTTATGATAAACCTAGCGATTATTTTCTTATCCGGCGTCGGTCTTTGGATTTCGATTTATTTTACCGGAGTTTTTTATAAGTGGTTTTCACCGCATGTTTTTTGGATTCCAAGAATCTGCCAATTGGATGAAAAATCCTGTTTGTCGGTGCTTGAGACGCCCCGTGCCAAGCTTTTCGGGATTCCCAACTCCGCATTCGGGATTCTCGTTTATACTTATTTAATCACGGACGGCTTGTTCACTTTCCTGCCTGCGATTGGTTTTATCTTTCTTATTTTTGCATTCTTACGGTCAATCTATCTGGCCTACAGCCTTCTTTTCATTACCAAAATCCCTTGCCCCCTTTGCTTTACTTCCCACGCCATTAACCTTTTCCTTTTCTTAATCTACAGTAAGCTTGTTTTCTTGCGATAGCGCTCGAAGCGCGGCGGCGTCTCCCTCTGTGAGGGCTGCACTAAAACTTATGTTTTAGTACTGCCGCGTCACGCCTCAAGGTTGGGCGTGTGCGCGGGCTGCATAAAGCCTGCTTTAGCTGTCGCGCTGGCAAGCTGGTTCTGGTAGGAACGCCTCCTCTTGGTGCTGGTGTTCAACCGCAGAAGCCAATGCTAAGAAAGATATAGATGCCTGTATGAAGGAAGCCGAGGAAGGGCCCTGTAAAGGACGGACATTTGAGCGATATGGTTACTCTAAAAAAACGTCCGGGACGGTTTCTTGTACAGCCGTGGTTTCAGAAAGCTGGAAATGCTGTGCTTAGGGAAAATTTGCTTTTTTTACACCTTGAAATATCGATCACTAAGAGGTAGCCTTAAATAAGACTTTAAAAAAGTATTAGCATGCTTAAATCCAACGGGTTACGAAAGATTATTTTAGGGATAGTGATGCTTGGATTCATATTGCCAACGAGCATGACATCCTCCTGCCTTTACGCGCTAACAGAATCCGGTCCGGTTACGATTCAAATTAAAAGAGTGGACGGACAATTATCCGTTGATGTCACAAGTTCAGAAGGAACTACTGAAACCCTTTCCATGACTTCTTGCGGCGAAGTCCCGTCAGAGGTTATTTCTACAACCGATGAGGAAACACCTTCTCCTGGCGCTCCTAGTGAAGGTCAACCTGCAACACCAAAACCACCGGATGAGGAGGAAGCGCCTTCTTCCGATGAACCAGCAGGATCAACGGGACAGCCTGATACAGGAGGTGACGGATCACCAACACCCGGATCAACACCAGAACAGCCAACGTCTCAGCCTGATGCAACACCCGAAATACCGGGAGACGAAACACCCGGCGGGGAGGAGCCTTCGACTCCGGACGAAGAACCAACAGTTCCTACAGATACTACACCAGGCCCTGAAACATCAACTCCTACGCCTCTTGGATTAACAGGTCGGCCTCTATTACTCGTTCCCGTCTGTCCCGTTTTAACCGAATTCGTTGCGGTGAATCTTCAAGAACAAGTGGCTCCCGGCAGCAGCAAGATCATTAATTTTAGAGAAGAAGAAAGGAGGCGTTTGATTGGAGAAGTTCAAGACATGGAAGATGAAAGGTCAGCGTTACGAGATGAATGGAAGGGAAGGAGAAATAATGGAAGAGACTTAGATCGTGCACAACGTGAGAGATTGGACTTTCTGGAAGAAGAGGTTCCGATCCGCCGTGCCTATCTTGAGGTACTTGAAGCGGCAGGGGATCCGGAACGGGAATTAGCAGCGATCAGGGAATATAACAGGCTTATGCTTATTCGATTAAGAGAAAGGGTCCGGCGAGCAAGGCTCAGGTTTTTTTTAGCGGGCCCTGGCTTTTTGGGTACTGAGGCGATGAGGCAGGAGTATCATAGTGCCAAACGCGAAATGAAAGATACTGAAGACATGCTTAAACGGGCGATTGAACAAAATGAAAACGATCAAATGATTAACTGATTAATATGAAAAAAATTCATTTACTCATTTTAATGGCTTGGCTTGGCGTCGTGTTGGCAGAGCAAAACTTTATTTTTGCAGCTTCTCTCCAGGATGAAATCCTAAGCCCAATTGAAAAGCGCGAAGAAATCCAGACCCGGATGAATGCCATTGCGGCTTCCTGGGATGCGGGAACTTATAAAGGGTCTTATGACCAAGCCCAGGCTGAGATTATTGCACTTCACAGCCAGTGTGTGGCGTTGGCTCAACAGGCTGCTGTTTCCTCTTTAGTGGTAACAGCTCCTCCCGGATATGTCGGGGGAGTCAATATCCTAAGCGCAGCAACTTCAGCAGTTCCTATTGCTCATCCTATACCGGATGAGGGAGCGAAACCGGAAGAGACAGAAACAGCTCAGGCAGAAGTAACGCAGGAAAGTCCTTCTCCGGCGGTTTCGGATTAGTGGCTCGGCAAGTTGCTCCCGGGTCCGGTGGAGAGTGAGTAATTGGTCCTGCTCGTTTGATGTCCTTCCTCCCATTCTTGCAACAAGAAGCTTCAGCAGGTAGTCTTTTAGAAAGAGTTTTTTCCTTCTTAGAAAAGACTAACTATGATTAAACTCAAAGAATTCAGACAAATGATCCTGGTTTTAGGAATCGGGGGAAGCTTGTTTTATTTTAGCCTGCCGACTCCTCTCTTTACCCAATCTACAGAAAATCCGGACGGCGGTAATACTGCCTTGAATTGCCTGAGTCAAATTGTGAGTCAGAAGCAGGCGTGCCAGGATATGGAGAATTTGAGGAATTGTGTGGAGCGTGTTTTATCTTCTTCGGAGGGAGCAGGCATTCCGGCAAATATCCGAACTCAAGCGGAGCAATTGCTTACGACGTGTGAGCAATGCATCGTTGCACGTGCTTCGCAGGATGCTACACACTCTGTCAGTTTTGAAGGCGGCACAGAAAACGATCCGCTGGCACCCTTTCGGGATGCGGCCGCTGGTCCAAGCAGAGAGGCCATTGAAAGGCGTTTTCCCCAATTGGACCGGTGGATTGAAGAGTTTGAAAAAATCTATCCCTCGCTCAGGAATCGTCCTGGCATTCGCCCCGAGTATTTTGATGATATGCGGGATTATCACCGTCGACTTCAGGAAATTCGGAATGCTATCCGGCAAAATCCGCAGAATCCGGAAAAAGCATGTAAATTGATTGACAGACATAATCAACTTGAAATGGAAAGGATGCAGCGTCAATTACAGGATACCGAACGAGAATTAAATGAGTTTTCCAGAGAGGTGGAGAGAAGAAGGGATGAAGTTCCGAGGGCAAAGCAGCGCTATGATCAATTTGGGGGAATTCTCATTCTCCCTGGATCTGATACTGAGCGGGCGTATAACGAAGCCTATGCTGCGTATAGCAGAGCTTTTTGGAGCTATGATGAGATTCTTGGTGTGCAGAATGGACTCACCGCCAGAAAAAGGGAGCAAGAACAAAGACTGCAACAAGCACGAGAAAGACTTAGAAGTTGCGAAGTTTACCTGCGACCGTAAGAATACTTGCCAAGTTGTTCCTAATTAATATACTTAGCATTCTATGCCGAAGACTTTATTCGAGAAAATTTGGGATCAGCATGTGGTTACCACGCTTGGGGATGGGACGAGCCTTCTTTATATTGACCGCCAACTGGTGCATGAGGTAACGAGCCCGCAAGCCTTTGAGGGGCTGCGGCTTACGGGGCGCAAAGTCCGGCGGCCGGAACTGACCTTTGCCACAATGGACCACAATGTTCCGACCGAAGACCGGTTCAATATCAAGGACCCTATTTCCAAAGCCCAAATCGAAGCCCTTACCAAAAACTGCAAGGAATTTGGCGTCACGCTTTATGATTTAAAAAGCGAGCATCAGGGGATTGTTCATATTATTGGTCCGGAACTCGGATTAACGCTTCCGGGACTCACCATTGTTTGTGGCGATTCCCACACCTCTACGCACGGGGCATTCGGAACTTTTGCTCTCGGGATTGGGACTTCCGAAGTGGAACACGTTTTGGCGACCCAATGTCTTCCTCAGAAAAAACCCAAAACCTTTAAAGTGGAGTTTACCGGCCTGTTGAGTCCTGCTGTCACAGCCAAGGATTTAATTCTTAAGCTGATTGGCTTGATTGGCACAGCCGGCGCAACGGGATATGTTCTGGAATATTGTGGTGAGGCGATTCGCGCGCTTTCCATGGAAGCACGAATGACCATGTGTAACATGAGTATTGAAGCCGGTGCGCGCGCAGGGATGGTTGCTCCCGATGAAACAACTTTCCAATATATTGCTTCGAGCAACCGGCCTTTTGCGCCCAAGGGCAAGGATTTTGAAAAGGCGGTTCAATTATGGAAAACTCTGCCCTCTGATCCTGATGCCAAATTCGACCGCGAGATGACGATTGACGCTTCAAAAATTGCTCCGCAAGTGACCTGGGGAACAAGTCCCGGCATGGTGACCGATGTCACAAACCGTGTTCCTGAACCGGACAAGGTTCCGGGCTATAGCCGGAAAGACGTGGAACACGCCCTTGAATATATGGGGCTTCGGCCGGGAATGCCTGTGACCGAAATTAAAGTGGATACGGTTTTTATCGGAAGCTGTACCAATGCGCGGATTGAAGATCTTCGCACTGCGGCGAAATATTTTAAAGGACGGCGCGTGGCTTCGAGTGTCCGTGCGATGATTGTGCCGGGATCTCAGCAGGTGAAAAAGCAGGCTGAGGCTGAAGGGCTGCATGAGATTTTCAAGGCGGCCGGGTGCGAGTGGCGCGAATCCGGTTGCAGTATGTGCCTTGCGATGAATCCGGATCAATTGAAGCCTGGTGAGCGGTGCGCTTCGACTTCTAACCGGAATTTTGAGGGCCGGCAAGGCAAAGGCGGAAGAACGCACCTTGTCAGTCCCGAGATGGCTGCCGGAGCTGCGATTACCGGCCACTTTGTGGATATGAGGACTTGGAAATAAATGATGGAACCTTTTAAAACTCATCGCGGATTGATCGCAACGCTTGACCGTGCCAATGTGGATACGGATCAGATCATCCCCAAGCAATTTTTAAAATCCATTGCCCGCACCGGTTTTGGAGAGAGTTTATTTTTCGACTGGCGATATCTTACGGATGGAAAACCCAATCCGGAATTTGTCCTGAACCAAATGCGATTCAAAGGCGCATCGATCCTTGTTGCGCGAAATAACTTTGGCTGCGGCTCCAGCCGGGAGCATGCGGTTTGGGCGATTCACCAATATGGATTTCAGGCTATCATTGCGCCCTGGCAGGAAAACGGGGAATCGCGCATACCCGCCTTCGCCGATATCTTTAAAAATAATTGCTCTAAAAACGCGCTTCTCACGATCGAACTTTCTGCGCCGGAGGTCGAAGAAATCTTTCTCATGACGGATCGTTACGCGGGGCTTGAAGCAACGATTAATCTGGATGAGCAGAGAGTGACTCTCCATTTGGCCGAAGAAATTTCCTTTCATTTTGAAATCGACGCCGCGATCAAGGCGCGTTTGATTCACGGCCTGGATGATATCGGTTCAACCCTGAACCACGAAAAAGAAATCGATTCTTTTGAATTACACCACAATCCGCAGCTCTATAAGTAGGGGAAAATCCTTGCAAAATTAGCAGGGATAAATCATCTTTAAAACAGCAGCAAAAGGAGGAAATTATCCATGAAAGTGACGGATATTCTCGCCAAGAAAGGTAATCAGGTTTGGTCGATTCGGGAAAACAACACCATCCACGACGCGCTGGGGATGTTGGTAGATAAAAAGATCGGAGCTTTGGTGGTTCTGGATCAGAAAAACGAGATTAGCGGGATTGTTTCGGAGCGGGACATTATTCGTGAATGCTTCAAAAACAGTAAAAATATCCAGACGATCCTTGTGGGCGAAATCATGACCCGCAAGCTCATTGTGGGAAGCCCGGAGGATGAAGTGGATTACATTATGGGGATTATGACTAAAAACCACATCCGGCACGTGCCCATTGTTGAGAAAGGTAAATTGCAAGGCCTTGTATCTATTGGGGATGTGGTGAAAGCTCTGCTTCAGTACAAGGAGTACGAAAACCACTACCTCAAAGATTATATGTTCGGTACCGGCCCCGGCGGAAGATAATTTATTCCTTCCTTTCATTGTAATCTTGCCATTCATCAGGTAGTTTTTAGACGGAGGTTGGGAGAGACAAAATAAATTAACCGAAATTCCATGCGAGGCGTACGATGTATGCCTGGTTTTTAATTTTGTTGAGTATGACGCTGTTTTCCGGATGCATGCATCACATCAGCCGCAAAGGTGTGATGAGTGAAGAACTACCCCTCACCGTCGGTGATTTTTCCGAAATCCTCAAAGGAGCAGAAAACCACGAAAATGTTCTGGAGAAATACCCGCTTTACAAAAACCCCAAACTTGAGACCTATCTCAATGAAATTGCTACCGACCTGGCCGAGGTTTCCATTCGTCCCAAGCTTCCTTACCGTGTTTATGTTTTGGATGTGGATCAGGTAAATATTTTTGGAGGGCCCGGAGGATATATTTACATCACCCGTGGATTTCTTAATTTTGTCCGGTCGGAAGCTGAGCTTGCGGGCGTGATTGCCCACGAAATCGGCCATATCTCGGTTCGCGATTATCTCGACGTTCCTCATCATAAAAAGATAAAACTGGCGTACAAGGGCCTTTTAAAAGGCACTGAATTAGCGAAAAGCAGTATTGGAACTTACGGGACCGCGGCTAATGCTGCCATGAAGGGAATCGGGAAGGCCGCACCGCAAATTGCAGCGCACTTTAGCCCCGATGCCGAAGTCGTGGCGGATGAGAAAGCGATCGAATATTTATGGAAAGCCCATTATGACCCCCGGGGATATCAGCAGCTTGTGGAACGGCTCGCCCGGGTTGAAATGACTGACCTGAGCCGGTTTATGGATTTGATCAATACCCACCCTCCTTTCCAAGCTCGGCGCAAACTGCTTCAGGAGAAGATCCAGGAGCTTAAGTTTGAAGAAGGCAATATTGAATTAAGACCTGACATGTACTATGAAATCCGGGAGCCTGAATATGCTGCGCCCGCACCCAGTTCCATTTTATTTGAACCCCAGCTTGGGGTCCGCCGCATCGACCCCCTGGAGATGGGGCACCTCCAGCAGGAAAAAGACGAAAAATTCAGCCCCCTCCGCAAGCGGATGGAATTGTTTTAAGAAAACCCCGTTTTTAGCCGATTTAGATATTGACTTTAGTTGTGCAGTACTATAAAAAATAACCTTCTTATTGATTTTATGAACAAAAATCCGCATGAATTTCGCGCAAATTATCCTAAGCTTTCCCCACGGAATGACTTAAGATCAATCTTAATGAAAGGAACGTCCGCATGAGTATTAAAACAGCAGTGTTAGGTTATCCGCGAATTGGCTTAAACCGTGAGCTTAAAAAAGCCACAGAGGCTTTTTGGAAGGGTGAGCTGACGCGTGAAGCGCTTGAAGATACGGCCCGCCAAATCCGAAAAAGCAACTGGGAACTCCAGAAGCAGTTTGATATCGACTTTATCCCTTCCAATGACTTCAGTTTTTATGATCAGATGCTGGATATGACCGCTCTTCTGGGGCTTGTGCCCGAGGGGTTCCATTGGAAGGGCGGCCAGGTGGATCTGGATACCTATTTTGATATGGCGCGCGGCGTGCAGGAAAAAGAGGGCGTGGTTGGAAAAACCGTTTCCGCAATGGAAATGACCAAGTGGTTTGATACCAATTACCATTACATTGTGCCGGAGTTTCATAAAAATCAGCGTTTTCAGCTAGCCTCAGACAAACCCATCCGTGAATTTAAAGAAGCCCTGGCGCTTGGAATCAAAACCCGGCCTGTCCTGCCCGGCCCAATTACTTTTTTGAAACTTGGAAAAAAGAAAGAGGACAATTTCTCCATTTATGATCTTTTAGATCCTCTTCTGGAAGTTTATATCAATTTATTGAACCAGTTAAAATCGGCTGGAGCGGAGTGGGTGCAAATTGATGAGCCGATCCTTGTGACCGAGCTTGACGCCGCCGCCCAAGCCGCTTTCAAAAAAACATATGACGTCATTGCCAGGAAAGCGCCCGGGCTTTCGCTGATGCTTACCACTTATTTTGGCAGTCTTGCCGACAACCTTCCGCTTGCGGTTTCCTTGCCGGTTCAGGGGATTCATGTTGATTTGGTGAGGGGAGAGGAACAATTAGAAGAAATCCTGGAGTTTTTTCCTAAAGATAAATGGCTTTCGCTTGGAGTAGTGAATGGCCGCAATATCTGGAAAAGTAATCTTGCAAAAATTCTTGGGGTGATCGAAACAGCTTTCAAAAAGCGAGGGGGCGGCGAGCTCATCCTAGCGCCGTCCTGTTCCCTTTTACATGTTCCTCTGGATCTTGAGATGGAAAAAAAGCTCGACCAGGAATTTAAAAGCTGGCTTGCGTATGCAAAGCAGAAGCTCGCGGAATTGAAAGTGCTTAAGAAAGCGGTCAATAAAGGAAAAAACTCTGTTTCAAGGGAGTTAGCCGAAAATCAGCAAGCCATTTCAAACCGTGAGCAAAGCCCGCGGATCCATAAAACTGCGGTCAAAGCACGGCTTGGAAAAATCCGGCCGGAAGATTATACCCGGAAAAATGCCTACAAAGTCAGGCGGCAGCTCCAAAGAAGTAAATTGGATATTCCTCTTTACCCCACCACCACCATTGGATCTTTCCCGCAAACGCCCGAAGTCAGGCAGGCACGCGCGAAATTCAAAAAAGGGGAGCTTTCCCAGGAACAATACTCCCAGTTTGTGAAGGAAAAAATCCAGGATGTCGTTAAGCGCCAGACCGAGATCGGACTTGATGTGCTTGTGCACGGTGAGTTTGAACGAAATGATATGGTGGAATATTTTGGTGAGCTCCTCGAAGGGTTTGCCTTCACGGAGCACGGGTGGGTGCAGTCTTACGGCTCCCGTTATGTGAAACCGCCGGTTATTTTCGGCGATATCGAACGCTTGAAACCAATGACTGTCGATTGGACAGTTTATGCCCAATCTTTAACAGACCGAATTATGAAAGGGATGTTGACCGGCCCCATTACGATTCTTCAGTGGTCTTTTGTGCGGGATGACCAGCCCCGCAGTGAAACCGCGCGGCAGATTGCGCTGGCGATTCGCGATGAAGTTCGCGATCTTGAAAAAGCGGGGATCCGGATCATTCAAATTGATGAACCCGCTCTCCGGGAGGGGCTTCCGCTCCGGCGATCTGAATGGCAGCCCTATTTGAAATGGGCTGTCGAGTGTTTTCGTCTGTCGTCGTCGTGTGTTCAGGACGAGACACAAATTCATACGCACATGTGTTACAGCGAATTCAATGACATTATTGAATCGATTGCGGACCTTGACGCGGATGCAATTTCCATTGAAACCTCCCGCTCCCAGATGGAACTTTTAGACGCTTTTGTCAAATTCCGTTACCCGAACGAAATCGGGCCCGGGGTTTATGACATTCATTCCCCGCGTGTTCCCTCGGTGCAGGAAATCGAAGACCTTTTGAAAAAGGCGAGTGATCTTCTGCCGGTGGAAAATATTTGGGTGAACCCTGACTGTGGTTTGAAAACCCGGGGGTGGAATGAAACGACCCTTGCACTGAAGGCAATGGTGCAGGCGGCAAAAACCCTGAGGAGTCACGCCTTAGCCAAGGCCTCGCGCCATTCGGAATGAAAATCGCCGAGCTTTACAAACGATCCCAGCGAACCATTTCCTTCGAGTTTTTTCCTCCCAAAACTCAGGAAGGGGAAGTGAAGCTCTTTGAAATCATTGAGCAGCTTAAGGGTCTCGACCCCGCGTTTGTTTCTGTCACTTATGGCGCAATGGGAACCACGCGGGACAATACGATCCGCATTGTGACAAGAATAAAAAATGAAATAGGGCTTGAAGCCGCGGCCCATCTGACCTGCGTGGGGCACACGCGCGACGAGATTGAAAAAGTCCTGGAAGAGCTAGTTCAAAATGGAATTGAAAACATTGTCGCCCTTCGCGGCGATCCTCCGAAAGGGGAAACGGTTTACAAGGCGCTTCCGAACGGTTTGCAATATGGTTCTGAACTTGTTGCCTTTATTCGCCAGCATCCCCGTTTCAGCCAGGCCTTTTCCCTTGCGGTGGCGGGCTACCCCGAAGGCCATATTGAGTGTAAAGATAAGGTCGAAGATCTGAAACATTTAAAACAAAAATGTGATCAAGGGGCGGATGTGGTGATCACCCAGCTTTTTTTTATCAATGCGGACTACTTTGATTTTGTTGAAAGAGCGCGCAAGATTGGCATTAAACAACCGATTGTACCAGGCATCATGCCTGTCAGTCACGGCCCGCAAATCCAAAAATTTGCCCAAATGTGCGGAGCCGCCATCCCTGTAGAAATGGCGGATGCTATTTCAAGGTACGGGGAGGATTCTTCGTCTGTGGAAGCTTTTGGCATTGACTATGCCACGCGGCAGTGTGAAGAGCTTTTGCGCGAAGGAGCACCGGGCTTGCATTTTTATACGCTGAATAAATCCCACGCTACTATGCGGATCTATTCTCACTTGGGTTTATCCAGCAAAATGCCGAAATAAACAGGAGACATGGCCTGGCGCATCGGAGAAATCTTAATCCAGGAAAAGCTAATCAACTGGGATCAGCTGAGCAAATCGCTTGAAGAGCAGGAAAAAACCAAGGAGTTTATCGGAGAAATTCTAGTCCGGAGGGGGTTTATTTCAAAGCCTCTCCTGTACGGAGCCTTAGCCAAGCAGCACCAGATGCGGTATGTGGACCTTGACCGTATCCACCTTAACCCCTCAGCCATTGCATTGATTCCCCGCAGTATTGCTCAAAAATATTCGCTTTTTCCCATTGATATTCAACGGGATGTGCTTTTTCTCGGAGTGGCAAGCCCGCTTAAGATTTGGCCTGAAGCTGAGCTTAAACAAATGGCCAAAGTGCGGCAAATCCAGGCGGTGCTTTGCTTGCCTGAGCAAATCCGGCGGCTGATTCAAGAGCAGTATCCGCTGCCGGTTGCCGCCGCAGACAAATCGTTTTAAAATAGTCTATTTATGATATAATTCAAGTGTCGATAAGATGATAGCTGTCCTTAGTGCAATAAACAAAGGTAGTTAGGTGAAATATTATGTCTGAATTAAACAAAATAAAAGTCTTTACTGTCGAAGAAGCGAAAGCGCTGATTCCCCGTTTGACCGAACTTCTTCAGGAACTTCAATCCCAGCGTGAATCGATTGCCGCTCAGGAAGTAGAAATTGATGCTTTGGAGCTTGTGACAGAACAGAAAGAAGGACAACCGGCTAATATTTTGGCGGCAAGTGTCGAAAAATACAATCACACGGTGGCGCGTTTTTACGCCATTATTGATGAAGTTCAGGCGACAGGATGTTTTTTGAAGGATATTGATCTTGGCCTGGTGGATTTTTATACCCTTTATCAGGGGCGAGTAGTTTATCTGTGTTGGAGGCTGGGAGAAAAGGAAATTCAATTCTGGCACGAAGTGGGCCGCGGCTATTCTTATCGTCAGCCGCTTGAACCCAATCACGGAGAACGTGAATCTTCGGGCTAAGTTAGACATCTAAAAAAGAGAAAGGTATTTAGGCGATGCAAAACGATGTTGTTTTCAAAATAGGCGGTGAGGGCGGAGAAGGGGTAATCAGTTGCGGCGAGTTTGTGACGCTTGCCTGCGCGCGGATGGGAAATGAAATTTATACTTTCCGGTCTTATCCCGCGGAAATCAAGGGCGGCTACGCCATGTTCCAAGTCAGGACAAGCCACGAGGTTTTGCTCTCACAGGGCAGCAGTGCGGATGTGCTGGTTTGTTTTAATCAGGAAGCCTACGACCGTAATATCAAGGATATTCGCAAGGAAGACAGTGTTCTTATTTATGACTCCACTTCCTGCCAGCCCCGGGAAGGGCATCCGGAAATCACTTATCCTATACCGGCTTCAGACCTTGCACGGCTTGAAATGCGCAATTACCTCACTAAAAATGTCATCTTTCTTGGTGTTCTCTCAAAACTTTTTGGAATTGATTATGCGATCCTTGAAACCATTATTAAACAGAAGCTGGGTAAAAAAGGGGACGCGATCCTTAATCTTAATTTTCAGGCCTTGAAAAAGGGCTATCAATATGTCGAGCAGAACTTCACGAAAAAAGACCCTTACTTTGTCGTCCCTCAGAAAAGTGAAAACCGGATTGTGCTTTCCGGAAACCAGGCGCTTGCCGCGGGAGCGATTGCGGCCGGATGCCGTTTTTATGCCGGGTATCCGATCACACCTGCGACGGATATTATGGAATTTCTTGCGCGTGAACTGCCTAAATTTGGGGGATCAGTAGTCCAGGCCGAGGACGAGATTGCCGCTCTTTCAATGGTGCTGGGTGCTTCTTACACCGGAGCCAAAGCTATGACCGCAAGCTCGGGTCCCGGTATATCCTTAATGGCAGAACTCATCGGGCTTGCCGGGATGGCCGAACTTCCTGCGGTGATTGTGGATTGCCAGCGGGCGGGGCCAAGTACGGGCATGCCGACCAAGACGGAGCAGAGCGACCTGAACCACGCCTTGTATGCGGGGCACGGGGAAATCCCGAGGATTGTGATGGCGCTTTCAAGTGTGGAAGATGCCTTTTTTGGAATTATCCGTGCCTTTAATTATGCAGTGCGCTGCCAGGTTCCCGTGATTGTTTTATCGGATCAGTATTTAGCGCAGCGGACGGCCACGATCCGCCGGCCGGATTTATCCAAGGTGGTGATTGAAGAACGGGCAAAACCTTCCGCGCAGGATATGGAAAATTATAAGCGCTTCCGTTTTACCGAAACCGGGGTTTCTCCCATGGCGCTTCCGGGCGAAAAAGGAGGCGTTTATACGGCCACAGGCATTGAGCACGACGAAGGCTGTGAACTCAGTTATGAACCTGAAAATCACCAAAGGATGACGGAAAAGCGTTTCAAAAAACTGAATCTGGTTTTGAAGGGCGCCGAGCTCTACCGGCGTCACGGCTCTGAAGATCAGGAAATCGGAATTGTCGGGTGGGGATCTTCCGAGGGTGTGATCCGGGAAGCGGTAGAGAAAGCCAACAAGCAGGGGCTCAAAGTCGCGGCCTTTCATCCGAAAGTCCTTTTCCCCATGCTTCCTGAATTAGAAGTGTTTATCAAGTCCTGCAAGAAAGTGATTGTTGCCGAACTTAATTATACCGGACAATTTGCCCGGGAAATTCGCGCGCGTTTCGGGGTGAATGTGATTTCACACACGAAATTGGCGGGACTGCCGTTTACGCCGGATGAAATTTTAAAAAAACTTGAAGAAGTGCACGAACAGATCGCAAGCAAGGTATAATTTAATTGAAGTTCAGGAGGATTTAAAAATGGGTACAGACGCAGAAACAATGCCAAAGCCGCCGCAGGGGGGACTCAATATTGCCCCTTACAAGACAGATGTGGATCCTATTTGGTGTCCGGGATGCGGGGACTTTGGCGTGCTGACTTGCATCTACCGGATGCTTGCTACCAAGCAAATCCGGCCTGAGGAAACAGTGGTTGTGTCGGGGATCGGCTGTTCTTCACGGCTGCCGGCCTATGTCAATGCGTATGGATTTCATACGGTCCACGGTCGTGTGCTTCCCGTGGCAACGGGAGTAAAAACGGCCAATCCAAAATTGGAAGTCATTGCCGTCGGAGGAGACGGGGACGCTTATTCGATTGGCGCGGGACATATTCCGCATGCCGCGCGGCGTAATATCGATGTCTGCTATATCGTAATGGATAACGAAGTTTACGGTCTCACCAAAGGCCAGGGTTCGGCCACGGCCCCGGTTGAAATGGTAAAAGGCACCACTCCTTTCGGACAGTTGGATGATCCTTTAAACCCGATTGCCGTTGCGGTGGCTTATGATATTTCCTTTGTGGCGCGGGGTTATTCCGGCAAGCCAAAGGAACTGACCGATCTCATTATTCAAGGCGTTGAACACAAGGGGTTTGCGTTGATTGAAGTTCTTAGCCCCTGCACGACCTTTCACGACATTTATAAACCCACCTCGCAGCGCATCCGGTTTGTGGATTCCTCGCACGATCCCTTTGACCGTATCGCGGCCATGAAGCTCGCGTTTGAAAAAGAGACGATCCCGCTCGGAGTGATTTACAAAAGCCAGCGCTCAAGTTTCGACGAAAGGATCGAAGAAACAAAAAAACGCGCCCAAATTAAGGGAGCGGGCGATCTGAATAAAGTGCTCGATGTTTTTCAGTGAGCCTGTTATAAGACACTTCCTTTTGTTATGAAGACCCGCCTGGAAAAAGATTCTCTGGGGATCAAACCAGTTCCACACACTGTTTACTACGGCGCGGAGACGGCACGCGCTCTTGAAAATTTTCCCATTTCAGGCCTTCGGTTTCATCCCTCCTTTATTTGGGCCTTAGCCACGATCAAAAAAGCCTGTGCGCGGGCTAATCTTATCTTGCGTCAATTGGATTCCCGCCGCGCAAAAGCGATCATCCGCGCCTGTGAGGAAATCATTCAGGGAAAGTTGCACGATCATTTTGTGACGGATGTGCTTCAGTCGGGAGCCGGCGTTTCGGCGCATATGAACGCTAATGAAGTGATTACTAATCGTGCGCTTGAGATTCTTGGCAGAAAAAAGGGCGATTACGCATACCTGCATTCGCATGATCACGTCAATATGGGGCAATCCACCAATGATGTCATTCCGACCGCGATCCGCCTTGCGGCGTTGAGATTAGTCGAAGGCTTCTACGAATCTTCCAAAAGGCTAGAAAAAGCCTTCTCTCAAAAAGCGATTCAATTTAAACGGGTGATTAAATCAGGGCGCACGCACCTGCAGGACGCAGCTCCGATTACGATGGGCCAGGAAATAAGCGGTTGGGCCCGGCAGCTTGAAAAGGGAAGAGCGCGCATAAAAAGTTTAGCCGGGAATCTCTTAGAGCTTGGAATCGGCGGCTCGGCTGTCGGAACGGGTTTAAACACAACCTTAAGCTATCGGCGCCGCGTGATCAAATTTCTAAAAGAGCAGACTAAAATGCCCGTGCATAGCGCCAAAAACATGTTCGAAGTAATGCAATCCGATGCCGATTTAGCAGCGCTTTCCGGAGCATTACGGGATTATGCGTTATGCCTTATTCAAATTACCAATGACCTTCGTCTTTTAAGTTCCGGCCCGCAGACAGGGTTTGCTGAAATCAAGCTGCCCGCGCGCCAGCCAGGCTCTTCGATTATGCCGGGGAAAATTAATCCTGTGATGCCTGAAGTGACGGCGCAAACTGCATTTCAGGTCATTGGCAATGATTTAACGATAGCCTTTGCCACAAGCCAGGGGCAGTTAGAACTTAATGTGATGCGCCCCGTCATTGCGCACAACCTGCTTCAATCGATTGAAATCTTGAAAAATACCGTGCGGGTTTTACGAGTCCATTGCGTGGAAGGCATCACTGCCGATGTGAAAAGGTGTTACGAATACGCGGAGAAAAGTTTCGGGATTGCCGCAGCCTTAAATCCTTATATCGGGTACAGCAAAGCCGCTGAATGCGTGAAAGAGGCATCTCAAAAGGGAAAAACATTGCGTGAAGTGGTGCTCGAGAAAAAACTTTTAACGGCCGCTCAGCTTGACCGCATTTTATCGCCGGAAAATTTGACCCAACCTAAAAGCAAATAGCTATTAAGGAGATTTTCTATGTCAAAACTTGAAGAAGGAAAACTTGCACCTGACTTTTCACTGCCCTCAACCGATGGAGAACCGCTACGCCTTTCCGATTTAAAGGGAAAGAGCGTGGTGCTCTACTTTTACCCTAAGGATGATACCCCGGGGTGTACGAAAGAAGCCTGTGATTTTCGTGATTCGATTAAAACAATCCAAAAGCAGGATGCCATTGTTTTAGGTGTCAGTGCCGATTCGCTCGGCTCTCATGAGAAGTTTCAGAAGAAGTTTAAGCTTCCTTTTCCGCTTCTAAGTGATGAAAATAAGGAGGTTTTGAAGCAATACGGGGTGTGGAAAGAGAAGTCTTTTATGGGCAAGTCGTATATGGGCATAGAACGCACGACTGTAGTTATTGATAAGAAAGGCAACGTTCAGAGGGTTTTCCCGAAGGTCAAGGTGGATGGGCATTGCCAAGAGGTGCTTGAAACCCTGAAAAGCCTATAATTTCGAAAAAAAGGCGAGAAAGTACTTGTGGGTCAAGGGCATTTTGCTATAATACGGGGCTTAATTTTAAGCCCTACAGGCAGTTAGAACAAATCGCGTTAAGTGCAGTTAATCCTAAGGAGGAGAAAGAACATCTTGAGTCAAGTTACCCTTAAGCAATTATTGGAAGCTGGAGTTCATTTTGGGCATCAAACCCGCCGTTGGAACCCCAAAATGAAGCGGTTTATTTTTGGAGAACGAAACGGAATTTATATCATCAATCTTGAAAATACCCTCGCTTGCCTGGATAAAGCCCTTGCTTATCTTAAGCAGGTCGCGCAGGAAGGAAGAGAAATCCTGTGGGCCGGGACCAAAAAACAGGCAAAGGATCCCCTCAAAGAAGCGGCGATCCGCTGCGGCATGCCCTATGTGAATGAACGCTGGCTGGGCGGCATGCTTACCAATTTTGAAACGGTACGCAAATCCGTTAACCGGCTTGAAGCCATTGATCAGATGGAGCGGGAAGGAAGCTTCCAGTTTGTTACAAAAAAGGAAGTCTTGAGCCTTAAAAAGGAACGCGAAAAGCTTGAAAAGAATTTATCCGGTATTCGAAACATGCGCAAGCTTCCCGGGGCGGTGTTTGTGATTGATTCAAAGAAAGAAGAAATTGCGGTTTGTGAGGCTAAAAAACTTGGGATTCCCATTGTGGCGATCCTTGATACCAACTGTGATCCGGACATGGTGACTTTTCCCGTGCCTGGAAATGATGATGCCATTCGTGCCATTAAGCTTTTCTGTGATCTCGTTAGTGGCGCTATTCTTGAAGGGAAAGGCCAGTTCGAGCAAAAGATTACTGAAGAAAAAGCCCGCGTTGCCGCGGAAGAAGCTGAAGCTGTGGCTGAGGCCCAGGCGGCTGAAGAAGCCCGCAAGTCGCCTTCCGATGCAACGGAGGGAGAAGAAAGCGATGTCCCCGTGGATCCCGTTGAAGAAAAGCTCGCAGCAAAATTTAAAGTTCCTGAAGTCGTGGATAAGGCCGATAAAAGCCGCCCCCGGAAAACTCCGCGTAAAGAATCAACCCGCTCGAGTTAAGGATGTCAGGAGACCGCATGACCATTCAGAAAGACGGCAAAACCGATTTAGTCAAACTTCGAGAAATGACCGGGGCCGGGATGATGGACTGTAAACAGGCTCTGGACGAAGCGCGTGGTGATCTCAAGGAAGCCCAAAATATTTTGCGCAAAAAGGGGCTTGATATCGCAAAAAAGAAATCTTTACGCGAAGCCAAGGAAGGGCAAATTCTCTCTTACATTCATGCGGGCGGAAAGCTCGGAGTGCTGGTTGAAATTAATTGCGAGAGTGACTTTGTCGCGCGTAACGACATTTTTCAGACCTTTGCGCGGGATATCGCCATGCAGATAGCGGCAGCGCATCCCCTTTTTGTGAGTTCTGAAAATATACCTTCGGCGGATCTGGCCAGGGAGAAGGCTCAGTTTGAGGAAGAAGTTAAGGGGAAGCCCGCGCCGGTTCAGGAGAAAATTATTCAAGGTAAGCTTGCCAAGCGTTTTGAAGATATTTGCCTGCTTAATCAGAAATACATTAAGGATGATTCGCGCACGGTTCAGGATTATCTGAATGAAACGATTGCCAAGCTCGGGGAAAACATGGTCATCCGCCGTTTTGTCCGTTTTGAAGTCGGCGGAACGAATTAGTCACCCATTAACTGCACCTAACAGCCCATTCATCTTCGTATGAAAAAGCCCATCTACAAGCGACTTGTGCTCAAGCTTTCGGGTGAGGCCCTCCAAGGAAGTTCCGGCTACGGGATTGATTATAACGTGGTCAAATCCATCGCCGATCAAATCAAGGAAGTTCACGCGTTCGGCATTGATATCGCCTGTGTTATTGGGGGCGGCAATATTTTTCGCGGGGCTCAGGCCTCGGGCCAGGGGATGGATCGCTCAACCGCCGATTATATTGGCATGCTTGCGACGTTGATCAACTCAATGGTGCTTCAGGACTCCCTTGAAAAGGTAGGCGTTCATACCCGCGTGCAATCCGCGATAGAAATCAAAGAATTGGCAGAGCCTTACATTCGCCGGCGTGCGATGCGTCACCTCGAGAAGGGGCGCGTCGTTATTTTTGCTGCCGGGACAGGCAACCCCTATTTTACGACGGATACCGCGGCAGCCCTGCGGGCGATTGAAATCGGCGCCGATGTCATTTTAAAGGCCACCAAAGTGGACGGGGTTTATGATAAGGATCCCGTTAAGAATAAGGGCGCAAAAAAGTTTGGTCAGTTGCGCTATATCGATGTGCTTAAAAAGCGGCTCCAGGTTATGGATGCAACTGCCATTTCTCTATGCATGGATAATCAGCTTCCAATCGTCGTATTTAACCTTACCCGTACCGGCAATATCCGGAGGGTGATTCTTGGGGAAAGTATCGGAACAACGATCCGTTGAAAAGAGGGGGAACAAACTATGGTTGAAACTGCGGATGTGATGAAATTGCTGGATGAGATGCAAAAAAAGATGTCGAAGACACTTGAGATGACAAAAAAGGAATTTCAAAATATCCGTACCGGGCGGGCTTCGATTGCGCTTGTGGAGGGGATTCAGGTGGACTATTACAACACTCCGACCCCATTGAAAGGGCTTTCCAATATCACCACCCCGGATCCGAAGACCATCGCCATCCAGCCCTGGGACCCTTCTGTGATTGGGGATATTGAAAAGGCCATCCTGAAATCCGGGTTAGGACTGACGCCGATTAATGACGGAAAAGTGGTGCGGATGCAGATCCCATCTTTAACGGACGAAAGGCGTGAGGAATTGACGAAGCTTGTTAAGAAAGTCGCTGAAGAAGGGCGCGTTGCGATCCGCAATGCGCGCCACGAGGGGATTGAACAGGTTAAAAAGCTTGAGAAAAGTAAAGTGATTCCGGAAGACCGCTCTCACGCCTGTCAAAAGGACATCCAGAAAGTCACAGATAAATTGATTGCCCAGGTGGATGAGGCGCTTAAACATAAAGAGACGGAAATTCACGCGATTTAGCTGAGCCCGTAGCTCAGTCTGGTAGAGCACTGCCCTTTTAAGGCAGGTGTCGATGGTTCGAATCCATCCGGGCTCACACTTTTTCTTATGAAAAAGTGTGACGCCGACACGACTAGGGAAGTCGTGAACGGTGGACGCCCATTAATATGTTCCTTGGATAGCCCTTTAGGGCATCCGGGCTCACAAATGATAGGTCCCCGTCGTCTAGGTTGGCCTAGGACACTAGATTTTCATTCTAGCAACACGGGTTCAAATCCCGTCGGGGACGTTCTTCTTCGCCCTGTCCTTAACGGCAGGGCTACGAAGCAACGAGTTCTATCAAGGCGAAGAAGAAGTGCTGCGTAGCGGTGCCGTTATGGACACCGCGGAGCAGACCAAATTTTATCCCATGTCTTACTACGTATATATTTTGAGAAGTCAAAAAGATAAGACCAAACTTTATATTGGATCAACTCATGATCTAGAATTCCGGATTAAAGAGCACAATCAAGGAAAGAGTCAGTATTCAAAAATTTATACTCCATGGGAACTCGAGGTTTTCATTTCTTTCAAAACCCGTGATCTGGCGCAGTCTTTCGAACGTTACTTAAAATCCGGTTCAGGGCACGCTTTCTTAAAAAAGCGATTCCTACCGAAATAAAGACGCCAAATCCTTCTAAATCCTCACAAACAATCAAACCGAAAAAACAAAACTCGTGTTAAACTTTTCATGCACGAATTCGTATGGTTTTGTCCTGTAAGTTTGCCGTTAATTTTATGGGGGCGTGACTAAACATGGATGAACTTGTTTTTCTTCAGGACCTGGCGATCGTGATGGCGGTCAGTGCCGCCATTATGATTCTTTGCCAGCGCTTCCGCCTGCCGCTTGTGCTGGGATACATCCTGGCGGGAGTTGTGATCGGCCCCCATACACCGCCTTTTCCTCTTATTAAAGACCTCCACAGCATTCAGACTCTCTCTGAGCTGGGAGTCATTTTCCTCCTTTTTTCCATTGGGCTGGAATTCAGCCTCACGAAGCTTGCCCGTGTTGGCCTTGTTTCCTTTTTTGCCGCGACGCTTGAAATTATTCTCATGATCTGGATCGGATTTTCATTAGGCCGGTTTTTCGGCTGGAATTTCATTAACAGCCTGTTTCTAGGCGCCATTCTCTCCATTTCCAGCACGACGATTATTGCCAAAGTCCTTATGGAAATGAAAATCATAAAAGAAAAATTCGCCCAGGTCATTTTGGGGATTCTTGTCGTTGAAGATTTACTGGCCATTATCATTATTGCGCTTTTATCAGGCATTGCCACCACAGGTTCTTTAGAGTTAAAGGAAATGGCAGTCGCTACGATTAAGGTTCTTTCCTTTATCGGAGGTGTTCTCTTTCTAGGTTTTCTTTTAGTCCCAAGGCTTCTCCGATACATTGCCAGGTTTGAAAACGATGAAGTGATGGTGATTACGGTTTTGGGTTTGTGCTTCGGGGTTTCACTTTTGGCGGCCAAATTTGGTTTTTCAGTGGCGTTGGGCGCTTTCCTCATGGGCGCCGTGATTGCTGAGACAAAACAGGTTGAAAATATTGTTCACAAAATCGGACCGATCCGGGATATGTTTACTGCGATTTTTTTTGTTTCCGTGGGAATGCTTCTTAATCCGCATACCGTCGCCCAGTTCTGGGCGCCGATCCTGGCGATCACGCTAGTCACGATCCTGGGCAAAGTCTTCAGCTGTTCCCTGGGGGCTTTTCTGACCGGTTACAAACCGGAAACCGCTTTAAAAGTGGGGTTGGGCCTGGCGCAAATCGGCGAATTTTCATTTATCATTGCACGCCTGGGGGAGTCCACCGGCGTGACTAGCCCCTTTCTTTATCCGGTCGCGGTTTCTGTATCCGGAATTACCACGTTGACGACGCCCTTACTCATGAAGAACACCGAACCGATTGTCAACTTCCTGCAACGCATAACGCCAAGACCGCTCACGGCCGTTTTGAGCCTCTATACAGGTTATCTGGAAAAAATCGGCGGAATACGCTCTGAAAAAAAAGCGGTTATCTGGAAAGAGCTTCAAGTTTATTTGCCCCGTCTTTTTGTCTATGCGGCAAGCGCATTGATTCTGTTTTATGGCGCATCCTTACTCCAAGGGAAAGCCCGTTTCTTACCGGAAAATGTTTATTGGATAATCCTCGGCATTATCATGTTCCCGCTTTTCATGGGATTTGCCTATACCGTGGATCGCATTTTGTGGAACGTTTTATTCTTAAATCTCATGAAGTCGCGGGAAGAGATTGAGCGCGCCGCGGATGTCAATCAAATCGTGCATAACACCCTTCGCTTTTTTCTGGTGTTCTTTGCCGGCCTGGTATTCCTTTTGGTGGGTTCCAGTTTTCTCCCACGGCTTCCTTTTGTGGTGGCCGTGATCGGGCTTGTTTTTATCTCGGGGATGTTTCTATGGGGATCCGTGAGAAAGGTCCATGAAAGAATTGAAAAAATAGTTCTTAGCATTTTTGATCAGGAGAAGCCGGAGGAACCATCTCAAGCCAAGCTTGCGCAGGATGCCCTGGTCAAACTGATTCATGACGAATATCCGTGGGATGTCATGACGCAAGATTTCCTTCTTCCTTATCAGGAATCAGCCGTGAATCAATCCATCCAAGACTTAAGGCTGCGTTCAGAAACGGGGGCCACCATTGTCGCTATTTACCGGGATGACAAATCCCTCCTCAATCCGGCGCCTGACATGAAGCTGATGCCGGGCGATGTGCTTCTTCTTATGGGCGATCAGAACCAAATCAAGTCCGCAGTTCAGTTTTTGAATCAAAAGATTAAAGAACCTTGCCAGTAAATCGGCGATTCTCCCGGGGACCTTTAATGAATGCGAATCGGCAGGATGACCATCGGCAGGCCTGCAAATCGGATCCTTCTTAAAATGGCATAAGCGGTTTCATTGTGCAGAATCCGGTGATACCATTGCGGCTTTTCAAAGACTAATTCGCCGGCAAAGAAAACGCATCCCGGGTATTTTTTTGAAATTTCCACCGAGAGCTCTGAAGCGGTCTCAACCACTTCGGGGCCGATTTTATATTCACTGATAGCGGGTACGCCGATTTTTTTAGAAAATTCGATATAATTTTTTAACGTTTCCTCTGTTTTTTTAGTTAAAGCCGCAACGTGATCCGCCCCTTTAAAAAAGTCCGAAGTGACAACCCCCACAGTCAAAAAAATGACATTCTTGAAGGTCTCCGGGAAATATCTAAAAATATTCATTAAAATGTGAATGCCTAAACCGCTATAGCCACCGACTAAGATAACGGCGGTGGGTTGTTCAGGATCAAAGGCAGGTGTCCGTTCACCCACAGAAGGAATATTTTGAAGTGTCCGGTCAACTTCTTTGATTTTTAATGCCACCCGGTAGTAATGCCTGCGGATTAAGAAGCATAGCCCAATGCAAAGGCAGGTAATGAACGCCGTGACCCAGGCCCCTTCTTTAAATTTTTCGATCACCATGACCCAAAGGATAGAAAAACAAAGAACAAATCCAATGCCGTGAATCAAAATATCCTTTTTCCACGTCGGTTCCTTTTCCCGGTTTTTAAACCAGAAACTGATCATTCCAGCTTCGGACAGCGAAAAGGTAAGAAAAACGTTGACGCTATACATCACAACAAGAATTCCGATATGCCCCTTGCTATAAGCGAGAGTCGCCATGGCGGCTAAGCCAAAAAGCAGGATGCCGTTTTGGATGGTCAGGCGGTCTGAGAGTGCTGCAAAACGACGCGGAAGCCAGGAATCCGTAGACATATTGGACATCACACGAGGCACATCAATAAAACCCGTTTGTGCAGCCACAAGCAGGAGAATAGCTTCGGACCCGATTGTGATAAGGACGAGAAAATGTCCGATATTCATTCCTCCGAAATGGAACTTGGTTAATAATTCGCTCGCTAAGACAGCATTAAGCGTTTGGCCCTCCACAGGGCGAACTTTAGCAAGCATATAACAAAGAAGAAGCCCTCCTGCTGTAAACGCAAGCGAAATTGCCATATATTTCATGGTCTTTTTGCCTGTCTCAACTTTGGGTTCTCTTAGAATACTTACGCCGTTTGAAACAGCCTCAATCCCTGTGTACGTCCCGCCGCCCAGGGAATAAGCGTGCAGGAATACAAGAAAAAGTCCCCATCCTCCAAGTTGTGCAAGTCCTGTTTGAAATCCTTGGTGAACTTCTTGGACAAGGGCAGGGGCCTGCGGCAGATGAATCCATATCCCTCCCAGAATAAGCAGGATATGTGTTCCCACAAAGGTGAGAAAAATCGGGATGAGAATCATGACGGATTCTTTGATGCCTCTTAAATTCATGATCATAAGAAACAAGATAGCGGCAAATTCCACAGGGAGTTTCCAATGATGAAGAGAGTGGGGAAGTAAACTAAAAAGAGCGTCTCCGCCGCCCGCGATCGAAACTGTAATGGTGAGAATGTAATCGACAATAAGGGCGCATCCGGATACGACGCCGGCTGATTTACCGAGCAAATCGGTAGCGACAACATAACCTCCGCCGCCCGTAGGAAAGTGTTCAATGATGCGGCTGTAGGCATAGGAGATGATGAAAACGGTCATCGCTGTGGCTAAAACCAGAAAAACCGCAAGATAGGTATGCTGGCCTAACGTGCGATAGGCTTCTTCAGGTCCGTAGGCGGATGAAGAAAGGCCGTCCGCACCGAGGCCGACCCACGCAAAAAATGCAATCAAAGAGATTTTGTGACCCATCGAAGGATCATGAAGATCACGAGGCGGGCCAAAAATGATTTTTTTTATTTTTAAAAGAAAAGACTGGGGTAAATGGGACGGCTGATGATCGGATTTCATGATCCCTCTCCTTCGCCTACGGGGTTAGCTGACGGGCTAAGGCTGAGGATTAAGCCTCTTACCAGGTGGTAATTCGCCCCTTGTTGTTCATGGGTCCCCCGATCCGCCACAGCGGATTCGGCATATGAGCGGGGGATAATACTCTTAATTTAAAGAAAGTCAATAGAGCAAAATCACTTCATTAAAATTGGGTTATTAATTTAATAATGTATTCCTCCCCCTAAGTACAAAATTGTTGCCCTGTTAACAAAAACGTTAATTTTTGAAGCGACTGTTTTTTAAATGAATTCAGTTTCTGGAATGATCACCAATATAAAAAATACAAATTGATTTTTTTAGCCTCTAAAGTGCAGCTGGCCCGCTTCTTGCTGAGATTAGAAAGGTCAATCAGACATAAAGGATGCAGGTTTAAGTTCCAAACTAATCAATGAGCTCAATTTTTGCCTAGGAGGCTGGATATGCTATTAAAAGTTACAAAGTTATTTCTGTTAGCCCTATTCTTGCTTAGCGTAACGCCTGTTATAAGTTTTGCGGCGGATCCCGATCCGTCAGGCGCAAATACAGGGAAGGCCTCTGACGTGGCAGCCGCTATTGCGGGAAGCCCAACCCTGGAAGAACTTGCCACTCAAGTGGGTCATAACAAAATTTCGATCAATTTTGTTTGGACGCTTATAGCCGGTTTTCTCGTAATGTTTATGCAGGCCGGTTTCGCAATGGTTGAATCGGGTTTAACACGCGCCAAAAACGCAGCGCATACCATGGCCATGAACTTCATGATTTATCCTCTTGGGATGCTTGGTTTTTACGTTTGCGGTTATGCCTTTATGTTCGGCGGATTAGGCGCGTTAGGAACGTTAGGCGGCATCGACGTATTAAATCAGGAATTTACCATCCAACTATTTGGAAAAGATTTTGGCCTTTTTGGGATGAAAGGTTTCTTTTTGAACGGCCAGGCCTATGACGTTGCTATCTTTGCCATGTTCCTTTTCCAGATGGTCTTTATGGATACAACAGCCACGATTCCGACTGGCTCCATGGCTGAGAGGTGGAAATATTCCGCTTTCTTCGTCTATGGCCTTTGCGTGGGAAGCATTATCTATCCGATTTATGGTAACTGGGTTTGGGGTGGCGGGTGGCTCGCAATGCTGGGCAAAAACTTTGGATTAGGCCATGGTCATGTGGATTTTGCCGGTTCTTCTGTCGTCCACTTAACAGGCGGTGTACTGGCTTTTGTGGGTGCAAAAATAATCGGCCCCAGGATCGGTAAATTTAATTCCGACGGTGCGCCGAATGCGATTCCGGGTCACAACATTCCGATGGCGATGATTGGAACCTTTATTCTTGCTTTCGGCTGGTTTGGATTCAATGCGGGCTCTACCCTGGCAGGGACAGATTTACGTATTGCGGTTGTTGCCACAAATACGATGTTAGCGTCTATGACGGGTGCCATTGTCGCGACGCTTTGGATGTGGCTCGTTCGTACCAAAAAACCGGATCCAAGTATGATGTGTAACGGTATGCTTGCAGGTTTGGTGGCTATTACAGCGCCTTGTGCGTTTGTGAATTCAATCAGCGCTTGCATCATCGGTATCGTGGCAGGCGTTCTTGTGGTCGAGGCTGTGTACTTTATTGAAGGTGTGCTCAAGGTTGACGATCCAGTAGGCGCGATTGCCGTTCATGGCGTCAACGGCGCCTGGGGTATATTGGCAACCGGCCTTTTTGCAGACGGTACGTATGGCGACGGCTGGAATGGCGTTGCCGGAACTGTGAAAGGTCTGCTTTACGGCGATGCTTCACAATTTACAGCCTCGTGTGTCGGAATTCTGGCAAATTTTGCTTATGTCGGGATTGTAGGTTTCATCGTTTTTAAGTTGATTGACATCACGATAGGTTTACGTGTGTCACCCACCGATGAAATTGAAGGGCTCGACGTTCCTGAAATGGGAGTTCCCGGCTATGTGGGAATTAAGCTCGACAAGTTTTCCGAAACGCCGCTCGTGCTCACCCGATCTTCAGCGCCTGGTCCTAAAAGCGAATATATTTATCGTGAACCCATTGATGCGGGAAGGAAATAAGCCATGAAAATGATTCAAGCCATTATTCGAAGAGAAAAACTCGGGCCGGTTAAACAAGCCCTTGATGCAATCAACTGCCCGGGGATGCAGGTATGGGAAATCGTCGGACACGGTAAGCAAGCGGGGATCACTGAGCAATTCCGCGGCCGTGAGTTCAAAGTGGATCTTCTGCCCAAGACAAAGATCGAGATCGTCGCGCATAACGCACAGGTTAAGAAAATAGTCGAGACGATCGTTCGTACCGCAAGCACCAATTCGATCGGAGACGGCAAGATATTTATTACCTCCATCGAAGACGCAATCCGCATTCGCACGGGAGAAAACGGAGACGTCGCGGTCGATTAAGTTCGCAGTAAACGGCGCTGCTGTAGGTCTTCCAGAGGTTCTCACTAAACCCTGTATCCACCCTGCGGCAGCCCTTTTTTTTTGAAAGAATGTCTATTTGATTGGGAGAAAATTCGTAATTGTGTCGCGCATGGCCTGAGAGGTTTCGAGGGTGTTAACCCGTGCGCGGAACTGGGCCACTCCGGGAATGTCTTTAAAATACCAGCAGGCAATGCGCCGGAATTTGAGCACCCCCAATTTTTCACCTTCCAATTGAACTTCAAGCTCAAGGTGCTTGAGAGCGGTTTGTTTCTTATCTTCAAGTGTGGGTTCGGCGGGCGGATCCAAATCGCATAAAGCCGCCTCGATCGATTTATAAATCCATGGGTTTCCCAAACCGCCGCGGCCGATCATGACGCCGTCCGAACCGCTTATTTCCAAAAGCCGTTTCGCATCTTCGGCGCTATTCACATCCCCGTTTCCAAACACAGGGATTTTTACGGCTTGCTTGACTTTGCCAATCGCCTGCCAGTCGGCAGCGCCTGAATAGCCTTGCGCTCGCGTACGGCCGTGCACAGTGACGGCACTTGCCCCGGCGTCCTCGGCAATTTTCGCAAGCCTGACAGCCTCGTCGCCTGAAACGTCGGTGAAGCCCTTTCTCATCTTGACGGTCACGGGAATCCTGCGCACGTTTTTTACGACCTTTTCAAAAATCAGGCGCGTTTTTTCGGGTTCAATCAGCAGGGCAGAGCCCCCGCCCGGAGCCGTAATTTTGGGGACCGGGCACCCGCAATTGATATCCAGCAGATCAAACCCCATCTCCTCGATTATGGCCGCAGCCTGGCCCATAGTGTCGGGATTGCACCCGACAAGCTGAGCGCCGAGGGGTCTGTCTTCCGGTGCGCTTTTGAGCAGGCGGTCCGTTGCCTTGTTTTGACGGACGAGAGCGTCGGCTGAAATCATTTCAAGAAAGGCAAATTCCATTCCGCGCTCGCGGGCAATCAGTCGGAACGCCAGATCCGTGCACCCGGCCATAGGCGATTGGATAATTTTGGATTTGAGGGAAAGCGATTTTAACTGAAGCATGACGTGTTAATCATAGCAGAAAAGCCCCTCCACGTCATAAGCCTGAGATCTCCGCTGTCAAAGCGAAGACGGGTGACGGGAAGGTGCGAGCGCCGGGAGGATCCACACCGGGCGGAGGGGCCCGCCGCGAGTCAGCCTTCCCGGCAGGCCCTGTCTTCGCTTTGCAAATGGACCTTAGCAGAAATCTGAACTTACCGGTTTTCCCAGGGTTTTGAAAAAAACTTTTGCATTCGTTCTTTTTTCAAATTTTTCATGTCCTGCCACTGCTTTTCATTGACTGTGCTTTTTAATTTGGCATAAGCCTCTACGACGGTCTTGGCCAATGCCTTCTTGATCTCATATTTTTCGTCGATCAGCTTTTGAATGGCAGCGACATCAATCGTGCTTTCATACAATTTGCTCTTAATGTCAAGTTCCAGGACATCGATCTCGGCCGATTTGCGGATCACTTCTTTTTTGACATCCACTTTTAACTGCCGAATTGCGTTTGCCTGCTCGTCACTAAGCCCCAATGTTTTTTGTTCCTCAAGGAAAAAATGACTCTTCATGAAGAACCCTAACGTCATATCCCCGCCGCGTCCGTGACCTCTTTCGTATGCGAAAGCGCCCGGACTAAAAGCCATCCCGACTCCCGCGGCCCACACAAAAAGGGCAATGAGTAAAATTTGATTTTTTTTCATGGTACTGCCTCCTTAGATATTTATTGACGGTTTAATTTTCTTATTGCTATTTAGACGTCCCCAGGTTTCAAAAAGTGGCGTAAGATTTTTTGGAATAAGATTGTTTTGTTTTCCGGGAAGTAATTAAAAGCTATAATGACCCGCTTTTTTAATCAAAGGGAGCAGGAAAAGGAGTTCTCTTACGAAAACATTCGGAGGACGTAATGAATGCCGGGTTGCTAGGCGCCTATGCGCCAGCACTACGCGTCAGGGATTTAAGGAAAATCCCTGCGCGTATGTGTGTCCTCCTCATTCGACTCTCACTCCCGTTTGGCATTTCCATCCCAAACGGGGCTTGAGACGTTTCTTCAGAGAACTCCATTTCCTGCTTACTTGAACCAGTGGCCGTGAACTCTATCTGGAAAAACGTCCTGAGCCGTGTTTTGGATGGAAATGCAAAACACGAGCGAAGGCCGAGCGAGAACCGCACCATCCGGTATTCACTTTTTGTGGTTCGAGCGTTTTTGAAAGATAGAGTTCGCGGACACGTTTTTGGATGCTAACGGGATGGAAGATCAGGATTTAATTGAAAAAGTGCGCGGCGGAGATCAGGCCGCGTATACGGAAATTGTACGCAAATACCAGGTACGTCTCCTTCAGCTTTGTATCTCCATGCTTCATGATGAGAAAGAAGCTGAAGACGCGGCGCAGGAGGTTTTTGTCAAAGCCTTTTACGCTCTGGACCGCTTCCAGGGGAAGTCCTCTTTTTACACCTGGCTTTACCGCATTGGCGCTAACCATTGTATGGACCTGGCGAGGAAAAAATCCAGGAAGCGTACGGTGTCCTGGGACCAGCTTCTTGAAGAAAAAGGGGACAAAATCGAAAGACTGCTTGCAAAAAATCCCCAAACACCGCAAGACACCGGGGAGCGGGAACTCGTTCACCATGTCCTGGGCCTGCTCACGCCCGATTACTGCCTTATTTTGACCTTAAGAGAAATCCAGGGGCTAAGTTACGAAGAAATGACGGAAGTGCTCCATTGCTCGCTTGCTGCGGTGAAAAGCCGCCTGAAGCGTGCCCGTGAAGACTTTAAAGAAAAACTGCGATACTTTTTAAAAGCCGATAACGTCTAACCCAAGTGGAGGCCGTATGAACAACCATGATCCCGGATGGGAAAAAATCAAATGTGCATTTTTAAGGCCGCCGGAAGTTAATCTCTCCGATGCTTTTGTCTGGCAGGTGATGGAAAAAATCGAAGCTAAGAAGCCCTTTGCCTTTGACCTGTCTTCCTTTTTCCGGTGGGCTGTCCCAACCTTTGCCGTGATGACTGCGGCTGTTTTTCTGATTTCTGTGTGGCCGGTGGCAAATGAAGAGGCCCTTGCGCAAGAACTCGCGGGAATCCAGCTGGATTCAAACGGCGACTGGCTGGAGGTGGAGCTATGATCACAAAATTTGCCTGGAAGCAGATCCTGGTGACTTTTGCGGTCAGTTTTGTCCTGGGGGTTGCCTTCGGCCGCTGGGAGTTTTCAGACCGCCAAGAGATGGAAAGAAAATGGAAAACCCCGCAGGAAAAGCAGCAATGGATCTTGCAGCGCCTTGACTCCAAATTGGATTTAAACGACGAACAAGAGAAACAGATTGCAGCCATTTTGCAAGAAACAATACCTCAAATGGAAGTGGTTCGTGCGAAAATACGGCCGGAAACCGACGCGATCCGGGAGCAGGCACGTCAGAAAATCCGCCCTTTATTAAACCCGGATCAAGTCGAAAAATATAAGAAAATGGAGGCCAAATGGCAGGAACGAAAGAGACGATACCGTGAGGCCTCTGCAACTTCTTAAAAAGAGGGGATGGATATCCCTCTTCATCCTGCCGGTTTTAACCGCAGGATGCCTGACCGTTCGCCTGCCTTCTGTCGAAATTCAAAAGACAGGAGAAAAAAAACCGCTCACCTGGCAGGAAATGGTCGAGACTTCTCTCCAGCATAATCCCGATCTGCTGAGGGCGCGGGCCGCGAGAAGATCAGGCCTCTGGTCGCGTAACATCGCGGCCGGCGACTACCTTCCAAGTGTCAACGGCGTGGTAAACCGTACCCGCACCACAGTCCCGTTGTCGGATGAGGCAACCAATCAATTAGAAGTCAATCTTGAAGCCAATCAGAATCTTTTTTCGGGGTTTGACACAACGGGCAAGACCGTCAAAGCCCAGAAAGATTATGCGGCCGCCAAATGGGCCTACCATGAAACCAGCGCGGATGTGAGATTCCGTCTGCGTTCAGCCTACGTTGAACTTTTAAGATTCAACCGGCTCGTTGGCGTTACCGAACGGATCGTAGAACGCAGAAAGCAAAACGCTGAACTTATTTATTTACGCTATGAAGCAGGCCGTGAGAATTTGGGGTCTTCGCTGAGAGCCCAGGCCATTCTCGAACGGGCCCTTTTTGGTCTCAGGCAGACGGAACGGCGGATTGAAAGCCAATCCTTGCGCCTTGCAAGAGAAATGGGTGGGGATTTTTCACTCCCGCTGCCTGTGGAAGGAGACTTGGAAGTGATGGTTTCCGGGGCTCCTACATCGGAACCCGATTACGCAAGGCTCGCCATGAAAACTCCGCAGGTAAAACGCCTTCTTAAAAATGCCGAATCCGCCAAAGCCGCTATGATTTCCGCCCAATCCGTGATTTGGCTGCGCGTGGACGGGAACTATCAATTTATTCAGTCGGGTGAACGGCATTCGGAGCTTCAAAAGGAATTTTTTCTTGGGCTGCGGGCATCCGTGCCATTTTTTAACGGCGGGAAAAATGTTCAGGGGATTTTAAAGGCCAAGGCCGATTATAATGCCGCGCGTGCGGCCGCTAAAAATGCCCGGGATGAAACCATTGCGCGCCTCGCGGAAGCGTGGGTCCAATTTGTAGATGCGGTGGAACTCGTCGCGGTCAGCAAAAAATTTCTTGAAGCTTCGCTTAAACGGTCTGAAATTGTGCACGCGCAGTATTCGTCAGGGCTGACGGATTTTCAGGAGTTTGACATTGCCGAGCAGGATTTGGCCAATTCAGAAATCGAGTATGTCCAAAGTCTCCGGGATGCTTTAATTCAACATGCCAACTGGGAACTCGTGACTGGCGTAACTTTGGAGGATGTGCCTCATGCAGCTTAAATCGGTTTTGCGGTACCGTAAGCCTTTATTGATTCTTCTTGCCGTTTTCATTGTCTGGAAAATCTTTTCTTCTTTTTCCCAATCCGAGAACGGTCTGCAAGTCATTCGTTCCATCAAAGCTACAAAAGGAGATTTGACCGTCAAGGTGGATTCCACCGGCGAGGTGAAGCCCTACAACCGGGTGGAAATCAAGCCGCCCATTGGCGGGCGCGTGGATGAAGTGTTGGTCCAGGAAGGAGATTTGGTGAAGCCGGGCCAGGTCCTTGCCTGGATGAGTTCCACGGAACGGGCCGTCTTGATTGACGCGGCGCGCGCTCAAGGAGAGGAAGTCCTGAGCCGCTGGGAGAATGCGTATAAGGCCGCCCCTTTGATTGCCCCGCTTGAAGGGACTGTGATTGTCCGTGCCGTGGAGCCCGGGCAAACCGTGACCACGGCAGAACCGATCGTCGTTATTGCCGACAAACTGATTATCCGGGCGCTTGTGGATGAAACGGATCTGGCGCAGATCAAGATTAATCAGGCGACGGAAATCCATCTCGATGCCTATCCCGATCAGATCATTAAGGGGATTGTGGACCACATCGGTTACGAAAGCATTCTCATCAATAATGTGAACATGTACGAAATTGATATCATCCCGGAAAGGATCCCGGAAAATTTCCGCAGCGGTATGACCGCCAATGTGACTTTTATCGTGACTGAGCGCAAGGATGTCCTGCTTCTTCCGTCGGAAGCGGTTGCTGAATGGCCGCGCGACGTTCCCAAACCCAAAGACGCGGATTTCGCCGTCTACAAAAAACAATTTGGCGGCAAGCCGGTCCCTTCACCCATCCGGATCGGACAAACCGACGGCGGGATGACCGAAATTTTAAGCGGGCTCGACGAAAAAACCGAAGTGTTAGTCGTGCGTAAAAAGGAAAGCACGATGGTGGCTGCGTTTTCACCCATGCCGCCTCCCAAGCGCGAGAAAAAAGACAAATCATGAAACTGTTTGAAATTAAGGACCTTCACAAAACGTACAAAATCGGGGAAATCGACGTCAAAGCATTACGCGGGGTTTCCTTTTCTATTGAAGAAGGGGAGTTTCTCGCCATTATGGGAGCTTCCGGGTCCGGCAAATCCACGCTGATGCATCTTTTGGGACTGCTGGATACCCCGGATCAGGGGACCATGCATCTGCTTGGAAAAGATATCACCCGTCTTGATGAAATGCAGCACGCCTACTTACGTAATAAAGTGATTGGCTTTGTGTTTCAACAGTTTAATTTAATGACCCGCTCTACCGCGGTTGAAAATGTCATGCTGCCCTTATTTTATTCAGAAGACGGAAAAGAAAATCAGGCGAAACAAGCGACCGAGTTACTGACCCGGGTGGGGCTTGCCGACAGGTTAAACCATCGTCCCAATGAGCTTTCAGGCGGCCAGCAGCAGCGGGTTGCGATTGCCCGTGCGCTGGTCAATCATCCGCTTCTTATCCTTGCCGACGAACCCACGGGCAATCTCGACTCGCGTTCGGGCAAAGAAGTCCTGGATATTCTAAAGGGTTTGCATGAGCAGGGCTTAACCGTTGTGCTTGTGACGCATGATGAAAAAGTCGCGGAAGCTGCCGGACGGATTATCCGGATGCAGGACGGACAGATCATCGAAGACAAAAAAACAAAACCTTTGCAGGCCTCCAAGCATGCCACGCCTGAAAGCCTGGTCAACATTCCCGAAAAGAAGGGCTATTCGCTTGCTGAATTCCGCGAGCATTATCACCAGGCATTCCGGATGATTTTTTCCAACAAGCTCCGCTCTTTCCTTTCCATGCTTGGGGTCTTGATCGGGGTGGCCTGCGTGATTACGATGCTTGCGCTCGGCAAAGGGGCCCGTGAATTGATCACCGAGCAGTTAGCGCGGCTTGGTTCGAACTTGCTATCGGTGCGACCGGGATCGGCCAAACTCCGCGGAGTGGCGCTTGAGGCTGGAGCCATCACCCGGTTTACGCTGGAAGACGCGAAGGCAATTAAAGAGTCGATTTCTTCAGTCAAACGCGTGGCGCCCCAGGTTTCAGGCGCGGTTCAGTTGGTCCGAATGGACAAGAACTGGCTTACTCAATTGGTTGGGTCAACTCCGGACTATGCGCCCATGAAAAATCAAATTCCTGTGACCGGCCGTTTCTTTACGGATGAAGAGAACCGCGCCAGGCGTCGCGTGGCGCTGGTGGGGCAAACGGTTTTGAGGGAACTTTTTGGCGCGGAAAACCCTGTCGGGCAGCTGATCAAAATTAACCGCGTCAATTTTGAAGTTATCGGCGTTTTGCCGAAACTTGGCGCTACCACATTCAGGGACCGGGATGATGTCGTGGTAATACCGCTCATGACCGCGATGCGGCGCGTGTTAGGAGAGGAATATGTGAAAGAAATTGACGTGGAGATAGCTTCATTAAAAGAAATGAGCGCCGCTGAAAAGGAACTCCGGAGCCTTATCGTGAGGCGCCACCGGCTTCCGCTAGACCGCAAAGACAGTTTTGATATCCGCAATTTTGCGGATGTTCAGGCCGCCCTTACGAGCACGACCAAAACTTTTTCGGTTTTACTCGGGTGTGTGGCGGCCATTTCGCTCGTCGTGGGTGGAATCGGCATTATGAACATTATGCTCGTTTCGGTGACTGAACGAACGCGCGAAATCGGCCTGCGCAAAGCAATCGGCGCCACGAAGCGGGATATCCTCATGCAGTTTCTCGTGGAGTCGGTCGTGATTACCTTTATCGGAGGAATTTTAGGGATTGTCCTGGCCATATCCGTTTCATGGCTGATTGCAACGCTTGCCAAATGGAAAACCGTGATTACAATTGGTTCCCTTCTTCTTGCGTTTATTTTTTCCGTGGCCGTAGGTCTCATTTTTGGCCTCTGGCCCGCCAAACAAGCCGCAGACCTTGACCCCATCGAAGCCTTAAGGTATGAGTAAATCTTCCCTTTGATTTTTGCTGCCGGGCCGTGCATAGTTTAGGGTGAAACCATGCGAGCGTTGAAAACACAAAAAAAGAAATTCTTCCTGGCGGCAAACCTCTGGGCTGCCCTGCTGATTTTTCTGGCGCTTTTGCCCGAACAAGCGGCTTTAATTGTTCTCCGGCGGCCGGTCTTTTTTATTGTGGCGCATGTCACGGCGTATTTCATTCTGGCATTCTTGTTGTGCATCTATTTCCGGTTCCGGAAAGTTTTCTTCTCGCTGCGGATGCAAGGTGCGGGCATCGCCTGCCTGGTGCTGTTTTTTTCCATGCTTTGCGGTGGCGTCACTGAGGCGGTTCAGGTCCTGACTCCCGACCGCGGCCCGGACTGGTTTGATCTGGGCTGCGATCTTCTCGGCGCGCTAAGCGGCATTCTTTTCTTCTTTTTATTTTTAAGGACAAGGCTTTTCCGAAAAACTCCCACTCTCAAACAAACCCTTCCTTCTTTATCTAAAAGCTGATCGTCTTTCCCGCGGATCCCAATGCCTGCAAAGGGCAGGGAAACTTGAATTACCCATTTGCAACTCTTTTATTTCCAAAGCATTGCGATAAAAGCACAAAAATGGTATTAAATATATTGTAATTTAGTATATATATTGTATTATTAATATATGGAATTTGAGTACGATGCTCATAAATCGGAAATAAACAAGGAGAAACACGGGCTTTCTCTTGAAGAAGCAAAACATTTGTGGATGTCGCCGGCTGTCGAAATTGAGGCGAGGACAGAGGATGAACCCCGTTTTTTACGAATTGGCAGAATCGGTGAAAAACTTTATTCCTGCATCTATACACAACGGGGGAATAAAATCCGTCTCATTTCAGCCCGTCGAAGCCGGAAAGAAAAAGAAAAGCTCTATGAAGAGAGAATAGAGGAGAAAACTAACGAAAATGAAACAAAAACAGAAACATAAAATTAAGGCCAGTGAGTTTGATCAAGCCTTTGAAAAGGGAAGTGTGGTGGAGCATCTTGATCTGAAATCAATCAAGGTTGATTATCCTGTGCAGCGTATCAACATTGATATTCCACGGGAAATCCTTGATAAAGTGGACCAGGAAGCCGCCCGGGTGGGCGTTCCTCGCACCTCTCTTATTAAAGTGTGGATTGCTGAACAGATTGATCGCTTGGCAAGCTAATGCCCGATGGCTTCAAACAACAGTCGCATAAGAAAGTGCCAGACGCGGCCGTGGTGTTTGGCACCTTCTATTCTTTATAAAACGGTAAGAATGTTCCAAGTGGAAAGGTTGATTTATAAATATGTCGAAACCAAAAACAATCAAGATTTACCTTGTGGAAGGGGAGCCGACGGGCATAAAGACCGTTGAGCTTTCGAATTGGGATGGTAAAGCAATTGTGATTCCGCGCACTCGACTTAAAGAGGTTCGCGGGCGTGAAGAGGTCCAGGGGCCTGCGGTGTATTTGCTGATTGGAGTAGTGGATGGCGGGGCGGGGCTGAAGGTTTATGTTGGTGAGGCGGAAATATTAATTACACGACTTTCTCAGCATGAGACAAGCAAAGATTATTGGCAGTATGCGCTTGGCTTCATCTCCAAGAGCGGAAATCTTACTAAAGCGCATGTGAAGTATCTCGAAGGCCATCTGGTTCAAGGGTTAACCAAGGCTGCTCGATGCCAACTTCAAAATCAAACAACACCTGCCACGACAAGCCTGCCGGAATCTGACCAATCTGATATGAATGAATTTGCTGAGAACCTTGAACTTTTAACGGGAGCACTCGGCTGGAATATTTTTCGCGAATCCTCTGATGCAACCCAAAAAGGAAGAGAGAAATATTTTTGCAAGGGGCCAGCAGCCAGTGCTGAAGGTTTTATGGATGATGAAGGCTTTTTGGTTTTAAAAGGATCGCTGGCGCGAAAAGAATTTGTTGAGAGCGCAAAAGAAGGCTGGGTTCCTGGCATTCATAGCGCACTTCTTGAGCAGGGGATTTTTGAGGATGTGGGGCTAAGCTATCGATTCGCAAGGGATTATGTTTTTAATAGTCCCAGCGCTGCCGCTGCTGCTGTGCTTGCTAGGCATGCCAATGGATGGGCTGAGTGGAAGACTGAAAAAGGGCAGAGCCTTAGCCAGATTGAGCGTAAGGAATTAGCAAATTAGGCGGCGTTACACTAAAGTGCTGCCTCGTCGCTACCAGTGTCAGGCTAGAGCAGCGTGGCACCTTCAGTAACATCTCGTAAAACTATTTAAAATAAAAGGAGCATAGTTATGAAAAAGATACTTGGTGTTCTAGGTTGTTTGTTTTGTCTTTCTTTATCCGCCGCATCTATGGTGAGCGCGGAAACTTATCCGGATCCTTTGGAGGCCGGCCCGGACATTTATAAAAAGGTATTTGAAAACGAAAAGGTGCGCGTATCCGAGATTCGCTTCAATCCAGGCGATGAAATCACGATGCACACGCATTCGTTCGATCATTTTATATATGTCCTTGACGCCGGAAAGCTTGTATTGAGTTATCCGGACGGGAAGACCGTGGAGTTGCAGGGGGCCGCAGGCCAGGTGATCTGGGTGCCCAAGGAATCTCATTCGGCGAAGAACACAGGCGACAGGGTATTCCGGGCGCTGATCGTCGAATTAAAAGAACCTCAAGCGGCGTAAAAAAAGAGGGCCAGATTGACGATTCCAATCCCACAACTTATAAGATCCCGAAGAAGGAGCCTTGCCCTTGAGGTCCGGATTGACGGGGCGGTGATTGTGCGGGCGCCTTATTTTGTTACAGATTCGGTGATCCAGAAGTTTGTCAGCCAGAATCGCGAATGGATCGACAAGGTTTATCAGCGCACGCGGCACCAGTCGGAACAATTTGCGCCAAAAAAATTTATCGAAGGAGAAAAGTTTCTTTATCTCGGGCAAGAATACCCCCTCCATATTGCGGGGGAGATAGGGGGCAGGCTCCTCTTTGAAGACCAATTCCTGTTGTCCGCCCGCTATTTGCCTAAGGCGCGAAAGCTCTTTGACCGGTGGTACCGGGAGGAAGCCTTCTCAATCCTGACACAGCGCTGCCAATTTTATGCGCCTAAAATTGGGGTGCTTTATCAAAGGATCAAATTGTCGAATGCAAAACAGCGCTGGGGATCCTGCAACCCCAAGGGGAATCTGTGTTTTAACTGGCGCCTTGTGATGGCACCCCGGGAAATCCTGGATTATGTGGTGATCCATGAACTGGCTCATCTTAAAGAGCTCAATCACTCGGCGCGGTTCTGGGCGATCGTGAAAAAAGTAATCCCCAGCTACCGCGAGGCGAAAAAATGGCTCAAGGATAATCAGCCGCGGCTTTTTTGCGCACCTTAGCTTGGCCGAAGCCGGAGCACGGCGCCGATGTCCGGGAAATTCTGACGCGGTACTTTATCGAAATTGGGCATGAGCAGGTTTACCTTAAAGCTTGAATGCGCTAAGGCTTTACGGATACAATACTTCCATGCTGTTATTCCTGCGAAAAGCCGTCTTTTATCTTCTGTTAATCCTTTATTTCCTGGTCACGCCTTATACGATCCTCTACGCCCTGGGGTATCTCATCAGCCCCGAGCAGCGAACCTTTGTTAAAACAGGACTGGTCTCCGTGATTAGTTTCCCGAGACACGCTAGGGTTTTCATCGAGGGAAAGAAATTTTCAAAGGCGACGCCCACCGTCGTAAGTGATTTGCTGCCCGGAAAGTATCATGTCCGTGTGGTCCGCAAGGGATTTGGTTATTGGGAAAAAGAAATCGAAATTGAGCCTGAAAAGGCCACGCAGCTTGAACCCGTCCTTTTGCTGCCGCATAAACCCGACGCCGACGTGATTTCGCAGCACGCCTTTGCCGATATGGTTCCTGGAACGCCCGAAGCCAAAATTCTGGCCTGGCAAAACCCGCAGCTCGATTCTCTTTGGAAGATCGACTTATTTTTTAAACGGGAAACTCTTCTCAGCCGTGAACTGGATATCCGGCCGGGTGTTTCTATCGTCGATATTCTTTACCGGGAAAAGTCCCCGGTTGTGCTTTTCCTCGTTGAAGCCGGAGATAAACGCCGCTTTTTTATCTTTCAGCCCGGCCGGGAAAAGAAAATGGCCGAGTCGTTAAACGAATTACTTCCGACGGATGCTGACTGGATCGACTGGAATCCCAAAAATGCCTCGCAGATTTATTTTCTGAAAGACGGCTTTCTTTCCCGCCTGGATTTAAACCATGAAAAAATCTATCCGCAAATCCACAGCGACGTTTTGGGGTTTGGAGTGCACAAGAAACATTTGTATGTTTTAAAAAAGGATTATTCACTGCTGGAAACCGGTCCGGAGGGGGAAAACCCCGACCTTGTGCTTGAAAGTGAAACCTTAGGGTCGAAAATTTTTAGCGGAATCAGTGTGCGGCATTTTCAAATCGAAGTGCTGGACCGGGACCTTCTTGTCTTTCTAAGTGATAAGGGAGCCCTAATCAGCAACCGGCTGCCGTATCACCATGTGGATCAAGGCGTGCGCGGTGTAAGCCGTAGTCAGGCGCCGGGCGAAGAAAAAGTGCTTTTCTGGACTCAGAATGAGATTGGTGCCATTGATTTTCAGCGGGAGAAAGAAACCCTTTTTGAAAAAGAGCCGGAAAAAGAAGTCTTTTACGCCGGAGGCAAAGGCATCCGGCAGGCTTTCTGGGCTTATGAAGATTCCCATATCGTCTTTTTGGATCGTGCAAGCGTTTTTCTGCTTGAGGTCAAGGGTCCCAAACCTTATCTTTTAAGGGAAATTGTCCACGTCAAACCGGATAGCCGCATTTATTACCACGAGGGCGAGCACGCGCTTTATTATATCGATGCCCAGAACCGGAACCTTGTGAAGCGAAAGCTCGTCGAATGACCCCTAAAAAACCATTTAACTTTTCCCACCGGGGCTTAAACCCCGGGGAGTACGCGATGGAGCGATTTTTCGGGATCATGCCTGGCTTTTTAAGCTGGGCCATTCTCATTTCCGTGACGGTTCTGTCTTTCACCCGCCCGCTTGAAGCCGCGATTGTGGTGATTGCTTATGATATTTTTTGGCTTTTTCGGCTTTTTTATGTGACCCTGTTTATGGTGCTGGCTTACGGGGTGCTTGAAATTGAAAAGGGTACGGATTGGATTGAGCGCTGCCACTCCCTTGAAATGCCGGAAAAATTCCTGCCGCGTCTGCACGAAAAGATTAAGGCATTGAGAAAATTCAAGACGTTACGCGAATGGTTTTCATGTAAAAATCAGAAGCGCGAAGTCAAAGAAATCCTCAAACAAAAAGTTACTGTGCCTGCGTTTGACTCCCTTTATCACGTGGTGATCATTGCCGTGGCCAATGAAGCGAGAAAAGTCGTCGAGCCGAGCCTCCGGGCGCTTCAGCATAGCCAGTTTCCCTGCGCCAGGATCGTCCCAGTCCTGGCTGTGGAAGAACGGGCGGGGACGGCGCAGTGTGAGATGGCCGAGGCGCTTCAAAGGGAATACCGGCAGGCTTTTTTGGATTTGCTTGTGGTGATTCATCCGGAAGGGATAGAGGGGGAAGCGCGCGTCAAGGGGGCAAATGTGACTTGGGCCGCTAAACAGGCCGCCGTATTTTTTGAGGAGCGAAAAATTGATTTTGAACGCGTGATTGTTTCCTGTTTTGACGCCGATACCGTGGCCGGGCCTGAGTATTTCGCCGCGTTAACGTATCACTTTATGCGTCATCCGAACCGGCTCAGGGCAAGTTATCAGCCGATTCCTGTGTATCACAACAATATTTGGGAGGCCCCCGGGTTTGCGCGCGTGCTTGAAATGGGCTCTTCTTTTTTTCAGCTGATCGAAGCTACCAACCCGGAAAAACTTGTGACGTTTTCAAGCCACAGCATGAGCTTTAAGGCGCTGGTGGAAGTGGGGTACTGGCCCGTGGATATGATTTCGGATGACTCGGCCATCTTCTGGAAAGCGCTTATCCACTACGGCGGAGATTACCGGGTGATTCCTATGTATATTACGCTTTCGATGGATGTAGCCATGGCCGGTTCAAACTGGAAGACCTTGATCAGTGTTTACCGGCAGAAACGGCGCTGGGCCTGGGGGGTTGAAAACTTTCCGATCGTGATGCGGGGGTTTCTTCACGAGAAACGAATTTCTTTTTTCCATAAACTCCGTTATGCCTCCAAGCTTCTTGAAATGCATGTCTCGTGGGCCACGGTCGGGTTTCTTATTTCAATGATTGGCTGGCTTCCCGCCTTTTTTGCGGGCCGCGAGTTTTCAAGCTCCATCCTTTTTTATAATTCTCCGCGAATCACAGGGCTGATTTTCAACCTGGCTTTTGCCGCTCTAATTGTCACGATTATTCTGGCCCACCTGCTGTTGCCCAAAGACAAACCGCCGAATCCTTTGCTGAAACGGTTTTGGTTTGCTTTGGAATGGCTGCTTGTTCCGCTAGTCTTCACATTTTTAAGTACCTTACCCGCGCTTGATGCCCAAACCCGTATGATGCGAGGGCAAACGCTTGAGTTTAAGGTGACGGAGAAAAAAAGGTAGCATCGTGGGCACCACCGTAGTTGTTCCTCTGCGCAGGGCCTGTCGGCGGGATATCCCCTGGTCTCCTCGAAAGGCTTTCTGCAGGTGAAACAGTGCTGCTTCGCTGCATAAACCACGGCATAATGTATTCAATAACAGGGGGCATCTTCTCCAAACATTTCTGTTTGCCCATAACAAAGAGTTGGCTTTTGCAGAAAGCCTTTCTCCTCGCCTGCGGGAATACCCCGCCGTCACCCGCGCAGGGAAACAACGACGAGGGTGCACCCACGCATAGCTTTTTGCTTTACACCCAGAAGGGGCGTGTGTTAGTTTAACGCGGTTTTTAACCCTTAGCCCCTCTAAATATAAGGAGATTCCTTCAATGGCCAAGAAAAACGAAGTGGAAGAAAAAATCCTAGATGTTGATGCCAGTATGCAGGGAACCATTGCGTTTAAGGATCCTGTCAACCTTCGTATTAATGGAAGCTTTGAAGGGAAGCTGGATACAAAAGGAAGCCTTACGATTGGCGAGAATGCCAAGGTGAAAGCCAATATCCAGGGAGACCGCATCATTGTTGCGGGTAAAATCACAGGGGATGTGCATGCCACGCATAGCATCTCCATTATTTCGCCGGCGCTGATCCGGGGAAACCTCATAACGCCGCGTTTGAGCGTCACAGAGGGAGCGGTGATCGAAGGGCAGGTAACCATGCTTAATCTTGTTAATGCCCAGGATTCCTCAGATGTTCTTTTGACCTTGAAGGATGTGGCCCAGTATTTGGAAGTTGAGGCCCGGATTGTGGAAGATTGGGCAAAAAGCGGCAAAATCCCTGCGCGTTTTGACAGCGGAAACTGGACTTTTTCCAAGGTGGCGGTGGATCGCTGGATTCAGGAAGAAAACGCCCGCGTATAATTAAAGAAGACTACAGACCATAGACAAGCGACTGAAGACCGAGAAATTTCGTTTATGGTAAGTGGATGTACCCCCGTGTTTTCTTTTCAAAAATAAAGGTATCTTCTTTATTTCCTTTCTTACAATCAGGTCTATAGTCTGTGGCTATTGTCTTTAGTCTGGAGTTGTTATTATGAATAGTATGCTGTCCCTCGAAGAAGTTAAAAATTTTCTAGAAGTAGAATCCGAGACACTCGAAAAGTATCTCAATGACGGAAAACTTCACGCCTACAAAATCGGAGGCACCTACCTTCGCTTCCGAAAAGAAGATGTGATGAACCTCAAAGTTGAAATCAAACCGCCAAAACCCCGCCTGTCGTCCCGGGGTTCTTTTTTCTCATCCCTGCGCGATTTCTGGCGCTTCAATAATTTCTATATCCTTTCCATTATCCTCGTTATTCTCGCCATTGCGCTATTTCTAAAATTTTAAGATAAAACGTATGGAACTTCGCCAGGGGATTGATATCACAAGCGTGAAGCGGATGGAAAAGGCCATTGTCCGCCAGGGCGTGCGTCTAGTGAACCGGATTTTTACTTCCGGGGAGCGTGCGTATTGCGAAGGCAAACGGATGAAATACGAGCATTACGCCGCCCGGTTTGCGGCCAAGGAAGCGGTGATGAAAGCCGTGGGGATTAAGCGCAAGGACCGCTTTCGATTTGGCGAAATTGAAGTCCGGCGCCAGCTGACCGGGAAACCTTACATTTATTTGTCGGGCGTAACCCGTAAGCGCTTTGGCCTTCCAAAAAAATTCCAGATGGAACTTTCCATGACCCACGAACGGGAATACGCGATGGCGACGGTGCTCATCCTGATACCTTAGCGTAGAGCGAACAGCGTATAGCGTATAGAAGATGAAACGAATTCTGATTATTAATGCCGATGACTGTAACCTCACGCCAGGCGTGACGGACGCCATTTTAAAGTGCCACGATCAGGGAGTGGTCTCCAGCACTACGTGGCTTGCCAATTTACCTTTCTTCGATAAAACTGTGCGGGCGGTTTTGAAACGCAGGGGATTGGGTGTCGGGATTCATTTAAACGTGACGCTGGGATTCCCGGCATCCCCGGTACCAAGAGTCAAATCGCTTGTGGACTCCGACGGCCGGTTCAAAAAGCTGCCTGTTCAAATGGGGAAACTGCTTGTCTTAAACGAAATTATTTTTGAGTACACGGCTCAAATCGAAAAGTTTAAAAAGAATTTTGGGCGCTTGCCCACGCACCTTGATACGCACCACCAGGTGCACGATCATCCACTTTTTTTTAAGGCTTTCACACGGGTTGCGCAGCGCTATGATTTGCCTGTGCGCCGTTCGTGGTTGATGCTCTCGCAAAAGGGGAAATGGAAAACCACGGACTTTTTTTTCGGGAATTTCAGTCCCGCGGGGTATTGGCGGAGAGCCCCGTTTGAAACACTGATCCAAAATTTGCCCGATGGAATTTCGGAATTTATGTGTCATCCCGGTTATAATGATCAAAATCTGCGGACGGTTAGCTCTTTTACTTCCGGCCGTGCAGAAGAGATGAAGTTATTAAGTTCAAAGCGTTTGAGAGCATTCTTGAAAGAGCAAGAGGTTGAATTGAAGCATTTCGGTCTATGCTATCCTCAAAAAAGATGAAGATTCTTCTCACCAATGATGACGGGATTAAGGCTAAGGGGATTGAAGCGCTGCAACGCGCTTTCCAGGATTCCTGCGAGCTTATTGTGGCCGCTCCGGCTAATGAAAAATCTGCTTCAAGCCATTCCATTTCCCTGGGCCAGAAAATGCGGGTCGAGGAGTTTTTTAAAGGCCCGGTCAAGCAATTTGCCATTCACGGCACTCCCGCTGATTGTGTTAAATTCGCGATCTCTGAACTAACGGGGTTTCGCCCGGATTTGATTCTTTCCGGGATCAATCAGGGGGCCAATACGGGGGTGAGCGTTTATTATTCCGGGACCATTTCCGCGGCGCGGGAAGGCCTGATTAACCGGATTCCTTCTATGGCGATTTCCCTGTGCAGTAAAACCTCTACGGATTTTGCGGCTTGTGTCCAGGTCGCCAAGATCCTGGTTGAGAAATTTAATGCGGGACTGATTCCGCACAACGTGCTTTTGAATATCAACGTGCCCGCCCGTCCCTTGGAACAAATTCAGGGAATCCGGGTGACCAAGCAGGCGGCGTCCCACTTTATTGAGGAATTTATCCGTGAGAAGGAGCATGACGGCAAGCGCGTTTATTCCCTGGCCGGAGAAATCGAGCTTTATGATGCGGACGGAAAAAGTGATGAAGAAGCGGTCCTGAAGGGGTTTGTTTCCGTGACTCCGCTGCGGCTTGATTTAACGGATTACGATGCCATCTCCGCGCTTGAGCCGTCCCTTCAAAGAGATCTCTTGTAACCTTGCGAAACGTCGGGTAACCTCAAAACGGAGGCGCGCCATGGCAAAAAATTATCTGAATCATATTGATGGGAAATGGGTTCCGTCGATCGCAGGTAAAACGTTTAAGGACACGAATCCGGCCGACTGGAATGAAGTCATTGGAATCTTTCCTGAATCAGGCCCGGAAGATATTGAACGCGCGGTCCAGGCCGCTGAAAATGCCTATGAATCCTGGCGCCTCACGCCGCCCCCCACACGCGGGGAGATTATTTTAAAGGCCGGCCTTCTCTTAAAACAAAATAAAGAGCGCCTGGCGCGTCTCATGACCCGCGAAATGGGCAAAGTGCTTAAAGAAACCCGCGGAGATGTCCAGGAAGCCATTGATATGGCTTATTACGTGGCAGGCGAAGGGCGGAGATTATTCGGGCAGACGACGACCAGTGAGCTAAAGAATAAATTCGCAATGTCCGTGCGCATGCCCGTCGGAGTGTGCGGTTTGATCACGCCCTGGAATTTTCCGGTTGCGATCCCTTCCTGGAAAGTTTTTCCGGCCCTCATTTGCGGGAATACGCTCGTTTTTAAACCGGCTGAAGATACCCCCGCCTCGGCCAGTGAATTTGTCGAAATCCTTCGTCAGGCAGGACTTCCTCCCGGAGTGCTGAACCTTGTTCACGGAGGCCCCAAAACCGGAGAGGCGCTTGTGCATCACCCGCGCTTCAGGCTGATTTCATTTACGGGCTCCTGCGAGGTAGGCCGTTTGGTGGGTGAGCACTGCGGCCGGACGTTAAAAAGGTGTTCTCTTGAAATGGGCGGAAAAAATGCCCAGATTGTAATGGCAGATGCGGATTTGAATTTGGCCTTGGAAGGGGCCGTGTGGGGAGCTTTTGGAACCACGGGACAGCGCTGTACGGCCACGAGCCGGGTTTATATCGAAAGGAAAGTTTATGATTCCTTTTGCCGAGCCCTCGTCCGGCGCGCGAAGAACATCCATATCGGAAATGGTTTAAAACCCCGAACGGAAATGGGCCCGTTAATTAATGAAAGCCAGCGTGAGAGAGTGCATTCTTATGTTTCAAGCGGAATTGAGGAAGGCGCTCATCTTGAATGTGGCGGCGGATTTGCTCAAGGCGCGGGGCTCAAGCGCGGATATTTCTACCAGCCAACCGTATTTACGCACGTAGATCCCAAAATGAAAATCATCCGCGAGGAAATTTTTGGGCCGGTAGTTTGCCTCATGCCTGTGAAGGATGTGGAAGATGCGATCCGCCAGGTGAACGACACAGCCTACGGCCTTTCGACTTCCATTTATTCCCGTGATGTCAATCATGCAATGCGCGCCATCCGTGATCTTGAAGCCGGCATTACTTATGTGAACGGCCCCACGATCGGAGCGGAGGTTCATCTTCCCTTTGGAGGTGTCAAAAATACGGGCAACGGCCACCGGGAAGCCGGGCAAACCGCGCTTGATATTTTCAGTGAATGGAAATCGGTTTTTATTGACTACAGCGGCAAACTTCAAAAAGCCCAAATCGATGCCGATTAAATATCCCCGCATCCATAAACCGCTTCCGGGGCCCAAAGCCCGGAAGATCATTCAAAAAGACCAGACCTTTCTTTCACCGTCCCTGACCCGTTCCTATCCATTGGTGGCCTCCCGCGGGCGCGGCGCCTGGATGGAAGATCCGGACGGAAATATTTTTCTCGATTTCACGGCCGGTATCGCGGTGACCGCCACAGGGCATTGCCACCCGCGTGTTGTCAAAGCCATTCAAAGGCAGGCTCAAAAATTCCTCCACATGTCCGGTACGGACTTTTACTATGACGTTCAGGTGGAACTTGCCGAGAAACTTGCCCGCCTTGCGCCGGGGAAATTTAAAAAACGGGTTTTCTTTACGAACTCAGGGACAGAAGCCGTGGAAGCGGCCTTTAAGCTTGCGCGGTACAAAACAAAACGGGAACGCATGATTTCCTTTTTCGGCGCAT
>Ga0247727_10000762_pt1 | contig 78842 bp, 45 predicted proteins | sample WisWelCaveWW1625_FD_202498 | JGI IMG/M metagenome (GOLD analysis project Ga0247727, IMG submission 202498) | Biofilm microbial communities from Wishing Well Cave, Virginia, United States - WW16-25 | ecosystem: Environmental > Aquatic > Deep subsurface > Groundwater > Cave microbial mat | place...
TCTGGGCGCGGCCGGTGTGGAACGTCTGGTGGACGTGGGATGCGCGACTCACTTCGACGCTGGTGCTGTGGTTTATTTATGTGGGTTACATGATGCTGCGCTCTTACACCGGCGACGAGCAGCGCGGCGCCCGCTTCGCGGCGGTCTTTGCGATCGTCGGTTTCGTCGACGTGCCGATTGTTTATCTCGCCAATCGCCTGTGGCGGACGCTGCATCCGCAGCCGGTCATTTTCGGCAGCCCCGATTCCGGCATGACCCCGCCGATTCGCAACGTCTTTCTCTTCAGCCTCGTGACGTTTCTCGGGCTTTATCTGCTGTTGCTGTTTTATCGCCTGCGCCTCGAACGCACCCGGCTGGAATTGAATGAGCTAAAAAGAGAGCTGGTTTATTCATCATCATAGGAATCCCCATGCACTTTCCGGTTATGCTTTTTTTCGGACTTAGCCATTTTCTTATGCAAACCGAGCCCGCGTCAACCTCAATGAAAAACTTAAACTTTCTTTTTGCCGCCTATACCATCGTTTGGCTGCTGATTATCGGCTACTTGTTCAGCCTGGCGCGGCGGCAGAAAAAAATTGCGCAGGAATTGGAAACGGTTAAACATATGCAACGCGAGGCCGCAAAATAAAACAGCCGGCGCTTTTCAAAAAAAGCGCCGGCTATCTTCAATTCGGCTTTTTATAATCAACAAATCCGCGTTGCCTGCCCTGACTTTACACAATCCACTCATTGCGATTGCCGAGGCGCTCGACCGCGGCGATCAGTTTCTCCGCAAACTGCTCGAAGTCCCGCAAATTTTTATCCAGGCGCAGCGCGGTGGTGATGGAATCAATTGCGGCGGGATAATCATAATTCAACAGCGCGATATAGCTCACCGCCAGCAGCGCCTGCACGCAGCGCGGATCGAGCTGCAGCGCGGCGAGATATTCGTGCTGCGCTTTGCCCGGCATTTTTAATTCGAGATAAAGACTGCCGAAGAAGCAATGCATCGTCGCCGACGGGCGCATGATGGCGCGCTGGGAGGCAAACGCATTGAGCGCCCGCTCGTAATCCCCGTTTTCATAAAACCGCATCGCCTGCGCAAGCTCCGGCGCGTCGCCGCGAAATTCATAACGCCGCTCCAGAATCCGGCGGAGCGGAAACGCCGTCAGCAAATCCTCGTGCAATTGTTTTTTTGCCGAAAGCACATTTTCCGCCGCTTCGGCCGGGTTCGTCTCCGTGGCGATATGAATAACGGGGCTGTCCGCTTTGCCATGGCGCTCACGCCACGGCTGCAGCCACGGCCCAAGCTGCGCGAGATGCAATTCGATTTGCTCCCGTCCCAAATAAGCATATTCACCGCCGGCGAGGCGCGCGAGAATTTCCGTCACCTCGACGCCGGGATTCTCCCGCCAGATTTCCAACAGGGCCTGTTCTTCATTCGTCGTCAAAAAATGCTGCTCCAGCTCACAACCGCCGGCTTCGGGATGCGGCTTATCCAGATCGCGCAGAATATTTTTAAGCGCGACCACGGTGATATCATCCGCCGCCGGCTGCGCGCCGAGAAATTTTTCGAGTGCCTGCTTCAGCTCGACCAGAAATTCGGTGGGATTCAACTCGCCAAAATTGCGCACAAAATCGACCAGCCGCTGGCGGCCCCAGACTTCGCCCTGGGCATTGCGCGCCGCGAGCAAACCGTCGCTGTATAAAACCAGCAAATCATTTTGCCGCAACGCGACACGCTCGCTTTTCAACATGCTCGCGCCGTTCACTGTTGTCACGCCATTGGCCTCGGCCTCCGTCGCGCCCGTGAGGTGCAGCTTCCCATTCGTTCCCGCGCCAAACGGCGAGCCGGAGGTATTCAGCAGATAAACTTTGCCAGCGGTCGGACGATAAACCAGCATCGGCAAATGGCCGGCGCTGGCGAAATGCAACAGGCGTTTGTTCTGATCAAAGATGGCGTAAAATGCAGTAATATGGCAGCCGGTGGCGCAAACTTCGGAGAGGCGTTGATCCAGATGGCGCAGCGTCGCCGCGGTGGAAAGGCCGGCGCTGTTCGAGCGCAACGCCGTTTTGATGATCGGCACATTCTCGTAATCGATTTTGCCGGCCACGTCCGCAAGCAATACGCCGACGCGATTTTCGCCGAGAATGAAAAAGTCCACCTGATCGCCGGCGGTGTCCGGCGCTGACAAATACAAATAATCAATCAGCAGGCCATTGCGCTCCTGCCGCTTGCGCGGAATATACGGAAAAATAGCCGTGCCCTCCTCAGAACCGTTTGCCGGAGGCCGCGGCGTACGCAACTCGTGTTGAACTGTCGGCGCCTGGCCGTTTCCATTTTGCGATGAGGAAAAGGGCACACCGGCGCCATTCTCACGAAACATAGTGGCACGCTCATGTTCTCGCCATGCGACTTCGAACGGATCAGCCTGGCCGGTGCCATTTTCATTCGTTCGCCAGCGCAGCGAGGGAAAAATTTCCGAAAATTTTTTCTCGCTTTCAATACGCATAACCGCCCGGGTCAACACCATCATGAACCCGACCCGGCGCCGAATTCAACTCCGCTGAAAAAAGCAATTTGCGTCCCTGTCGCAAAAACGGAGCTGAAGATTCGTCTTGAACCGAGTCGAAACGTCGTCCACGAATAGCAGCCAGACGACAGCAGGAAGTGCTTAAGGTGGAAGTGGAATGGAATCCTGATTGGCCTGCTGCGGAACGGCATTCCTCAAGTCCATTTGCCTGCCATCATCCTGTGCAATACCGCGTGGGTAGGACGTCACCTTCCGTCAGACAATTTGACCATCACGGCATGATCGTGTTATGCCCTTTCCTGTTGCAGATGCGAGAAGACACTGGTCAAATCATAAAAAAATAATATACCACCAACTTTTCGCTTTGTCAAGAAAAATTTCGCGCGAAGGGTTGGGTCAATTGGGATGTTATAAAGATAGGTAATTAAAATCTGAAATGCAACGTATTTTCCTGTTTGGACTGCTCGAATTTTCAACCAACGGTCAACGGCGCTAATTCTTCATCGCCAAACGGCGGCAGGTTTAATTCAGAAATAACACAACCCACAAGCCGGAACCAAAAAAGCAAAAGCGCACGCAAAGACGCAGAGACACAAAGTTACCGCAAAGTTTTTTTTGCTTTTCCCTGGCCTGCGGCACCGCGTGGCGCGGCGGGCGCCAGGGCAGGCTTTGTTTTTTTTTGCACAAAGTTCACTCTTTAGAAACTACGTCAGATTTTCAGACACACTGAAAACTGAGGTTCTTCGAGCAGCCATAAATTTCCCACGGATTGAATCCCGCCGCGGCGGGACACTGATGAAAGGCCTTATCCGTGGGCTTCTTCAATCCGCGGGTAATAAAATTTTAGAATTTTTTTCTAACTTCCGGTCAACAATGGCCTGTCGCGAAATTTGTTTTGGCGCGGTGATTTCGATACCAATTGGTCGCTCGCCTTTGCCGTAATCGACTAAAATTCCTTCCGCAGCTTTCGCAAGCAATTTTTACAAAACGCGACTCAAAATAAAAATGGTTCGCTTCTTCAAATTGCATTGCAAGGAAGCGAACCATTGAAATTTTTAGTAGCCTCGGTCCCTTGTGGGCATGCGCGTCAAGCTAAGAACAAAGTCAAGTCCCCAACGGGGACAAATATGATAGCGCAGGGCAGCGCCCTGTGGATAGAATATAGAAGAATCGGAAAGCCCCAACGGGGCGAAATATGTTAGCGTAACGAGATCACCATCCGCCATGGACAGATTCTTATTTTGCCCCGTTGGGGCGTTGAGATTGTCGGTTGTGATGCCATGTCATAGGGCGTTGCCCAATGCTGTCACATCATGCCCCTTTGGGGCTAACGGCGTTTGATGCCATAAACATCAGTATCCCTGGCTTGACATATATGCCCTTGTGGGCTGATGCTGGAGCCAGGACCTCCGGTTTCGCACAATGCCCCACAAGCCCCGATTTTCAATTTTTAAATTCACGAAAAGTCGGGGCACGAGGGCAAGACTACGAATCAACTAATTTAAAAAATACCTTAACCCGATCTGCGCCTGCCAGCGCGAAAGGAGGCCGGGGTCGTCAATAAAAGTTTTGGCCGGGCCGGTGAAGTTGAACATCGGCGCGCCCTCCGCATTGAAAACGGCATTGTCGAGCGGATCGGTGACGAGCTTCAAAGGCGAAGCCGCCGTAACGCCGGCAACTTTTCGCACGCCCCAGCTCGATTTCAGCAGATTCGCCACGTTCAGGATGTCGATATTCAACTGGAAGGTCTGCTTTTGGGCGCCGGTATTGAAGGAAAAATCCTGCAGGAGGCGCAAATCAATGTTGCTATACCAGGGATTCACCGCGCCGAATCGTTCCGCAATCTGGCCGCGATGCGAGCTCAGGTATTTATCCTGCTCGATAAAAGCGTTGAGTTCCTGCCATTGCTGTTGCGCGGTCTTAATAACCCTGCCGCCGCCGTCTTTGATATCCGCCAATGCGATCTCATTTGAATTTCGCGGAATATAGATCAAATCATTGCCGTTGGCGCCGTCGCCGTTAACGTCGCCGGAATAAATATAAGAATAGCGATTGCCGCCCGAGCCGGCGAAGCGATTGCCTTCCGCGATCTCGACAAAGAGGCCGAAATGGGTGACGAGATTCTTCGACCAGCTTTTGCGATAAGTCGCGCTGCCCACGAGGCGATGGCGGTGGCCGAATTCGGAAAAACTCAGCTCCGGCCGATTGGGATTGCCCTGCACCGGCTGGTTTTGCCACAGGACACTCGCGATCTCGGTTGATTTCAACTGGCTCTTCGCATGCGTGAAGCTATACGCGAGACTGCTGTTCAACCCAAAAGCGAAATTCCTGCGCAGCTGCGCCGTGACGTTGAAATTATATCCTTCATCGGTGTTGTCAATCACGTAAATGCCGGCGCCGCCGTCGGAATTCAACTCGAAGCGATTCACCGGAACGACGTTGCCTTTGGCATCGATAAAGTTGGCGGTGCCGCCATAATATGGCCGCCCGTCCGGAAGATAACGCACCGAATCCGGCCGCACATCCAGGTCGGCGTTTCGCATGAACACCGCATTGAGGTCTTTCCCATAAATCACTTCCAGCGTTCCCAGAATATCGCCCGGCAGTTTATGGTCAAGGGCGAGATTGGTAATCCAGACCTGCGGAAATTCAAAATCCGGATCCATCGCGTTCAGATCGAATGACTGCTGCAGGACCGCGTCGCCGGAAGTTTTGATTTGCGCGACTTTTTGGTTGAACGGGCTGTAAAGAAAGGGATTCGCGCCGGGGTTTGAAATCACATTCCCAACCCAAACAAAGGGAACACGGCCGGTGAAGATGCCGGTGCCGCCGCGCAATTGCGTCGAGCGCTCGCCGCTGACATCCCAGTTAAAACCAACGCGCGGCGAAAGCAAAGGCGTCGCTCCCGGCAGCTTGTTCTGCTCGACCGTTTCGGGAACGCTATTCTCGTCCAGCGCCCGGCGCGAGCGTGAGAATGGATTGTCGACCGGATCGGTGAAATAGATCGGAAAATCAACGCGCAGGCCGTAAGTGAGGTTGAAGAACGGCGACACCTGAACTTCATCCTGGGCATACAAACCGAGCTGGCCCACGTCAATCGTCTCGCCTTTGAACGGGCCGCTGCCGATGAATCCCTTAAAGTTGAAATTCGTATCGACGGCCGCAAAGAAAGCGTTCAAAGACGGGAAGGTCGTGCCGATACTGTTCGGCGGCGGCGGCAGGAAGAAGACGCCGTGACGGAAGATATTGAATGAGTTGAAGAATGAGAACGACTCAAAGTTGGCGCCAAAGGTGATGACGTGCCTGCCGGAAAAATAGCTCAAATTGTTCGTGAACTGCCAAACATCCTGATCGAGAATGTTGTGAATGGAGAACGGCTCGTGACCGAACGTCGTATATTCGACGCCGTTCTCGCCGATCTCGATGGTTGGAAAGTCCACACTAAAGGGCTGGCGAAAATCGCGGAAGCGATTGTAGCTGGCAAAGAAGCGGTTGGCAAGCTTGTTGGATCGGCTATTGATTTCGAGCGCGAAGGAATTCAAATCGTTGTTGATCGCATAGCCGGCATTTTTGAAGGGCAGGCTCGCCTCGTTCGGCCCGCGGCCGGTGTTTCTGAAACTGAGCACGAAGGGGTGCGGCGGCAGATCGCGCACGGCATCCAGAAGATTGTAGCGGAAACTCAGATTATGATGGTCATTGATGTTCCAATCGAGCTTGGCGAGGAGTTTATTGTTTTTCGTCTCGTGAATGAAATCCTGATATGGCCCCGGATCATAGCCATAACGCTGAATCATTAGCTGCCGAATCCGATCCATCACCTCGGCGCGAACACGCGATTCACCGAATATGACATTGCTATCGGTATCGGCGACAAAGTTGGTGCCGGGATCGTCGCGCCGTTCCAGCTCGCCATTGACGAAGAAAAACAGTTTGTCTCTAATCAGCGGGCCGCTCGCCGTGAAGCCGGATTGATTGAAGGTCAAATCGGGATTGGCGATGACGTCATTGCCGCGGACTTTGTTGCCGAGCAGACTTTCGTTGCGGACAAAACTATAAAGCGACGCTTTGAGCTCATTCGTGCCGCTCTTCGTCACCGTGTTGATGCCCGCGCCGGTGAAACCGCCTTCGCGCACATCAAAGGGCGCAACGGAAACCTGCACCTGTTCGACCGCGTCATACGGCACCGGCTCCGCGCCCGTTTGGCCGCCCGGCGCCGGATCGTCGAGACCGAACGGGTTGTTGAAATATGAACCGTCGAGCGAAATGTTGTTGTACAGCCAGTTGCGCCCGCCGAAACTGAAGTTGCCGTCGCTGCGCGGATCGAGCCGCGTCAAATCGCGCGTGCTGCGTTTGATCGAAGGCAGCTCCGTCACCTGCTCGGCTTTGATGTACGTCGCCGCGCCGGTGCGATCGCTGTTCAGCACTTCGTCGCGTTCGGCCGTCACTTGCACGCCTTCAACGGTGATGGCTTCTTCGACCAACCTGAAATCGAGGCGCACCGTCTGGCCCAGGCTGAGATAGACGTCTTTCGCCTCCTGTTTTTTGTAGCCGAGGAAACCTGCGGTCACCGTGTACGGCCCGCCAATTTTCATGTTGGGAATGTTGAACGCGCCGCTCGCCCGCGACGCCGCGCCGTAACGCGTGCCGCTCGGCTCATGCACCGCGACGACATTGGCGCCGGACAACGATTGACCTTTGCTGTCCATCACGATGCCGCTCATCGCCGCGGTCGTTACGCCCTGCGCGAAAAGCTGTGTGGAAAAACATAGCACCCACACCGCGAACAGGAGCAACAACTTCAGCGCGGCAGCGTAAGCCGGCGTTGCTTTTTGCCTCATGTTCATCTCTCCTCCTTTGGTGATAATTGAACGAAAACACTGGATTGGATTTACAGTGAAAACTTTACACATTTCTCTCTTCAAAAGCAAGTTGAAATTTGAATTAATTGTAATGCCTCGCTTACAGGTGGTAGCGCAGACATCTTGTCCAATGTCACTAACTTTTACTGAATTTCCAGATCACCCAATTTAGGTGTATCAATTAAAACTACTCGCACACGATGAACTCCGCTAGGAGTGGAATGTTTATAGATAAAAGCTAATTCAGCGCTGAAAACTCCAGAGGAGTGACATGTTGACATGCAACGAATTTTTCAAACAATCAAATCGGCATGGCAGTCTTCACATTTCACTCCTAAAGGAGTTAAAAAGCATAAGAATTCTCCGCGACTATAAACATTGCACCCCTGACGGGGTTGGGCAACGTGCCTCAGTTCAAAAAGTTAGTGACATTGGACATCTTGTCTGCCCCGCGAACGGGGCGCTGCTTTTTCCGCCGATAGCTGAGGGATTACAATAGCAAAATAAAGTTTGAAAGTTAATTGATCGATAAAGTCAGTGAAAAGCCAAACGATACGCTGGAATCACAGATCGACATACTGGGCACTTTAATCGAGGATTATGAAAATAGACATGTTCCAGAACCGGTTGGTGACCCCATTTCGTCTCTTAAGCATTTTAATGATGTAATTTAATACAGACTAATTCGTGGTGTATGGCAACTATCGCGCATAACAAAAAGTTGCTCCGGGCGCGGTGGGTGTGGCATAAATTCCGTTCCGTGGCGCTTTCAACGCGCCGTCTTCGATCAAACACCGTCATCCCACCGCGCCGGAGAACTTTGGGGCGCAATGTTGTATTGTGAGACCTGACGCCTCACGCATAGTTTATCCCCATCGTCGTCGGCTGACCGTGTTCCTTCGGATAGAGATACTTGCCGCGTTCCTCAGCCGATTTCTGTTCCTCAACCCGAATGCGATGTTGCTCGGCATAGGGGTCATGGCGAATGCCGGTCACCTGCCATGACACCTCCAGGCCGGGGGGCCCGCCAGCGATCTTGAAGCGGTTTTTCGAGATCTTTTCTGCGACGTAGAGGTTGGGTGCAGCGGCGCCGATGGCAGTGAGCTGATAGCGGAAATCGCGGTTGAGGGCCTCGAACCACGCGGGTAGCTCGACCGACGTTTCACCGTTGGCGTCCAGCACAACAACGCCATCGTAGATAGTCTTCATATCCGGGCTTTCTACGAAGGAGTGGGAGAGGTACTTATTGGCGGGGTCGAGCGGGTGGTCAATCTTGAAGGCTCCAGCGCCTTTCGTCAAGGTGCCCGCCACGTGGACATTGCCATTGAAGTAACCTGCCTGGCCCGAGGCACTTGAGAAGAAACCTCCGTAGGTCGAGAGGGAGGAGCCATACACGCCGACCCAATTCGTGCTGAAGCCCTGCACGCCGTTGCTATTCGTGCTGATGCCATATACGCCGGTGCCATTTGGGCTGTCACCAAGCACCCCGGACCCACCGATGCTTCGGCCTAGGCTCCGGCCAGCGACTCCGAAGCCGTTCCCACTGTTCTCACCGTAGACCCCGCTGGCGTCCGGATTCCAGGATATACCGGTAACGCCGTTTGTGGAAGTACGGCGGGTAGATGGCACAGCAACACCAAGGACCCCTACTGCGTCGAAGCTGAAGGCATGCACGCCGAAGCCGGAGCTACCAGAACCGAGAGCTTGCAACCCAGTCCCTCCAGCAGTCAGGCTGGCTTGGACGTAAAGCGCGCTCCCGTCTCCACCCGCAGGTGCTGTGTTGTTGATATAGGTAGTCGAGGTAGCCGTGTTGGTCATGCCTAGCGCGACAAAGGGCTGCGCGACGAGCACAATAGGGTTGCCGATCGCACCGGCAAATAACAACAACCAGCAGAGATAGCGGATGTTCAGAATACGGGTTATCCCTGGCTCTGCGGCTACGAGATCATCCAGCAACTCCTGCAGACGACGGTTTATGATCAACATTTTGACTCTTCTCCACATAGCTTGTTCCTCCTTTTTAAGAAGCGTTGCTTAAACTATTAGTGACGTGACCTCTTCAGGTTAGCAAAAATTTATGAAAAGAGCAAATGCTTTTCGTCTTTTATTTATGTTATGCAATCAAATGATTTACTTGCCCCTTGCTTTCTAATTAGATTATTTTTATATTTTGTTTGATTTCAACAGAGCTTCCAAAGATCATGAAACATAAAAAGTCTTCACAAGAACTTTGCCCTATGTGCGGCCAAGGCACAACGCACGTTGAAAAGCTGGATTACAAACGCAAAGATGAAAATGGCAGGGAATTTGTCGTTCCCCACATTGATGTTGAAATCTGTGACTTTTGTGGCGAGCACATTTTCAATATGCAGGCCGTACGCAAGGCGCGCCAGGTTCAAGGCCTTACCCGGAAAGTTTTGATTCGCTTGCAACCGACTCTACAAAATGCGTTGGCGGCGCGCGCACAAAAAAATAATCGCTCGCTCACGCAGGAAGCTCAACATCTGCTTGAGACCAGTCTTGCCACGAATTAAATTCGTGTCTAAAAAACCTCGAGCAATCTGCGTTCGTGTTCCCAGGCGGAATTCTTTACTTTCACTACCACAAACGTCACGTCATCATTCTGCGGGCAGCCGCCGGCCCAGGCTTCGCCGGCTTGCACGAAGCGCTGGATGATGTCCTGCGGTGATCGCGGCGCGACTTCTGCCAGCACTGTTTTTGCCTGCTCATAACCCAACGTTTCGCCGCTGGGATTGAAGCGTTCGGTGAAGCCGTCACTCATCAATAAGATCACATCTCCAGGCGCGAGCGCCAATTCCCGAAGTTCATAAGGAAAATCCCACACGCTTCCCAACGGCATGCCTTTGAGATCGATTTCTTCCACTTGTTGCGTGGCGGCGCGATGAATCAAAACCGGTGGCATTCCCGCGCCACAAATGGAAAGCCGCGGGCCGTTGATTCTCACGAGCAACAACGTCATATAAATCTGGCGCAGATTCATGCGTTTGAGCGCCTGATTCGATTGCTGAAAAATTCCGGTGAGATCGGACTCATGGCCAAGGGTCATGAATAAGCTTTTCATCGCCGTGACCATCGTTCCGGCTTTGAGTCCGTGGCCGGTCGCGTCGCCGAGAACTACCGTCAGGGCGCCGTCTTCGCCGACATGGAAATCGTAGTAATCGCCGCCGACTTCGGTGGCGGGTTTCATGTAAACCGCGAGATCGAGATCAGGCAGTTGGGGAATCTTTTGCGGCAGCATGGAAAGCTGCAATTGCCGCGCTTCTTCAAGCTCCTGGGCGCGGCGCTGATTTTCCGCTTTCTGTTTTTGCCGGTGAATGTCATAACGCCGGATACCGAGCACGCTCGCTGCCGCGATGATCGCATAAAAAACATACGCCCACCACGAGCGATACCACGGCGGCAAAATTTTAAAGGCATACACCGCTTCACGGCTTTCCTGCTGAAAAACATTTTTCGCGCGCACGCGGAAACGATATTCTCCCTCGGAAAGGTTGGTGTAATCTTTTTTGGTTGCCTTGCTCCACGCCGACCAGCCCTGGTCAAAGCCTTCCAAAAAATATTGGAATTGGTTGGCGGATTCGTCATCAAAACTGGGAACGGCGCATTCAAAACGCAGGACGTTGTGGGCATGGGAAAGCGAGGGGCGTGGAGCGAAGGGCGTAGAGCGCAAAACTTCAGATGGCGCGTCCGTGAGATACGATGCTCGGGCCGCCGCGGTGCCGGCGAAGAGGATCGAATCCCGGCCCGCTTTATGCGGAATGGCCACGCGACGAATCAGAGCCGGATAATCCACGGTCTCGCGTTTCGGAATATTGGCATCGTATCGCACGAGGCCATCCGGCCCGCCAAACCAAACCACCGAACCTGTCCCATGATCAGCGGGATCGTTTTTAAGATAAATGGTCCAAATCGCCGCTTTGGCAAGCTGGAGAGATGATCCTTTTTCCGGCAAATAAGATCCGTCCGGTTGCCGCAGCGCGCGGTTGATTTCGGCGGCTTCTTCGGACCCTAACCAGACGTTGCCCTGAAGATCCTCGGTTACGACTTCAACATCGCGAGAGCCATCGGCAAACATGCTGCCGTAGGTCGAATCCGGAAAAAATTTATTCGTCTCACGATCAAAACGAAAGAGGCCCTTGTCACTGGTAAAAATTGTCCGGGCGCGCATAGCATTCACCCCGACCCATCCTTTCGGCAAGCCATGCCGGAAATCAAAACGCTCGACTTGCGGATTTTCGTTCCATCGGGTTTCGCTGGAAATTCCACCTGGGAAATTCACCCGCAAAACGCCCTGTGCTTCGGTTCCCAGCCAGAGCTTGCCGTCTTCACTCTCGACGATGCTCCAAATCGGCTCATGAATGCCACGGAGGCGTCCTTCGTCGATCCATTTCGCGGTGGCGAGATCATATCGCAAAGAAGCCAGGCCATCTCTTAGTCCAACGTAAACCCGATTGGAATCCTGTCGGGAGCGATGGAGAGACATTGAAAAAAACGAATCACCAACGGATTCTTTGACGAAGATGGCCCGATCGCCGGCAATCTGATAAACGCCGTCATTGGTTGCCGCGAGCAAAGTTTTGCCGGCCGCGAGAAGTGACCAGCTCTGCGCCGTAATTCCAGCTATCGGTTGAAATTCCGGCGCCCGCGGCGGCGAATTTGTTCTGCCGGGCCGAGCGGGCAAATAGAAAACGCCGAGGCCGGTCGCCACATACAAGGCGCCACGATGCCGGAGAATGGACGACACAAAATCTTTGATTCCTGCCGGCTCACCATAAAATGAGAGCGGTGAAGCGGTTTCAACACGCGCGATACGGCGGCCCTGTGCCAGCCAGATCGCGCCCTGACGATCGGCAAAAATAAAATTGACATCGTTGTTATGCAGGCCCGCGGCTTTGTCCAAAATCCGGAGCAGATGCCCGTGGCGGCCAATGATCGCGACGCCGCCTCGTAATGTCGCCAATGCAAAAGTATCATCGGGCAAAACCGCGCCGTGAGAGAGTTGATTCTCGCGCAGGAATTTCCCGCTTTGCGGGAGATCGATTTGAAAAGTCTGAAAGGAAGCGCCATCGTACAAAAACAAGCCCTGCTCGCGCGTGCCAGCCAGGATTTTTGCTTCCGCATAAGGCAGCAAAACATAAATGCGCTCATCCGCAAATCGCGCCCCGCCACTCGCCAGGCGCAAAGAATCCCCGGCCAGCTCGAGCAGCCCGACTCCCCACTGCTGAATGTAAACGCGATCGCGAACCACGAATAAACCTGAAAACGAAGTGCGTGGTTTCCAGGTTTGCATGCGGTTATTCGCCCAGCGCAACAGGATTTTATCCGTGCGAAAATAGACGCCCAGCGAGGTGGCATAAGAATACCACACTTCATTAAACTCGCGGTTCTCCGGCAGGACGTGATCGAGCAAAGAGACGAAGCGCAGGTCGCCAACGGAATCCGGCGCGAGATAGCCGAGGTCGCCGACGGCGCCGACATAAATGCGGCCGTTCGCATCGATGGCCAATGATCGCACGCCGGACTTATTGGGCGTGGAAATCAGGCGCCACGAAACGCCGTCATATTCGAGCACGCCGTCAATTGCCAAAATACATGACGCCGCGCTGATCCTGCGCAATGGCCCAGTAATTAAAAGCCGCGCCGTATTCTTTGGGATTGTAGTTGCGGATGAAGGGCCGGCGCGCGGTCGGGGAGTCCGAGGCCGCAAAGTCCGAAGTCCCACGGAGAGACCGGTGTTGGGCATGCGCATTGAAGTGCGCGCCGAGGCAAAAAAAGATCGCGAGGGCGATGATTTTTCTCATGGCCTTTCCAGCTTCAGAAAATGCGCTCGGCCTGAGGCGTCGCCGGCGACAACGGGAAGATAAAACCTGCTGAGGCATGAAAAATTTTACAAAATCATACGGCGAGAAGCAAGGGGAATATTATGATAAGATTTTTTTCCATCCCCCGCTTGCTTCCCCCTCTTCCTTTCTGTATATTGATTTTGCTCTATGCCGTTTGGCTGTCATCAACGCGCGTTATCATCATAAGGGAAAATATCGCTATGAAATTTTACTGGCGTGTTCTCGCCGCGCTGCTCGTTGCCGGCGCCATGATTTTTTTCAGTTGCTCGCGCTGGTTCAGGCCCGCCACGCCGAAGCTCGTTGTGGTGCTCAGTATTGATCAAATGCGCTACGATTATCTCACGCGCTTCGCGGGATTGTACATCGGCGGTTTGGCGAAACTCCTCCGTGAAGGCGCCGTTTTCACGAATGCGCATCACGATCATGCCGGCACCGAAACCGCGCCGGGACATGCGACGCTGCTCACCGGCTCGCATCCGGCGCATCACGGCATCGTTGCCAACAACTGGCTGGATCGGCAAACCAATCAATCCATTTACAGTGTTGATGATCCCAATGCGGCGCTGGTCATTTCAAATGAGACGACTTCAGCCCCGACTTTTCTTAATCGAAAAAATATAAAGGAAGATCGGGGCAAAAGCCCGCATCGCCTGTTGCGCCACACGCTGGGTGACTGGCTCAAAGCCAAATATTCCGGCGCGCGCGTCATCAGCATCGCCGGCAAAGATCGTTCGGCGATTTTAATGGCCGGTTGGGACGCCGAGGCGGCGTACTGGTTTTACAACCAGACCGGCGGTTTTATCAGCTCGAGCTTTTATCTCGCCGCGCTGCCGGCGTGGGTGGAACAATGGAATGCTGAACGCCGCGCCGATCGTTATTTCAACCGCCCGTGGGAAAAATCGCGGCCGGAAGAGGATTATTTTGCCAGCCGTGAAGATCTTTTCAGCGCCGAAGCCGACGGCGAGCGCACGGCTTTTCCTCATGCCTTTATCAGCGCCGAGGAAACGCCGGCGGATTCGGCGCGCGCCAAAATCGATTCGCATTTTTATGGCTGGCTCGCCGAAACGCCCTTTGTCGATGCGCTGACATTGGAATTTGCGGAGCAGGCGGTTATTGCCGAAAAACTTGGCGCGGATGACACGCCGGACTTGCTGTTGGTTGGTTTGAAAGCGACGGACGCCGTCGGTCACGCGTTCGGGCCGTTGAGTCAGGAGAGCGAGGATAACTTGCTCCGGCTCGATGCCGAGCTGGCAAAATTTTTCGCGTTTCTCGATATGAAAGTGGGAATGCAAAATTGCCTCATCGCGCTCTCCGCGGATCACGGCGTGTTGCCGTTGCCGGAAGAATTGCGCCGGCGCGGCTTTGAATCGGCGCGCGTGCTCACGGCCGAGGCGATTGACGAAGTGAAAAGCGTGGAAAAGGAAATGCAGGCGGAGTGGCGCACCAATCGCCCCATTTTGCGCAACCATCTCGACGGCATCAATCTCGATTATCGCGTCGCGGATAGCCTCAAGCTGTCACCGGCAGAGTTTCGTTTGCGCGTGGCTGCCAGGCTGCGCTCGCTGTCTTTTGTCAGCGATATTTTCACGTCAGATGAATTGAACGCGACCCCGACCTTCCTTATTGAAAAAACGATAAAGGAAAATCGGGGCGCTAAACGCGAATACCTCGACAAACAGCGCCACTCATTTCACCCCGGCCGCAGCGCGGATTTGACGATGCAATTGAAACCGTATTATCTCGTGAGCGACCGGCCGCACGGCACGACACACGGCAGCCCGTATGCCTACGACTCACACGTGCCGCTGATTTTTCTGGGCGCGCGCATTCAACCGCGACGCATTGATTCGCCGCACCGCACCGTCGACCTCGCGCCGACGCTGGCGTATTTGCTGAATCTTGATTTCCCCGCGGATTTGCAGCGCCGCGTCGCCAACGGCCGTGCCGGCTCTGCGCCGGTTGAAGCCGCCGTCGATGGCGAAGTTTTGAAAATAGCGATTGCGAAATAAGACCGGCATCGTCAGCATGACGACTTACAGCGCTTTTTTCTTGCATAAATAGGTTGTCATTCCTCGTCCCGCGCACGGGACGAGGAATCTGCTGCTAAAAAGATTCCTCGTCGCTTCGCTCCTCGGAATGACATATTCACTCGTTCAAAAAACGCTGCAAGTGGCCGGCAAAATTTTTTACCGCAAAAAATTTTGCGTTTCGCTGCCCCCAATGGATGACGCGCCAGCCGCTGCTTCAGAAAATCATGTTTTGGGCCGCCCGAGCAATACTTCCTCGCCTTCCTGCAAGCCTTCTTTGATCACGACGAACCGCTCGTTGCTGGCGCCGATGCTGATCGTGCGGGACGCGACTTTTCCGCCCTGCCGGACATAAACAAAAGGCTGGCGCTGGGCGTCAAAAAAAACGCTTTCGACGGGAATGTAAAGCGCGTTGTCATATTCATTCACAATGATATCCGCGGTGGCGGTCAATCCTGGTTTCAGGCGCAGGTCGCGCTCCAGCACGCTCAAGGTGACGTCAAAAATTTTGGCGCCGCTCGCTTTGCCGGTCATCAAATTGAGCTTGCGTTTAGCGAGATCGGCGATCACTTTGATCTCGCCCTTGAAGACCGCCTCCGGATAAGCATCGAGCCGAATTTCCGCGGGCAGGTCGACTTGCAATTTGGCCACATCGACTTCACTCACCTGAATATCAACCAGCATCGAGGACACATCCGGCAAATAAATCAAATCCATGCCCTCCAGCGGCGTCATGCCGACGCTGATCTTTTTGCGATTTTCTTCATCGCCCGAGACGGCATAAACCACCAGACCGTCGCGCGGCGCGAACACGACGCTCAGGCGCAATTTGCGATTCTGCTGCGCAAAGGCCTGTCCGGCCCGCCTGACATTGGCTTTGGCCGCGTCCACCGCCCCAGTCAGCGCGCGGGTTCGCGCTTTGGTTTCAATGAATCCCAGACGCGCCTTTTCGATATCGCCTTCCGTAATAAAACCTTTTTTGGCCAATGCCAACAGCGTCTCAAAATTTTTCTGGACGGCGCTTTCCCGCAATTTTTGCGATTCCAGATCGCTGGTCGTTCTGGTCAGAGCGGCGTCTGCGAGCAATACCAGCGACTCGACTTCGCCGCGGGCGATTTCATATTTTGTCGATTCAAATTTGATCAGCGTGTCGCCCTTTTCCACCCACTTGCCCTCCGGCACCAGCCAGAGAATTTGCTTGTCGGTGATGGCGCTGATCGTCACCTGATCCTGCGCTCGCAGCTCGCCGCTTTCGATAATTTTAATCGTAAGCGGCCCGCGTTTAACCTTCGCGCTGCTGACCTTCGGGCTGTCACTTTCCGAGGCCAGAAAATTGCTCCCGACCCAGAAGACGACGATGACCAGCGGCGCCAGAAACATCAACAGTTTCCGCCGGTTTTTATCGGCAAGAAACTCCGCCAGTTTCCTGGAAAAATTAGAAGCGTTGTTCATGATTATTTCTCCGTTTCTATTTTTTTTAGTGCAATTTATTTTGCCACGCCTACCCCTTTAACACGGCTACCGGGCGCAGGCGCACCACCGGGCGCGCCAACGACAACGCCGACATCGCGTTGATGACGCGCGAAATATCCTTGAACGAATCCGGCGCCTGTTCGGCAATATTATCCGCGCCGTAACGATACAGCCGGATATTTTTGGCGCGCATTTCGCTCTCCACCTGCGCCGCGGTAAACTGCGCCATCGCCTCGGGTTTATCCAGCACGCGGCCGGCGCCATGATTCACGGAATAAAAGGTTTCGCTGGTCTTCTCTGCGGCGACGCCGATGTACGAAGCGTGTCCCATCGAGCCGGGAATCGGCACCGGCTGGCCGGTTCGGGAAAAAATCGGATGATCCCTCATGAGCGACGGCGGAAGGGCGCGGCTGCCGCCGTGGCGATGCACCCACAATTTTTCGGCGCCGTTCCACGCCTCCAGTTTAATGCTCACGTGCGCGCAATCGTAAAGCAACGGCAACGCCAGTGACTCGTCGCGCAGCGTTTTTCGCACCGCGGCGCGCAGTTTTTCGGTGATGGCGATGCGATTGGCAAAACCAAAATTGGAGGCTGCCGAAATCGCGCGCGCAAATTGGACGCCCGCTTCCGAATCCGCCGGCAGCGACCAGATCGCCGCAGCGCGCTGCTCCCGTTCTTCAAATTTCTCTAAATACTCTTTCATCGTTTTGCTGCCGACGCTGCGCGAGCCGGTGTGGAGCATGAACAGCGCTTTGCCCGGCTCCAGACCGAGCAGGCCGGCGGCCTCGCGATCAATCACTTCGACGATTTCCTGCAGCTCCAGAAAATGATTGCCGTCGCCCAGCGTGCCGAAACAGCGCCGCCCTTTTTTCATCGGCTTGTCCGGCACACTCGCGAGAATTTTTTCCGAATCATCGGTGTCCGTCGGCATCGTGCCGCGATCTTCGATGCAATCCAGTTCCGCGTCGCTCAGGCCGAATTTTTTCTGGCTCCATTTGCCGCCGTGCACCAGAATAGCCGCGATATCCTCTTTGCTGATGACATCCTGCTCGTGCTCTAAAACCGGAACCGTGCGGATCAACTCGCCAAACAGTGCATCGAGCAACGGCGGAGTTAACGCGCGCGCATCGATGTCGGTGCGCACCATGCGCATGCCGCAGCAAATGCCGGTATCGATGGCGCGCGGCACGATCGCATTTTTTGCCGCGACCACCGTGCCGGTCGGGCTCGGGTTGCGGCTTTTGCGATGAATATCCGGCAACACGGCCACGTGATATTTCAAGCCCTGGGAGCCAGCGAGTTGTTCCAATTGCGCCACGGTCTCGGCATCCGGCATCATGTCCGGCGTCAAAAAAAACCTGATCGGTAAACCGCCGTTTTTCGGTATCAGTTCGAGAGGTGCGTGCATGGGCGATTCCAGTGTTAAAATATCGGTAACTATTCAGGCCTGTTTAGAAGGCAAAACAATTTTGGGCAAAACTATTAAAGCTTTTAGTCCATTAAAAGTGCAAGCGTTGCAAAAAAAGAAAAAACTTTCACGCAAAGACGTCCCGTGAGCGGGACAATAGTTTTGCCTTCAAAAATCCCTGGCCTGCGGCACCGCGTGGCGCGGCGGGCGCCAGGGCAGGCTTCGCGGTCGCGCTAGTTTTCCCGGAACAACACTATAATAGCGTTTTAAGAATATCTTCCACCACCGCGGCAACACCGGCATTTCGATCAATGCCAAGCTCGTAGCAGCGCGCGTTTTGCGCGAAGCGCCGCAGAACTTCGAGGCGCTTCGCGGCCTGCCCGGGACGGGGCCAATACATTTCCAGTGCGGCGGCGTACCAGCCGTAATCATCCAGCTCGCGCGTGAGCCGGTTCATCGCCACCATCTTTTCGGCGGCGATCTCCGGGGCGAGCGGCGTTAAATATCGCCGCGCGGAAAACTGCGGCAGAAACAGCGCCGCCGGCTTGACTTTCTCCGAGCGCGCCGCCGGATCGAGATGAAAAAGCGCTTTATCTTTCAGGCCGTCGGGAAAATTCATCGGGATCAGCCCGCGCGGATTTTCTCCCAGCATTGCGAGACTGCCGTCATTCAGCCGAATCGGCTCGTCGCACGGATAAATAAATTCGCCGTCGGTGAAAATAATATTTTCAGAAATCAATCGAATGCCGGGGCGCTGCATCAGCGCGACGCAGGTGGTGGTTTTGCCGACGCCACCAAGACCGCCGATCATGATGCCGCCGCTCGCGCTCGACAAGGCCGAGGCGTGCAGAATCGTCCAGCCGCGAAAATTTTCGAGATACCAAATCAGCGGATAATAAATCAGGTAACTCATCAGGCTGAAATATCTTTTGTATTCATACTCCGGCAGATGGTCGAGCTTTTCTTTTTTCGGATGAAACCGATACGCCACGTCAAAACTCCAGCAGCCGCGCTCGCGCCGAAAACGCAATTGCAGCCCTTTCATGCGCAGCGTGTCGAGCCAGATGAGCTCGTCGGTTTTGCCCAGCATGCGCTTGCCGATCACGTTGAGCTCGCCGTCAACCGGAAACGGATTGGCTTCGGCCTCCCACTCGCCTTGCGACCATGCGCAGCGCACCATCAGATCGGGATTCGCACTCGGCGGCTCCACCATATGGTGAAGATGCTCTGCCGCATAAGCCAGCAGCGGCGCGTGATCCGACTCCAGCATTAATTTAACGCCGTGCATGCGAACGCCGAGCTGGTTGCTGGTTGCTCGTTGCTCGTTGCTCCCGGCCTGTTGTTCGTCAATCATAAACAAAGTATTTTGCCTTTTGCCTTTTGCGTTTTGCCTTTTTCCTTATTTATCCTTTTTCAAAAAGGTATCCGGCGCCGCGAACGGTTTTGATATAGCGGGGGTTTTCCGGATCCGGCTCGACGTGTTTGCGCAAACGCAGAATGTGATTATCCACCGTGCGCGTGGTCGGGTAAATGTCGTATCCCCAAATCTTGTCAAGCAGGCGATCGCGCGAGAGCAATTCGCCGGGATGCTGGATAAAATATTCCAGCAACAGGAACTCCCGATTCGTCAGCTCCTGCAGCGCGCCGGCCTTGTAAACTTCGTGGCGTTTAAAATCCACCACCACGTCGCCGAATTGATATTTTTCCGGCTTCGCGTCGCCATTGCTCTCAACCGCTTCGGCGCTTTTCTCGCGCCGCAAATGCGCGCGCACGCGCGCCATCAGCTCGCGCAGACTGAACGGTTTGGTGACGTAATCGTCAGCGCCAAGCTCCAGGCCAAGCACCCGATCATCCTCTTCAGCTTTCGAGGTCAGCATGATCACCGGCGTGGCCATGCCGTCGTCGCGCAGACGCTTGCAGATTTCGAGGCCGCTCATGCCCGGCAGCATCAAATCGAGAATGAGCAAATCCGGGCGATTTTCTCTGGCGAACCGCAGCCCGTCCGGGCCGGTGCGCGCCATTTGCGTTTCGTAACCTTCGTCCTGCAGCGCGCGCTCCAGTCCCAGCGCGATCGCCGCGTCATCTTCGACAACCAGAATTTTCTTCATGCTTCACACATTCTTTTTTAGTATCCGGATTTGCCGAATGGCCCGGATAAAACCTGGCAATCAAGACCTCGGCTCGGTTTCAACAGAGTGATTTTCAGCAACACGTTCCGACACTTCATCCGGCGTTACCACCGTCACCGGTTCGCCGGGGGGAATCGGCAGCGTAAAGCTGAACGTCGAGCCTTTGCCGATTTCACTGCGAACCGCAATCTCGCCGCCGTGGGCGCGGATAATCTCACGCGCCAGCGTCAGGCCCAGTCCCATGCCGCCCTGTTTGCGTGTATTCAATCGTTGATCGACGCGATAAAAATCGTCAAATATTTGGGGAAGCTCGGTCGCGGCGATGCCGATGCCGCGATCGGCGACTTCGATCACGACGCGCTGGCCGTCGCGAAACGCGCGCACTTTTATTTCCCTGATTTCATCACTGTATTTAACGGCGTTGCTCAACAAATTAAGCATCACCTGCAAAATCGCATCCGCATCGAGGCGCACTTCCGGAAGATCGTCGGGAATTTCCGTCGCCAGCCGAAAACTCTCCGCGTCCGCATGAGGGCGGAAGGAGTCGAGCGCGAGACGCAGCACGGCCGCCGGATCTTCGTATTCAAAATGAAATTGCTTGAGGCCGCGCTCGATACGGGCAAAATTCAACACATTTTCGATCAACCGGCCGAGCCGCTCACACTCGCGGCGGATGATGCCGAGATACTGTTGCGTCCGGGCGCGATTGTTTCCGGTCGCGGCGGAATTTCCCGCCAGCTGCATTTCCATCAACTCCGCCATCATTTTGATCGACGTCAGCGGCGTGCGCAGCTCGTGCGACACATTCGAAACGAAGGTTGATTTCAGGCGCGAGAGGTTCGCTTCGTGTTGCGCGCGGCGAATGAAAAAATAAGCGCCCGATAAAATGCTCAGCAGCAACAACGAGATCAACCAATAGCCGAGCGACGTGCGAAAATTCCAGCGCGCCGCCGGAAGCGTTTTTTCGTTTAAATAAACGGCAACCTGCCAGAAATGAAACGGCGGCGCCAGCGTCTGCACGGCGATGGGCGGCGCCGCGAGGTTTTTCGCGCCGATGACGAAATCGCCGCGTTGATTCAAAACCGCGAGACTCATCGTTTCGCTGAATTTAAAATTGGCTAAAATCTCCGGAAACAATCGCTGCCGGAGCTGCCGGAGATCGATTTGCAGCCCGATCACGCCGGTGATGTAAATGTCGCGCGGGTCCGGCAGAAAGCGATAAGCCAGCAGATACGGCTCGGCGTCGGTTTCATCCGAAAGATAGCGCAACCGCGGCCGGTAATGTTTGCGCTCGATCAACGTCTCCGTCAAAACTTTATCGAGGAGCTGCAGAAAATATTTCTGGCTGAGGCGCTTTTTGTTTTGCTCGGCCAGCCCCTGAAATTGCGCCCGGTAAGCGGCGGCCTCGGACAACCGGGGCGAAGCCAGAATCCGGGGCGATAAATTCTGGATCAACCCGAGAAAATAGGAATACTGCACGGTGTTGATGGCGTCGCTGCGCTCCAGCAGGTCGCGATTCAACCGGAGCAGCGTTGCCACCGCCTGTTGATCGCGTTCGAGACTTTCCTGACAGACGGCGATTTGATATTGCGCGACAAAGCGCAGATACGTTTTTCTCAGATCGCGGATTTCCGGATAAGCGGCCAGCAGCTTTTCAAACGTGGCCAGCGCTGCGTTCCATTCGCCTTTTTTTTGCTGCACGCGACCGATGTAACTTTCCGCCATCGCGCGGAGCTGCGGCGTCTTCACTTTTGCCGGAATCTCGCGATAACCGGCAAGCGCGCCATCCAGCTCGTAGGCGCGATATTCCAGGTCTTCGCCGCGATTGACCAGCTCGTTAAAAATTTCGTGCTCACGAACATAGGACTCGTTTGCCATCGGCGTGTACGACGCATTTTCAGCATCAAGACTAAGCCCAGGCGGAAAGGCGACCTGGCCGGGCGCAGTGAGCACAAAGCAGGCGGCGATGAGCGGCTCCTGCTGCGCCAGTTGCGCCAGCTTTTCCGGGCGGAGGTCGCGATCATTCCGGTCAACAACGCTTTTGAAATTCGTGGCCCAGTTTTTCTCAACTTTTTTCAGCTCGTCGTCAATCTCGCGGGCGGCGAGACGGGCGAAATGATTGTAACTTTCACTCAAACGTTGTTGCGAAAGCAGCTTCTCGTTCTTCAGCGCGCGCCAGCTAAAATAACCCAGCAAGCCGCATGGAATGATGATCAGCCCGAGAAAGATCACCGCCAGGCGAATTTCATGGCGCTTCTTTTTGAGAATGTCGGCGAAAGTTCGTAACATGATTCTCTTAGAGATTATGGCAACTTTTGCCACAGCGCCGCCAAAGTCAATTCTCGCGGCGCTTCCCGGCCCAGCGCGAGAACGGTTTCGGCCAGCGCCAGCATGCGCTCGACTTTGGCTTCGCAGTTTTCATGCGAATGCGCCACATATTTTTTGGCCTGCTTGTTAATCATCAGGCTCGCCAGAAACCACAGCACCGCCGGCGGCGAAACCGGGTGCGCCATTTTTTCGGCATAGCCGGCCAGAAAATAACGCGAAATTTCCCGGCGCATGGCGGCGCTGATGCGTCCGTGCGCCTCTTCTAAATAATACAATGAAGAAAGCAAATTTGCAATATCATAAGCCGGATGGCCCATGCGCAGACTGTCGAGATCCAGCAGCGCCAGCCCGTCATCGACGAGAAAAATATGATTCAGTCGAAACGTGCCGTGCAGTAAAACCGGCGCCGTCCCGTCGTTCCATTCAAAAGCTTTAAACGCCTCGATCAGCTTCTTGAGCCGCAGTTTGTACTGCGGCAAAGTCTTCACAATAATGCCGGCGGCTTCGCGATTTTCCGCCAGCTCATTTTTGACGGTGATTTTTTTGCGCACGCGTTTTTGCGCGCGATGAAAATCCGCCAGCAATCTGCCGACGGCTGGCATAATCTGCGATAGATCGAGGTCAAAAAGAACCTGCTTCAAATTATCGCCGGACAGCGCTTCGATAAACACCGCGCCGCGGTCTTCATCCAGCGCCAGCGCCCGCGGAAAGCGGACGGGGGTGATTTCTTCATCAGGCCAGGCGCGGCACAACGACTGCAGGTCGCGATATAATTTTTTCGCTTTGGGGCCGTCATTTAATTGTTTGACGATGAAAACGATTTTTGTTGCGGCGCCGCTGGCCGTTTTTAATTCCGCCGTGCAGCGCGCCGTAAATCTTTTCTCCGGCACATACCGCAGCATTTCCACACTCGTCGCCTGCACCTGCCAGCTCGCGTCGGCAAGCGCGCCGTTGGCGACTTCATGCAGATTCGCCGCCAACCACGGCTGCAATTGCGTTTCCGACAACAATTGCATTTTGCGGTCATTCGGATAAGCCAGCAAAATCAGATTCGCCTCGGCAATCAGCGCCGCCGCCGGACCGATTGCCGGAGGTTGTTTGGCTTTCCTGAGAATGGATTTATATTCATCATCCAGTTGCTCGGCGGTGACGAGAAATCCGACATACATTTGTTTGCGCCGTTGGCCATTCGCTTCAACAAAGTCGAGCTGATAATGCACCGTCGTCCGCTTCGATGATTCCCAGGCATTGATAATTTCAACCTGGGCAATGGCGCCGGGCGCTTCCTGGTCGCGGCAAAGATGGCGCGGCAAATTTGTTTTCAGCCAGGCCGTATCAAAGGCGCGCGCGAACTGTGTGTTCGCATGGCCGGTAGCGGCTTGCGCGAGGAGTTCGCTCATATTTTTAAACTCTTACTCCTTCTCATACTCCTACTCCTACTCCTACTCCTACTCTTTCTCTTCCTCGCTTTTAAAAAGAGTACGAGTAAGGGTAAGAGTAAGAGTAAGAGTATGAGCAAGAGTTGAATTGTTCAACACACCGCATCATACACTTCCATCCATTCGCGAAACTCGCGATCGGGCGTCAGCTCGCGCGCGGTTTGCGCGGCGTTTTCAGCGAGTCGCGCGCGCAGCGCCGGATTCTCAATCAACTCGCTGATGGCGGTTGCAATATCTGCCGCGGAGCCGGGATTGACCAGCAGGCCGTTTTCATGATCGCGAATAATTTCCGGTATCGCGCCGGCGCGGCTGCCGATGATCGTCTTTTTCATCGCCATCGCTTCCAGCATCGAAAGCGGACAACCTTCGGAAAAAAGCGACGGAAAAACCAGAATATCGAAGAGCTGAAGATAATCGACCATTTGTTCCGGCGGAATTTTTCCGGTGACGATCGTGCGGTCGCTCAAATTATAGTCGCGCAAATATTGTTGATGCGGCTGCCGATCTTCCTCTTTAAAATAGTCGCCGGCCAGCAAAATCGTGTAATCAAATTTGCCATTCAAGCCTCCCAGCGCTTTGAAAAGATAGAGCAAGCCTTTTTTATAACGGAACAAGCCGGACGATCCGATCACTATGCCTTTGAGCGGCAACTCGGGCCTTGTCTGCGGCCGGAGCCGCGTCGGATCAACCGAGTTGAGAATGGTTTTGGCTTTGCCGGCAATCGGCGTGATGGCGCGATCGGCCAGCTCCGTCAAGCTCGTTGCGACCGAAGTCACATAGTCCGCATTTTCCAGCGCGGAACGCACGAACGGCAAGCGCAGCGGATCGAAAGCGTATTTGCCAACGTCATTGCCGCGAATTGACATGATCGTCTGCGCGCCGTGCATTCTGCCGACGAGGCCGGCGATGAAACCGGCGGGATACAAAAAAAACGCGTGCAACACCTCATAGCGATAGCGCCGCTGAAAATGCTCCACCGCCTGAAACATCTCGCGATTGTAGCGCGTCAGGATTTCTGCTTCGGAGGAATTCTCCGGACTTACACCCGGATTGAAAACTTTAATGCGGTGCACCAGCACGTCGCCTTCCTGCGTGCTCACAAAACTTTCATCAAACGGCAGCGGCGTCGCATTTTTCTGAAACGCCACCACGTGAACTTGCAAGCCGCGGCTCGCCAGCAGATTGGCGACGCGATGCGCCGAATGGCCGACGCCGCCGACTTGCGGCGGATACTGGCCGGTGACGAGGCAGGTTTTAATTTTATTCATGCGGCATCAATTTCTGAAGATCATCCGGAACGCGAATATCGGTGCGCAAATGTTCGCGCGACAATCGTCCCTGCTCGAATAAAGCCCGATAAAATTCCGGGCGAATATCATAGACGCTGCGAAAGCCGCCGCGAACTTTGCCGGAACCATGACGATACGGCAAATCTTCCATCGGCATACTGAGCTCGGGATTCAGCGCCAGTTGCAGGCGGAGCCGGGCGCTTTTGAGTTTCTCGATTTGCAGCACGCAACGCGGACGGTTGATAAAACGAAACCGCAACGTATCGTTTTCAAAAAGCCGCAGGTATTTGTTCAATGGAATAAGCTCCTGGCCATGCTTGAGAACAAAACGATTGGTATAGGGCGTCAGCAGCCGGTCGTCACAAATCCGGCTGTGCGGATACTCCCAGTCGGATTCGCCGATTTGCAGCAGGGCCACGCCGCCGGGCTTTAAAACACGACAGACGTTTTCCAAAAATTCCGCTTTGTCTTCAATAAACCGAATCGTCACGACGGAATAAATAAAGTCGAGACTTTCATCGGCAAAGTGCAGCCGCGTGGCGTCATAGAAAAAAATTTCGGGCAGCCTGAAGCTCGCGAGTTCCGCTTCCGGCGCAATCTCGAATTCTCGCGCCATGCCGCGCAGGTCGTCGCGTTTTTCCAGCGGCGGCTCCTGTTTTTTGTCGACGCCGTAAAACGCCGCGCGGTCACTGCGAAAACGCCACGCCAGCTCCAGCAGCGCGCGCCCGTGCCCGAAACCCACTTCCAGCGCCGTTACTTCGCTCCGCCGTTTCAACAGATCGGCGAGAGTCGTTTCGATGATTTGCGAATGTTTCAAAATTCTGTGGCTGGTCTCAGACAGCGTCCGATACATCGCCATACAGGTTTCCTTTGCGTTTGGAGCGATGGGTGATTGGATTTTTGGGATTTCTGGATTTCTGGATTATTGGATTTCTGGATTATTGGATTATTGGATTTTGGGATCGTCGCTCTCCAGTTCCATTACTCCAGTTCCATTACTCCAGCGCTCCATTACTCCGGCGCTCCATTGCTCCGGCGCTCCATTGCTCCAGCGCTCCATTGCTCCAGCGCTCCATTGCTCCAGCGCTCCATTGCTCCATCAATCCACCAATCCAGTTTTTTTACTCAACACGCGCGCTATTTCCATGACCTGTCGCGCGTTATTCTCCCACGTTCTTTCTTTTTGCACCCACGCGCGGGCGTTTTCGCCGAGACGCCGGCAGAGCGGCGCATCGTTCGCGAGCTGCAGCAACGCGGCAGTGAGCTCGTTGATATTTCCCGGCTCAAACAGAATGCCGGTTTCATTGTGACTAATCACTTCTTCCACTTGCCCGATTTTGCCGGCAACCACGGGTTTGCCCATGATCATGTATTCAAAAATTTTGATGGGCGAATAATAAAAATTTTCATACGGCTTGTAGGGCGCGACCGTGACGTCCATCGCGGCAATATAATCCGGGATGGCGTCATGGGGAACATTGCCGGTGAACGTAACGGCAGCGGCGAAACCGTGATGGCGCGTATATTGTTCCAACTCCTCTCGGCCCGGGCCGTCGCCGACAATCAACAGATGCGTGTTCGGCGCGGCGGCGTGCAAATTCCCAAACGCCTCGAGGAGGGTTTCCGTGCCGTGCCACGGCTTGAGGCTGCCGACAAAACCGATGACGCGTTTGTCGTCGAAACCGTGTTGCGCGCGAATCACGGTTTTATTTTTCGCCGCGGCAAAACGCTGCGGATCAACGGCGTTCGGCAACACGTGAACGCGCGCGGGTGACGCGCCGCGCGAAACCACAAAATTCTGCAATTGCCGCGACACGACGACAACGGCGGCGGTCTCGCAGAAAACCCGGCGCTCCATTTCATGCGCGAGATTTTTCATTTCCAGCCCGCGCATTTTTTCCTGCTCGTCCGCCAGCGGCGCGTTCACTTCGAGAATATGTGGCACGCCGAGCTCGCGGGCGAGCCGAATGCCGGCGCAACTAAACAGCGCGTAACGCTCGTAAATCAAATCCACCGGCCACGCTTTCAGCTTGTCGCGCAGTGTTTCCGACAGCGTTAAATTGTAAAGCACGTTGCGCAATTCATGCCGCACGCGCGTTTTCACGCCGGTCAATTTATCGGCGCGCTCCAGCTCCCGAAAAAACGCGAGATGCGTTTCGTTCGGCTGGAGCGGCAAAAAAGACAATCGTTCCGGATTTGCCGGAGAAAAAGGGTGCGAAGGAAAATCCGCGAGCGCAAGCCCGGGACTCATTCCCGCTTTGAGGCCGGCAGTGATTTTCTCATTCGCGCGTTCAGCCATGCCGAGATTATCGCCCTCTTTTGTGCCAATAGCCGGCGACACAATGCAAACGGAATGGCCGGCGTTGCACCATGCCGTGACCATCTCGCGCACGTGAATCGACGCGCCCTTGTAGCCGAAAATATGCACGCCGAAATCGGCACTAATGTAGGCGAGGTTCATGCTGGTTGTTGGTTGTCCGAAGTCCGATGTCCAAAGTCGTTTACTGTCATCTTCGGCGCTGATTACAGATTAAATCAGATTTCAGGCAAGCTGAAAACTGAAGTCCCGAAGCGGGACCGCGTCAAAGCAAAAAAGCTTTTGAACACGGATGACGCGGATAACACGGATTTTCGCGGATTTTTATTTTTTGCTTTATCCGCGTCAATCCGCCCAATCCGTGTCATCCGCGTTCAAAAAAAATGACAAAGGAACTTTTAAATTTTTATTCTAAATTTTGTGTCTCTGATTACTGAACACTGATCACTAACTACTGGCCTCAACAAACTCCGGATTGCGTTTGATGTAAATCTCATACCACAAACTGAACTGCGTCAACGCCCAGCTATGTTTGCCGACGGATTTGGCGTCGGAAGTTTTTTCCTCTTCAAGAAGGCGGATGACGCCGTCGTAATTGAAAATGCCGTTGGCGTTAATCGCTTCGCGGCTCAGCAGGCGCTGCTGATATTCCCTCAGCTCGCCGTTGTTCCAGTAATAGCTCGGATAGCCGATGACCGGGCGCTCCAGAACCTGTGGCGGCAAAATTTTTTCAAACGCTTTTTTCAAATGCGTTTTGAGGCTGACGTAAGTCTGGCCGCCGTCGAAGGAAGAGGGAAGCTGCGTGGAAAATTCCACCAGCGCACGATCCAGATACGGCGAGCGCAATTCCACCGACGACAGCGCGCCGACCCGGTCGAGAACTTTCAGCGTTTTTTCCGTCGAGGTGATCATCAAATTGGAAAACAAAAACAGCCGAAAAAAATCGTCGCTTTTAATATCGCCGATATAATGATGCAGCACGTCTAAAATGTCCTGTTTGCCAGGGCGCGGCGGTTGTTGTAAAAATTGCGCCTGCACTTCCAGATCAAAAAGCCGGCTGCGCAATTTATAGTAACGCTGTTCATCCGTGGCGCATTCCTGCGTTTTTTCCAGCAATTTCGCGCGTTTTTTCGGATCGAGGAATTTGCGATGCACGCCGCAGGCGCCCGCCGCGGCCGAGCCGGTCAGCACGGAGTTGAGACCGGCCTCGCGCACGGCTTCCGCGAGCAACGCCTTGCTGTAAACGTTCGGGGTCATGATCAAGTCGTCGAATTGCTGCACGACGCGCAACAGGCGCGGTCCGGGCGCGTGGCCGGAGCCGATGATGACTTCGCGATGCCGGGTGGAAAATTTCTCCGCTACCAGCCGGGCATAAGCCAGATCTTCGTTGATCTGATCGCTCGCCGCCTCCATCTGAAAGCCGACCGTGAACGAGTGAATGCGCGGCACGCCCAGCTCGCGCAACCCGGCAACGATGATGCTGGAATCGACGCCGCCGCTGAGAAAAACGGCCACGTCCTGAGAGCCGTTGACGTAGCGCTCCAAACCCTGCATGAACAGCTCGCGCAGTTGGCGAATGCAAAAGGCTTCGTCATGGTCGCCGTCGGTGATGCGCGGCAGATGCCAGTATTTACTTTTCTGTGGCGCGCCGCCGGCCTCGAAACGCAGACATTCTCCCGGCAGCAATTTAAAAATATTTTTGAACAACGTCGTGGGGCCGGGAATATAACCGAACGCAAAATACAGCGACAGGCTATCAAAATCCAATTCGGCGCGCACGGCCGGATGCGCGAACAGGGCTTTGATTTCCGACGCAAAAACGAGCGCGCGCGTTGCGGCGTCGAAATAATAATATACCGTTTTCTCGCCCAATTTATCGCGTGACAGCAGCAAGCGCTGCTTCGGCTCGTCCCACAAAGCGAAGCTGAAAGGCCCATCGAGACGGGCGAGACAATCATCAGCATGCGCATTGTACGCCGCGAGCACAGCTTGCGTTTCAGACGCCGCACCGCGATTCGTCACGCCGCCGTCGATCGCAATCACGATCCCGTTTACCGCCGAAAATTGCGACGCGGCGGCGCGATCCTTAGCCGCAAATGCATGCAACTGATTATGACCCAGTGCCACGCCATTTTCCTTCCGGGTATAAAACCTGGCGCCATCCGGCCCGCGATGTTTCAGGCGCTGCGACATCGCGGACAAAATCTTACCGGCATTTAAAGCAGGCGTCAGGCCGATGACGCCGCAAATTCCACTCATCGTGTTAATTCCTTCTCTCTGGGAGTGCTTGGAAAATTGCCCCGATGCAGTAATGCCTCACTGAAGGGTGGACTGACCGGTCACTAAACGGTAATTCCCAACTAATTCAAGTGACCGGTCAGTTTTGTCCACTCATAACTGAGTCATTACCCGGTGCAACTTATTGACCGGTCGCTGTGAAACCACTGATTTGCCATAATCAGGCGATTTAAGCGACCGGTCAATTTCTTTAAACCCGCGCGGCTTCGCTGTAGCTGTATTTCATTTCACTCTTCGCCTGCATGCCGTCGCCTTCACGGCGCGCGAGGTAACCCAGTTCTTCGAGCCGGCGCACGATTTTCATGGCGCTTTCCGGCGGCGTTTCTTTTTCGGTTTCACAGATCACTTCGGGATGATCGGGCGCCTCATAGGGATCGCTGACGCCGGTAAATTCTTTGATCTCGCCGGCAAGCGCTTTTTTGTACAGGCCTTTGACGTCGCGCTTGATGCAGGTTTCGAGCGAGACTTTCACGTACACTTCGGCAAAATCCTTGATCATGGCGCGGCATTCTTCCCGAATGTTTTTGTACGGCGAAATGGCCGCGGCTATGGCAACCACGCCGTTGCGCGTCAGCAAATCGCAAACGAAGCCGATGCGGCGAATATTGGTGTCCCGATCTTCCTTGGAAAATCCAAGGCCTTTGCTCAAATTGGTGCGAATCACGTCGCCGTCGAGCACTTCGACTTTCGCGCCGCGTGCTTTCAGCAGCGGAACCAGTTGTTCGGTGATCGTCGATTTGCCGGCGCCGGAGAGACCCGTAAACCAGATGGTGCAACCGCGAGATGTGGAGGTCATTGTCATTCCTTTGTTACGTTGAGGGTTCAATGTTGTTTGTGCGTGTAACGTGTAACGTGATACGTGTAACGTGCTTAGTTGCAAAAATCTTCTTTAAAGGATCAAGGTTGTTTGATCAAAGACCGTTACACGTTCCACGTTACACGATAAAGAAATTTATGCCGTCGGAGAGCCATTCCGCAATCCGTTCATCAAAATCTTCGCCACTTCCGGGCGCGTAAACTCCGGCGGCGGGGCTTCGCCGCGGCCGAGCATTTCGCGAACCTGCGTGCCGGAAAGCACGACGTGATGGGCGCCGTCATGCGGACAGGTTTTGCTGGTGACGATGGCGCCGCAGATTTTGCAATAAAATGAATTTTCATAAAACAGCGGCGTGATGCCGAGCTCTTCCAGTTTGAACTGCGCAAAGATTTTCTGCGCCTCGTAGGTGCCGTAATATTTGCCGACGCCGGCGTGATCGCGGCCGACGATGAAATGCGTGCAGCCGTAATTCTTGCGGCACATGGTGTGGAAAATTGCTTCGCGCGGGCCGGCGTAGCGCATCGCTGCCGGGAAAACGCTCAACAACACGCGATTGTCCGGATAATAATCCCGCAGCAGCGCATGATAACTTTCCATCCGCAGATCGGCCGGGATATCGTCTTTTTTGGTCTCGCCGACGAGCGGGTGCAGCAGCAGGCCGTCGACGATTTCCATCGCGCACTTTTGAATATATTCGTGGGCGCGATGCACCGGATTGCGTGTTTGAAAGCCGACGACGGTGCGCCAGTTGCGCTCCTGAAAAATGCGCCGTGTTTCCGCCGGATCGCGCCGCGAGTCGGCGAACATGATATTGGCAGGACGATTTACCAACCAGATTTCACCGCCCAAGCAGATTTCACCCTGGCTCATGACGCGGGCGACGCCGGGATGCGCGGCTTCGGTGGTGCGATAAACTTCCTGCGCTTCGCGCGTTTTATCATAAGAAATTTTTCGGCAATTTTCATGACGCCGAGAATTTTGGCGCTGCCGTTGGTGGCGCCGTTGTTCTCAATCAATGCAATCTCTTCGCCGACGCGAAGATCGTCCGCGACGCTTTGGGCGACGGACAAAGTAATCGGCAACGACTAGATCAGTCCGTTGGCGAGCCGCATATTTTGCACAACGCTGTCATAATCGGCTTTCGCCATGAACCCGGTAAGCGGACTCATCGCGCCGTTGGCGATCATTTCCAGATCGGAAACGCCGACTTCGGAAAGCGAAATTTGTTTCAACTCGTGCGCGCGCTGCAAAGCGGCTTCGCGTTCTTCGCCGCGCAAAATGCGATCGATCAGCTTGTTGCCGTGCGGGATACTCATAGACATGCTGAAAAGCTCCTCTTCAGAATTAATGGTGAACGTTGGATATCAATAATTGTAAATTTACAATTTAAAATTTACAATTTACAATTTAAAATTTACAATACTTTTCGCGATCTTGATAGTTTTCCGGGGTAATACCATAACCCAGCTGTACCAACAACGGACGCAGCAATTCTTCAACCTGCCGCGCTTCGCCGGCGGGCAAGTTTTCCTGCCAGCGGCCGACGCGCACTTGATGATCATCGCGAAACCATGCGACCTGTTTTTGCGCCTGATATGAATCCGCCGTTTGATTTTGTATTTTTCGGCAAAACGCGAAAACGTCGGGATGTTCTGCCAGTCCCAGAAAACGCAAAATCTCTCCGGCCAACCGTTCCGGGTTATCAACGAGATCTTCATATTTCAAAACGAAATGCGGCACGCCGGCGAGATCGTGCAAAGCAATTTCAACAATCGCTTTCCAGGCGTGAGCGCAACGCATGACGCCATGATGTTCCTGCAAAAGCTGCCGCCAGTTTGGCGGGCGCAAATGCTGCCACTTATCGCCGCCCATGCCGGGCAGCATCGAGCACGCCACGTCGCGCCCATCGCGAATGATATGAATGAGTTTCGCCTCCGGAAAAACTTCGCGAATGAACGGGATGCGCAAAACGCTGCGCGGACATTTTTCCGCAAAAAAATTCGCCTCGCCTTTTGCCAGCTTGAAGCGCTTGCGAATCAACTGCGTCACTTCCGGCGTGGCCTGTGGCGCCGTCAAACGATGCGATTTGTTTTCGCCGAAGCCGGCTTTGCTCCAGACGGCGTGCGCTTCGTGCCGATATTTGACCTCCGGGTGCGAGCCGATCAACTCGCCGAGAATGCTGGTTCCCGAGCGGGCGCAGCCGAGGATGAGAGCGAGGTTCATTTTTTTCTAAAGCTGAAATCCGTACAAAAAAATTACACCACAAAGGCACAAAGTTCACAAAGCCTGCCCTGCCGCAGGCCAGGGAAAAATTTGTGCCCTTGACAGGTTCTTAAAATCGCGGCGCTTCCCACTGCCAGCATTTTAGCGAAAAATCACTTCCGGCAACCGCCAGCGCGCCGGCATAATTTGGCGCCGGATACAGCGCTTGCAGCGTCCACTTCGTCGCTTCCTGCGGATCAGGCCGCGTACACAGCAAAGCCGCGGATTCGCCTTCCAGAAAAGAAACTTCAAAGCGATCCAGCGGGTGCGACAAACCCTCGCCGAGGGCTTTGATGAACGCTTCTTTGCGCGTCCAGCAGTTGAAAAAAGCGCCGGTTTGCTGCTCCGGCGGCAGCGCGCAAAACACGTCGCTTTCGCGCGGCGAAAAAAATCGCCGGGCGATCCGCTCGGTGTCGTCCATTTGGCGAACGAATTCCACATCGACGCCAATTGGCCGGTCGCAGGCGACGGCGCAGAGCGCGAGATCTTCGGCATGGGACAAATTGAAACAAACGTCGTTTGGATTCATCGTCGTCGCTAATTTGGGCTTGCCGTGCGCTTCATATTCGAATGCGATCTTTTCGGCGGCAAGGCCGGTGTAACGGCTTAAAATGTCACGCAAGGCGCCGCGGGCGATGACAAACCGCTTTTGCAGTTTTTCAAATTTGAATTGCGCGGCGCGGCGTTGCTCATCTTCCGAAAGCGCGGCGCGCAGTTTTTGATAAACGTCATCCGTTTGCGCCAGCGCGATACGCCACAGATGCACCTCGTGTCGCGCGAGGCGGAGTGAAGTCGGACTGGCGCCGGAAAATTTTTCGAATCCGGCAAAATTCCGCTGCGCCAGTCCGACTTCGCCAAAATTATGATCGTATTTCGATTTCATCTGAAAAGCTTTGGCGCGAAGCTAAAGCCAACGGCCGTAGGCTTCGCACTCCGGTTATTTCTCTTCGGTTCTTGCCTTAGTCTTTTGCAGCGCTTCGTTTAAGTTGCCGATGATCTCGGAGGCGACCATGAGAATTTGATTGGTCGCAAATCCCGCTTTGCGCAGGTCTTTATAAAACGATTTGGCGATCATTTTCGCGACCTTCTCCGGGTTTTGCACGGCGCGCAGCACCGACGGTCCGGGATAATTGTTCCCGCGATCGCGACTGGCGGCGGAAACATAATGCGACGACAGCAGGTAACGCAATTGTTGCGCCTCGATCGCGAAGCCGATCTGCTCGCTCAACGGCGCAAACAATTCCGCTTCCAGCCCGGCACTCCACGAGGGCCGCACGAGACACAAAAAACCAACCACCTGCCGATTGATATAAAGCGGCGCACTGCAAATCGCGGCGACGACTTCACCCGATTCGAATTCAAGCCGGGGGCATTCCTGCAGATCGGCCGGCAGCGGGATGGGCTGGCGAATTTTTATTAGGGAACAGTTGTTGCGGCGGGGATCGTAATGCGCCCGCACCTGCATCGCGCTTTTATCTTCACATATCCATGCAATCACACATTGCTCCGCACCCAATAACTCGACGGCCAGCTCGGCGGCGCGCCGCAGCAGGCCGTCCAGCGTGTCGTGATGAACATGTAGCGCATTCAGGCGCGCCAACCACGGCGCGGCGAGGCCGGCACGATTGGACGCAATTTTTGTTTTCAGGCCAAACATAAACACAATCAAAGCTGTCGAGTCAAAGTTGCGGTTTTGTGTTTTAACGGCAAAGCATTATTTTCGCCGTATTTGTATATTTACCGGCAAAGCCGGGGTTGTGCGAAAGCGAAGCTCTTGGTGTTCGAATTGGCGCAACATAAATGTTGCGGCACATAAGGCAATTGACCGGTCGCTTAAATTTTCCAATCACCGAAAAATGGTGGATTTAAAGCGACCGGTCAATAAGTTGCTTGAAGTAGTTTCCGGAAAACAATGATTCCATTACGACGGAATCCGTAACTTTAGAAACCGCGCCAGGCTGACAAACTAAAGTTTGTCACTCCGCTGTTCCTGGGAAATTTCCAGTCGGGCCGACTGGCTACGCCCGCAGGGGTTACCGTGTTGCTTGCCAGTCAAATTGCAAACCGACGTAGATCGAGCGCGGCAGGCCCGGGGAAAATTCTTCGCCGCGGGCGGCGGTGTAGCCGGCGCTTTCCGCGTACAACTCGTCAGTGAGATTGTTGAGGCGCGCAAACAGACCGAGATTGCTCAACAACTGGGCGCTGGCGCGCAGATTCAACAGATCGTGGCCGCCGTAGCGGTGCAGATTGTCCGCATCCAGATAATAACTGCCGAGACGCGTCCATTCCAGCGAAACATCGCTTTTGCGCAGAAACGCCGGCCGGTACGTCGCGACCACGTTGATGATTTGCCGCGGCGCGCTCTCAATTTGGTAGCCGCCAAAATCGAGCGTCGTGTTCGGTTTCCATTCCTCGTATTTATGCTTCGCAAACGACAGGCTGCTGCGCAAATTCAATGAATTTACCGGCTGCAGCACGAGAGAAATTTCGACGCCGCGATGCGAGGTTTTGCCCGCGTTCAAATTTTCCCGCGTGCCGTCCGGCCTGATGAAACTCACAATGTCGTCCGTTTTGATCAGTGAATAATACGAGACCTCATACTCGACGCCATTGCCGACGCCGCCGCGCACGCCGCCTTCATAATTATTCGCTTTGATCGGCTGCAGATCAATCGTATTCGCCGTCTGGCCCTGGCGAAAAACCTGGCCTTCCGACGGAATGCGAAACGCGTGACGATAGCTCGCAAACACATTCAGTTTATCGTTAAACACATACGTCGCGCCAGCCTTCGGGCTGAGATGCGAATAATCGACGGCTTGACTCTCCGGCCGGCGATAACGGCCCGTGGCCAACGCACTCAGGTTGTTGTTATAATCGTAACGCAGGAAATCATACCGCAGGCCGCCGTTGAGCCGGAATTTTTTTGCCGGCAAAAATTCGGCGTGTATATACGGCGAGGCTTCCTGAAAGGTCACGTCATAATCGTACTGCACGGCGCCGTTGGTGTAAGCCGTATAAACGCTTCCGACACGCGTCGGCGTGATCGCATATTCCAGACGGCTGCCGGGGCTGCTCTCCGCGTCGACGCCAACGACGACACTGCTGTTAATTTTTGCAAACTCCCGACGATGCCGCGCCACGAAGCCGAACGAATTATTTTTGCTGTCCCAGACCGCCGGATCAAACGCCAGCGTCCAGTTCGGCAGAATTTCCATCCGGTTGTAGCGGAAGTAGCCGGTGAGGTTCGTGTGCGACGACGCGGTGAAATGCTCGAAGGCGCTCGACACGCGCACGGCTTCCACTTTGCGGAATGAAATCGGCGTGTAGTTCATCTCCGGATTGCTGTTAAAATCAGCGGCCGACAGCGCCGAAGAGCCCGCGGGTTTCTGATCGATCAAAGAAAAAGTCGCGACGGTTTTCAGACGGGAATTCTCGCGTAATTTCATGTCCCACCGCAACGTGCCGGCCTGACGATCATAGCCCTGCGCGTCGCGGTTGCCGTCCGAGCGCGTGAAATTTCCATCCAATCGCACCGCGCTGTTGCCGCGACTCGTGCCGGTCGATAACAACACGCGGCCAAAACCAAACGACCCGCCTTCGGTGGAAAGCATGATCTCCGGCCGCGTCGGCGCCGGACGCGAGGTGACGTTGATGACGCCGCCAATCGCATCGCTGCCGTACAACGCCGTGCCCGGGCCTTTCAACACTTCGATGCCTTCGGCCTGCGGCACGTTGATTTCATACAGCGCGTTGTGATTGAAGAAGCCGGTGGAGCGCGTCGGAATGCCGTCTTCGAGAAACAAATAAACCGCCGCGGTCGTGATCGGCTGGCGAATCGCAGTGGCATGGCCTTCGCCGGAGAGATTCGTCACCAACACGCCGGGCACGCGCTGCATGATTTGCGACGGATGCGTCGGCCGCACTTGCGCAATTTCATTGCGCGAGATGCCGCCGATGGTGGCGGAAACGTCGGCTTTGGATTGCTGCGATTGTGTTGCCGTCACCACGACATGGCGCAGGAGAATTTCGCTTACCGCCAATTTGAATTTGACCGTTGTCGTTTTACCCGCTTCAACCTTTACGGTTTGACGCAATGTTTGCCGACCGATCATCCGGGACTCCAACACATATTCGCCCGCGGCCAGATTGTCAATTTTAAAACGGCCATTCGCATCCGTGGTCGCGCCGAAATTCGTGTCCTTAATCAGAACGTTGGCGGACGCCAACGCGGCGCGCGTTTCCGCGGCGGTGATCACGCCTTCCACCGCGCCTTTGTCCTGCGCCAACAACACGAATGGAATCAACAGCAAAAGACTGACAATAAAATGAAAGAACGGTTTATGCAAAGAGCGGTTCGAGTTCTTCGAACGCGCCGAAAGAATCAAATGAGGTTTCATGATTTGCTCCCGAGGTGTAAGGTTCTCACTGTTGCGCGAACGGCGTCACCATCCAGCCAGGCGATGGCGATTACGCCATTTTGTTGCGCCATGACCGGATAAACGCCGGTGGATAAACTATCGCGTCGAATTTGGCCGGGCCGCGCGAGATCGGGCGTCAGCAAATAAATTTGCGAGCCGGTTCCCGTCGTCGCTTCGCAGGCCAGAATCGCCGCGGTTTTATTTTGCGCCGTCAACGTGGCGCGCACCGGCGAAGCTTCCATGCCGTTATTCAAATGCATGGGCGGCGTGAAATGATCGCCGCGATCGGAGGAGACGGCGTAATAAACACCGTAGCCTTCCTCCTTGCCGGTGTACCACGCGAGATGCACGTTGCCGTCGGCGTCGGTATCAATGGCCGGGCCGTTGTGCGGACAGCCGTCAATGACCCAGCCGTCTTCGTGGATGCGGGTCGGCTCCGAAAAGGTTTGGCCGCGATCGTGCGAGCGGGCAATCGCCATGTCGCGCAGATTCTCCGGATACACATTGCGGAAAACCACGTACACGACGCCCTGCGCATCAACGGTCAACGCGGTCCGACAACAGGGACAAATTTTTCGCGCCACAATCACGCCGGGCTCGAAAGATTCTCCTGCATTTGTCGAACGCGCAACCATGACTGCCGGCGCAATCGCTTTATCGCGACCGTCAAGCCACGCCACGTAAATCGTGCCGTCCGGCGCCACGGCAATGGAATGAAAGCCGTGGCTCGTGGGCGGCCCGGCGTGATCGTCGTTGACAAAAATCGCCGGCGCAAAAGTTCTGCCGCCATCGGAGGAACGGGCGAAGCGCAGATTGCTGGTGGGAAAGCGGCGTCCTTCCTGAAAAGTGTCCTTGTGCCAGAGAACGTAAACATTGCTCTCCGGTCCAGTCACCACCTGCGCGGGCGCTTCGGAGTGCGTTGCCGCATCGCCGGCAATATCGTTTACCTGCACCGGCGCGGAAAATTTTTCCTCGCCGGTCTTCATGCTCGCCAGATAAACATTGCGTTCCTCGCCGGCTTTGCCGACATAGGCGACGTAAATCATCGCCGCTTTTTTGTCGAACGCCAGCGTGGGATTGCTCGCGTTTGCCGCCGCGACCGTAATAATACTCGTCTTTGCCGCATCCGAAGTTTTTCCACATCCACTCACGAGACCGCACAGGCATAAAAAAAGCAATGCCGGTCCGGTGTTTTGTAATCGCATAGGACTTGCTCCGGAAAAAATGATTCAACAGCCGGATGTCGATTAAGAATAGCCTTGCTGCTGTTGAAGGGCATACGTTTCCTGCGCCTTCTTCCGCCTTTCATAAAATCCGGCCGGAGAAGAGTATTCCTCGGAGGTTATTTCCTCGAAAAATAAAGCAGAAAACGAATCCCGCTTTTATGCTTCCGGAGGGTGAAAAACCGCTGGAGCAAAAAAGATCAGTGAGAAAGAACGATTTATCCTCAGGCCAATCGCTTTCAGCGGGAAAGCATGGCGCTAAAGTCGAGGCGGAATACAACAGGCATTTCATCTCGGGCGACAAAAGCATACCGCCCGATTCCTGCGGCGAGCAATTGCAGGCTTTATAATAAACCTCCGTCGCTGCAACTGAATCCGCCGTTTCCTGTGCATCGGGATTTTTCCAACACAAACAGCCCTCGTGCGAATCATAACATTCGCTGCAGTAGCATTTTTCGTGGTGAGTGGACGGACGGGGTCGGGGCGCGCCAGTCGTCACAATGAGAAAATCGAAGTTCTCACCGCAAAAGACGACGAGCACGAGGCAGGAAAAGAGTTTGTAGAAAATACTCCGACGCATTTTGCTCACCCGTGACGCCTGAAAATTATTTAATTCAACACTTGTTTACTCGACAGAGATCAAACGCGATCCAGAACTAAAACCCGTCAAGCAACTATAAATTCCCCACGGATTGAAGAAGCCCGCCGATGAAATGCTTTTACCTTATCCGCGGGCTTCTTCAATCCGCGGGAGGTTTGCTAAACTTTCAATTTTTTCTCGAATTTCTGGCGCTTGTGGCCCGCTTTCGCTATCGGCGCAAAGCTCGAGATACTTCTCCCAGATCTCCGGATGCCGACTCTCAAACTCAGATGCCTCGCGAGCCTGTTGCGGCGCGCTGGCCCGGCTCAAATCGAAACCGGAGAACTCACGATAATACGGATTATATTTGTAACCTTCAAGCATTTTTTCCTGATACGGCAGCGCGAGCAAATCCGTGACGCGGCGCATGTGCCGCCCGGGATTGGCCAGCATGTTTTCGAACGCAATCACCACCGCGTCCTGCGCGAGGCGCTGCTTCAGCTCGTGCATGATCTCGATGCCGCGGCGCCAGTACAGCGCGGCCGTATCGTTCGGCTTGCCGGCGCGCTTCATAATCGAGGACGTCACCGAATCGACATGGCGCACGATGAGCACCAGTTTGAAATTCGGCAGCGCCAGATATTTCTCCAGCGAGGCTTTGGAAAAACGCGACATGCGCCGATCCCAATTCGCTTCGAATTCGATCTGATTCGGCACGCAGAGCTTGTTGCCGACGACGGCCTTGCCGGCGATCGCGGTGAACGCCATGCGCTTCGATTCGACCAGCAGGCCGATGTCGTCATGGCAGCCGATCATCGCCGCGAGCAGCGTCGTTCCCGAGCGCGGCGCGCCCAGAATGAGCAGATGCCTTCTCGTATTTTTTTTCGGCACGTTCAATGTTCCTCTTTGATTTCGCCCGCCTCCGGCGCGCACAATTCCAAATGCTTTGCCCAGACTTCCGGGTACAAATTTTTCAGATCAAAAATCGGCGGATTGACTGGCACAAAATCCGTCTGCTCGTCTTCGATGTCGTCCTGCCAGCCATCGAGCATTTTAACCTGATATTCCAGGCCGAGAAACGCGGCGACGCGGCGCATCGCGCCTTCGGGATCAGCGAGCACATGCGCCATCGAAACCACAAGCGCGTTTTGCTGGAGCCGTTGTTTAAGCTCATGCATCACGGTAACCGCGCGACACCAACGTGGCGCGGCCGCTGCAAAAGGCTCGCCTTCGTGGCGCATGATTGCTGCCATGACGCGATGGCCGTCATGAACGGCCAAAATCACGCGCAGATTGGGGAATTTTAAATACGTTTCCAGCGGCCGCACCGAGTAAAATGAGCCGCCGTTACGCCGCTGCTTTTTGAAATCGATATCGTCCGGCACGCACACCGTGTTGCCGACGACGGTTTTGCTGACGATGCGATTGAAGATCATGCGCTTGGTTGCAATAAAGAGCACGATTTCAGCGTGCCGTCCGATCATGTTCGCCAGCAGCGTCGTCCCCGAACGGGGGGCGCCGGTGATGAGCAAATGTTGTTTAGTCATTGAGCGTTCCATTCATCTTCATTAAATCTTTAAAGCCGAGGCGGCGTAACTGAAAAACCTCCGTTGTCGGTGTATTGATCTCCTTGATCGAAGTTAAAGCGCAGGCATATCCGGCGCGTTGCGCGACGGTTGCCGCGGCGGCGGAAATGTGATCCGCTTTGCCGAAAGGATAAGCCAGCGTGATTTCCCGCGAGCCGAGACGCTCGCGCAAATCCTGATACGAGCCGCTAATTTCAAACTCGAGCTGCGCCTCGTCGATCTGGCTGAGCGACGAATGCGTGCGCGTGTGCGAGCCGATGGTGAAGCCGCGATGCTGCAAATCGGCAATCTCTTCCCAGCACATCATTTGATAAGCTTCCTGCTGCAGATATGCGGCGATTTTTTCTTCCGGCACTTCAAGCTGCCGGTCGAGGCTCGCCTCGAGATTTTTTTTAATCGCCGCCGGCGTGACTTTGAGTTGTTTGGTTAGTTTTTTGATAAAGTCCAGCTTTGCTTCATCATTCGCCAATGACACGATGCCAAAACCAAACCCGGTTAAATCAACGCGCGTTTGCGCCGTCAATTGCAGCAGCGCTTCGAGGCGGTCAAAATCAACCGGAACATAATTTTCGGTTTCTCGAACTCTTTGCGTGATGACATAAAACGTCGCCGTAAACCCGAAGCGTTCGAGCATCGGCGCGGCGTAAAGATAATCGCCTCGATAACCGTCATCGAACGTGATGGCGCAAGCGCGCTCCAGAGTTTTGCCGGCGCGAATCGCCTGCACGATCTCATCCAGCGGCACAACGTTGAAATGCGCCGCCAGCATTTGCAAATGCCGCTCGAACGCGCTCGCTTTGTCCCATTTACGCACGACGTCATTCAAGACATTTGGCGGTTGGCGCACGATGTTGTGGTAAGTGAGGATGATCATGAAAAAAGACGAAAAAATTAAAAGCCTGATGTGCCACACGGATGAAAAGCTGCACACGGATTCAGTTGACCACAAAGTTTTCTTTGCAAAAAATCCGTGTGTCGCTTTTCATCCGTGGGAACCGCTCTTTTCATTCAAAACATATTCATCCAGAATTCGATGCAAATTCTCCCGCTCGTGGTGCATCGCATACGTTTGCGCCATTTCATAGCCGCGCTGCTGCAGGCGCGCTTTCAAATTTTCATCCGCCAGCAGTTGCTCGATCATCGCGAGATGGCTGTCGAAATGATCGTGCTCCGGCATCAGGCAGGTTTCGTTGTGCACGCAAAAACTGCGGTTGCCGATGGCGTCGGAGCAGAGCACGGCACAGCGCCGGGCCATACCTTCGAGCGCGGGCAGATAAAAACCTTCGCGCGCAAAACACAGCGCGACAAAGATATCGCTCTCGCCCAGAAGACGCGCAAACTCCTGGCGCGGCACGAAATCTTTGAGCATGGTGACGTCGCGCCCGCGCTTTTGCAGCTCGAGCGCGAGACTCTTGCCGAGCGTTTTATTTTTTCGCGCCCAAATGAAAATCGAATTCCTGCGCTTGGCACCGTTGGCGCTGAACACGTCGAGCGGAATGCCGTATTTAATCACCACCGTTTCGCCGGCGGCATGCGGCGCCACGGCATCGTAAACTTGCTGGCTGACGCAAATGCGTAGCGCCTTGCGTTTTAAATTTACAAACTGTTCATTGTTCGGGTCGGCGCTATCGAAATCCTGCATGAGATTGATGATTTTCGTGCCGTTCAGATTTTCCGGCAGCATTTTCCAGTTTTTGCCGCCGGCGATGAAAAGCGCGTCATAGTCGTTGATTTGCATTTGCGTGACAATGTGCTCGCGCGGCGCCTCCGCATACAAATCGCCGCCCAGCGGAATCGAATCCGGCGTGAAATAAACATACGAATCCACGCCGGGATGCTGCAAGCTGTGCAGAAAATAATCCCGGAATTTGATGTGGCCGCCGTGGATTTTTTTCAGATCGCGGATGAAAAGAATTTTTTTCACCTGAGTTTCCTTCTCTATATTGATGTCATTCCGCAGGAACCTTTTTGCAAATCAAGCCGAGTGCTTCCAGGTAACGTGTCATGCTGGAAGCATCTTTTTTCGCACAAGCACTGTGCTTGATAATAAAAAAGATTCTTACGGAATGACATGATAGTTTGGGAGTTGAAAATCGTCGCAATCTCAAGCCTCATCACACCGCGCCCGGACAGCGCTCGTACCGCTCAATGACGCTGTCAAAATCGAATTTGCCGGGCGACCGTTCCATCACCTGCATGCACGCCACGGCCTGTTCGACGAGCAGTCGCATTTTTTCTTCCCAGCCGGTTTCATCCTGCACCCGAAAACATTTGCAGGCGCGTTTCAGATTGAGCAGGCTCTCATAAAGCGGCTCGCGCCCGGCAACTTCCCAGCCCATGGTCGAGCCATAATGTGATATGAACTCGTCACGCCGCAGGTTGATATAATCGGCCAGCTTTTTCTTTTGCGCCGTCCGTTTGAAAAAGACAAACATCTCCGCCAGATCGATCGCGGGGTCGGCGCAGCTCAGCTCATCGAGGTCGATGAGCCAGCATTTTTCATTTTCCACCAACACGTGCGCGAGATGAAAATCGCCGTGAATCGGCGTGTAAATATCGCCGCCAAAACCCTGCTCGATTCGGCTGCCGGTTTCAACAACATAATTAATCGGCGCGGCCAGCGCCGGGACTTTCTGCGCCAGCCGCTGCGGCCGCGGGCGGCAGGAAGAGAGCAAGCGCTCGATCTTCATCGGCGGTCCTGGGACGCTCGGGCACCGGTGCAGCTTCGCGGCGGCCCCGGCCAGCAAACGCATGTGCTCGCGCCCGGCTTCCATGTCTTTGATCAGATGCCGCAATCGCACGCCCGGCACTTCTTCCATCAAAAGCATGCGCAAGTCCGGCCAGGCGCGAAACGGCTCGGGAATGCCGATGTGATCGTTTGCCGCGCGGGAGAAGCCATTCGCCCAAAGCCGCTGCATACATTCAAAGCTGCGCTCCATTTGATTGGGCGTGTCATAAATTTTGCCGATCACCCGCCATGCTTCCGTTCGCGCGGCCGCCGGATTGCAAATTTGTGCGACGTACAGAATGATGCGCCGTTGCACGCATTCCGCCGTCAAATTCAGCAATGGCGCGAGTTTCCCAAATCGCTCCTGCGCCAGAACCGCCAGCACACCAAACATGTGTGTATGGCTGGAAGCGATTTCGATAGTCGACGGCGACAGGCCTTCCATGTCATGCCTCCCGTCCTCCTTCTTCAGGAGAACAAGCTTTTAACTGACATGCGGAATATCTTTTCCTGAGTGAGTTAGCCGTCTTCCTCGACGGCAGTTTCAATCATCCTCAGCAACATAAGCCATGCGACCGGCTCCCGTTTCTGCGGCTGCAGCTTGATACGGCGCGGTGATTTGGCCGTTCGCGGCGCCATGCAAACACTGGAGCATTTTCTTTGCGAAGCGGCGCACTTTCGGCTCGCGGAACCATTTCACGTGGCGGCCGCCAACTTCGTAGGTTTCGACGCCGCCCTGCGCGAGCTTGCCCCAGCCGTTGAGAGAATCAATAATAAAATTTTGCCAAAACTCGCGGCGTTTCTTCGGTAAAAAAACGATGACGCGGCCCGGATACGTTTTGGCTTCGTAGCGTTCATGCGCGCGGATGTTGGCGGCGCGCACGGCGGCGATCCAGCTCGCGAGCGAAGCTTCGGCAAGCTCAGCTTCCGCAGGCCCGGCTTCGGGCGGTTGTGTATCATCGCCATCCGACGCGGGCGCGAACTGCGCGCCGCCGGGCGCAATCGTATCAAGCAAGATCACACTCGCGACTTCATGGCCGCGCTGCGTAAGCCGGCGCGCCATTTCATAAACGACCAACCCGCCAAAACAAAGCCCGCACAAATGAAAGGGGCCGTGCGGCTGAACCCGTTGCACATGCTGAATGAACTCCGCGGCAATTTCTTCCACCGTGTCCAGCGGTTGTTGTTGTCCATCGAGGCCGGGATAATGCAGGCCGTAAACCGGTTGCTCATTGCCGAGATGTCGCGCGAGCTGGCGAAAATTAAAGGTGTGGCCTTCATAACCCGACACGCAAAAGAGCGGCGGCTGGCGACCTTCTTCCTGCAGCGCAATCAAACAACCGGCGTCCGCGGTCTGCTCAGCGTCATCGATCATCGCGGCGAGCTGTTTGATGGTCGGCGCCTTGAAAATGCTCGCCAGCGGCAGGCTACGCTGAAAGCTTCGTTCAATTTCCACAAACAAGCGCACCGCAAGCAGCGAGTGTCCGCCCAGCTCAAAAAAGTTGTCTGTGACGCCGGCGCGATCGATGTCGAGCACTTCTTCCCAGATTTCAGTCAATAATTCTTCGACGAGGTTTTGCGGCGCCGCATAATCCGCCGCAGATTTCACCGTCCCATGTTCCGGCGCGGGCAACGCGTGACGGTCGATTTTGCCGTTGGGCGTCAATGGCAAATTCGGCAAGTTCACAAACACGGCGGGAATCATGTAATCCGGCAGCTTTGCCGACAAAAATTCGCGCAGCGCACTCGCAATCGGAACCGTTTCGGTTTTTGCGACGAAATAGGCAACGAGACGTTTTCCGTTCGGCTCGTCTTCTCTGGCCACAACGACGATTTGCGCTATCGCCGGATGTTGCGCGCCAACCGATTCGATCTCTCCCAGTTCAATGCGAAAGCCGCGAATTTTCACCTGATGATCGCCGCGGCCGAGACAGTCGATTCGGCCATCGTGAAGATAACGCGCCAGATCGCCGGTGTTGTAAATTCGCGCGCCGGGCATGATACTGAAAGCGGCAGGAATAAATTTTTCTGCGGTCAATTCCGGGCGATTGAGATAGCCGCGCGCCAGGCCGTCGCCGCCGATATGCAACTGCCCATGCACGCCCATGGGAACGATTTGCCCGCGGCGATCCGGCAGATAAATTTGCGTGTTGTCAATCGGGCGCCCGATCGACAATGGCGCCGTTTTATTTTCTATTTTATCAACCGTCGACCAGATCGTGGTTTCGGTCGGGCCGTACATGTTCCACAATTCGGCGCCGCGGTCCAGCAATTGATCTGCAAGCTCGCGGGACATGGCTTCGCCGCCGCAAAGAATTTTCAAACCGCGCCGGCCTTGCCAACCGTTTTCAATCAACATGCGCCAGGTTGCCGGCGTGGCCTGCATCACCGTGGCGCCGGAATTTTCGAGCGCACCCGGCAAGCGCCTGCCATCGGCAGCGATTTCTCGGCCGGCGATCACGACGCGGCCGCCGACAGTGAGCGGCAGATAAATTTCCAGGCCCGCAATATCGAATGAAAGCGTCGTGACGGCGAACAGAATGTCGTTCTCGGTTAAGCCTGGTGAGGTTCGCATCGCATTCAAGAAATTCGCCAGCGCGCGGTGCGGAATGGCAACGCCTTTCGGCTTGCCGGTCGAGCCGGAGGTGTAGATCGCGTAGGCTAAATTTTCGGGCGAAATTTCGCGGCTGGGATTGGCGTCGCTGGCTGGCGCGATTGTTTCCCATTCGGTATCGAGGCAAAGCAATTTTAAATTTTCAATTGAAAATTTAAAATTTAAAATTATTGAACGAAGAGTGAGCAACGTCGAACTCTGCGTCAACAACACCGGCACTTTGGCGTCTTCCAACACCAGCGCGAGACGCTCCGGCGGATAAGCGGGATCGAGCGGCACATACGCCGCGCCGGCTTTGAGAATGCCGAGCAGGCCCACCACCATTTCGAGCGAACGCTCCATGCAAATTCCCACCAACGCGTCTGGGCCGATGCCGAAATTTCGAGACAAATGGTGCGCGAGTTGATTGGCGCGGCGATTCAGCTCGCGATACGTCAGTTGTTGATTTTCAAATACTCCGTCGTGAGGCTTCGACGAGCTCAATCGAGTCGCGTTCTGTCGAACGACGACGGCGACGGCTTCCGGCGCTCGCTCGACCTGTGCTTCAAACAGATGATGAAAACATTTTTCCGGCGGATACTCTTTCTGCGTGGCGTTCCAGTCGACGAGCATTTGCCGGCGTTCGGATTCCGGTAGAAGTTGCAATGCGGACAAACGTTGCGCGGGATTGGCAACAATGCTTTGCAGCAGGCACTCAAAGTGTCCGGCCATGCGCTTGATCGTTGCCGCGTCAAACAAGTCGATGTTGTATTCAAAAAAACAGCGCAGCCCTTCCGGCAATTCGACGAGGGCGAGCGTCAAATCGAATTTCGCTGTGCGGCTGTGAATCGGCAGCGGCTGCACACTCAAATCGGGCAGCGCGGAATCCTGCAACGGCACGTTTTGATAAATAAACATCACCTGAAAAAACGGCGAGGCGCTGAGGTCGCGCGGCGGCTGGAGCGCTTCGACCAGTTTTTCAAACGGCACGTCCTGATGCGCATACGCGTCGAGCGCGACTTCATTGACGCGGCCGAGCAATTCATGAAACGAAGGATTCCCGCCGAGGTTCGTGCGCAACACCAGCGTATTAACGAAGAAGCCAATCAAATCTTCAATCTCGGCGCGCGTGCGGTTGGCAATCGGCGAGCCGACGACGACGTCGTCCTGGCCGGTATAACGTTGGAGCAGCGTTTTAAACGCCGCGAGCAGCGCCATAAACGGCGTGCATTTTTGCTCCCGGCTCAATTGTTTGAGCGCGCCGGATAATGCGGGCGCGAGCTGCAAAGTTTCCACGGCGCCGGAAAAAGTTTGCGCGGCGGGACGCGGCCGGTCGGTGGGCAATTCGAGCATGGGCGGCGCTCCGGCCAGTTGCCGCCGCCAATACGAAAGCTGGCTTTCCAGCGTTTCGCTCTGTCCCGCTTCGCGGGACCAGGCGGCAAAATCCGCGTATTGAATCGGCAGCTCGGGAAGCGGCGAAAGTTGGCCGTTGCAAAAAGCTTTGTAAAGCGCGGCCAGCTCGCGGAAGAAAATTTCCAGCGACCACGCATCCGCGGCGACGTGATGAACGTTAAAAAGGAAAATATGCTCCGTCGCGCCAAGCTTGAACAAATTGGCGCGCCAGACCGGGCCTTTCATCAAATCAAACGGCCGTTGCGCTTCGGCGTCGATCAGGCGTTTAGCTTCGGCTTCGCGTTGTTCGGCGGCAAAAGCGGACAACTTCCAAACCGGCAACGCGGTGGCGGCGAACGCGCCGATCACCTGCACGGGCTGCCCGTCCACCTTTTTGAAGGTGGTGCGCAAAACTTCATGGCGGCGAATGATTTCATTCAACGCGCGCTCAAACGGCGCCAACTGCAATGGGCCGAGGAGCCGCACGGCGACGGGAATATTGTAGGCGGATTGGCCCGGCTCGATTTGGTCGAGAACCCACAAGCGTTGCTGCGCAAAGGACAGCGGCGTGTCATTCGCCCGGGCGCGGCGGGAAATTTTTTGCGCCGGCGTGGCGACGTCGTTTTCATCATCGAGCAAATAGGTCAACAGCTCGAGATCGTCGGTCGAAATCGCCGGCGTGTCCAAATGAGCGTTCATAGTTGTCGAGCCAAGCTGCGTAACTCTTTGGAGAATAGTTGTAGTCCCCGCCCCCTTGTGGGCGGCTATTGGAAGTAATCAATTCGTGGTTTCCAAATTGCCCCACAAGGGGGCAGGGCTACAAAATTTTACTTCATACTTCTCATTAAAGCCGTGGCAGTGCCCGGCTTCAGCGGGGCACTCCGGGCTTCTTATAACTTACTGCAATAGCGTCATTCTGCGGACTTCCGAGACGCCATTACCTTTCAATTGATACAGATAAACGCCCGAAGCGACGCGTCCGCCCAAATTGTTGCGCGCATTCCATTCCACTTCATAACGCCCGGCAGCGCGATAACCATCCACCAGCGTGCGCACTTCCTCGCCTTTCAAGTTATAAATTTTCAAACTGACGTGCGCGCCCTGCGGCAGTTCGTAGTGAATACGAGTCGCCGGATTTCCCCCGCCAAAAGCGGGGGATGTCGCTTCGCTCCAAAACGGGTTGGGATAATTCTGCGCGAGGCGAAACTCCGCCGGCGCATTCAGCAGCGGTTGTGATTCCTTTGACAAAGAGGACACGCTGCTGCCGGCCGTGACTTCAATGGCGCAAACGAGCGCGGTGGTAGCGACTTTTTTAAATTGCAAATCCAACCGGCCGTCGCTCACGTTCGCCGTGAAGGTTTTCACCAGCGCCTGAAAAGTGCCGCCGGCTTCTGCGGCGATATTCAAATCATCGTAGATCAACGCGCCTTCCGCCAGCACATCCATGACGATGTTGGCGTTGTAAGCCATCAGGTGCAGCTTGACGGTATAACTGCCGGACGACGGGACGTCAAAACGATAGACAAATTTATTATTGTCACTCTGCACGCGGCGAACATTTTGATACATCGGATCGTCGTTGGTGCCGCCGATGGCGTTGCTGAACGCGCGCGTAACGCCGCCGGAATAACCGAAGCTGCCGGATGTGTAAGCTTGGTCCGCCACAAACAGTTTGCCATTCACATCGGTGTAGTTCGAGCCGCCGCTGTTAATGCGCGCGGCAAAAGACGTCGCCGAAACGGTAATCGAAAAATTTTGCGCGTGCGAACCAAACGCATTCGTCGCGGTGATCGAAATCGGGTGCGAGCCAATTTGCCCCGCGGTCGGCGTCCAACTCACAACACCCGTCGTGGGATTGACGCTGAAACCCGCCGGGCCGGTGAATGAAAATGTGATCGCCGGGGTGCCGAGCACGTTGACTTTGCCGTCACCGTCATACGCGTAAGCCTGTCCGGGCGTCGCGGTCGTTCCAGGCGTCGAGGTGATCGCCGGCTTCTGGCTGCCGTCGTCAAAAAAGAAAACCCACAGGCCGTTTTGAATATCCGAGCCGATCACTTTGCCGGAGGGAAAATACGGATAAACTTCCCACACGCCGTTGAAGCCACCCGTCGCCGGATTGGTGTCGTAAAATCCGACTTCAAAAATATTGAACGGGTCGGAAATATCGACGACGCGAAAGCCGTCGGCGTAATGCGCGATGTAACAAAAATTCTCGCGGATATGAACGTTGTGCGCCAGACCGCTGGGGCCGAGATATTGATCGGTCAACACCGGACTGCTCAAATTAGTGAGGTCAAACATCTTCACGGTTTTGCCGGTGGTTTCTTCCGTGGTCATCAAATAGCGACCATCGGCGGTGGGCCAGCTATTGTGCGCAAATCCTGCCGGCGCCGGCGGAACGACTTCGCCGATTCGAACTGCCGCGGTCGGCGTGGTGACGTCGTAAATTCCAAACGCGCCGTGCGTGCCTTCGGAAATGTAGGCGAGATTGTTTTGCACGACGATATCGTGACAGTGTTCGCCGAAAAAACTGATTTGCACCGGACTCGCCGGATTGGCGAGGCTGAGCACGCGCACCGGCTGCGTGGTATTGCCTTCGGCGTAAAGAATGCCCGTGGTTTGATCAACCCAGAGCGTGTGCGCGGTCGGAAAGCCGGTGTAAGTGGCTGCGAGGCTGGCGGAGTTGGGCAGATTGGACAAATCGATGATCTGCATGCCGCCGCCGGTTTCGTTGACGACATAGGCGTAATGTTGATACGTTTTAATCTCGCGCCAATCGGAAACCGAGCCGGGAATAAATGCGATTTCGCGCAGATTGCCCGGATCGGTGATATCGACAATGCTGGTGCCGCTGCGAACGCCTTCGAGCGCATACTCTCTGCCGTCCGGCGCGGTGTAGCCCCACAGCGCGCTGTATCCGACCGTCGGGTATTTGTCCATGTGCGCCAACACGGCGATATTCGGCGATCCCTGTCCGAAACTCAACTTGGCAAAAATCATCAACAGCGTGACGATCTTTGTACGGCTGGAAACTTGAAACATGCAAACCGCTCCTTCCCTGGTGGTTATAGTATTACTTGGAAAAAACTATCACGACTGCGAAGTTTTTTTCACCACGAGGCCACAAAGCGCACAAAGAAAAACCCTTGGGCGTAGCCTTTGTGTTCTTTGTGCCCTTTGTGGTGCAGTTTTGGTTGCGACTAACGCCGCGCTACGTTTTCCGTACCGCATTGTGCGACAGTTTATTTGCAACATCAGCGTTGCGTTACGCTCGAATACATCATGCGGCAACGGCTTCGCGGCGTTTTTGTTCGAGCAATTTCTTTTTGTCCTCCTCCGACATCGCGCTCATTTTTTCCACCATCTGCGCGATCTTTTCCAGCTTGCCGTTGTTGCCGAAACGCGCCGTCATGGTTTGCGCGAAAGTCGCCACGGTCGGCGCTTCAAACAGCGCGCGCAGCGGCAAGTCGAGGCCTAAAATTTTGCGGAGGCGCGAATTGACCTGCGTGGCCAGCAGCGAATGGCCGCCGAGCTCGAAGAAATTATCGTGAACGCCGATTTTTTCAACGCCAAGCACCTGATGCCAGATGCCGGCCAGAATTTTTTCAACCGCCGAATGGGGCGCAACAAAAGCATTCGGCAACTCCCGCTGATTCAAGTCCGGCGCCGGCAGCGCGCGACGATCGACTTTGCCGTTCGGCGTCAGCGGCAACGCGTCGAGAAAAACAAAAATTGCCGGCATCATGTAATCGGGCAATTTCTTCATGATGAACTGCCGCAATTCGCTGCTTGCGGGAGGCTGTTGGCCGCGCGCCACGGCATAGGCCACGAGACGCTTATTTCCCGGCATGTCTTCGCGCGCAACGACGACGACTTGCGCGATCTCAGAATGCTGGCTGCAGACGGCTTCGATCTCGCCCAGCTCGATGCGGAAGCCGCGAATTTTGACTTGGTGATCGGCGCGGCCGAGGCACTCGATTTTGCCGCCGGGAAGATAGCGCGCTAAATCGCCGGTGTTATAAATTCGCGCGCCGGGTTTTCTCGAATACGCATTCGGAATGAATTTCTCCGCGGTCAATTCCGGCCGTTGGAAGTAACCGCGTGCCAGTCCGTCGCCGCCGATGTGCAACGCGCCATGCACGCCGATGGGAACGGTTTGTCCATGGCGATCCAGCAGATAAATTTGCGTGTTCGCAACCGGCCGTCCAATCGACAACACGCCGTCGCGGCTCTCGATCTTATCCAGCGTCGACCAGATCGTGGTTTCGGTCGGGCCGTACATATTCCACAATTCGGCGCCGCGTTCCAGCAGTTGATTCGCCAGCTCTCTCGGCATCGCTTCGCCGCCGCAGAGAATTTTTAATGCTTGCGCGCCCGGCCAGCCGTTTTCAATCATCATGCGCCAGGTGGCCGGCGTCGCCTGCATCATCGTGGCGCCGGAATCGGCGAGCGCCGCGATCAAAAGCTTTCCATCCGCCGCCATCTCGCGGCTCGCCAAAACGAGGCGAGCGCCGGCAATTAAAGGAAGATAGAGCTCCAAACCGGCGATGTCAAATGACAAAGTTGTAACCGCGAGCAAAATCTCCTGCGCCGTGAGTCCCGGCGCTTCCTGCATGGCAAACAAAAAATTCACCAGCGCGCCATGCGAAATCGTCACACCCTTCGGCTTGCCGGTCGATCCCGAAGTATAAATCGTATACGCCAGATTTTCTGCTGCAACATTGACGGTAGGATTGGAATCGTTCGCGCTGCTAAAAATTCCAGATTCGTAATCTAAAAAAATTATTTGTAAATTGCCACCGGAAAAATTTAAATTTTCCATCGTCGACCGCTGCGTCAGCAGCACCGGTACTTGCGCATCTTCGAGCACGTAGGCAATTCGCTCAACCGGATACGCGGGATCGAGCGGCACGTACGCGCCGCCGGCTTTGAGAACGCCGAGCAAGGCAATCAACATCTCCGGCGCGCGTTCCAGGCAAACGCCCGCCATCGTCTCCGGCCCGACGCCGAGCGAACCCAGATGGTGCGCGAGCTGATTGGCGCGCCGGTTCAATTCGCGATAGGTCAATTGCTGCTCTGCAAACACGACGGCCACCGCTTCCGGCGCGCGCTCGACCTGCGCTTCAAACAACTGATGAAAACATTTTTCGGCCGGATATTCTTTCTGCGTGTCGTTCCAATCCACGAGCAATTGCCGGCGCTCGGCCGGCGTCAAGATCGGCAACGCCGATACGGATTGGAAAGGATTGCTCACGATGCTTTCCAACAACGCCTGGAAGTGTCCCAACATCCTTTGCATCGTCGCGGCGTCAAATAGATCGGCGTTATATTCCAATCTCCCCGCCAGGCCATTCGGCCCTTCCCAGAGCGTACACGTCAAATCAAACATCGCCGTCCCGCTATGCACATTTAACGGGGCCAAACGCAATCCCGAAAACTCCGTTGCCGCCTGCGGGGCATTGAGCAGGACGAACATGACTTGAAAGAGCGGATTCCGGCTCAAGTCACGATTGGGCTGCAGCTCTTCGACGATTTTTTCAAAAGGCAGCTCCTGATGGGTAAAGGCGTCCAGACAAACCTCGCGCACGCGGCCCAAAAGCTCACGAAAACTCGGATCGCCGGAACAGTCCGTTCGCAGCACGAGCGTGTTGACGAAGAAACCAATCAGCTTTTCACTTTCCGCGCGATGACGATTGGCAACGGGCGTTCCCACGAGAATGTCCGGTTGCGTCGCATAGCGAGAGAGCAGCACTTTAAACGCGGTGAGCAGCGCCATGAATAAGGTGACGTCTTCTTTTTGGCTCAAAGCCTTCAACGCCGCGGACAATGCCGGAGAAAGCGAAAACGGTTCAAACGTTCCTCGAAAAAGCTGCGTGACCGGACGCGGGCGATCGGCGGGCAGTTCCAGTTGCGGCGGCGCACCGGCCAATTGCCGTTTCCAATAAGCAAGCTGCACGGCCAATTCTTTTCCTTGTCCCGTTTCGCGGGACCGCTGCCAAAGCGCGAAGTCGGCATACTGCAAGGGAAGCTCGGGCAATGGCGAAGGCTGGCCGTGCGAGAAGGCATTGTAGAGCGCGGCCATTTCGTGGAGAAATATGCCAATCGACCAATTATCGGAAACGATGTGATGCATGACCAACAGCAACACGTGCTCGGTTTCACGCAACTGCAGCAAGACGGTGCGCAAAAGCGGACCGCGTGACAGATCAAAAGGCCGCCGGCCGGCTGCAGCGGCTCGTTGCTGAACTGCCGCTTCGCGTTGCGCTTCAGACAGATTCCGCAGGTCAACGACGGGCAACGGCAACTGCAACGTTGGGGCGATGACCTGAATCGGTTGCCCATCTAAAGCCGAAAAAACGGTTCGTAAAGCTCCATGGCGTCGAATGATTTCATTCAGACTTCGCTCCAACGCCGCCGCGTGGAACTGTCCATGCAAGCGAATCGCCATGGGAATATTGTAAACCGGACTGCCCGGCTCCAATTGATCGAGAAACCACAGCCGCTCTTGATTAAAAGAGAGCGGAAAATGATGCTGCTCCCGACGCGGGACGACAACCGGCGCTTCCGCGGGCGCGGCTTTTTCTCGCAAGGCTTTCAGCAACAGAGCGCGTTTCGCGGGCGAGAGCTCTTGCAGCCGTTCCGCGAGCGCCGGGGTGATTGTTTCTTTTTGCATTTTTGTATTTGGCGGCAAACTGAAGTTTGCACTCCGATATTACTCCGGGAAAATCCAATCTGTCGTTAAGAAAAGGAAGGGTGACAAACTGAAGTTTGTCACTCCGCTTCATTCCTGCAGACTCAGCAGTTTCTGCGCTTCAGCTTCGTCTATTCCTCCGAGAAAATCCAGCATGCCGTAAATATCAGCCGCGCTGGATTTGGCGATCAGCGTCGTTTCCACTTTCTCGGCGAGGCTTTTGATTGTCGGCGCGGCAAAGAAATCTCTCACCGGCAGCTCGACGCCCAGGCGCGTTCTTAATCGCGAGAGCAGTTGCATGGCCATAAGTGAATGGCCGCCGATGGCAAAGAAGTTGTTGGAAATTCCAACTTTTTCCAATCGCAGAATCTCGCCCCAAATTTCAGCCAGCTCCTTTTCAAGCGGCGTGTTCGGCGCGATAAAACCGTCTTCCAATTCCGGTCGGGCGCGGCCGGGCACGGGAAGTGAGCGGCGATCCACTTTCCCATTCGGCAGAAGCGGCATGGCGTCCAATTTCAGGAAAGTCGAAGGCGCCATGTATTCCGGGAGTTTCTGCAACAGAAATTGACGCAACTCGGCAATCGGCAACTGTGGCTTCGAGACAAAATAGGCCACAAGCCGAAGCTCGCCGAAATGATCGTTTCTGGCGAGGACGACAGCTTCCGCAATAGCCGGATGTGCGGCCAGAGCCGTTTCGATCTCGCCCAATTCGATCCGGAAGCCGCGGATTTTTACTTGATAATCCCGCCGGCCGAGATATTCAATATTGCCATCCGGCAGATAGCGGGCTAAATCGCCGGTCTTGTACAGCCGCGCTCCCGGCTTGTTGCTCAACGGATCAGGAATGAATTTTTCCGCGGTCAGCTCGGGGCGGTGCAAATAGCCGCGCGCCAGGCCCTCGCCGCCGACCAGCAACTCGCCGGTTACGCCAATTCCCGCTGCATCACGGGAGGCCTCGAGCAAATAAATCTGCGTGTTGGCAATCGGCCGCCCAATCGGAACGCTGTTGAGCTTGCGGTTCCAGGCGCTGGTCTCGTACCAAGTTACATCCGCGGCCACCTCCGAAGAGCCATAAAGATTGAGCAGCACCTGCTGCGGCAGCGTTTCCGCGAAACGCTCGCATAACTCGACCGGCAGCGCCTCGCCGCTCGTGATCCAAATTTTGAGATTCGCCGTCAAACGCCGGAATTCGGCCGGCAAATCCAAAATCACGCGCAACAAAGACGGCACCAGCACAATTCTCGTCACCCGCGCTTCGGCCAAAGTCTGGATCAAGTGATGCGGTGTTTTCAACGCCTCATCGGGAATAATGCGCGTGGGGATGCCTTGCAGCAACGCGCCAAAAATTTCCCAAACCGAATCCACAAAGTTCAGCGACGTTTTCTGGCAACACACTTCTTCCGGAGCAAAGGGCAGCGTCTCCCACATCCAAACCAGGCGGTTCACGGTGTTGCGGTGCAAACCGACAACGCCCTTGGGCGCGCCCGTGGAACCCGAGGTGTAAATCACGTAAGCCGGATTTTCGGCGTCGGCGATGTTCTTGAGATTCTCGGAGCTTTGCGCCGCAATCGTTTCCCAGTCGTTGTCGAGGCAGAGCAGTTGACAATTGGCAATTGATAATTGATGATTGTCAATTATCAATTGCTGCGTCAGCAGTGCCTGCACTTGCGCATCCTTTAGAATGTAATCCAGCCGCTCCTGGGGATAGGCCGGATCCAAAGGCACATAAGCGCCGCCGGCTTTGAGAATGCCCAAAATCCCCGCCACCATTCCCAGCGAACGTTCGAGGCAGACACCAACGCGACTCTCCGGCCCCACGCCGAGCGAGCGCAGATGATGCGCGAGTTGATTTGCGCGCTGATTCAGTTCGCGATACGTCAGGTGTTGCTCTTCAAACACCAATGCGACGGCGTCCGGCGTGCGCTCAACCTGCGCTTCAAACAACTGGTGCAAACATTTTCCGCGTGGGTATTCTTTCTGCGTATCGTTCCAATCGACGAGCAATTGCCGGCGCTCAGCTTCCGGCAGCAAAGACAGCTCCGACAAACGTTGATCGGGGTTGGCGACAATGCTTTGCAGCAAGCTCGCAAAATGGCCGGCCAGGCGCTTGATCGTTGCGGCCTCAAACAGATCGGTGTTGTATTCCAACATCACGCTCAGGCCGCCGGCAAAAGGCGCGAGGTCGAAGGTCAGGTCAAACTTGGCCGCGCCGTTGTGTGCCGGCAGGGTGTTGAGCGCGAGGCTCCCGAATTGGGAAAGTGACGCGGCGCTTTGCAAAATAAACATCACCTGAAAGAGCGGCGCGTGGCTCAGGTTGCGATCCGGCCGCAATTCTTCCACGAGTTTTGCAAACGGCAATTCCTGATGCGCGTACGCCCCGAGCACCGTCTCGCGCCCGCGCGCCAACAATTCGCGAAATGTCGGATTGCCGCTTAAATCCGTGCGCAGCACCATGGTGTTGACAAAGAAGCCGATGAGATTTTCGATTTCGGCGCGACGGCGATTGGCCACCGGCGAGCCGATGACGATGTCGTCCTGGCCGGTATAGCGATGAAGAAGCGTTTGCAATGCCGCCAGCAACGTCGTGAACAACGTGGCGCCTTCGCTTTTGCTGAGCGCGTGCAAGGCTTCCGATAAATTCGCCGGCAGCTTGAAATGTTCGCAGGCGCCGCGATAACTCTGCGTGGCGGGTCGCGGCCGATCGGTTGGCAGCTCCAGCAGCGGCAGCGCGCCGGCGAGTCGCGGTTTCCAATAAGCCAGTGCTTCATCCAATATTTTTTCCTGCTTCGCTTCGCGGGACCAGACGGCGAAATCCGTGTATTGAATCGGCAATTCTTCCAGCGGCGAAGATTCGCCGGCGTCGAAAGCCTCGTAAAGCTGCGCCAGCTCGCGCATGAACACGTCGATGGACCAGCCGTCGCAGACGAGATGGTGCATCGTCAAAAGAAAAACATGCTCGGCTTCATTTAATCGCAACAACGTGGCGCGATACAGCGGCCCTTTTTGCAAATCAAAAATTCGTTGCGCTTCGGCGGCGGCAAGGCGTTGTGCTTCGGCGGCGCGAGTGGTTTCCGGCAAGGCCGAAAGATCGACAAATGAAAGCGCCGGCGGCGCGGCTTCGGCAATGACCTGTGCCGGTTGCTCGCCCTTCGTGGCAAACGTGGCGCGCAGAATTTCATGGCGGCGCACGATTTCAGCGAGCGCCCGTTTGAAGGCCGGCACATTCAGTCGGCCCGCCAGATGAAACATGACTGGCACATTGAACGAAGCGAGGCCGGCTTCAAATTGTTCGAGAAACCACAGCCGTTGTTGTGCCGGAGAAAGCGCGTAGCTCTCCTGCCGCGGCAGCCTGGGAATCACCGGCGCTTTTCCGGCGGGCGCCGCTTCTTTTTGCAAGGCTTTCATGAGCAGCGCGCGCCTGGCCGGCGAGAGATTTTGCAGTCGTTCGAAACGATCGGTCGAGTTCATTTAAAGCTTTTCATCAGCGGGATTTTTCAATCCGCGGGAAATTATTTTTGTGACTATTGAGCGTTCAAATTCTTTCCGAGTTTGAGCGCCTTGTGAACAACTTTTTTTATGAGATTAACAAACTTTGCGCTTCGGCTTCGTCGACATCTTCGAGCCGATCGAGAATGGCGTCAATATTCGCTTCGGATGAATTCAAAAGCAAGGCGGCCTCAACTTGCCCGGCGAGATGCGCGATCGTGGGCGCGCGGAAAAATTCCTGCAACGGCACCTCGACGCCGAAATGCGCCCGCAAACGCGAAACCAGCCGCGTGGCCATCAGCGAATGGCCGCCGAGACGGAAAAAATCGTCGTGAATGCCGGCCTGCGGGAGATGCAACAGCGCGCTCCAAATTTCAGCCACCTCGTTTTCAACCGGCGAGTGCGGCGCCGCAAAATTTTGGGCGCCACCGGTTCCTGAAATATTTGGAACGGGAAGCGCGCGGCGATCCACTTTGCCGTTCGGCGTCAGCGGCAGCGCCTCGAGGGCTACAAACGTTGCGGGAATCATGTAATCCGGCAACCGGCGGCGCAGAAAATTTTGCAACTCTTCGGCCGGCGGCAAAGGCGCGCCGTTCGCGACGAGGTATGCCACCAGACGGGGGTCGCCGGGAACGTCTTCGCGCATCGCCACGACGTTTTGTTTGACGGCGTGATTTTGCGCCAGCGCCGCTTCGATTTCGCCCAGCTCGATTCGAAAGCCGCGCAGCTTGATTTGAAAATCGTTGCGGCCAATGAAATCGAGGTCGCCGCCGGCTTGATATTTTGCCAGATCGCCGGTGTGGTACATGCGGCGGCCGGGCGAGTTGCAAACGGCATCGGGCACAAATTTTTCTGCGGTCAACTCCGGGCGATGCAAGTACCCGCGCGCCACGCCGTCGCCGCCGATGCACAAATTACCGGGAATGCCGATGGGCACGGGCTGTTGCCGATTATCCAACAGATAAATTTGCGTATTCGCAATCGGCCGGCCAATCGCAACGGTTTGACAGCCCGCCGGAATCGCGCCGGTCGTTGACCAAATCGTCGTCTCGGTTGGACCGTACATATTCCAGAGGGCGGCGCATTGGTCTTGCAACTTCTCGGCGAGATCGCGCTGCACGGCTTCGCCGCCGATCAAAATTTTTAACGAGGCGCGGCCGCGCCAGCCGGCTTCCAACAGCAAGCGCCACGTTGCCGGCGTCGCCTGCATGATCGTCGCCCCGGAATCTTGCAGATTTTTCATCAGCCCGCCGGCGTCTTTAGCGACGTCGCGGCTCACCAACAGCACGCGCCCGCCGGCGAGCAACGGCAGATAAAGCTCCAATCCCGCAATATCAAACGACAATGTCGTCACCGCGAGCAGCGTATCGTGTTCGCTCATGCCGGGCTCGCGCTGCATCGAAATCAAAAAATTAACCAAGGCGCGATGCGGGATGACCACGCCTTTCGGCTTGCCGGTGGAGCCGGACGTGTAAATGACGTAAGCGGCATTTTCAACTTCGGCGCGGCGCGGCGGATTATCGAAGCTTTCGCGCGCGATCGCTTCCCAATCCGCATCGAGGCAAAACGGTTTTAAATTTTCAATGGTCAATTGAAAATTTTCAATTGTTGCTTTTTGCGTCAACAGCACCGGCACCTGCGCATCTTCCAGCATGTAAGCCAAACGGTCGGCGGGAAAAGCCGGATCGAGCGGCACATACGCGCCGCCGGCTTTGAGAATGCCGAGCAATCCCACGACCATTTCCAGCGACCGCTCGCAACAAATTCCCACCAACGCTTCCGGGCCGACCCCGCAATGGCGGGAGAGATGATGCGCCAGTTGATTCGCGCGTTGATTCAACTCGCGATACGTCAATTGCTGGTTTTCAAAAACAACGGCCACTGCTTCCGGCGCGCGCTCAACTTGCGCTTCAAACAAATGATGAAAACATTTCTCGCGCGGATATTCTTTCTGCGTGTTGTTCCATTCGACGAGTAGTTGCCGGCGCTCGGGCACCGTCAGCAATGCGAGATCGCTCAAGCGTTGCGCCGGATCGGCGACGATGCTCTCCAGCAAGGTCCGATAATGCCCGAGCAGGCGCGCCATCGTGTCCGCATTAAATAAATCCGTGCTGTATTCCAAAGAGCCGACCAAACCGCTTTCCTCTTCCCACATGTAAAGGCTCAAATCAAACCATGAGGTGTCGTAGTCCACTTGCAAGCGCGTCAACGTCAAGCCGGCCAGCTCATAAGAAAGCCGCGGCGTGTTTTGCAAGACGAACAGCGTTTGAAACAGCGGCGTGCGGCTCATGTCGCGCTCAGGCTGCAGCTCTTCCACAAGTTTTTCAAAAGGCAAGTCTTGATGATCGTAAGACTGCAGCGCGCTTTGCCGAACGCGCGACAAAATTTTCCGAAAGCTCGGATTGCCGCGCAGATCAGTCCGCAGCGGCAGCGTATTGATAAAAAAGCCGATGAGATTTTCGATTTCCGGCCGCTGGCGATTCGCCACCGGCGTGCCGACAACGATATCATCCTGCGCCGAGTAACGGTGCAGCAAAATTTTGAACGCCGCCAATAAAATCATGAACAACGTCGCGCCTTCTTTCTGGCCGAGCGCCTGCACTGCTTTCGTCAAAGACCGCGATAACGTGAATGATTGATAGACGCCGCGGAAAGTTTGTTTGGCCGGGCGCGGGCGATCGGTGGGCAATTCCAACACCGGCGGCGCGCCGGCCAACTGATTTTTCCAGAATGCCAGTTTGGCCGCGAGCGTCTCGCCCTGCAAATGTTGACGCTGCCAAAGGGCAAAATCCGCATATTGAATGGAAAGCGGCGGCAACGGCGAAGGTTGGCCGGCGATGAAAGCTTCATACAACGCCTTTAACTCGCGCACAAAAACATCCGCGGACCAACCGTCGAAAATGAGGTGATGCACGGTGCGGAGAAAGACGTGTTCGTCGTCATTGAGACGCAACAACGTCGCGTGCAACAGCGGCCCTTTCTGCAGATCGAAAGAACGATGCATTTCCTGAACGGCGCGGCGCCGGGCTTCGGCCTGGCGCGCGTTTTCCGGCAAATGGCTGAGATCGGCCGTTTCTAATTTCACCGCGAGCTCCGGGGCGATGACTTGCACCGGTTCATCAGCGGCCATCGCAAAGGTCGTCCTAAAAATTTCGTGGCGTTTGATGATTTCGTTGAGGCTCTGTTCCAACGCCGGGAAATTAAGCCGGCCCCGCAGATGCACCGCTTGCGGAATATTATATGGCATGCCGGGCTCCAACCGGTCGAGAAACCACAATCGTTGTTGCGCAAAAGACAACGGCAACGGCGCGGTTCCACTGCGGCGCGGCACGATCGGCAGCGCGGCCGCATCGATGCCCTGCTCGCGCAGCAATTTCTCGAAGGCGCGACGCTTCTCGGGCGAAAGCTCCGCGAGGCGCTGCGCCAATGCTTCGTTACTTAAACGTGCTTCACTCATTTTTATAAAAGCAAAATTTTCGTAAACCAAAAAAAGATTAACACAGAGAAAACAGAGCAAACAGAGAGGGTAATACTTGAAAAACTTTCTTTAACTTTTAATCTCTGTTTGCTCCGTGTTGAAAATTTTTGTTATTTTAGCAAGTCACTTCCCAGAAACAGCGGAGTGACAAACTTTAGTTTGTCAACCTTGCCCGGTTTCTTACTTTGCGAATTCCGTCATAGCGGAATCATTGCTTCCAAGCAACTCATTGACCGGTCGCTGTAATTTCACCAATTTTCGATGAATTGACGATTTAAGCGACCGGTCAATATCTGTTGTTTGTGGAAAGAATCCCGATGTCGGGATGAAATTGCTGACCGGTCACTTACAGCGGCTTTCAATTGCATGCACAGTTTTGTAGTCCCCGCCCCTTGTGGGCGGCTGTCGAAGTCAATAAATTTGCGGTTAATTGTTCATTACATTTATTCCAGAATTACGCGAAAAGTTCAATGATACGCGTTATGATTTGTTTTTGGAGCGCGGGTCTCGCCGCGCGCAACATAAATGTTGCGCTACCGGGCACTCGTCGCCTTGCCGTTCGAATGCTCTTTGCCATGCAGCAGATTTTGCACGATGGCACTCTCCGCCATTTTATCCGCGATGATCTGCGCGGCCAGTTTCGAGCCCTCAGTGTTGAGATGGACGATATCATACATATAAGCGCCGGACTTCGGAACCTGCGCTTCGAGATCGATCAACAAGACGTCGTTTTCACGCGCCACCCGGCGAATAATTTCATTGAAGCGATCGAGAAACCCTTTATAAGTCGCATAATCAAACCCCCACATATCTTCCAGCTCGCCGACGTTTATTTTAACCTCCGCATCGGGCGTCGCGCTGAGGCGATTGAACTGCGTCATCAACACCGGCATGAGGTTTCGTTTTTTGCAGGCCACGACAAAGGTGGCTAAGTTGGCTTCGAACTGCGCGGTATCAATGTTAGTGCCTCTTTCGCGGCTGGCGGCAGCGCGTTTGTCGCGAAACGCCTCTTTATTCGTCCGACGCTCGGCCGCTCTTTGCTCGCGCTCTTCGGCGAATTCATCCGTGACGCGAAAGGCCGGGCCGATTTGCAGCCGGTAACAAAAACCCGGAAAAACCGTTTCGGCGATCGTATCGGTCAGCCGCTGCAGGCGATTCTGGCTGTTATCTTCGACGACGATCAGCGAGCGCGTGCGACTGTTATTCCAGTACGCTTTGTTCGTGATCAGGATGTTGACGTCATTGATGTTTTCCATCAGCACCACGACGTCGGGGCGCATCGGCAGCACTTTGTTCAGCAGGAGGTCGAGGCAATGCATGGTGTTGTTGCCGTTGCGCCCGGCGTTGTAAGAATTGATTTTTTTATCGAGCCGCTCGCCGAGCAACACGCCGGCGTGATGCGCAAAGCGGTAATCTTCATCCACAAATTCGCACTCGGTGGTCGACCCGCCAAGAAAAACCATGTTCAGGTCGGGAGCCTCGTGCACTTTCGCAGGCATGATGTAACCATTCTCGTCGGTGCGAAACAAATAATCCTTTTTCTCCAGATTCTTATTGTTGGGCCGGTTGACGCCGCTCATATTCGGCGTATGCTCGCGCAAGCGAATGCTGCGCTTGATGGGCGGCTCGGGCAGATTTTTTTCAAAATAATATTCGGTGACACCCACGGCGAGCATCAAAAAAAACGCGAGAACGCCGAAGAGGGTTTTTTTCGCATTGCGCTCGAACCAGCTTTTTTGTTCTGACATAAAGACTCCATCGTAACACAGACTGCCAGTCTGTAAACAACAAATTATTCCAACGGATGAAAAGCGGCCAACGGATAAAATAATTTATAACGAAATAAAACTAAAAAGCCTACTCTGTGCAAAAAAACAAAAAATTTTGGGCTCACGGAAATGGAACGGCTCATGGAAAAAATTCCGTGAATGGCCTATTTAAGTGCCTCTTTTTTTTCCGCGAGCAAAATTTTCAATTCCTCTTCCGAAGCCTTCTCAATCATTTCCAGCAGCCGGGCGAATTTTTCTGCATCGGCGCCGGCTGGGCGGTGTGTTTTCTGAATATGCGCGGCCAGCTCCGCCACGGTCGGCATGTTGAAAATCGTCTGCACGGACAACTCGATTTGAAAAGCCTGCCGCAGGCGCGAGATCACTTGAATCGCCAGCAGCGAGTGGCCGCCGAGATCAAAAAAATTATCGGCAATGCCGACCTGCGCAATGCCGAGAAGCTGTTGCCAGATCGCCGCAATCGTTTGTTCGGCTTCATTGCGCGGCGCGGCATAAGCGCTCTGCAGCTCGGGACGATGGTGCAGCGTGGCGGCCTGCTCCGGCGGCGCTTCTTCTTTCTCATTTAAAGAGGCCAGTTTAATCCAGCGCTCGATCCGCGCCTGCAAATCTCCGGTCGAAACCACAAGCTGGCTGACCGGGGCCATCGCCAGAATCCTCTGCAAGGCCTGCACGCCTTCTTCAGGGGTAATCACCAAATGCTGTTCTGCGGAAGCCGCGCCGTCAACCATCGTCTTTTTTTCAATTTTTTCATTTTTATCTTCTTTAAGATTCCAGCCGTCCCAATTCACGCTGATCCACGGAACCGAGCTTGTACGATTATGCCGTTGCGCCAAAGCATCCATAAAAATATTCGCCGCCGCATAAGCGACGTAACCGATGCCGCCCAAAACCGAAGACAGCGACGACAGCAGCACGCAAAAATCGATTTCTTTTCCAGCCAAAACTTTTTCCAATGACAACAGCCCGTGGGCTTTGGGTTGAAAGTGCCGCTCACAATCTTCCCGGCTGATTTCGCCGATAACGCGAAAGGCGTTTTCATCCATAATGCCGGCGGCGTGAATGACGCCGTGTAGCGCGCCAAATTTTTGATAAGCCTGAGCGACAAGCATTCCCATTTGTTGCGCATCGACGACGTCGACGCTCACCGCCAAAACTTCGGCGCCGAGATTTTCCAAGGCCAGAACTTTTCTAATTTTGCGGCTGACCTTATTTTGCTCGTCATGCGTCGCCAGCCACTCATTCCAATCTTCTCTTTTCGGCAGCGCCGACCGGCCGGTGAGAATCAATTTTGCCTGCACCGATTGCGCGAGATATTCGGCGAGCACGAGTCCAATGCCGCCCAATCCGCCGGTGATTAGATAGACGCCGCCGCGCCGCAATTTTTTCGGCAATTCTTTTTGGGTCGGCAAAGGCGCCGGCGCGAATGTTTGGACCCAACGATGCGCGCCGCGATAGGCCACGACTTCAGAGGACGCCGTGGAAATCAATTCTGCGAGGAATTGCTCAACGGTTTTTGCACTCCATATTTCCGTCGCCGGAAAAACGAAATCGAGGTTGCGGCATTTGAGGCCGGGGTATTCCTGTGGAATGACACGGCACGGCCCCAACACGGTAGCTTTTTCCGGCGACAAATCTTCGTCGCCGGTCACTTCGTGAATATTGTTGGTCACCACAGTAATTGCCGGAGACTTGTGCAGATTTTGTTTGCCCAATGCTTTCGCGAGATGGAGCAGATTGTAGAAATCGTGAAATTGAAAACTTTCAATTTTGGAAACGCTCCACAAATAAACCAGCCGTTCCGGCATTTTATCGCGCCGGGCAAGCTCATTCAACAAAGCTTCATAATCACCCTCGCGTTGCGGATTCACGGCATAAACATGATCGTCGAGCCGGGAAAAATTTTCTCCAGCGGTCACCGCAAAAACTTCATGTCCGCCATGCCGAAGTCGCTTTATCAATGCGGCGCCGAGGCCGGTGGTGTCGGTTAAAATCAACCAGCGAGATTTTTGCTCCGGCAATTTTTCCAAATCAAGCGTGGCAGTCAAATCAACCCGCTGCCACGAGGGCAGATAAAACCAATCGGTCAGATCAATTTTCTTGCGCAATCCATCGTGTCGCGTCGCGCCCGATTTCAGCGGCTCAATCCAAAAACGTTTGCGCTCGAACGGATAGGTCGGCAAAGCGAGGCGGTGGCGACGCTCGTTGGCATAAAATCCGGCCCAGTCAATTTCGACGCCGGCAAGCCAGAGTTTGCCGAAAGCATTCAATAAAACCGCCGTGTCGGCTTGTTGATCCTGCGGATGCCGCAACGAAGAGATGATGATTTGCGAACCCTTTTTATCGCGCTGCGCTTCGGCGAGCGTGCTCAACGTTCGGCCAGGGCCGACTTCCAATAGCACGCGATTCGGCTCGCGCAACAGTTCTTTAACGCCGGCGGCAAAACGCACGGTTTGGCGCAGGTGTTTCGCATAATAATCCGGATCGGTCGCTTCTTGCGCCGTGATACAATGGCCGGTGAGATTTGAAAGATAGGGAATGGCCGGGGCGTTGAGCTTGATCCGGCGCACCGTCGCAGCAAATGTTTCCAAAATCTCATCCATCATCGCCGAATGAAATGCGTGCGAAGTTTGCAGGCGGCGCGCGCTCAAGGCTTGGGCGGCAAGCTGCGCTTCAAATTCATTGACCGCCTCAACCGGACCCGACACGACACAACTCGACGGCTCGTTAACAGCGGCGAGAGCCAGTTTGCCGTTGAGCATCGTTTCAACTTTTTCGAACGGCAACGGCACGGCGAGCATGGCGCCCCGCTTGTCGCGGGGCAAATTCTGCATGAGCTGGCCGCGTTTCGCGACGAGCAGCAAAGCGTCCTCAAAAGAAAAAACGCCGGCGAGACAGGCGGCGACGTATTCGCCGATGCTGTGGCCGATCATCGCCTGCGGTTTGACGCCCCAGCTCATCCACAATTGCGCCAGCGCATGCTCAATGACAAACAACGCCGGCTGCGTGAGATATGTTTGTTTGAGTCGCTGGGCCGCGTTTTCTTCCTCGCCGGCTGGCGGATATAAAACCTGCCGCAAATCGAAGCCGAGATGAGGCGCCAGCAATTCGCAGCCATGATCGACGTGCTCGCGAAAAACCGGCTCGCTTTGATAAAGCGCCAATCCCATGTTCACATATTGCGCGCCCTGTCCGGGAAACATGAATGCCACCGCACTCTCACCGTCGCCTTGCAGACGCGAGAAGACGCGTTTGGGATCGGCGGTTTGCAGCGCGACAATGGCGTCATTCACATTTTGGCAAACCGCGAAGCGGCGATGATTGAAAAGTCTGCGCCCGGCTTGCAAAGTAAAAGCCGCATCGGCAAGATCGAGGTCGGGATGCTGCTGCAGATGGGCCGCGAGATTGGCCGCCGCATTTTCCAACGCTGTGTTCGTTTTCGCTGAGAGTACGAGCAACTGATGCGAGCGCGAGATCGACGATAATTCCGCGGCCGGCGCTTCTTCAACGACGACGTGCGCGTTGGTGCCGCCGATGCCGAACGAGCTGACGCCGGCCCGGCGCGGAAATGGATCAGCTTTCCAATCGGCCAGTTTCGCGTTCACATAAAACGGGCTGTTCGCAAAATCAATTTTCGGATTGGGTGCTTCGAAATGCAAACTTGGCGGGAGTTCCTGATGCTGCAGCGCGAGCGCGGTTTTAATCAGGCCCGTGACGCCGGCGGCGGCATCGAGATGGCCGAGGTTGGTTTTCACCGAACCGATCGCGCAAAAATTTTTCTTATCGGTGCGAGAACGAAATGCCTGCGTCAACGCGGCGACTTCGATGGGATCGCCAAGGTGGGTGCCGGTGCCGTGCGTTTCGATGTAACTCACCGTCTCCGGCTCCACGCCGGCGATGGTAAGCGCTTCGGTGATCACGCGCGCCTGTCCATTCACCGAGGGCGCGGTGAAGCCGACTTTATCGGAGCCGTCATTGTTGATCGCCGAGCCTTTGATCACCGCAACGATACGATCGCCCGCGGCCAGCGCGTCCGGCAAGCGTTTGAGCACAACGATGGCGCCGCCGCTGCCGCCGGCGGTGCCGTTGGCGTTCGCATCGAAAGCGCGACAATGCCCGTCCGGAGAATACGTTCCACCTTCGTGATAAAGATAACCGGCTTTATGCGGGACGAGAACCAAAACGCCGCCGGCAAGCGCCATGTCGCACTCGCCATTCAACAAACTCTGGCAGGCGAGATGGGTGGCAACCAGAGAGGTGGAGCAGGCCGTTTGAACGGAGAGGGCGGGACCGCGCAGATTCAATTTGTAGGAAACGCGCGTGCTTAAAAAATCTTTGTCATTGCCGATCGCCGTCGGCAAGCTGATCGCCGCGCCGAGCGCCGCCGGATTCGCCATCAAATTGTTGGCGAGATAGGAATTCATGCCGACGCCGGCATAAACGCCGATGGCCCCGGGATAGCGTTCCGCATCGTAGCCGGCGTTTTCGAGCGCTTCGTGGGCACATTCCAGAAAGAGCCGCTGCTGTGGATCCATCAACTCCACTTCGCGCGGATTGTAGCCGAAGAAGGCGGCGTCAAAAAATTCGATGTTTTCCAGAATGCGATTGGCGCGCACATAATTCGGCGCTTGATAAACCGTCGCCTCGATGCCCGCGGCCGCCAGCTCGGCGTCGGAGAAAAACGTCAACGACTCGAGGCCGGCGCGGAGGTTTTGCCACAGCCGTTCAACATTGGCGGCGCCGGGAAATCGGCCGGACATGCCGATAATGGCAATTTCAAGACCGTTAGGAGAAGAATCAAAGGTGCTCATCAAAGGTCTCTACTTCACAGAAACACCGGAGTGACAAACTTTAGTTTGTCAGCCTTGCCCGGTTTCTCACTTTACGAATTCCGTTGTAGCGGAATCATTGTCTCGAAGAAACTCATTGACCGGTCGCTATGGCCTCGGCGAGCTCGGTCGAGCCGAGCGACCGGTCAATTTCAATTAACGAAAGATAATCTGCTTACGGCGCGTCGCAAACCGAGACGCCGAATTGCCCCAGCACGTCCTGAATGCGATTCGAAATCGTGGTGGTGGTCGAACCGGCAAACAGCAACCCAACCGGATTGCGATTGTTATCGACCACCAGCGAGCCGGAATCGCCGGAGCTGCTGATATTCGTCGTCACGATCTGATTGACAAAAGTCGCGACGCCGCAGGGATAACCGCTGACGCTGATCGTCGCGTTGATCGCCGTCACCGAGCCGGAACTCTGCATGGTGGTGCGGCCGATCTTCATCACGGACTGGCCGACAAACGCGTTGACCGGCGTTGAAGTCGGCGCGCCGTAGGTGCCCGCCGGGCCAGCGCAGGTAAAACCAACGGCATTGCGAATCGTGGAAACCGCGGCGTCGATCGTGTTGGTGCCGCCGCAATTGATCGTCACTTTCAGCCCGAGCTTGCCGACGCGATCATTGGGATCGCTGACGCACTGCGGAATATGATCCAGCGGTGAGGGCTGATGAATCCACGTGCCGATCGGCAGGCTGCCGGAGCCGGCTATCACGTGGGAATTGCTCAAAATGCCGCGTCTGCCGGCGGAATTCTCGACGATACAGCCGCCGGTGCCGGCAAGACATTGACCGGTTCCGGGGCCAATCGAAACGCCATTGGCAAAGGGACGGAAACGGCCGGTAAACGCCTGAACCGAAACCTCACCGATATTGGAAACCACGCAAGGCACATCTTCCAAAGCTGCCGGCAGGTTTTTTTCCATGCCGTTGACTTTGGTGAAAATCGCCATCGCGTAACCTTCACCATTCGGATTCTTACAGATACCCGTTCCAATTACACCTTCCATGGCCATGAGCCAATCGGTATTCTTTTCCTGCACGCGCTTCACTTTCTCAATCGCCGGATCATCCGCCGCGCTCTTGCTCAAACTGCCGGATCCGCCGGCCTCCGAAGTCGGCTCGGTGATGCTTTGCGGCTGCTGCTCGCAACCGACCCAGACGAGCACGCCGAATGACAACACCAACAACAGCACAAAACTCAGCTTTGATACTTTCATCTTGTGTTTCTCCGCATTGAGGTCAACTTCCTGAAATGGACTAATTGAAAGCCTCGCTATTCTCCTGTTGCTGCCGTCCTAAAAAATAGCTTTCGCAGCAGACCCTTCAGGGTCAGCGTCTAAAGGCGCCACCACGAAATGCATAGCGGAGGCGGAGTTACGCCGGTGTTTTACTGCTGCGGCAATCTCGGCCAACGCCACCAGCGGCGCGCCGAAGCCGTGTTCGTCATTGAGTCTCACCTCCTTCCGTGGGGTTTAAGATTCAAGATCGTAACGTGGACAACCACAACCAAACAGGTTAAAAAAATGTCCAACAGATAAATCCCGCCTTGCGGGAACCAACGGATGACTTCTCCGATTTTCCCGCGGATTGAAGAAGCCCGCGGATAAAGCTTTTAATCAGCGGGGTTCTTCAATCCGCGGGAAATTAAACATAAAAGCTTTTCTCTAAAATCAGTTGGCGGCATTTTATCCGTTTGGCGATAATTTTTAAAACTTTTGACTTACAAAGACTTCGTATAAATCTGCTCCGTGACTTTTTGCAAACCAAGCTCGGCGGTCAAAGCCTGCCACAACTCGGAATGATCGTGGTGCTGCGCCACGCGGCCCTGCCAGCAGAGGCTGCTGCGCAGTTTTTCCGGATCGACGCGCTGCGCGCCGGCAAAATCGTTCTGGCAATAAAGCCGGCCGTCCGGCTTCAGCGCGGCGACGATCTTCGGCAAAAACGTTTTTAATTGCTCGGCCGTGAGAATCTGAAAAACATTGAACGCGACGAGAAATCGAACGGCTGCTCCGCCGGCACGTCGGCGACGAAATGAATCGCCGCCTGCGCTTTTTCCGCGCGCCATTTGGCGAATTTCCACACCGGCGAATCCGGCACGTCGCAAAACCACACTTCGTTGCCCTGCATCGCCAGCTTGAGCGCCTCAGCGCCGACGCCCCCGCCGAAATTCAAACACTGGCCGCCGCTCTCGTGCTTGAACACGCGCAGCAATTTGCGATACGTGCCGAGCATCATCGCATGATTAGCGACGAGATAAACATATTCCGAGCAGTGCCGGTAAAAATCGTCGATCTGTTCTTTCGTTTGCGGCCGCTCGCGCATCCAGCGGCTGGCGACCATGTCCGCGCCGCGCACCATGTTGTGCGCCACCAGCGACCGCGGCAGTTGCGTATATTCCACCAGATCATCGAACTCATTGCTCGGCCAATCGCGGTCCTCGCGCAGGCGCGCCGCCTTGTCTTTGATGCGCTCGACCTCGAGGAGATCCTCGTCATCGATGAGCGCGCTGATGAGCTTGAGCACCGGCTCTTTGTCGATGAGGGGTTTGGCTTCGAGGTCACTCATGGTTGCCAAATTCTTTTCTTAAAAAATTTTACTGCCGCAAATAAATTATCATGTCATTCCGCAGGAATCTTTTTTAAGATGAGAACAGTGCTGGCGAGAAAAAGGATTCTTACAGAATGACATTCTCTAAATCGTACCGGCTTTAGCGAATGTCATGCTTTCGCCGTTCCATGGCCGCGCGACGCATCGCCGCGCGATCCTGCCCGTTCTCCGTTGCCGGCGCTGTCGCTTGTCCACTCGAACTCAAATATTTCGCCATCGCGCTCACCGTCGGAAATTTAAACAGCTCGATCATCGTGATATCGCGGTCGAACGCTTTGCGAATTTTGCCGTAAACCTGCGTCATCAGCAGCGAGTGGCCGCCGAGGTCGAAAAAATTATCGTGCAACCCGACCTGTTCCGCGCGCAGGGCCTCGCGCCAAATCGCCGCTATCGTGCGCTCAATTTCCGTGCGCGGCGCAACGTAACTCGTTTCCAGACTCTGCCGCGAATGGTCCGGCGCCGGCAACGCGCGGCGATTCACTTTGCCGTTCGGCGTCAGCGGAAAACTTTCCAAAAAAATAAACGCCGACGGAATCATGTACTCCGGCAATTTATTGATTAGGAAGAGGCGCAAGTCTTCAACCGCCGGCGGGTTTGAAAAATTTGCCGTTAAATAAGCGACCAAGCGCTGATCGCCGGGAACATCTTCGCGCACGAGCACGACGCTCTGCTTCACGCCAGGATGCTGCGCCAATGCCGCTTCGATCTCGCCCAATTCAATGCGAAAGCCGCGCAGTTTCACCTGAAAATCATTGCGGCCGAGAAACTCGATATTGCCGTCGTCCTGATATTTCGCGAGGTCGCCGGTGTCATACATGCGGCTTCCCGGTGATTCGGCATAAAGATTGGGAACGAATTTTTCCGCGGTCAATTCCGGCCGATTCAGATAACCGCGGGCCACGCCATCGCCGCCGATCTGCAACGCGCCGGCAATGCCGATCGGCGCCGGGCGCATGCGTTCATCCAACAAATAAATTTGCGTGTTGGCAATCGGACGGCCGATTGTGATCGTTGAATTTTTTTCTGCGAGTTGTCCGGTGGTCGACCAGATCGTGGTCTCGGTCGGGCCGTACATATTCCACAGCGACGCGCCCTTCGGGAGCAGCCGCTCAACCAATTCTTTCGGCACGGCTTCGCCGCCGGCAAGAATTTTTAACGAAGCGCTGCCGCTCCAATCGGCGTCCAAAAGCATGCGCCACGTCGCCGGCGTCGCTTGCATCACCGTCGCATTGGAGGTTTGAATCAATGCAATGAGTTTCGCCGCATCGCGCGTGACTTCGCGGCTGGCGAGCACCACCCGTCCGCCCACAAGCAATGGAAGATAAAGCTCTAAACCCGCAATGTCAAATGACAATGTTGTAACACTCAGCAAAACGTCGTTGGCGGCCATTCCCGGCGTTTGTTGCATTGAGGCCAAAAAATTTACCAACGCCAGATGCGGAATCGCTACGCCTTTCGGCTTGCCGGTCGAGCCGGAGGTGTAAATGACGTAAGCGAGATTTTCCGGCGCAGCAGTATTTTCGGGAGCAATCGTGCTTTCGCGCGAAATCTCATTCCAATCCGTATCCAAGAGGACCAATTTACAATTAGCAATTGACAATTGTAAATTATCAATTGTTAATTGTGTAGTCAACAACACAACGATCTGCGCATCCTGCAGCATATACGCGAGGCGCGCTTCGGGAAACGCCGGATCGAGCGGCACGTACGCGGCGCCGGCTTTGAATACGCCGAGCAGCGCGATGAGCATTTCGAGCGAGCGTTCCATGCAAACGCCGGCGAGCGTTTCGGGACCGGCGCCCATTTTTCGCAAGCGCTGCGCCAGTTGATTCGCGCGGCGATCCAGCTCGCGATAGGTCAACTGTTGATCTTCAAACACGGCGGCAATCGCGTCGGGCGTGCGCTCGACTTGCGCGGCAAACAATTCATGAAAACATTGCGCGGCCGGATAATCGCTTTGGGTGTCATTCCACTCGACGAGCAATTGCCGTTTTTCCGGCGGCGACAGCAACGACAGTTCCGCCAAACTCGCGTTGGGATTTGCCGCCATGCCGGCGAGCAGATTTGCCCAGTGCGCCAACATGCGCGTGACGGTCGCGTCGCCAAAACGATCGGCGTCACAAATCATCCACAACTTCAGCTCCCGGCCCGGAATGCCGAACGCCGTGAGCGGATAATGCGTCTGCTCGATCGCGCGCAGATGGCCCATTTGAAACGAGGCGCTGCCCTCGTCGAGCAGGGAAATTTCCGGATAATTCGAGAAAACCAAAACGCTTTCGAACAGCGGCACACCGCGCGGCACCTCGCTCCAGCCCTGCACGTCGACGAGCGGGCTGTATTCGTACTGGCGCAGATCAAACTGGTCGCCCTGCAATTTCTTCAGCCACGGAACCAGTTTTTCCTGCGGCGAAATTTGCACGCGCACCGGCAGCGTGTTGATAAAAAGCCCGACCATCGCTTCGATGCCGGCCAGCTCCGCCGGGCGGCCGGAAACGATCGCGCCGAAGAGCACGTCGTTTTCGCCGCTGTAGCGCGAGAGCAGCAGCGCCCACGCGCCCTGCACCAGCGTGTTCAACGTCATCTGATTTTGCCGCGCAAACGCTTGCAGCGCCTGCGTCGCCGCAGCCGGCAGCTTAAATTCCTGCTGTTTGAAATTTTTCTCGCGATCCGCGGGCGCATGCGCCACGCCATTGTCACCCAGCGGCGTCGGCGCGGAAAACCCTTTCAGCGTCCGCCGCCAGAAAGCTCCGGCTTGCGACAAGTCCTGCTGTTTGAGCCACGCAATGTAATCACGAAACGGCCGGCTCGGCGCGAGCTGCCGATCTTCGCCGCGGCGCAACGCCTCGTAAAAAAATGCAACCTCTTTCAGCAGCAGCGGCAGACTCCAGCCGTCGAGCAGCAGGTGATGATAAGTCCAAACAAGCTGGTAAAAATCATCCGCGGTTCGAATCAGCGCCAATCTCATCAACGGCGCTTCGGTAAGCTTGAAGCCGCGGCGGCGATCTTCGCGCAAAAACGCTTCGAGGCGTTGCTGCTGTTCAACCGGCGCATGTTCGCGCCAATCCTGTTGCGCCAGCGTGAGCGTCACGGTTTGCCGTACGACCTGCAACGGCTTGTCGCGATTTTCCCAGACGAACACGGAGCGGAGCGCCGAGTGTCGCGCCATCACGCGTTGCCACGCTCGCGCGAAGAGGGCGCTATCCAACTCGCCTTGCAGTGTAAAATTCATCTGATCCAAATACGCGCCGGAATTGGGTGAATAAATGGTATGAAACAGCACGCCTTCCTGCATCGGCGAGAGCGGATAGATATCTTCAATGTTGTTTTGGGTTGCTTGCATGCGAATCGTTTGTAACTGCGAAAAACGTCTTGACTAACGGATAAAAACTGCCAACGGTTTTAGGAAAAATTTTCCAACGGATAGAAAAACCCAACGGATAAAAATCTGTTGAGTTTTTCTATCTGTTGGAGAAAAAATTCAGAATTTTTTCCTAACTTTTATCGGTCTGTGGCTTAAACATCTGTTGGTCGTTTTCCATCCGTTGGATTTTGTTTCGCCGCCTCAATTGATCTCCGCCAGAATATCATCGAACTCTTCCCGGCTCAAATTCGCTTCCGAAAAATCCGCGGCGCGATAGCCGTTGGTTTCGGAAGATTTTTCCGGCGCCAGCAGCGACCGCAGCGCGGCGAGAAAATTCTGGCCGAGATTTTCAATTGTGGCGCGATGATGCATATTCTTGCTGTAAGTAATGTTCATCTGCAAACGATTATTGACGACGAAGCCGACGAACTCCAGCAACATGTCGCGTTTGCCGTTTTCATCGCGCGCCAGCGAGAACGGCGTCGCGCCGGACAAATGCTCGGCGTTAAGCTGGCCGAGATAATTGAAGTTCACCTCCGCCGGCGGCAAGGCGCGCAATTTGGCAACGGCTTCATCATTCGGATTCAAATACCGCAAAACGCCGTGGCCGAGGCCGCGATTGGGAAGCAAACGCAATTGCACTTTGACAGCTTGCAGCGAGGCAATCGCATTGGCGGCATCCTGCACTTTTAACAGCATCGGATACAAAGCGGTGAACCACCCCACCGTGCGCGAAACGTCAACTTGCTCAAAAACGTCTTCGCGACCGTGCCCTTCCAAACTGACGAGCAGCGATGATTTTTTCGTCCACCGCGAGAAGGCCGACCCCAACGCAGTCAGCAGCACGTCGTTCATCTCCGCGCGATGAACTTTCTGAACCTCCTGCAAAAGCGCCTGCGTCTCTTCGGCACTGAGCGCCACGGACACCGTTTGGGCGGACGCCATTGTATTATCGCCATCGGCAAAATCAACCGGCAGGCGTGCGGCTTGCATTCTTTCTGCAGCGAGCCAATAAGCCAGCTCATCGCGCAGAGTGGCGGATTTAGCATACTCCGCGAGTCTCTCCGCCCACCGTTTGTACGAAGTGGTTTTGGCCGGCAGCTTGATTGCCTCGCCGCGGCTGGCTTGTTGATAAGCGGCGCGCAGATCGTCTAAAATAATTTGCCACGACACGACGTCGACGGCCAGGTGATGAATGACAACGAGCAAACGCGCCGGCTTTTGCGCACCGAAATCGAAGAGCACGACGCGAATGAGCGGACCTTGCGACAAGCTCAAATTTTTCTTCCACTCATCAACGTCGCGCGCCAATGTCTGTTCCTGTTCGGTCGTGACAAGTTTGGACAAATCAATATATATAAATGAAGAAAATTTTTCATCAAGCGGCGCAACCGTCTGTTGCCAATCGCCGGCGGCATCGCGCGAGAAGCGGAGCCGCAGCGCATCGTGATGCGCGAGCAGCGCCTGCACGGCTTTTTCCCAATGCGCCGGATCACCCGCGCGCTCCAATTCCAACGTGACCGTCATGTTCCAATAATCGGGCGTCGCCGGATTTTGTGCAAAGAACCATTGCTGAATCGGCGTTAACGGCACGGCCCCGGTGACCGCGCCCTGCTCGGCTTGCACCAGCTTCGACACCCCGGCAATCTCCGCCAGCTCGGCAATCGTTTGATGCTGAAAAAATTGCCGCGGCGTCAGCGTTATGCCTTTTTCGCGCGCTTTGGTGATGATGCGAATGGTGAGAATCGAATCGCCGCCCAGCTCGAAATAATTGTCGTTCACGCCGACGCGTTTCGCCTTGAGCACTTCGCTCCAGATCGCGGCCAGCGCCTCTTCAACCGGCGTGCGCGGCGCAACAAATTTTTCCGTGCTCACCGCTTCCGGCGCCGGCAAAGCTTTGCGATCCACTTTGCCGTTCGGCATCAGCGGCAACGCTTCGAGGAAAACAAAAGCCGACGGCGTCATATAATCGGGCAGCTTGGCCGCAAGATAATCGCGCAAATCATTCGCCGCAATGGCGCCGTTGTTCGATGTCAGATAAGCCACGAGCCGTTTCCCTGTCCCGAGCGTAGTCGAGGGATCGCCGGGCGTGTCTTCGCGCGCATGCACCACAACGTCCTGAAGCGCCGGATGCTGATTGAGCACGACTTCGATTTCTTCCAATTCAATGCGATAGCCGCGAATCTTCACTTGATGATCGAGACGGCCGAGGAAATCGATCACGCCGTCTGGCTGGAAGCGGGCGAGGTCACCGGTTTTATAAAGCCGCGTACCCGGCGCGTCGCCGTATAAATTGGGAATGAAACGTTCCGCCGTAAGCTCCGGACGACGGAGATAACCGCGCGCGACGCCCGCGCCGCCGACACACAGCTCGCCGCCGACGCCAATTGGAACAAGGTGCAGATGCTCGTCCTGCAAATAAATCTGCGCATTCGCCACCGGCCGACCGATGGGAACTTGCGCGGTTGGAGACGGCGCGCTGATCTCGAACACGCTGCTCCACACCGTGCCTTCAGTCGGCCCGTATTCATTGTAAAACGCCGCGGCGGCCAGCCGCTGATGATGCGTTGCCGTCAATGGTTGCGGACAGGCTTCGCCGGCAACGAGCACGGCATGCAGCGACGCGAGTTGTTGTGCCGAGGCCTGCGTCAAAATCAAATTGTGCAGCGAAGGCAAACACAGCAAATGCGAGATACTGTTGTTCGCAATCAAGTCGATGATTTTCGCCGGATCTTTTTCATCGCCCTGCCCGGGCAGGCACAATGCGCCGCCTTGGCACAGCGTCCAAAACAGTCCCGCCACCGAGCTGTCAAAAGCGAATGACGAGAGCAAAAGAAATTTCGTGATCGGCTCGCGATAATATGTGAGGCGCGCGGTGGTCGAATTAACCAGATTTTGATGCGCCACCAGCACGCCCTTCGGCTTGCCGGTCGAGCCGGAGGTGTAAATCACATAAGCGAGATTTTGCGGCGCCACACCGCTGTCAAAGTTCGCCGGGCTTTCCTTGGCAATAACTTCGTCCCAGTCGGCGTCAAGGCGAAGCAATTTACAATTATCAATTGACAATTGTAAATTATCAATTATTAATTGCGTGGTCAACAGCACCGGCGATTGCGTATCGGCGAGAATGAAACGCAAGCGCTCCTGCGGGTAGGACGGGTCCATCGGCACGTACGCGGCGCCGGCTTTGAGAATGCCGAGAATGCCGACGATCATTTCGAGCGAGCGCTCCGTGCAGATGGTCACGAACGTTTCCGGCGCCACGCCGAGGCGCCGCAGATAATGCGCGAGCTGATTGGCGCGGCGATTAAGCTCGCCGTAGGTCAAAATTTTATTTTCAAAAATCACCGCGATGCTGTCCGGCGTCGCCGCGGCGTGCGCTTCGATCAGATGATGAATGCATTTTTCGATCGGCAATTCGGCGGCGGTGCGATTGAAGTCGACGAGCAGGCGTTGCCGCTCAACCGTGCCGATCATTTCCAGCGCGCTGATTGCGACAGTGGGATGGAGCAGCGCGCTTGCCACCAGTGCTTGAAATTGTTCGACGCCGCGTTGAATATCAGCCGCGGCGAACAGGTTGGCATCGTAATGAAATTCGAGCACCAGCGCTTCGTCCTTGGGGACACACGTGAGATTCAATTTAAAGCGGTCGAAACAGGTGTGCTGCTCGAGCACGGAAAATGTAACCTCGCGAAAGGCGATTCTGGCCGGTGTTGCCGCAAAATAGAAACAGTGCGGAAAGCACGAAACCGCCCCGCTCTTTCCATTTGAATTTGGGATATGCTCCCAACTGAAAAACTCTTCGCGCTCGTGCAGCTCGCCGCCAGTTTTATGCACTCGCGCCAACACGTCGTTGAACGGCGTATCGGCGGCAAGCGGAATTTGCAGCGGCAAATATTTCGCAAACAGGCCGAGCGCGTTTTTAAGCTCGTCATATTTGCGGCCATCGTGGCCGGCGCCGATGACCAGCAGCGCGCCTTCGGTCAGCCGCCAGAGCCAGACATTGAAGCACGCCAGCAAGAATGTTGAAGGCGAGGCCGCGTGTTGTTGCGCCAACGCTTCGATCTTTTTCGTCCACTCCGCCGGCAGCGCCGTTTCCACCACCGCGGGCGCGAAGCCGGGGGCGGCCGGCGCCTGATTTTCAAAAGGCAACCTGACGCGCATCAATTCCGCGAGATTGAGATTTTGTTTGCGCCAGAACTCGCGGCCCGTCACGCCGTCTTCCGATTCGAGCAGCTCGTTTTGCCACTCGGCGATATCGGCGTATTGCATCACGCCATCCGCGGCGCCGGCCTCGGCCAAACCCGCATGTACGGCGTAAGCGCGGCTGATTTCATGCGCCAGAATATCGAGCGCGGCGGCGTCGGCGCAGAGCGCCGGCATGGCCACGAGCAACAGCGTTTGCGAGGCGGAAAGCCTGATTTGTAAAATTCGCAGAACCGGGCCGTTGGCCAGATCAAAAGAAAAATTTCCGGCTTCACGAATCAGATTTTCGACGCGCGCTTTTTGTTCAGCGGCCGCCAGCCCGGTGAAATCGTAATTTTGTTCGAGCGGTTTACCGTTCGTTGCAATGACTTGCACGGGAAGCGCCAGGCCGGGCATTTTTTGAAACACGGTGCGCAGAATCTCATAGCGCACGCCAACTTCCTGAATCGCCGCGTTCAACGCGTTCGCCGCGATTCCGCCTTCGATCATGATGACGGCGCGGGCATAATAGGGCCCCACGCTCCGGCCTTGTTGCTGCTGCCAGAGGCGCCGTTGTTGCGGTGAAAGTCGAAATCCTTCCATTTGCATTACAGTGACTCCCGATAAATACCTTTAAAACAAATTTTCCCAACGGATAAAAAAGCTGCCAACTGATAGAAACCTCACAGATGAAAATTTAAGCAAACTCATCAAGGCAAAATAATTCAATATTTGTAACTATTCAGGTCTGTTTAGAAGGCAAAACAATTTTGGGCAAAACTATTAAAGCTTTTAGTCCATTAAAAGTGCAAGCGTTGCAAAAAAAGCAAAAACTTTAATTGTTTTGCCCTTAATGGTTTTGCCTTAATTTTT
>Ga0247727_10000763_pt1 | contig 78605 bp, 73 predicted proteins | sample WisWelCaveWW1625_FD_202498 | JGI IMG/M metagenome (GOLD analysis project Ga0247727, IMG submission 202498) | Biofilm microbial communities from Wishing Well Cave, Virginia, United States - WW16-25 | ecosystem: Environmental > Aquatic > Deep subsurface > Groundwater > Cave microbial mat | place...
CTGTTGAGATTGATCGGATCGTTCAATGCCCAAACAACACCTTTAGTAGCGATGATAATAATATTATCGCCAGTTGCCAGATCTTCCCAGAGTGAAAACGGCATAACGAATGAAGCGCTTTCTGTTGGAAGGCAATCGCTCACTCCACCGGTTACGCAACGATTATCAATATGACAATCGTAGATGCAGGAGAAATTCTCCCCGCCATTTCCTGAGCGGGTTAACTCTCCATAGGGTAACTCCGCAAACATGACATACGGATTGAGTTGGGAGATTTCTACAAATCCTCCGTCACCTCCCTGCGCATGCAGGAAACTGCTCCAGGTATTATTTGAAAAATCATTGTATTGAGTTCCGTTATCCTGAGTTCCGCCACCAACTGCACCGGTTCTGCTTGCGCCCACTCCATAAAATTGAGTTGTGCTGTACCCTTTGTTTACTTCCTCAAATTCAGGATCTGTAGATTGAGCATTGGTGCTTCTGAACACACCGCCATCACAGGCTATGTACATGGTGTTGCCGGATGCATCATGCGGATCGAAAACAATATTGTGCTTATCCGCATGAACATAATATGGCAACAAAAACTGCAGGCCAGCGAGATCAACCTGTTTCCAGCTCTCGGATGAAGAGTAACTCCATAATGTAACACCTCCAACAAAAACCCGGTTTTTATTTATCAAATCAACTTGAATAATATTGTCATAATAACCCTGGCATTGAACCGCATTAGCAAAAGGATCAAATTCAAGACTTCCGCCTTGTCCGATAGTCATCCATACATCTCCGCCATTCGTGGTTTTATAAATCCCAGTTAAGCATCCGGCAGAATTTGCTACCGCAGCGTAAGCATAATCGGCATCTTGCGGAGAAATCGCAACATCCACCCGTGAGCCTGTTGGCGGTAAATGTGTACTTGTATCATTTGAAAGATTAGACCATGATGCGCCCGCATCGGTTGAGCGGTAAACACGATTGTTATATTCAGCAAGAATTAATGAGCCGTCAGAAGATATTTCGAGATCGCCAGCCATCGCAGAACTTACGCCTGCACCAGGGTTCCAGCTTGAACCGTCAAAAATCTGAATGCCGCCTGTTGTTGCTGCATAAATTTTGCTGCCATCAGGATGTACTACCAAATCATTGATATGCGCCCAATCATCATCCGGATCAAGCATAGCCGGTGAAGTGCCGCTCATTAAGGTAAATGTTTGAGCATCATCTGTTGACATATAAATGCCATATCCCGGAACACCGCCCGCACCAAAACCAAAATTGTCATAATGACCTTCACCAGTTCCTACATAAATATCACCGTTAGGTGCCTGAGCAATGGAACCAATGGGAACAGATTGAAAATCTTCTGTCCAAACATTTTGATGCCACAATTCTCCAGCGTTATCAGAAATCCATAGCCCACCGGAAACACTTCCTGAATAAAGCCGCTGACCATTGGATTGATTGTCAATTACAAATCCGCGTGTTCTTCCGCCAACGTTATCAGGTCCTAATTCTTCGAAGTTGATGTTCAATGCAGCCGAACGATCTGCAGAGTTATGCAAATAATCAGCATATTGCTGACGTGCATGTAGAATAGCGTCCACGTCAAGCAACCCTGTTATAGGATTTACCAAATGTTTCATGCGCCATTCCATCGCGCCAGTTATTTGTTCTGATTTGGATTCATCCTCCTGTTTGAGAAACTTGCTCAAAAATGATTTGTTCATCGAAGTGTGACTGGTGTCATCACTCTTCAAAAAGACAACGAACAAGTTAATGGTGCTTACTGCGATCAGCGTTAAAAAAACCTTTTTCATGTTGTATAGTTTAGCTCTTGATTTAGGGTTCGTAAAAATATATGATAGCCTTTCATTCTTAAAATACATGTCGTTCAGCATGATAGGATGAGCGTACAAGCGGTCCGCTTTCTACATACTTGAATCCTTTATTCATTCCAACTTCTTTGAAAAATGCAAACTTATCAGGATGAATATATTCAGTCACTTCCAGATGCATTTTTGTTGGCTGTAAATACTGACCGAGTGTAAGTATCTCGCATCCGTGTTCAACCAGATCGTCCATGATCTGAAAAACTTCATCTTCTTTTTCACCCAATCCCAGCATCACTCCTGATTTTGTTCTCTTGCCATAATCGCGGATGCGTTTGATTTGTTCCAAACTGCGTTCATATCTTGCCTGAGGGCGAACCAAACGATAAAGACGTTTTACTGTTTCCATATTATGTGATACCACCTCCTGCCCCGGACTGATCATTAATTCCAAAGCATCCCAGTTTGATTTCACATCTGGGATTAAAGTTTCGATAGTTGTTATTGGAGAAAGTTTTTTTACTTCTACTACTGTTTGATACCAGATAGCGGCACCTCTGTCTTCCAACTCATCGCGATTGACAGAAGTAATAACTGCATGTTTTACTTTCATCAGTTTGATGGCTTCAGCAACTCTTTGTGGTTCGTCTTTATCCAAAACCGGTGGACGCCCGGTTTGCACCGCGCAGAAAGAGCAGGAACGTGTACAAACATTTCCAAGGATCATAAAAGTCGCAGTGCCTGCGCCCCAACATTCTCCCATATTCGGACAATTACCACTTTCACAAATAGTGTGCAGCTTATTTGAATCAACCACACTGCGAACGTGGCGGTAGTTTTCGCCAATGGGCAATTTCACGCGCAACCATTCCGGTTTTTTTCTGAAAGTTCTTTCTTCAGCTATGGGAAGATCAATCATTTCTATTTATGATTTTTTTCCAAGTTGAAAACTAAGATAGAGGCTCACGAAATAGGGATAGTTTTTTTCTGTAATCATGAGCGGAACATTTCTGTAATATAAATCTGCCTCCACTCCAACCTCAAGCGCCCGAATGAAATCATCGTAGCCGGCCCAATCGAAATTAAATCCGAATTTGGCAAAACCACCGGGCACGGGAGTAATTTCTTTGAGCCCATAACTGAATCCTGAATATCCGTAGATCGAATACCAGTCAAGAAATTTATCTGCATTGGCTTCAGAATATCTCTGATCAATAATTTGATAATAATCGACATTCGGATTGCTATCAATAACCGGATAAATCAATCTAAGGTAATAAGGTTTCAGAATGCCGAGAGAAACTCCTGCCAGATAAGTCATCGAAACTTCAACACCGTTCTTGTTGGCCTTCTCTGAAATTTTCTTTCTGTATCCGTAACCGGCTTTCAAAGCGAAAAATGAATTTTTCTTACCGTATTTAAAAGCCTTTGGAGATTCCAAAGTTGGCGCGACAAAACTGTATTCCGTTTGCTGTTTGATTTCTTTTGGATGCCTGACAAAATCAAAATGAAACTGGATGATCCGGGTACGATGTATATTGAGGTATTTACCCTTTTCATAAAAAACACCCCATCCATTTGTTTTGATTTTTATTCCGCCACTCTGTTCTCTGAAATAAAGGATGCCTTTCTTTTCTACAGTTGAATTTTGGGCGTCTGCTACAGAGCCAAACAGTAACAAAATAAGAAGAGGAAAAAACATTTTTTTCATCAGGATAAAAGTACGTCTTTTGATTTCAATTAAGTTTATGCCGTATTAAAAAATGACAATTTTATGACATCTCAAATTGAGTATCAAGGTGACTTGCGAACAAAAGCTGTGCATATCAAATCGGGTGAAACATTCATCACAGATGCGCCCACCGATAACAGTGGAAAAGGAGAAGCTTTTTCCCCGACAGATCTTTTAGCAACTTCTCTCGCCAATTGCATGCTCACAATTATGGCAATTGTAGCGAACAAAAAGAATATAAAAATTGAAGGAGCAAAAGCCCAATGCATTAAAGTTATGGCAAACGACCCGAGAAGAGTTTCAGAAATTCAATTGAAAATTTTTATGCCAGGGGAAAACATTCCTGCTGAAGAACGAAATGTTTTGGAAAACGCAGCACTAAATTGCCCTGTGGCAAAAAGCATTCATCCGGATATTAATCAGGTGGTTGAATTCATCTATCAATAAAAAAGAGGATTCGCCTTTTCAAACGAATCCTCTCTTCTTATTTCTTAATAAACAATTATTCTTTAATCAACTTCTCTAACCATTTCATTTCTCCATTGCTGATTTCAACCAGGTAGATTCCTGCTTCCAGTTTTGAAACATCAACGGTAATTTTTTTTTGCGGATTATTTTTTTGTTCAGCAAAAACAATTCTTCCGGCAAGATCAAGAATCTTGATGAAAATTTGATCATCTGAAAATTGTTGCCCGATTGAAACCGTGATGAATTCACTTGCCGGATTTGGATACACATTTATTGCGGTCAACTCAAGTGCTTCGATTCCATTGTCCGAAGTATCCTCGGTAACTGTTATGCGCAGCATCGCATCATCACATAATGGAAGAGCATTGTTATCACACGCATTGTATTGCAAGCTGTCTTCGCCAAAGAAATTCGCATCGGGTGTATATGTTATTGTTTCGTTTCCGTTCACAACGGCCGATCCGTTTTGTGGTCCGATGGTGATGATGGTTGAAAGAGGATCACCATCAGGATCATTGTCATTGTCAAGAACATCAACGGTTACATCGGTATCTTCCAATGTTGTGGCAACATCATCAACTGCAATGGGAGAACTATTTACCGGTGGTCCTTCGAAAGTAAATTCAAGATCATCTATCCAAAGTAGACTTCCGGGAACAAATTCATCTGTAAATGCATCACTCGAAGAGAAAATAATATTTGCGGTATCAGGGGCAAATGGAATTCCTGTCCAGTCAATTGGAATATCAAACTGCGTGTAAGAGTTTGTCGGATCTAAATAACCACTTGCAATCTGGAGAATATAGGTTGTATCATTCAGTGCATCATAAATTGAAAAGACCACGGCTGCCACTGCTAAATCATTGGCAACAGGATTGTATTTGTAAAATCCCTTAAAGTGAGTGGGCATTGAATCATAAGGAAACCCACCAGCAGGTCCCTGATCACCCAAATAACCATTCAAAAGAAAACTCAATGTATCTGTTCCGCCTAAATTAAGCACCACAGTTTCGAGCAATGCTGCGGAACTGCCTGAATGTGCATCAGGAGTTTGCATGCAATTATCAAAGCCCATAGGAGAACTTATGTAATTCAAACTATGCCAGTAATCGGGATCATCAAATCCGACAGGCGACCACATTTCCCAGTCGCTATTGAACAGATTGGTTCCACCAGGTCCATCATTCGTAAAGCGAACAGCATCGTATTGAATCCAGCTTCCAGGCATTGATGCGTTAAAACTTCCCGAAGTAAAAGCGACAATTACCGAATCGGGAGTAATCGTATCGGAATAAGCAATGTCATAAGAAAAGCTATGCCATGTGGAGTCTGTTCCAAGAATCGGTATGTAAATAAAGCTGTTCATTATTCCTCCGTGCTTTGTAACAACCAAAAGAACTCCGGTGTCTCCGGTCATGATATCATACTTCATGAAACCACTGATCGAATCAGGTTTGTAATTGATTGGTTGGCCTCCTAAAATCTGACCTGCTCCTAAAATCCCGTTGGTTGCAAGTCCGGGTATAGTGCCACCGCCATTTGTTGCATTTTCAAGCAACAATGAATAGGTGTTGCTCACTGCATCAGTTGACTTCGCGCAATTTGGAGGCATTTGTCCGAAGAACATCTGCAAATTTGTTGTGCTCCATCCATCCGGATTTTCAAACATGGCATTGAAACTCCAATCTTCAAATCCTGCATTCGGGATTTGTGCTTGAACTGATGAACTGAGAATAAATACAACACTGAATAAAACCAAATACTTTTTCATGATTTGAGATTTCGTGAATGTTAATTTAAAATTAGAATTACTTCAGGAAATTAAACATGATCTGATGACAACTTAATAAAATTGGTTGTACGAAAATGAAGACGATAGCGGGTTACCATTTGTTGCACAACAAAGATCGGCTGAATCTATTTTTGACCATCGAAACCATTCCAACGATGAAACAGCCAAAAGAGCAGATGTACAAAACGCTTGCGAAATACTACGACCTTGTTTATTCGTGGAAGGATTATTCAGTTGAATGTAAACAGATCACTGAGTTGATTAATGAATACAAACTCACCGAAGGAACTGAACTGCTCGATGTTGCTTGCGGAACAGGAACTCACCTCACTTTTTTGATTGATCATTTCAATGTAGAAGGTGTTGACCGGAACAAAGAAATGCTCGCGGTAGCAAAAAAGAAATTGCGCGGCATCCGGTTTCATCAGGGAGATATGAAATCGTTCAGGTTGAAAAAAGAATTTGATGTGGTCACCTGTTTATTTTCTTCCATCGCTTATTTGAAAGGATATGAAGATTTGGAAAAGACGATCAAAAATTTTTCTTCCCATTTAAAATCAGGAGGGGTCATGATCATTGAGCCTTTTGTTTCGAAGAAGAAATTTCTGAACAACCATATTCATGTGCTGAATGTAGAAGATGAAAATATGAAGATCACCCGAATGACTCATGGCTATAAACATGGTGATCGCGCAATGCTTGATTTTCATTTCTTAATTGGTGATGGCAAAAAAGGAGTTCAATACATCCATGATCCACACGATTCATTTTTGTTTGAAGAAAAAAAAGTGCTGAGCATCATGAAGCGCCAAAGGCTAACTGCTGTTTACCTCGCAGATGGCTTGATGGTTAACCGCGGACTCTATATCGGAATGAAGAAATAAGCCATGACAAATTTTGAATTGTACAGAATCATACTTCCTGTAACTGATATTGAGGAAGCAGCTTCTTTCTACAGCAAATTATTTCAGCAGGATGGTGAACTTGTTTCCTATGGACGTCATTATTTCAAACTTGGTAAAATGATCATTGCTTGTCTTGATTCAAAATCAGATGGCAGAGAAGCTGAGCACATTCCAAATCCGGAGTACATCTATTTTGCTGTCGATGATTTGAATACAGTTCATCATCACGCTAAAACTCTTCCGTTTAAACATTGCGATCCGGAAATCAAAACCAGACCTTGGGGCGAAACAAGTTTTTATACCATTGATCCATGGGGCAACAAGCTTTGCTTTGTACAAAGCGAGACGAGATTTCTGGGCGGAAAATTCATTCCATAGTTTTCAGTTGATCCGATTTAAGAATAAGATTGTGCAAACCTATTTTTGCCGCAATGACGCTCGACAAAACATACAGCCCTCACGAAATAGAATCCCATTGGTATCAGAAATGGATGGAGAAGAAATTTTTTCATTCCGTTCCTGATCAGCGTAAACCATACACCATTGTTATTCCACCTCCAAATGTTACGGGCGTATTGCACATGGGGCACATGCTCAACAATACCATTCAGGATATTCTGATTCGAAGAGCGCGCATGAAAGGTTTCAACGCATGTTGGGTGCCGGGAACTGATCATGCCTCCATCGCCACCGAAGCAAAAGTGGTCGGCATGCTTAAAGAAAAAGGAATCAAAAAAACAGACATCACACGTGATGAGTTTTTAAAATACGCCTGGGAATGGACGGATAAATATGGCGGCATCATTCTCGAACAACTGAAAAAACTCGGTGCTTCCTGCGATTGGGATCGCACACGATTTACCAATGAACCCAAACTCAGTAATGCAGTCATTGATGTGTTTATTGATCTTCATAAAAAAGGTTTGATCTATCGCGGACAGCGAATGACCAACTGGGATCCGCAGGCGAAAACTGCTTTGAGTGATGAAGAAGTAAATTTTCAGGATGTGAATTCAAAGCTTTATCACATCCGCTATCAGCTTGAAAACTCCAATGATTTTATCACCATCGCAACCACACGGCCGGAAACAATTTTGGGCGACACCGCAATTTGTGTTCATCCTGATGATGACCGTTACAAAAATCTAATCGGCAAACGGGCGATGGTGCCGTTGATCAACCGCGCTATTCCGATCATTGCCGATGAATATGTTGATCGCGAATTCGGAACGGGTGCGTTGAAGGTTACTCCAGCACACGACAAAGCAGATTATGAACTCGGACTAAAACATTCGTTGCTGGTCATTGATATTTTCAATGAAGATGCAACGCTGAATGAGAACGCGCAATTGCTGATTGGTGAAGATCGTTTTAAAGCGCGGAGCAAAATTTCGAAGATGCTGGAAGAAACGGAATGCCTCGTGAAAGTGGAAGATTACAAAAGTCAGATCGGATATTCAGAGCGCACAAACATTCCGATTGAACCACGGTTGACCACACAATGGTTTTTGAAAATGATGGAACTTTCAAAACCCGCGCTTGAAAATGTGATGAACGATAACATTCGTTTTTTTCCAACGAGGTTTAAGAACGTTCACAAACATTGGATGGAAAATATCCGCGACTGGTGCATCTCGCGTCAGCTATGGTGGGGACAACGAATTCCGGCATGGTATGATGATGCAGGAAATGTTTACGTTGCAAAAACAATTGAAGAAGCGAATCAGCAATATCTCACAACTCACAACTCACAACCTACAACTCCTCTTCATCAGGATGAAGATGTCGTTGACACCTGGTTCTCCTCATGGCTTTGGCCCATTTCTGTTTTTGACGGATTTGAAAACAAGGAAGAACTCAAATATTATTATCCGACCACGGTGTTGGTTACAGGGCATGATATTATTTTTTTCTGGGTGGCGCGGATGATTATTGCGGGATATGAATATGAAAAAGAGAAACCGTTTGAAGATGTGTATTTCACCGGCATGGTGCGCGATCAGAAGCGCAGAAAAATGTCGAAGTCACTCGGCAATTCTCCCGAACCGCTTGAGTTGATCGAAAAATTTTCGGCTGACGGAGTGCGTGTGGGCATGTTGCTTTCATCCGCTGCGGGAAATGATTTGCTCTTTGATGAAAAACTTTGCGAGCAGGGAAGAAATTTCGCCAACAAAATCTGGAATGCTTTGCGCTTAGTGAAAGGATGGGAAATAAAAGAAGGCGACCATACAGGCAATCATGCAGCCATCCATTGGTTTGAGGCGAAGATGAATCAAACGATTGCTGATCTTGAAAAATTGTATGAGAATTATCAACTCTCCGAAGCGTTGAAAATTCTTTACTCATTTGTGTGGGATGATTTCTGCGCGTGGTATCTGGAAATGATCAAACCCGGTTTTGAAGAACCGATTGACGCAGCGACTTACGAAAAGACAATTATGTTTTTTGAAAAGATTGCGCAATTGCTTCATCCGATCATGCCGTTTATTACTGAGGAGATTTGGCATCAACTGAAGGAGCGCGGTGAAAATGATTTTGTCATCATCAGCAAATATCCTGAGGCGGAAAAAGCAAACACAAAAATTCTGGAAGAAGGACAACTCACGATTGAAGTGATCACGAACATCCGCGAGATACGGGCAAAAGCACAATTGAAAAATGCGCAGAAGGTGAAGATGTATTTTCTCAGCGATGAAAAAAAATTGTTGCAATCATTCTATCCTGTGATCATGAAATGTGCGGGATGCGAAAGCATTGAAGCAACTACTACTGAACCTGCGAACACCAATTCATTTGTGTTGAAGGAAGGAAAATTCTTTGTGGATGCAGGCGTTGAAATGGACAAATCTGCCGAGCGCGAAAAGCTGATCAAAGAAATTGAATACACCAAAGGCTTCATTGAATCTGTTGAGAAAAAACTCGCGAACGAAAAATTTGTTGCTAACGCAAATCCTGTCGTGCTTGAAAAAGAAAGAATGAAATTGGCGGATGGTGAGGCAAAGGTGAAGGCGCTGGAGGAGAGTTTGGAAAAATTATAGTTGCCAGCAATCCTTTTTTGCCCAGACCTTTATCAATTACAATCATTCGAATTTATTTGTGGGAAACGATCTTGCAAATTCATATTTGCAGACCGTATTTTCACCCCGCATAACCACAACTGTTTTTGGAATCCATCGGCAATTTTTTTCATGAACTCACCGATCCGCATTCGATCATCGAATATGGTGGTCTCGCGCTGTTGTTATTTGTCGTGTTTGCCGAAACAGGATTGCTGGTCGGGTTTTTTCTTCCGGGCGATTCGCTGTTGTTTATTTCCGGAATGATTGTAGCCTCCGAACCCGAATTACTGAACGTGCAGATCAGCACGCTCATCATCTGGATGATTCTGGCTGCAGTAACCGGAAATGTGGTGGGATATTATTTCGGCAAACGGGTTGGACCGGCACTGTTCACCCGCGATGATTCATTGATCTTTAAAAAAAGATATATCGAGATCACCGATAATTTTTATCAAAAAAACGGTGGCAAAACTTTGATACTCGGTCGTTTTTTACCGGTCATCCGCACGTTCGCACCTATTCTTGCAGGCGTGATAAAAATTCCGTTCGGGCGGTTTATGTTCTTCAACATTACAGGCGCCATCCTGTGGGTTACCACGCTCACCTTAACGGGCTATTTTCTCGGAGAATTTCAATGGGTTCATGATCACCTCGGCCTCATTGTTATTTTTCTGATCGTGATTACGATGATACCGATTATTAGAACGTATCTGAATGCGAATAAAAAAAGCAGCTGATTATTATTATTTCAAAATCTTTTCGACTTTTTCTAATTTGTTTATTCGGACCAATTCGATTTTCGATGATTTAAAACGCCTCACTGAAAAACGCATACCAAACAAAATCTCCATCCTGAGTAACTGCGAGATCCAATCGCAGTCGAACATCCTGGGCTTTAAAAATTTTGTACCGCAAGCCAGCACCACCCGCAATTTTAAATTCACTGATTTGGAAATGATTCATTTCATCAGCAACAGAAGCTGTTGAAATAAATGCAGCAGCGCCCAATCTTTTCCAGATCGGAAAACGATATTCTGTTTGCGCAGCGAGAGAATAATGATCGCGGAATCTTCCGTCATAATAACCTCGCATCATATACCCACCACCAAAACCCGCGAGTTGGTGAAAAGGAACTTCGCCATCATGGATGCGATAAATAACTTGCGCAGCAATTACATGATTGGTAGCTACCTCGAAAAAATATTTCAGATCAAAACGATGTTCGTTGAAGGAATAATCGCTGCCGAGAAAATCAGAATAATTCAGCCATGAATAAACGAATGCGCCACCTTTGGTTGTGCTGTAATCATTATCGCGGTTATCAAATTTTAAAATAAGACCGATGCCGTTTGAGAATCCACCTTCCGATCCGAGATAATTTCCTGAATCGAGTAATCCGTTTTCTTCTGCTTCCAGGAGTTTGAATTGTTTCACTTTCCATTGTGCGCCCGCATAAATGGTTTTGAAAATTCTGCGCTGATAATTTCCTTTCAAAATAAAATAGCGGGAATTATATTCTTCGGCATCCTCATCGAACGTGTTATTGCCGATGCCCCAAAATGTATTCGGATAGCGGTAAAATGTAAAATCGAAGTTGAAATAGTCCGCATTGTTATGCAGATAAAGATCAGAGGTGACTGAAGAAATAATTTGTTTGTTGAGTGTGTAAACGAACCTGCCGGTGACATTCGAAACCTTATTTTGAATTTCAGGCTGATGATGTTGCAAACGAAAATGAATTAATCCTGCCACACCAATTCCTAATCGTGTCTCCGGTGAATAAGAAAGAACAGGTGAAGCCAGATAGTTGACGTCATCCGTTTTCACCGAATCGTGAGGCACTGCGGGTTGCTCAGGATTTTGCGCAAACGAAATTTGGAAACAAATTAAAAATGTAATTGCTGAAATCGCATTTCTTAAAAGTGAAAGAAAATTTTTGCTGTGAAAATCGTTCATGCGCTGCAAAGAAAACTCTTTGAGCAGACATCATGCTTAAACAAATCACCACGATTTCAAATTATTTCCGAAAAATCTGAAACAATCTTTCAAAGGGAAGCGTAACACGTCTCAATTCCCACAATGAATATTACCCACGTTCAGTTTCAGAATTTATTGTTCACCGCTAAACCGGAAAACTTTGATTTACCTGACGTGCTATTTTGTAGGAAGTTTTTTATACAAAAAACATTTTGTTAAAGATTTCAATCTTACGTTCTTTCAATATCTCAAAAGTTTTAAACGCTTTACTATACTGATGAAAAGACCGAATAAACAGACGCTGATGAAAACCACATAAAGATTTTAGTCAGCAGACTTGGTGGGTGGTCTGCTGGCTATTTTTTCCACTTGCCTACCGAATGCCCGAAATGTCCCGTGTGATGAACACGGGCTTTTCATTTTTATGACATGCCGCAAACAAAAAACGGGAAATCATTGCTGACTTCCCGTTTGTATTTAATATGCTCGGTTGATTACATGCCGGGCATTCCGCCACCCATGTTAGGCATTCCGCCACCGCCTTTTTCATCAGGTTTTTCAACGATCACACATTCAGTAGTCAGTAACATACCCGCGATAGAAGCCGCATTTTCTAAAGCAACGCGAACCACTTTTGCAGGATCAATAACTCCTGACTTGATCAGGTTTTCATAAACGCCTGTGCGTGCATTGAAACCGAAATCATCTTTGCCTTCTTTCACTTTCTGAACAACCACTGAGCCTTCTACACCCGCATTGAATGCAATCTGACGAAGTGGTTCTTCCAATGCCCTGCGTACGATTTCAGCACCCGTTCTCTCATCATCATTTTCACCTTTGACTGCGTCAATAGATTTCAGTGCACGGATATAAGCGATTCCTCCACCGGGAACAATTCCTTCTTCAACCGCAGCACGTGTTGCATGCAATGCATCATCTACGCGGTCTTTCTTTTCTTTCATTTCAACTTCAGTTGGCGCACCAACATAAAGAACTGCCACACCGCCACTCAACTTAGCCAAACGCTCCTGCAATTTTTCTTTATCATAATCAGAAGTGGAAGCATCAATTTGCGCTTTGATCTGACTGACACGACCGGTGATGTCCGCTTTCTTTCCTGCTCCGCCAACAATGATTGTATTGTCCTTGTCAACAGAAACTTTGTCAGCGCGACCAAGCATGGTGATGTCTGCATTCTCTAATTTGAAACCGCGCTCTTCGCTAATGACAGTTCCGCCTGTGAGAATGGCGATATCTTCCAACATTGCTTTTCTGCGATCACCAAAACCTGGAGCTTTGATTGCACATACTTTAATTGTTCCGCGAAGTTTATTGACCACCAATGTTGCAAGTGCTTCTCCTTCTACATCTTCTGCGATGATAATCAGTGGAGCACCGCTTTGTGCAATCTTTTCAAGCACGGTAAGAATCTCGCGCATGTTGCTGATCTTCTTATCCGTGATCAAAATATAGGCATGTTCAAGATCTGCTTCCATTGATTCAGCATTAGTAACAAAATAGGGTGACAAATAACCGCGGTCGAACTGCATTCCTTCAACCACTTCCATTTTTGTTTCCGTGCTCTTGGATTCTTCGATGGTGATCACACCTTCTTTACCCACTTTCTGCATCGCTTCTGAAATCAATTTTCCGATTTCAGCATCGTTGTTTGCTGAAATAGAAGCAATCTGCTCAATTTTCTCCGAATCGTTTCCGATTTTTTTGGATTGTTTTTGAATGCTCGCAACCACTTCGCCCACTGCTTTATCAATTCCCCTTTTAAGATCCATCAAATGAGCGCCAGCGGCCACACTTTTCAAACCTGCGGTGATAATTGCTTGTGCAAGAAGGGTTGCAGTTGTTGTTCCGTCACCGGCAACATCCGCAGTTTTTGAAGCCACTTCCTTCACCATTTGCGCACCCATGTTCTCAATCGGATCTTCCAACTCAATTTCTTTTGCCACGGTAACTCCGTCTTTGGTTACTATCGGTGCACCAAATTTTTTCTCTATTACAACATTGCGTCCTTTAGGACCCAGTGTGACTTTAACTGCGTTGCTCAAAGCGTCAACGCCCTTCTTTAATTTTTCGCGTGCTTCCGCATCGAAACTGATAATCTTAGCCATTGTTTTTTGATTTAAAATTTATGATTAATGAATTTTGATTTAAACGGTTCCGAAAATGTCTGAATTTCTCATGATGAGATATTCTTTACCATCAATGGTAATTTCGGTACCAGAGTATTTGCCATAAAGAATCTGATCTCCGACTTTGACTGTGACCGGTTTATCTTTAATTCCATCGCCAACCGCAATTACTTTACCTTTTTGTGGTTTTTCCTTTGCGGTGTCAGGAATGATGATTCCGCCTGTAGTTTTCAGTTCGGCAGGAGCAGCTTCAACGAGCACCCTGTCCTCATTTGGTTTAAAATTGATTTTTGCCATAACTATTTGAATTTGATTTTATTGTTTTTAAAAATGGAGTGCGAATTTAAGTCTGTTTGGTTGACTTTGGTAACAGGTTTGCGGGTTAGCGACTATTATGCCATCACGCTTTATCAGTCATTTTTTCTGACAAACAAGTGGGTGTTGATTTCATCCTTGATGATTTGGCAGTGATTGGCGTATTTTTTTGAAAACTTACTGACAAAATTTTCGTTTCTATTAAAGCAAATCTCAAAAAGATGAAACAATTAAATGAAAACTGGCTAACCGAAGGGACTATTGATTACGAATACAAGCGCTATATCCTCCTCGCCTATCTGCAGGAAGTGGGATCGCAATTCAAAGAACACCGACTCTATCCGTTTTTTGCCGATCTATTGACTCATTACACAAATCTTCTTGATTTCAGGCTGAAAAAGACTTTGGCAGAAAATAATTTTCCAAAACGGATCAGCAAGATTGATTTTGAGAAAATGAAGATCGAGTATGAAACGATCCTGAACAATGATGAAATATTAACCGATATAGAAAACATCGTTGAATTTGCTATTCCAGAAATGATGAAAAACCTTAACAACGGCAAAGAAATTTATGATCAGGTGGAAAGCAATCTCACCATTTTTCCAATCGGGGTGATACCCCTGAATACTGAAGCGGGCTACATGATGTTAAAAGAAAACGGAAAAAAAGATACGTGGGTGTATGAATTTCAAATGAGCATTTTTGAAAATGTGAGCGAAACTTTTCGGGCGATGAAAATCAGTTTTATCGGCAACTATGTTTACTCCATAAGCAACGGATATGAGAATATCAAGATTGATTTGATCCGTACCAAAAAAGATTTACCCAATCCGGCAACCTACGCCATTGAAAGCAAATCATCTTTTCCACTTGCGGAAACTTTTCTTCCTATCGCCAAAAGAAGTCTGATGAAATTTATTGTACAGGGCAATTCATGAAAAAATAAAAGCCTGCGTAAAAAACGCAAGCTGAATTATTTTTTATTTCAACAAAAAATTATTTTTCCTCTACAGGTTGCGAGTCAAAAGCAGGTGCTGTAAATCCTTCCTTCATTTGAACATCAATTTCATCCTTTACCACTGCCGTGCGTTCTGGTTTAATAAGGGCAGTAAAAAGACATATCGCCAATAAGGCAGCAGCCAGATACCAGGTAGATTTTTCAACCACATCAGTCGACCTTTTGGCTCCAAGCATTTGATTAAAACCACCGAAAGTCGCGCTTAGTCCGCCTCCTTTGGGGTTTTGAATCAGTATAAAGAGCATCATCAAAATACTCGCAACAATCGCCAGAATAATCAGTAGAACCATAGTTTATTTGTTTTTCAATTCTTCGATAAGGTTGGCAAAATAAGTGCTTTTGAACGGATATTTCAGTATCAATTTCTCGTAAACAGAAATTGCCTTCTCCGTTTTACCTTGCATGGCATAAACTTTTGCCAATGTTTCGGTCGCCAGATTTTCATCTGCAGTAATACTTTTCTTGGCCATTTTCAAGACCATCTTCTCCTCATCAAAAACTTTTTCCGGTTTTGGCTTTTCTTTCGTGAATTTGGTGATGGCCTTCAAATCTTCTTCATCAGGCGGCATCGGATATTCCTGTTCGATGGAATAGCCGGGAATTTCAAAAGCAGGCGCTTCTGATTCAGATAAGTCTGCATCATTATCGGAAACTTCTTTTCCTTCTGATCTGAATTTGTAGTGCGAGAGCCAGGATTCGAAAGAATGAGGTTTTGAAATAAATTCTGCTAAAGCAGGAATTAATTCCGGTTCAGTCAGTTGCGATTCTTGTTCTTTGATACTTGTTTCTTCTTCCACAATGCTCAATTCCGGTTCCTCAACAAGCGTTTCCGTAAACTCTGTTTTTAATGATACCTGCTCCTCCTTTTGTAACTGAACTTCAATTTTTTGATCAGCAAAAATCTTTTTCGCTGAAATCAGGTTAAAAAGCATTGCGCGATCAGGAATATGGATAGAAGAAGCTGAAATCACCCGATCAAATGACGAATGATGAAAATCTTTGGTGATTTTCGCCAGCAGTAAATGCGCGCTTTGGCAGAAAGGATATTTTTTCAGAAAGTCTGACAACAAATCAATCTGTTCCATCTCCTGCTCCGTTTTATGCGAAACAAGCTGATTGAATAATTCTTTGTCGAGTGCAGTGCTTACCAATTGACCAAAGTTTTATTAAAAATATCATCAACCAATTGCTGATTGATGTCGGTGATTAACTGCTCCTCAATGTCCGTCAGATTCTGCGTGCTTTCATATTCCGCAAAGCGCGTGAAGTTCTGCGACCAGTTTTGTTTTTCGTCATGTTTGTTTTTGCAATCCACTTTTACGGTAACAGTCAAACGATTCAAAGCAGATGTTTCACCGGCATTTGGAGAACGGAAACTGATGTTGTAACCGGTGATGGCTCCGGACAATTCCAGATCGCCTTTCTGATCAGCCAGATTCAGTTTGGTTTGAGAAATGAATTTGTCTTTAAGAGTTTCAGTAAAAACCTGTCCAAGCGATGCGCTGCCAAGAGTGGCTTGATTTGTAAAATAGTTGATCGTGATTGTTTTCAGATTCTCATCCACCTTAGCTCCTGAAAATGAATAATTACAACTCATTTGCAGCGAGAGCATCGCGCCAATGAACACAAAAAGTTGAATCATTTTTTTAGACGACATTATTTCTCCAATTCATATTCTTTGATCTTTCTATAAAGCGTTCTCTCCGAAAGGCCGAGTTCTTTAGCCGCGCGGTTTCTTCTTCCTTTATGTTTTTTCAATGCTTTGGTGATCAACTCTTTTTCTTTTTCAACTACGTTCAAAGATTCTTCAGTCACTTCAACCAGATTGCTGTCATCAAGTTTAGTCATGATGACGGGTTGTGATGACTCATTAGTTGCACGAACGGATTCAAAAGCATGATTATTATGTTCATGTGATACATTGATCGCTCCTGTTTGAAGATTATTGATCTTAGCCATTTCAACTACGAAAGATTTGAGATCATTCATGTCTTTTTTCATTTCGAACAAGACTTTGTAAAGAATCTCGCGTTCGTTCATACTTCCGCTATGATCGTCAGAAGATGAAACCAGCACAGGCAGTTTTGAAATGGTTGCCTCCGGAATAAAATGCAGCAGATTATCTGCTGTCACCAATCTTTCTTTTGAAAGAATGGAAATCTGTTCCGCCACATTTTTTAACTGACGGATGTTTCCGGGCCATGTATAACTGATCAACAAACGGTTTGCGCTTTCATTCATTTGAATCGGTTGGATGCGCTGTCGTTCGGCAAAATCATTTGCGAATTTTTTGAAGAGCATCGCCATATCATTTCCGCGTTCACGAAGCGGAGGAACTTTAATCGGCACCGTATTCAAACGGTAATATAAATCCTCACGAAAACGGTGCTGTTTAACGCGATCAAAAAGATCAACGTTAGTGGCTGCAACAACACGTACATCAGTTTTTTGAACCGTTGATGTTCCAACGCGAATGAACTCACCGGATTCCAAAACGCGAAGCAGTCGAGCTTGTGTTCCAAGTGGAAGTTCTGCAATCTCATCGAGGAAAATTGTTCCACCCGAAACGAATTCGAAATATCCTTTACGCGAATCAATGGCACCAGTGAACGCTCCTTTTTCATGACCGAATAATTCAGAATCAATGGTGCCTTCAGGAATAGCCCCGCAGTTGACTGCAATAAACTGATTGTGTTTGCGAGGAGAAAGTTTATGAATGATCTGAGAAAAAACTTCTTTACCTACTCCGCTTTCACCGGTGATTAATACAGTGAGATTGGTTGGTGCGACCTGTACTGCAACTTCCAGTGCATAGTTCAACCCAGGCGCATTGCCAACAATTCCGTATCGGTTTTTTAAAGAAAGAAGTTCGTGTGCGTCCATCTACAAAGCAATCTCGTTAAATCTTGAATAATTTTTTTGAGCCAAAAGATCCTTAATCTTTGCAACAAACTGCTGCAACGTTTGATGCTTGTTATCTTTTGAAAGAATGAGAATGATATTGATCTCGAACTTATTCAGAATTTGTTGTTTCTTGAGGTTCGTATCGTTGGTTATGAAGAAATCAAATCCGTGAAATGTCATTAATCCTAATAATTCACCATTTTTCTTTCCAAGCCATTTCATATCACGAACTGTTTTGACTTTATAATCATCACCGAAATCAAACTTTACTTTAGTCGGAATGTTTTCGTCAAGCAAAATTTTCATTCAAATTTTTTTCAGTGGTAACTGCCTGTCGTGCTTTTTCCAGTACCTCAATAGATTGCTCGCGGGTTACACTCGGAAAATTTTCAAGAAACTCCTCCAATGTTTCCCCCGTTTCAATATAATCAAACAGCGATTGAATCGATACGCGAGTTCCGGTAAAAACCGGTGTGCCTCCCATTGTTTCAGGGTCAATACTAATTGCTCCGTACTTCATGATATTTATTTTTTCAAGAATTATAAAATTTCTCCCAGCAATGTTCCTGAAGTGCAACTCGTGATTTTCACATTTACATAATCACCCGGTTTGCAATTCCTGTTTGCAAAAACCACCATTTTATTCTGTGAATTTCTGCCGCACATTTCATCTTTTGATTTGGTTGACGATCTCTCGACCAAAACCTTGTAAGTTTTTCCGACATCCAGACGATTGCTGTCATGTGAATGAATTCGTTCAAGCGTAATAATTTCATGTAGTCTTTTCTGCTTCATTTCATCAGGCACATCATCCTGATATTTTTTTTCAGCCAATGTTCCCGGTCTTTCAGAATAAGTAAACATATAGGCAAAATCAAAGCGAACAATTTCCATGATGCTCAGCGTTTCCTGATGCTCTTCCTCCGTTTCACCGCAAAATCCTGAAATGATATCTGCAGAAATTCCGCAGTCAGGAATAATTGTTTTGATCGCATCAACACGATTCAGGTACCATTCCCGGTCATAAGTTCTGTTCATTCTTTCGAGCACAGATGAGCTTCCGGATTGAACAGGCAGATGAATATGATCGCAAATGTTTTCAAATCGTGCGATAGTCTGCAGCACTTCATCGGTAATATCTTTTGGATGAGAAGTTGAAAACCGAATGCGCAGATCCGGATGAACACGCGCAACCAACTCCAACAAATTCGCGAAGTTCACCGCATTCTTTTTTTGTTCATCGGTTGCTTTGTCAAATTCTTTTTTCAATCCGCCACCGAACCATAAATAGGAATCTACATTTTGTCCCAGCAATGTGACCTCGCGATAACCGCTGTCAAATAATTCCTGGGCTTCATTCACAATTGAATGAGGATCGCGGCTTCGCTCACGACCCCGGGTAAATGGAACCACGCAGAAGGAACACATATTATCGCAACCGCGCGTGATGGAAATAAAAGCAGAAACTCCGTTTGAATCCAAACGGACGGGATTGATGTCGGCATAAGTTTCATCGCGGGAGAGTAAAACATTCACCGCCTTTTGCCCGCCATCGGCAGTTTCAATCAAAAAAGGAAGATCACGATATGCATCGGGACCAACGACCATGTCAACCAGTTTTTCTTCTTCGAGCAATTTGGATTTCAAACGCTCAGCCATGCAACCCAATATACCAACAAGCATTTCAGGTTTGCTTCTTTTTTGTTTTCGGAATTCGGTCAGTCGCTTACGAACCGTGAGTTCGGCCTTTTCGCGAATAGAACAGGTGTTGATCAAAATCAAATCCGCTTCTTCGGAATTTCCTGTTGCGCGGAAGCCACTTGAATGAAGAATTGAAGCAACAATCTCGCTGTCGTTGAAATTCATCGCGCATCCGTAGGACTCGATATAAAATTTTCTGCTTCCTGCATTTGGGTTAATCACCGGAGAATAAAATGCTTCGCCCTGACGGGATTCATCCATCTTTTTATCCAAACCGATCTCAGCCAATAAATTCTCGTTCATCGTTTATTAAAAGGGAATGCAAAGCTAAAGAGAGAAGACAGAAGTTAGAAGACAGAAGTCAGAAGAAAGAAAAGGAAAAAAGAAAAATTAAGAGGAAGTGAGAACTACTTGTCCTTTTGAATTCTGCGGGTGATTTTGTTTTCGCCACAAACGATTTCAACAAAATAAAATCCGGCATTGAAGGAAGTGAAATCAATTTTGAAACTGCGAACAGAAAATTTATCGGTCACCATCATTCTTCCCAAAGAATTATAAACGGTGATGGTGTAAGTAGCAGGATCATCTTCATTGAAATCATTCAAATCGAAATTGAGGAAAGTTTTAACCGGGTTTGGAAACAGATCTACATTTTTCAGTTCATCAGTTCCGATGGTCATTGAAAATTCGTCATCGGGGTTCACCGCATTCAAAGCGTTCGGTGCAGCGAGTGCAAGAACGAAGAGGAGTGATAAAGCGAGTCGAATGTTTTTCAAGATAGCTCAAAGTTAGTACTCACAATACGGAGATGTCAAGAGGTTGTTGCGTTAATGCTTGTTAAGTTTTCACGTTCAAAGGGGCATTGTCCTGATTATTCCACAGCAATCCGGGGAAATTGATGCGTCAGGCGGGACTGTAAACTTTGCTTTGCCAGCTATCACTGAAAGGAATTTCCCAGTCTTTTTCAAACTCTGATTTGGAAAGCACAATGTTGTTGAAGACAATTGTTTCAGGTTGAATATTTCCTTCAGCCACCAATTTTTCACACTCTGCGCGGGTTGCGATTTCAATGTCCTCTCCTTTTCTGTATGCCACTGCAAAACGGTCGAAGAGATCGAGATTGAATTCTGCATCTATTGTTTGGATAAAGTGTACTGAACTGTCAATGGAACATCCTCCGACCTGAAAATCGGATTCATCAGCCATCAGCACGATAAAACAATCGTTCACTATATCGCCCCAGGCTTTGACATCTATTTTATGCGAAGTCCATTGCCCGACAAATTCCGCAATCTTAGCGCGCAAGGTCATCAACTCGTACATGTTGAGTTTGCGGTTGCACTGGTAAACCCAGGTGCGGGCGGTGGAGGGGAGTTGATCGTAGGAAATCATTTTGCTGTTTTTGTTTTAATACTAAATACTGCTTGCCATTAGTTCCGCAATATCATAAACTTTCACTGATGACTCTTTATTCTTCACACCATCCGTCATCATTGTCATACAAAACGGACAAGCTGTTGCGATTACTTCTGCTCCTGTATCAAGAGCTTGTTCGGTGCGTTCGTAGTTGACACGGGTTGTACCCGACTCTTCTTCTTTGAACATTTGCGCGCCACCGGCACCGCAGCACATGCCTTTGCTTTTGCTGCGTTTCATTTCCACGATTTCCACGTTGAGGCTTTCGATGACCTCGCGGGGGGCTTCATAAATTCCGTTTCCGCGCCCGATATAACAGGAATCGTGGTAGGTTATTTTTTTTCCGGCTGTGGGGTTGCTCTCGGCAATTTTCAATTTCCCATCGCTGATGAGGCGAGAAATAAAAGTGGAGTGATGCATGACTTCGTAATTTCCACCGAGATCGGGATATTCATTTTTGATGGTGTTGTAACAATGGGGGCAGGCGGTTACAATTTTTTTGACGTTGTACATATTGAGCGTGGTGATGTTCTGCATCGCCAACATTTGCGCGAGCATTTCATTTCCTGCGCGCTTGGCGGGATCGCCTGTGCAGGTTTCTTCTTTGCCAAGCACGGCATATTCAATTTTACATTCGTTGAGAATTTTTGCGAAGGCGCGGGTGATGGATTTCGCGCGGTCGTCAAACGAACCTGCGCAGCCAACCCAAAATAAAACTTCAGGCGTTTTGCCCTGCGATTGCAGATCGTTCATAACGGGAACTTGCATGCCGCTTGCCCAATTCAAACGGTCTTCTGCAGAAAACTGCCAGGGCGCTCCGTTGTTTTCCATGTTTGAAAATGCGAGAGCGAGTTCAGCCGGAACTTTTGATTCTTCCATCACGAGGCTTCTGCGCATGTCCACAATAAACGGAACGTGATCAATATCAACGGGGCATTCCTGCACGCAAGCCATGCAGGTGGTGCATGCCCAGAGTTCTTCTTCTGAAATAAAATTTTCGCTCACTAATCTTTTAGAAGCTTCTTTTTCTTCGATGAGTCCGCGCACGAGGTCGAGACCGGCTTCGTCAGTTCTTCTGCGGAGATCAATGTAAAGTTTGCGCGGGGAAAGTTTTTTGCCGGTGTTGTTAGCGGGGCAAACTTCTGTGCAGCGACCGCATTCGGTACAAGTGTATGCGTCAACAATATTTTTCCATGTTACATTGTCCACGTCTTTGATTCCGAATTTCGGAACGGTGGCATCATCAGTTGCGGCTGCCAAATTCGGATCTAGCATTTCTTTGACTACCTGAGTAACCGAAGGCATCGTATTCAATTTGGAAAACGGTTCGAGCCGCGAGAAAAAGACATTGGGCACGGACATGATGACGTGGAAATGTTTTGAATAAGGAAGGATGTTGAGAAAGAGGAGAACGAGGAAAATGTGGAGCCACCAATTGGTGAGTTCGATTTTGTGAAGAGTTTCTATTGAAAGGTCAGAAAAAAACCAGAAACTTAATAAACCGCTAACAGGAAATGATCCTTTGTATTGTGGCTCATCAAATAAATGTGTATGGCAATAAGCCATATTCATCAACAACAAACTTACCATCAATAAAAAAATCAGCGAAAGAATAACGGTTGCGTCTTTCCGCGATTTGGGTTTCATCTCAGCAGCGGTGAAGCGTTTTGGTTTGGTAATATATCTGCGGATGAGAAAAACAAAAACAGAAAGAATGATGAGCGCGGCAAAAATGTCACCTGAGGCGGTGATGAAGTCGTACACAATTCCGAGAGAAGAAAGAGCTCGTGCGTTTTCAGAACCGGGGAAATTTCCTAAGAGTCCGTCAATGACAATTTCCAACGTACCGAGGGTGATGACAATAAATCCCCACCAAACGAGCGCGTGCAAAATTCCTGCAACGGGTTTGCGCAGAATTTTTGATTGTCCGAATGCAACAAGAAGTGTGGTTGTGAACCGCTCTCCTATTTTATCGAAACGATCGATTTTTTTTGCTGCAAGCAGAACGGAAATAATGCGGTAAGCGGTGTATCCGAATGCCCCGATAGAAATCAGAAACAGAAGAATGAACAGCAGGTGTTGGGTTGACATGTTCTAACTTTTTCTCAATAAAATCGTAGAGCACAAACTTAGGTGAATAAATTATTTGGGAGTTCACCGTCACTCACATCTAACTTCGTAAAAAAATCCACACTCATGAAAGCAGTTCTGCGCTTTGCAATCTTCGTTTATTTATTTCAGATAAGTTCTTCACTTTTTGCTCAGGAATCAAAAATTCCGTTTGCGCTCACTCATCGAAGCGGAAAGATCATGGAAACCGCTAAGTCCGTTTCGTTTCTCGTCAAAGGTGATGCGGATCAGATTGCGGTTGCAATCAAAAATCTCGGAGGAACTTTTCGATATTCAATAAAAGATATTTCATCTGTTTCGTTACCGGCAAATCAGATTGCTGCATTTGTTCAAAATGAATTTGTTGAGCAGGTTGAATATTCCGGAGCAAAAGGTCAAACATTAAATGACAGCGCGTTAGTGAATGCGAATGTGATTCCGGTTCATAACGGACAGTCGCCATTGACGCAATCTTATCATGGAGACGGAGTAGTGGTTGGAATTATTGACGCAGGAATTGATTTCACACATCCCGATTTTCAAAAATCAAATGGTGACACACGCATTCAGTTTTTGTGGGATCAGAATGTGACGAATCCGAATAATCCTCCTTCGCCTTATGGTTATGGTGATGAATGGACAGCATCTGATATTGATAATAATCTCTGCACGCATGTTGAATATCCCGCTGAGCTTGGTCACGGTTCCAATGTTGCAGGAGTGGCAGTTGGTGATGGTTCGGCTGTTGGTTTGAATAAAGGAATTGCCACGCAAGCTGACATCATTGTTGTGTCGGTTGGTTACAATAACAACTTCATGACAAATTTTGTGGATGCGTGCGATTATATTTTTTCACGCGCTGATGCGATGGGAAAACCTTGCATCATTAATTCGAGTGTCGGTTCTTATGTCGGCTCTCATGATGCAAGAGATTTGCATGCGCAACTCGTTGATGCATTACTGGATCAAACAGGAGGACGCGTATTAACTCAGGCCGCGGGAAATGAGCGCACCACAAAATTTCATTTGGGATATGATGTATCACCGGTTGACACACAATTTACGTGGTTCCTGTATAATGCAGGTTTCGGTGATGCCTATTTTCAGATTTGGGCTGATCAATATGCATGGGACAATGTGAATTTCGCAATGGGATGTTATGAAGTGAGTTCAACTTCTGATCTCGGTCGTTCACCGTTCTGGAATATTTTGGATGATTTCAATTTGGTCGATGGCGGTTCCGGTCAATTGCTTAACTACAATCTTCTGGACGGAAGCAACAATCTTCTCGGAGAAATAAATGTTTTTGCTCAATTGATAGATAGTTTGTATTCTGTGGAGATACAAGTTCTGCCGGCCAATTCTGCCAATTACTGGAGTCTTGAAACTATCGGAAGCGGTCATCTTGATGTATGGAGTAAACCAAGTCTGACAAGTTCTTCAACGATGATCAAACCTCCACTCCTTCCTGATTCAATTCAATATCCGCGTATAGTGAATTATGCAATTCCTGATACATTCATGACGATTGTGAGCAGCTGGCCTTGTTCAGAAAAAGTAATTACCGTTGCGAATTATGTAAACAGAAACGGATATTATGATGTCGATTCGATTTACAGAACATATCCGGAGACTCATGAAAATATTGCTGTGTCATCAAGCACAGGACCGACACGCGATTACAGACAAAAACCTGATATTACCGCATCAGGACAAGGATGCATGACCACCGGAAATATGGATGTGATTGCAGTTTATCTCGGTAATTCGAACCGCAGTAAAGTCGGTTGGGGTGGCATGCATAATTCCAATGGCGGCACTTCAATGGCTGCACCGATTGTTGCTGGCGTTTGCGCTTTATACCTTGAAAAAAATCCTACAGCCACCTGGCAGGAAATAAAATCTGCGCTCGAACAAACTGCGAGACAGGATTCATACACAGGAACAAATATTCCAAACTGGAGTTGGGGCTACGGAAAAGTGGATGCCTTTAACGCAATGACTCAGGCAAGTTTTATATATGGCTGCACGGATTCTACTGCTTTCAACTACGATCCGAATGCAAATATTGATGACGGAAGTTGTGTGCCGTTTATTTACGGATGCACAGATTCAACGGCTTTTAATTTTGATCCGCTTGCAAATACGGATGATGGAAGTTGTATTCCTGTGATTTATGGATGCACCGATTCATCTGCAAATAATTACAACGCGCTGGCGAATACAGATGATGGCAGTTGCGTTTATGATACGGTTGGAATTTTCACTGTAGAACCAATTAATTCGTTGATTCATATTTTTCCGAATCCAACTGATCAGTGGGCAGTTATCAGTTGGCTGTTGGCAGGGAATGAAAATTCGATGTTAAAGATTTTCAATTCACTCGGACAAGAAGTATTTTCAGAATTACTTGAAACTTCAAACCTCGAACTGCAAACTTCAAACTGGCCTGCCGGAGTTTATTACTGTGTTCTAAAAAATGATTCCTATCAATTACCTCCTGCCAAATTGGTGATTTATTGATATCGTTTCATTTATTCATCCGTGTGCAATCTTGAATTCTTACTTAGATTTGTTACAGAAAAAATTCTCGTCATGAAAAAGATATTTATTCTCTTCAGTTTTCTTATTTCTGCATTTGCAGCACAGTCGCAATCCGTACTCTTTCAAGATGACTTTGAATCCGTTTCATTAAACTGGACTTTGAACGGTGGCAATGGAGACAATCAATGGATTATAAACAATGTTTATGCGGGTTTTCCACCATTAATTCCTGACACACAGGATCAGCCAAGCGGTATTAACAATTATCCCAACAGTTTTTATATGCATATTGTAAATCAGACAGCATGCACGAATCAGGGAATATGCAATGCAAGTTTCAATTCGAGTTCCACTTCATTGCAATATACCACCATGACAAATGATATTTCAACTATTGGCTATACCGGTGTATCAATAAGCATGTATTTTCTGGTAGCTGGCGGTCTAACAACTTACGGAGCTGTGGAATACAGTACAAACGGAGGTACAGGCTGGACTCAAATCGGAAACAATCTGAATTCAACACCGGGCTGGACACTTTGGACACAAACTGATGCAACCTGGGATAATATATCCGGATTGCGTTTCCGTTTTAAGTGGTCAAACGGCAGTGGAATTGATCCTGCATTTTCAGTAGATCAAATCAATATTACAGGTGTTGGCGGAGGAGGTGGACAAAGTATTACTACAGGAACCATTCAACCTTTGACTTATTGCGCAGGAGATGCTATTGATGTTCCATTCACTATTACCGGCACATTCAATAGTGGAAATGTTTTTACCGCACAACTTTCAGATGCTACAGGTTCTTTCAACTCACCTGATGCCATTGGGACTTTGAGTGGAGTAAACTCGGGAACCATCAACGGTCTTACTTCTATTTCCACACCGAGCGGTAGTCTTTACCGCGTCAGGGTAGTTAGTTTAAATCCTCCGGTGAATGGCAGCGATAACGGCAGCGATATCAGAATTGATCAGGCACCCTCGGTTACACTACCTGCATTCAATCCAAATACATTTTGCGAGGATGATCCCGCAGTAACGCTTTCAGGTGGCACTCCTGCCGGAGGCACTTATTCAGGCAACGGGGTGTCAGGCACTTCATTCGATCCGGTTGTAGCCGGTGTTGGTACACATACAATCACTTACACCTATACAGATGGAATTAGCGGTTGTTCAGGAACTGCGCAACAACCGCTCTATGTAGTCATATGCGGTGCGGTTAATCCTCTTGATGCGGGAAATTATTTTGCTGCCTATCCGAATCCTTCTGATGGAGAGGTAACATTTGAATATAGCCTGAACGAAAATTTTTCTGATGCTACCATTCAAATCACAAATTTATTCGGACAGGTTGTACAAACGCTCATGATTGAAAATCAAAACGGAAATGTTTCACTCGATAAAAACCTTTCATCGGGAATTTATTTCTGTTCACTGAAATTGAACGGCAATTTCGTTGCCATGAGAAGGTTGGTGGTATATTAAGTGATGTCTATATTGGCAGCCTTTTAAGAAATTACTTACCCTCAAAAAATTACTATCATGGCAAAAATCATTCTTGCGCACAATTCATCTTTGACCAAAGAAAAGGTGCTCGAGGTTTTACAAAAACATTTTTCTTCAATTGGATACGAAGTTGGAAACTCGGCATTGATCGGTGCTGATATTTATGTTCGCAAATCAGACTGGATTGGTGCAACCATTAAACTCAAACAGGACAAAGAAAAAACGTGGTTGCGCACTCATGGTTACGCACCATCCGTTCTTGTTCGCTTACTCTTATATGGTTAAATCACTTATTTCATCCTGAATCCGAAGTGGAATAAACTGATTGCAGAGATTCGTGAGTTTGCTGAAAAATCTCCGGAACTGAACGGGAAATAATCTCACCTTTCCTTTAATGAAAAAAATATTAGTCGCCAACCGCGGAGAAATTGCGTTGCGCGTAATGCGCTCTGCCAATGAGATGGGCATCAGAACTGTAGCGGTTTTTTCTGAAGCCGATCGAAATGCACTGCATGTTCGTTTTGCGGATGAAGCAGTTTGCATTGGTCCGCCTCCATCCAATCAATCTTATTTATTGGGTGATAAAATATTAGAGATTTGCAAAAACCTGCATGTGGATGCCGTTCATCCGGGATATGGTTTTTTATCGGAGAATGCAGATTTTGCGCGCAAGGTTGAAAAGGCGGGAATAATTTTTATCGGTCCACCTGCATCAGCGATGGACATGATGGGAAGTAAACTTGCAGCAAAGGAAACTGCTGCTAAGTTCAATGTACCTATGGTGCCGGGTGCAGATAAAGCGATTTCGGGAATTGAAGAAGCAAGAACAATTGCTGCGAAAACCGGTTATCCGATCTTAATCAAAGCATCGGCAGGTGGTGGCGGAAAAGGAATGCGTGTGGTGGATGACGCTTCGCAATTGGAAGAACAACTGAATCGTGCATCAAGTGAAGCGCTTTCCGCTTTTGGTGATGGTTCGGTTTTTATTGAAAAATATGTTCAGTCGCCACGGCATATTGAGATTCAGATTCTGGCAGACCAACACGGAAATTGTGTTTACCTATTTGAGCGCGAATGTTCGATTCAAAGACGACATCAGAAATTAGTTGAGGAAGCACCTTCTTCAGTACTTACTCCTGACCTCAGAAAAAAAATGGGCGAATCAGCCGTGATGGTTGCAAAAGCATGCGGTTATGTAGGAGCAGGTACGGTTGAGTTTTTGGTGGATGAGAAATTGAATTTTTATTTTCTTGAAATGAATACCCGTTTGCAGGTTGAACATCCCGTTACTGAAATGATCACCGAATTGGATTTGGTGAAAGAACAAATCAAAATTGCAAGAGGAGAAAAATTATCATTCGCTCAAGCTGATTTGGAAATAAACGGCCATGCTATTGAACTCCGCGTTTGTGCTGAAGACCCGTTGAATAATTTTTTACCGGATACGGGAGATTTAAAAACATACAAACTTCCGAACGGAACAGGCGTGCGTGTTGATTCAGGATTTGAAGAAGGAATGACTGTGCCGGTTTATTATGATTCACTTCTCGCGAAACTCATTGTGTGGGGTGCAGACCGAACTGAAGCCATCGAAAGAATGAAGCGAGCGATTGATGAATATCATATTGTTGGAATAAAAACCACTTTGCCTTTCGGAAAATTCGTGATGAATCATCCCGCGTTTATCATTGGAGAAATTGATACAAACTTTATTCCCCGTTATTACAAACCTGAAATGCTGATGAACGAAAATGAAGAAGAAGCGAAAGTGGCTGCGATGATTGCTGCGAAAATATTTTCTACTAAAAACCGATCAGAAGTTGCAAACGGCAACGGTATAGATTCAAATGGTGTGGCAAAGTCGAACTGGAAAAAGAGATTGCAGGAAGATTAAAAAATCAATTGGAAATTTTACTTGAGTCAACCTCAAAGCCGAATACTGTCTGCTTCATAAATTGAGTAAGTTGATAAGCAAATAGTTTGGCGCCTTTTGCATTGAAATGGCAATCATCATAAAATAATCCGGTAGATTTCTCCATTTCCATTTCCGTGCTGGTCAAGCGCACAAAATCTTTTTTGGCTACAAAGTGCATAACGTTATTATAAATATTCATTGTACTGTCCATCACCATTTCGCCAACAGTTAAATCTTGTTTTGGTAAATATCGCATCCAGCTGTACTCTTGGCACTTGGAATCAACAGCTGAATTCCAGGTAGTTTGTTGGGTGCAGAAAATTAATTCCACACCATTTGATTTACAAATTCCTGCGATTGAGTTCAGATTATTTCTGTATGCATCCAAATTTGTTTTTGGAAATTCAGAGGAAGGGTTTCCGTTTTTCTGCAATTTAATCTTTGAGGAATAATCAGAATTATATTTCAGGCTCTCCACAACATCTATCTTATCCGATGAAAAATTGGTCGCGATATTCTGTAATCTTCTTCCAATTTGAAATTCAGTGCTCAGCATTCTGATTTGTCGCCAAAAACCGATTCCATCTTTGTACGCATACTGATCGTAATGCAGATAATCGAAATTGTGCATCGCAGCACGCAGATCATTCAATCCGCACATTACAATGATCAGATCGGGTTGAAGATGAACTAACCGTTGCGAAATCAACGCAACATGATCATCGCTTCGCAGTCCGGATTTACCGGCATTGTATATCTGGAATTGTTTTGAAGTATCTTGTCCTCGTATTTCATCGTTAAGAAACTGCTGCATAAGATTTTCTATCGATTCCGTATCATCCAGATAAAAACATTCCATGGTACTGCCTCCAACCAAAAAAATTCGGTACTCATTTTCCGGTTTCGGCATGACCAGATCATCACCTCTGAATCCGTAATTGTTTGTAGAGAAAGTATGCTCGCCATGAATGCCGGGTAATTCTTCATCAACGCGCGTGGTGAATTTTACATTCTTCTCAAAACTGCTTCGGATAAATTGATTGATATAAACTCCGTCTTTCAAACTTTGATACGGATCGTCAATCGGGAAAAAAATGCGGAGAAAAATTTCGGAGAAAAGAAGGGCAATAAAAACAGAAATAAGTACCAGCCTGAACCTACTCCATCGATTCATGACTCATTCAAAAGTGATGGGTGGAGTTTGCACTATGTTGCTGAAATGCCCAGCGCGGTCTTTGATTTGAAATGTATAGATAATTGTATCGTCCGGAAAAATCAGGATCTGTGCAATATTGTAAGTAATCTTTCCTGAAATATCATCAATCTTACCTTTTGGTGTTATGTAAGGAAGATGACTGGGAATGACGCACGATGAATTAATTCGCTTTATGATTAAGTCAATCGTTGGATGCTCATAACAACTGCCATCACACGGATCACAACTTGCAGTGTCTTGCTCCAGCCATCCGATATCGCCATCACCATCAGTGAAACTAATAACCACATCAATTGAGTCCTGAAATCCAATGGCAATGTCCGAAATAGAAACAAATTCAATCTGCGGTTCAACCGGATAATTAGGCGGCTTGATGCAGGAGTTGATAGCGAGAAGAACTAAAAAGAAAATGGAAAATCGTTTCATTTTTTACTTTACTCCTATGTAATACAATGATAAGAAATTATTGATTCACTTTGCGAAATGCTCGAGTTGTTCCGTGATAAAATATTTGCGCACCAAACCAGTTTTGAATTGCGTGCCATTGAACTGTTTCATCTTCAATACGAGCACAACCTCATCTATCGGAAGTTTGTCGATACATTGGGAATTCATACTGATCAGATAATCTCCGTAGATAAAATTCCTTTTCTGCCTGTTTCATTTTTCAAGAATCATAAAGTAGTCAGCGGCACAAAACCTACTCAATTGATTTTTGAAAGCAGCGGAACAACAGATCAGTTTCGCTCAAAACATCATGTTCCAGATTCCGTGATTTATAAAGAAAGTATTCTCAGGTCTTTCAGAATTTTTTTCGGTGAACCAGCGGATTATGCATTTGTTGCGCTGCTGCCTGGATATAATAAACGACAAAATGTATCGCTAATTTATATGGTTGATCAGTTAATCACATGGAGCGAACATCCTTTGAGTGGCTATTACAACTCGCATGACGATTTGATAAAAGCGCTAAATGAAACAGAGCATCTGAAACAAAAAACAATTCTGATCGGAGTGACTTACGCATTGCTCGATCTGATTGAAAAAAAATCTTTTCATCTTGAGCATACCATGGTGATGGTTACAGGTGGGATGAAAGGAAAGCGTGAAGAAATCACACGCGAGGAATTGCATGAAATTTTATGCAAGGGTTTTGGAGTTGAAAAAATTTATTCGGAATATGGAATGACCGAGCTTCTTTCACAGGCGTATTCAAAAGGTGATGGAATTTTTCGCTCGCCTGAATGGATGCGCGTCCTGATCCGCGATATTTATGATCCGTTCTCATTTCTCGAAAACGGGAAATCAGGCGGGGTAAATATTATTGACTTCGCCAATTTGAATTCCTGCGCATTTATTGCTACCGATGATATTGGTAAAATGAATGCGGATGGTTCGTTCGAAATTCAAGGTCGTTTGGATGGGGCTGAAATCCGTGGTTGTAATCAGATGATTGAATCTGCCTGAAATGTTTCTGAAAGAACTTTATCACAACAACAAATTTTTATTCTGGTTTTGTATCGTTTTCATTGCAGGAGAATTATTCTTCACGATAATCAGAATTGAAAACACTCCATTTTTTCTTTACGGAATGTATTCTAAATCCGTTCATGAAAAAAATAATTATGAAGATTTCATCATCAATATCAACGGAAAACAATTGAATGTTTATGACCTGCCTGATGCGGAGAAAGAAATGATTCTTTCACCTCTTTCATTGTATCACTCACTTGAAAAAAATGATTATAGAGATCCATTGCTCACTACAGTCGAATCGCGGTTCAAAGGACGATTGCCGCATTCAATGTATGATCAGATAGTAAAACGATTAACTAATGACACTACTGATATTGCCGATTATTTTTCATGGATGAGAAGATATCTCAAACGATTTTCATCGGAGAGATATTTGGGTATTCAGATTTTGTTTGGTAACTATCAATATCAACCGGACGGAAAAATTATTCTAACCAAAACCGACACTTTGTTAGAACTGTGAGCGACCGTTTCATATTCAACGAAAAAGAGCGAAGAACTTTCGGGTTTGTATTTTACATTCTCTGCCTCGTTCTTTTATTGATCCGTTACAATGCCAACGTGCTGATCAGTCAGTTAAACAATCCGGCACTTGTTTATCCGTCAGCGGATAACACTTATTGGATCTTTCTTTTGAGTGGCATCCCCAATTTTTTAGTTTCCAATTCTTTTGTTTCAATGGCTTTTGACCTGATCCTACTCGCTTCGACTGTCATGTGCGCGATCAACTGCAACAAACGCGAGTATGCGCTCGTGTTTTGTGTTTTCATCTGGATTTATTTTCTGACGTTCAATACTTACAGCGCACATCATTATCATGGTTTGATCGGAGTTTTGATGTTGAGCATTCCGTTCTTATCCGGAAAAGCAAAAACATTTTCTTACCTGATGGAAATGGTGCGCTACTACTATCTGTTCTTTTTTGCAAGTGCAGCACTGTGGAAATTGTTCCGCGGTTCAGTTTTTCACAGTGGCCAACTTAAAGCAACGTTGATGGAGCAACATGTCGGATACTTAGCTCAGAATCCGGATAGTTTTCGTGCTGATCTTGTCACCTATTTCATCAGCCATCAGCAGGCTGGTGACCTCATTTTTATACTCACATTTTTTCTCCAACTCATTTTCATCATTGGATTTTTCACTCAAAAAACAGATCGCTGGCTTTTCTGGATTGCTGTTATTTTTCACCTGATGAACTGGATGGTGATGAGAATATTTTCAATTGAGCTGATTGTTTTCAATCTTATGTTACTGAATTGGAAAACAATTTTCCCGTTGGTTGATTCTCTTTTCAGAAAGAAAAAGCCGGAACCCGTTGTGACCGGTTGAAATAAAAACTCTCTGCTGTTTCCTTTTTAGGAAAGATTGCTTTCCAGATTACACCGAGATAAATTTTCAGTTTGAGATAATAAATATGATCGTTGATCAGATTTTGTAAGTCAGGATTGTTATTAAGTACAAAACGATAGCCGTACGCTGCACCTAATCCTATCCATTGAAAAAATCTGTATTGCGCGCCAATAGATGGTTCTAAAAGCTGAAATGATTTTTGTTTTACAACCGGCAAGCCCGCAACCGCAAATTGCGAAACCTTCTCGCCACTTCCCAAACCAAAATGCAAGGTTGAGGTAAACTCCCAGTGTTTATTGTACCAGATCACATATTCTGCAAACCAGCTGAAGTAACCGAAATTGTATCGTGTGATCAAAGTGTCTTCAACCAATGTACCTTCATTCACAATTTGATTGGTATAGAGCGGCTGCTCCAAAAAATAAAGCCCGACTCCGAGGCGAAGAACCCTCCCCATATCCACTCCGATCCGGATTCCGGAAATTTTAACTTGTCGTTCTTCAACAAAACTTCTTCGCGCATCAAAACCAAAAAATATTTTCGGATCGCGGAGAATTCTTACACGGACAGAATCAAGATATTGAGCGGAAGAAGAATTTGAAGCAAAAAGGAAAATCAAGATAAGGATTGTTTGATTGCTGTATTGTTTGATTGCTCTAAGAAATTTCGACATAACAATTTAACAATCAAGCAATCATTCCAATTCATAAACTTTTTCTCCATCAATAAAGGTCTTCAAAACTTTCGCGCTCAAAATTTCCTTCGGTTCAATTTCCATGATGTCTTTATCGAGGATTACAAAGTCCGCAAATTTTCCGACTTCAAGACTACCGGTTTTGTCATCCATAAAACAAGAATATGCTGCCCAGATAGTCATAGCTCTTAACGCGTCTTCTCGTGTCAATGCATTTTCAATTTGAAATCCACCTTCGGGAAACGCTTCATGATCCTGTCGCGTGATGGCCGCATAAAATCCAAAAAGCGGATTGATATCTTCCACCGGAAAATCAGAACCGTTCGCAATCATTCCGTTTTGTTTCAATAATTCATTGTAAGCGTAGCCATGTTTAACACGATCGGGACCAAGACGTTCTTCTACCCAATACATATCCGAAGTTGCGTGCGTGGCTTGAATGGACGGGATCACTGAATAGTTTGCAAACTTTTGTAAATCGTTCGGATTCACCACCTGACAATGTTCAATTCGCCAGCGCAAATCATTTTTTGTTTTTAAAGCTTCCGCATAAACATCAAGGATCAATCTGTTTGCAGAATCACCGATTGCATGCGCGCACATTTGAAATCCTGCAGCCAGACAAGATGTTGCTGCATTACGGAAATAATCCTTTGGATGTATCATCAATCCCTGATTGGTTGGATCATCAGCATAAGGCTCAAGTAACATCGCTCCGCGGGAACCCAACGCACCATCCGCATAAAATTTCATGGCAGTGACCATCAGCTGGTCTGTCTTCAACGGACCATGATTAATGAAAAATAAAACACTACTGTCTTCCGTTCCTTCAACCATCGCATAAACGCGCATTTTGAGTTGATCATCTTTTTGCAATTGATCAACTAAATCAATTTTGGTTTTATCCAGCCCTGCATCCGCAACAGTTGTCAGCCCAACAGCCAGACAATTTTTCTGCGCCTGAAGAATGGCATCGGCCACATGTTTTGTTTCCTGAAGCGGAATTAATTTTTTCATCTCTTCTTTCGCATTGTCAATTAATACACCTGTGAGTCTGCCATTCTTCTGAATCAGCATTCCTCCATCAATAACCGTGTTCTCGTCAAACTTCGCAATGTTGAGCGCGGTCTGGTTTACTAATGCTGCATGGCCGTCAACACGAACCAGATAAACGGGTACATCAGGGAAAAGTGAGTCTAATTTTTCCTTGGTTGGAAATTCCTGCACCTCCCAATCATTCTGATCCCAACCACGGCCGAGAATCCAATCGCCACCAATCTTTTTGTGATGATCAATTGTTTTTGCGATCACTTCTTCAAAAGATTTTGTTCCTGTAAGATTTACATTGTATAATTCCAAGCCGTAGTAAACAAAATGACAATGCGGGTCGAAGAACCCGGGATAGATAAATTTTCCTCCTGCATCTATTTTATTTTCAGAGGAATAATTTTTGAGGATCTCATCATTTGATCCAACGGCCACCACATTTCCGCTGTCAATAAACATGGCTTCTGCAATTGAAAAGTTTTTATCAGCTGTGTAAATTTTTGCGTTATGAATGATCATTGAAACTTGAGTTTGTTTTTTGCAGGCGATCACTGAGAAGAGTATGATTAAAGATAGGAGACGCGAGACATGGGACATGAGAATGAATTAAATTTTTGAGGTTTTATTTCTGAGCAGATGATCGGCAATGACCAAGGCCGTCATCGCTTCAACAATCGGTACCGCGCGCGGAAGCACGCAGGCATCATGGCGGCCTTTTCCTTTCAGTTCCACTTCGTTGCCTGATTTATCAATCGTGATTTGATCTTTCATCAAAGTTGAAACAGGTTTGAACGCAACTCTGAAAAAAATATCCAACCCATTGGAAATGCCGCCTTGTATTCCTCCTGAATTATTCGAGAGCGACCTCACCCTAAGTCCCTCTCCTTGAGGAGAGGGACTTGAAGAAAACCGATCATTCTCTTCCGATCCTTTTCTCATTGCTCCTTCAAATCCGCTTCCGATCTCAAAACCTTTTACTGCGTTAATACTCATCACCGCTTTGGCGAGATCAGCATGAAGTTTATCAAAAACAGGTTCGCCCAATCCGACAGGACAATTTGCAACTACACAACTGATAGTTCCTCCAACTGTGTCTCCTTCATTTTTCACCTGTTCAATCAGTACAATCATCTTCTGCGCAGTTTCTTCATCAGGACAGCGCACCGGATTATTTTCGGCAGAGTCAAGATTCAATTCCGTATAAGATTTTTCCAGCTCTACATTTGCGACCTGCGAAACAAAAGCGTTGATCTTGATACCGGATTTTTGAAGAAGGAGTTTTGCAACCGCACCGGCAGCAACACGCGCAACTGTTTCTCTTGCTGATGCGCGACCACTCCCGCGATAATCTCTCACTCCGTATTTGGTTTCATACGTGTAGTCAGCATGGGAAGGACGATAAACATCTTTCAGATGATCGTAGTCCGCAGATTTTTGATCAAGGTTCGGAATGATAATCGCGATCGGAGTGCCTGTCGTAATATTTTCAAAAACACCTGAAATGATTTTGAATTCATCCGTTTCATTTCTTTGGGTGGTAATTTTTGATTGTCCGGGTCTTCTGCGGTTGAGTTCAGTTTGAATAAATGCAGTGTCAATCTTTAGTCCTGCGGGGCAACCGTCAATCACTACACCGATGGCTTCACCATGCGATTCACCAAAAGTGGTGATGCGGAATTGTTGTCCAAAAGAATTGCCCGGCATGGGGCGAAGTTATCTTTTGATTGCTGATTTATGAATTTTGATTTCTGAATTGAAATACATTCGCATCCTGTTATGTCCATCCTCATCCGAAATATCAAATCCCTCGTCCAGACCCGCAATGCTTCTGTTATGTTAGTTAGCGGAAAAGAAATGTCAGTTCTTCCATCTATCGCCAATGCGTTTCTGCTCATCGAGGATGGCAGAATAAAATCCTTCGGTGAAATGAAGGACGCGCCCGACCGTGCAGACCAGGTGATCTATGCCGAAGGCAAATTTGTTTTTCCATGCTGGTGCGATTCACATACCCATGTGGTTTACGCCAAATCGCGCGAAGAAGAATTTGTTGACCGCATCCATGGATTGAGCTATGAAGAAATTGCAAACCGCGGTGGCGGCATTCTTAATTCTGCGAAACTGCTGAACGAAACTCCCGAAGAAGAACTGCTCGAATCCGCTTTTCTGCGCCTTGAACAAATGAAAGACAAAGGAACAGGAGCCGTTGAAATAAAAAGCGGCTATGGCTTGACTTACGAGGGCGAATTAAAAATGCTGCACGTGATCAAAAAACTCAAAAGCATTTCTCCCCTTCAGATCAAAGCCACTTTTTTGGGCGCCCATGCTTATCCGCAGGAGTTCAAAAACGATCACGAAGGCTATTTGGATTTACTCATCAACCAACTGCTGCCGAAAATTGCAGACGAAGGTCTCGCAGATTTTATTGATGTGTTCTGCGAGAAAAATTATTTCAGTGTACCTGAAATGGAAAAAATTCTTGAAGCCGGTGCACGTTACCATCTCCGCCCTAAGGTGCATGTCAACCAGTTCAACAATCTTGGTGGTGTTCCTGCTGCGGTAAATCATCAGGCGCTGAGTGTTGATCATCTCGAGCATATCAATGAGGACGATCTTGATGCATTTAGAAATTCCAACACCATGCCCGTGGCCCTGCCCGCCTGTTCATTTTTCCTCGGTATTCCTTATTCACCCGCGCGTCAAATCATTGATGCCGGTTTACCACTCGCCCTCGCTACTGATTGCAATCCCGGCTCCTCGCCTTCCGGCAAAATGTCATTTGTTGTTTCCCTCGCGTGCATCAAAATGAAAATGTCTCCGGAAGAAGCCATCAATGCAACTACTATTAATGGAGCTTATGCCATGCAATTAGAAAATGAATTGGGAAGTATCACCATTGGAAAACGTGCGAATATTTTTATCACCAAAAAAATTCCTTCGCTTACTTATCTTCCTTATGCCTTTGGTTCTGATTTGACGGAGACAGTGATTGTGAATGGGGTGATTCAGTAGAAAAATTCATTTTGAAGTTTTCAATTATCATTCAAAATAATCGGCACTCCATTTTTTGTATCGCCCAGAACAATAATTTTTGAGTTAGAGGATTGTGCAAGTTCGCGGTAAGCCTGGATGTATTCGTACTGCAGCTGCTGCGTGGTTAATGTTTGATTAATGATATGCTGATAATCGGAAATACCCTTGGCTTCGACTCTTTTTCTCTCCGCTTCCTGTAGCTCTTTCTGCAATACAAATTCCATCGCCTGCGCTTGCTGCTCTGCCTGTATTTTTAATTCAATGGCTCCTTTCACTGATTCAGGCAGCGTGATGTTGCGTACAAGTAATTGCTGGAGTTCCAGCCCCCGCTCTTGAAAATCTGATTCTATATCGCTGAAAATTTTCTGCTGAAACTCCTCCCTTTTGTTAGAATATAAATCAACAGCAGTGTAGAAGGTGGCATTATCTCTGATCTTAGTCCGCGTTACCGGTCGTACAATGACTCCACGGTAATCCTCACCGATGGTCCTTAAAATGTTGGGTGCCTGACTTGCAACCACCCGATATAAAACAGAAACATCCAAAGTCAGTTCCAGTCCATCTGACGTTAAAACACGGATCGCATCATCTCCATCCTCATAACCCTCATCAGAAATACCGGACATCGTATAATTCTCAGTTCGAACATCAAATCTCTTTACCACTACGAGTGGATTGACCAAGTGAAGTCCACTACCCAAAACATGATCATTGACTTTACCGAATAACGTTGGAACCCCTACTTGTCCTGAACTGATTTGAACAAAACAGGAAATCAGAATTCCCAATACAAAAAAAATTCCTCCTGCAACACGGAGAATAACGGATGCGAGATGCGCTTTATAAATTTTCCTGATTGCCAAACCGACAATAAAGAGAATGATGGAGAGAAGAATGAGTCCCATAATTATTTTGGATTTGATGTAAATCAAATATAAAGAAACAAAGGAGGGGTGGTTTGTGTAATTAACCGCCAAAAAAAATCTTTCAAAAAAAAAGCGAAGAATAAAATCCCCCGCTTTTCATTTTATCCAGAGATGCGCGATCAAACATATCTTGCCACAGACATGCAAATGACCGAAGCGGCAATTAGTATAGCTGTAATGCGGATTGCAGAGCTGAGTTTGCCGCGCAGTTTGTTCATGGTTTGAATTTGTTCCGGAGTAGGTGTTCCGCCTGAAACGGCAACGCTCTTACCGATGCTTGATATTTTGGCTACTGTAGGCATATTTACCATGAACCCGATGAGATAGGCAATGACGGCAAAGGCGCCACCGGTTGAAAAAAGCATTCCCATATCAGAGCCCATCCACGTACTGTTAAAATCATATAGCTTCCACATGAGGAGTATGCCGCTCAAAATAGAAATGGTGGCAGCGAGCATCATTACCACAGGCAGTCGGTTAGTGCGCGCGAGCTGCTGCATGAATTTGCCTCCTTCAGGAATGGCATTGGAAGCAGGCAGAATAAACATTGACATGTAAAACAGAGCGCCCGCCCAAAATACTCCGAAAAAAATATGAAGCAGTCGCAATAAGATGATGAAGTTTTGTTCCATGGTTAAAAGGGTTTGAAGTAAAATTAACGCGAGTAATCATTAAACCAAATATGCGGGAGCTTCGTGTTGTTCACCGCTCAAATTCTATTTTTTTCATTTTCAAATCTTCAAATTATCAAATTTTCAAATTAATTCTTCAACGAAGTCTTCGCATATTTTCTCCATTTTTCGATGAGGAGATTCATGTCATCGGGCACGGGAGTTTCGAATTCCACCACCTGATGCGTGCGCGGATGAACAAAACCGAGGGAGCGGGCATGCAGTGCCTGCCGCGGGCAGAGTTTGAAACAGTTGTCAATAAATTGTTTGTAGGCGGAGTAAACGGTGCCCTTCACAATTTTTTCTCCACCATATACATCATCATTGAAAACGGGATGCCCTTTGTATTTCATGTGCACACGGATTTGATGGGTGCGCCCTGTTTCGAGGCGGCATTCAATAAGCGACACATAACCGAGCCGCTCGATGACGCGGTAATGCGTGATGGCTTCTTTACCTTGATCGCCTTCAGGAAAAACATCCATGACCATACGCTGACGAAGATGGCGACCGATGTTGCCCGTGATGGTTCCTTCGTTTTCGTCAAAAGTGCCCCACACTAACGCGATATATTTTCTTCGGATAGAATGATCAAAAAATTGTTTGGCGAGATGAGTCATCGCTGATTCTGTTTTCGCAATCACGAGCAAGCCGGAAGTGTTTTTATCAATGCGATGCACCAAACCGGGGCGGTCGGACTGACCGGCATTCAATGGCAATTGATTGAAATGATAAAGCAATCCGTTGACGAGTGTGCCGGTATAATTTCCACTGCCGGGATGCACCACAATGCCTGCTTTTTTATTGACCACAATAAGATCATCATCTTCATAAAGAATATCAAGCGGAATATTTTCCGCTTCGAGTTTGTACTCATGCGGTGGTGATGGAAGCACTACAGAAATTCTGTCGAGTGGTTTTACTTTGTGCGAAGCGGCAACGGCTTTGTCGTTCACTAGAATACAACCTGCCTCCGCGGCATTTTGAATTCGCGTTCGGCTTACCCGTTTGATGCGGTCGAATAAATATTTATCAATTCGAAGAGGGGATTGCCCTCTGTCGGCAGTAACGGAAAAATGTTCGTAGAGATCGGATTCAATTGGTTCAGTAATCTGATCTTCGGATAATTGGTTTTGTTGTAATTGATCTGAAATCATAAAGGCAGAGCGGAGTTACGAAATACGAAAGTTTACGAAAGTACGAACGGAAGCAAAGAGCAACGCGCTATTTAATCATCACTCCCGATTTATTGACCAAAGGAATAGGAGTGAGATTTTCTTTGATTATGGTGTCGGTGAGGAAAATAAATTTTTTGTCGTAGAGGTAATCTTTATACCAGAAGCTGATCCAGAATTCATTGTTGATGCTGAATAATTCCTTTGAGATGAATTCGATCATCACAAAACTCTGCGGTTCTAGTTCATCAAAAAATTGGCGAAGTGTTCCGGTTTTCACCTGCCGCTCATCCTTTTCGCCATATCCTTTTGAATTAACGAGAATATTGCTGATGGGTTCTTCTTTGAAATTGATGAGATACACACGCCAGACTTCTTCGCCTTTTTCCTCTTCAGGAACCACAGCAACAGCCACGTCTTCCACTCTGCGATATAGTTCTTCGGTTTTCATTTTACGATGTAATCGAGTGATCGAGTATTCGAGTAATCAAGTTATTTTTTTTCAGAGATTGTTAAATTGTTGGATTGTTAGATTGTTAGATTGTTAGATTGTTGAACAATCAAGCAAAAAAGCAATCAAACAATCCTTTCCAGCAATTCCTTTTTTTCAGATTGTACCAATTCTGCTTCAAATAATTCAGCAAAATGTTTTTTCAGTTTCCCTTTCACTTCTTCCATATCCAGTTTTCTTCCGAGTTCTTTTTGCATAGAAGTAACTTTTTTGTCGCTGATGCCGCAAGGAACAATCAATTCAAAAAAATCAAGATCACTGTTCACGTTCAGCGCCCATCCGTGCATAGTTACCCAACGTGAGCAACGAATTCCGAACGCACAGATTTTTCTTGCTTTAAAAGGATTTTCCGGATCGAGCCATACTCCGGTTGCGCCTTTGATTCTTCCGGCTTCTATTCCGTACTCAGCTAACATGCGGATCATCGTTTCTTCGAGAAAGCGCATGAACTTATGAATGTCAGTAAAAAACTGATCCAGATCGAGAATCGGATACCCGATAATTTGTCCCGGTCCGTGATAGGTGATGTCTCCTCCCCTGTTGATTTTGTAAAACGAAACGCCTTTTTGTTTCAGCATTTCATTGTTTGCCACCAGGTTTTCCATTTTGCCGCTTTTGCCAAGCGTGATCACATGAGGATGTTCGCAAAAAATTAAATGATGCTCAGGAATTTTTTGAGACAGTCCATCACGCAAAGCCAATTTATCAGAAACGGTTTCGTTGAAAATGCGCTCCTGCAAATCCCAGCATTCTTTGTAATCAATCAGGCCGAGATCGAGAAATTTGATTTGAGATTTGAGATTTGAGACTTGAGACATGAATCAGTTTTTTGATAATTCAGATTTCAGAAAATCAATCACTTTTACTTCTACCGCATCCACTTTTCTGATTTGAGCAAGATACCAGGATGTCCAGTCGGTAAGATGAATCAGATACAAAGCATTTTCAATCATTGAGTTTCCTTTCGACCATATTTCATGGATGTTTAGTGTGTATTCGGAAATTATTTTTTTATTGATCTCCATCCTTTGCTGATTGCGATTGAAATCATTTTCATTACGAAGCAGTACTACAGCAAGTCTGTCATCTTTAGTTCGCCAGCCCACCAATTCGTTATGATTCATTTCAGGAATAGTATGATGCCAGCAAAGAATTTTTGAATTTTCATTCAGTTGCTGGCGAAATCTTACAGCAACAGATTCCATTTTCCCATTGATATAAATGATTGGAAGTTTTTCTCTGAGGTCATTGGCAAGTTTTTCTGCTCTGGATTTAACATCAGATTCTTCGTGATTGATCAATTCAATTGCTTTTTGAATCTGCAATTTGAATGCAGAAGAAATCAATCCATGAAAACTCAAAACAAAAAGCTGTTGAACAAAAGAATAAGCCAGACAAGCTCGTGGTGGCATTCCTCCGGGAATGAGAATGCAATCCAGATTATTTGCATTTGCGATTGCCTGAATTCTTCCTCCTGACGTAATGCAAACAATTTTCGCTTTTCGTTTTAAACCGGTTTCAATTGCCTCAACAGTTTCTTCGGTGTTTCCTGAATAGGATGAAATGATGAGCAAAGTATGTTCGTTCACAAAAGCAGGAACCAGATAATCCTTGTTCACTGACATGGGCACTTTCATTTCATCAGCAACCGATTCAGCCACAAGATTTCCACCGATTCCGGAGCCACCCAATCCATTCACTACGACACTCTTAATTTCCGAAATGGAGGAACTCAATTGTCCTTTCTCTCCTATGGCAAGTGCTTCAGTCAACTGATCAGAAAATTGCGCAATCAGTTTATCCATCATTTTCAATTTGGCTACAAAGGAAAGAAATGATTGGCTGATCAATATCTATTTTTAGAAACACAAATTGTATTTATGAAATATTATTTTGTTCTCTTCTCGATTTTTTCAACTTTGACTTCTGCATTTGCACAAAATAATGATTTTGTATTTCCACGAAATTCCGGTGATGACGCAGAATCCATTTTCAATTCACAATATACCACTGCTTCTTTTCAAAATCCACCATCAAGCCCTGTTCGGACAGCCGCGGAATGGGAAGAAATTGACGCTCTGTTTATCGCGTGGGAAGGTTATTCTTCTATTCTGCGTGAAATTATTGATGCCGCACAAGAGGAGACTCAGGTTTACGTTGTAACTGAAGACTCTAACACAGTCATAAATAATCTGAATTCCAACGGAGTGCCATTGACTAATGTTCATTTTCTTGATGCCCCGACAAATACAATTTGGATTCGCGATTATGGTCAGTGGTGTATTTATACGGATGACGTTGATACACTGAAATTAGTTGATTGGATTTATAACCGTCCCCGTCCTTTGGATGATGCGATTCCCGGAGCGGTTGCTGATTTATTCAACCTGCCGATTTATCACATGGACCAGGCACCGAATGATATGTGTGCAACAGGTGGAAATTTTATGGTTGATGGTTGGGGAACAGCGTTCTCATCAGAATTAATTCTTCAGGAAAATGATGGCAGCGGTACTTACAACGGACAGGTGAATTATCCCACTCATACTGAAGATGAAATTGATACTTTAATGAAGCAATTTATGGGGATAGAGCACTACATCAAAATGGAAACGCTCCCTTATGACGGCATTCATCATATTGATATGCACATGAAACTGCTTGATGAGGAAACGCTTCTTGTCGGTGAATATCCAGGCGGTGTGGCTGATGGTCCGCAGATAGAAGCGAACCTTCAATACGTATTGAGTAATTATAATTCCGTGTTTGGAACACCATATAAAGTCATTCGTATTCCTCAACCGCCTGACGGTAGCGGAGACTACCCTGACGACAACGGAGATTACAGGACTTACGCCAACGCGGTGTTCGTCAATAAAACGATATTGCTTCCGACTTATGAAGAAGAGTATGATACCACTGCGTTGCGCATCTGGCGAAAAGCGCTTCCCGGTTACAATGTTGTGGGGATAAATTGTAACAGTATTATTTCCTCGGGTGGCGCCATTCACTGTATCACAAAAGATGTCACCACTCAGGATAATCTGCTCATCACGCATCAACCGCTGAATGATCAGGAATCTATTGTTTCGTCATACGAAATAATTGCGTGGATCAAACACAAAACCGGAATTGCGAGTGCAGAAGTATATTATCGTACTGATACCACTCAATATTACCAGTTTGTTGCAATGACATTAACAGATGTGAACTCAGATACCTGGACTGGATATATTCCTCAACAAAATCCGGGCGACACGATTTATTATTATGTGTATGCGCAGGCAAACAACGGCAAAGAACAAAACCGCCCGATGCCCGCACCGGATGGTTACTGGGATTTCAAAATTCTTGAACCAACATTTATTGTCTCTCCATCGATTGCGGATTTTGCGCTGAATGAAATTTATCCGAATCCTTCCCACGGCATCACTGTTATTCCGGTGAGCAGCAATATGAATATCAAATCAAGAATTTATTTGGTTGACTTACTCGGGCGCGTAGTGAAAACAATTTATGAAGGTGAATTGAAAACCGGTGATCAGAATTATTTCATCAACACCATCAGCATTGATCCAGGAATTTATAATGTGGTGATTGAAGCGGGCGGAGAAAATATTTCGCAGAAACTGGTTGTTCGGTAATTTGAAAATCTATTGTGGCTGATCATAACGAACTCGGAAAACGCGGAGAACAAATCGCGGTTGATCATCTGAAATCAAAAGGGTACACAATTCTTGAAACCAATTGGCGGTTTAAGAAAGCAGAGGTAGATATCATTTGCGAAAAAGAAAACATCCTCATTTTTACCGAGGTCAAAACGCGGACAGATAATCATTTCGGAAATCCCGAAACATCCGTTTCTCTGCAAAAGCAAAAACTTTTGGTGAAAGCAGCAGGACAATATTTGTTCGAAAAAAAACAGAATAAAGAAATCCGTTTTGATATTATTTCTATTCTGCTCAAAACAAAATCAGAGATTGAACATTTTGAAGATGCGTTTTTTTCAAGAGGAGAATAAACGAGAAGTCAAAAACCCGCTGCACTCATCGAAGAGTACCGCGGGTTTTCATATTACTCGATAGAGGGCTTCTAGTCATCAACCTTAACCAGAATCATTGATCTCTCTAACATGTAGAATGTGTTAGAAGCGGTTTTGTATTTCACTTCAATGGCCTGACTTCCGTTTACGGTAACTAATGCTTGTGTATGACAGGTAAATCGTTTGTTGGAAGCGTTACCATTCTCTAATCTCACAGAGGATGCTACAAGGGTTCCAGCCTTATGTATTCCAATCGTCATGTCAATATTAGCATTTGAATTATATGCTGTAGCGGAAAAGGTTACCATGTATGTTCCGGCAGCCGGTGTTGAAGTCATTCCACCTATTGTTGAATAGCTTGAAGATGTGGTTGAAGTTGATGATGTTGAGGTTACTTCAGAATTTACAATTCCTCCACCGATATTGTAGGGAGAAATGGCAACTCCGTTTTGGCGATATGTGCCGTATTTGGTATTAAAGTCCGCATCGCCTGCCACGCTATTATCATTCTGCTCATCAACACCATAAACAATTCCGTTGGCAGCGAGAGCAGCAGCATAGGTGGTTCCCAACACCACGTAACCTTGATCACCTTCTATGTCCATGATATTAAAAGTCAAATCCTGGTCAGCAAGTCTTAATGCGATATCTCCGGGAACTTCGCAAGATCTAATATAAAGACCATTGGTATTACTTCCCATATTAACTATCTGCATTCTGAAAGGAGATGCTGGCAAAGAGGTACTTCCGACTGTCATACTCCCGGTGGTCATGTTATCACCGACTACGTGAAGCGCAACAGTTGGTGATGCTGTTCCGATACCAATATATCCATTTGTCGCATCAACACTTAAGTTCGTGTGATAAGATTGTGTTGATGCACCTGTCCAGAAAGCAAGTTTGTTGGCTGCTCCTGTTCCGGTTATTGAGCTTATTGTTGCCCACGAAGGCGCAGCAGCACCATTGGTTTTCAAATATTGTCCTGATGTTCCTGCAGCCAATCTTACCCAATTGGTTCCGTCATAATACATCACATCACCAATCGCATCTGACCCCATTGCAATGTCAGTTCCATCTACTGAATTATCCTGAACGGTTGTTACACCCGCTGTTGAAATTCCAATATCACCTGAAATGGTTTGAAGTGTTGGAGTAAACGGTGATGCTCCTGTCACATAAATCTGTGATGCAGCAGTTCCGTTTGCAAGTGATACAGTTCCTGTTCCTGTGATTGGTCCACCGGTTAATCCTGTTCCGGTTGCTACGGATGTTACTGTTCCGCTTCCACCATTATCAGTTCCCCATGAAGGAATACCTGATGCAAGTTTGAGTACACTTCCGTTTGAACCTGCGCCAAGGCGTGTCCAATCTGTTCCATTGTAATAAAGAACATCTCCTGTTGCATCTGAACCAAGAGCGATATCAGATCCATCAACAGAATTGTCCTGAATTGTAGCAACACCTGCTGTTGAAATTGTAACATCACCACTCATAGTTTGTAATGTCGGTGTAAATGGTGATGCACCGGTGACAAAAATTTGTCCTGATACAGTTCCGTTCGCCAGAGATACTGTTCCTGTTCCAGTTATTGGTCCGCCAGTTAAACCTGTTCCTGTTGCAACGGATGTAACTGTTCCACCGGAATTATTATCCGCAGCCCAAGCTGGTGCTGCTGCTCCGTTTGATTTTAAATATTGTCCTGAAGTTCCTGCAGCAAGTCTTGCCCAATCAGTTCCATTGTAGTAAAGTACATCTCCGATTGCATCTGAACCCATTGCAATGTCTGTTCCGTCAACTGAATTATCCTGAATTGTCATAACACCTGCTGTTGAAATTCCAACATCACCACTGATTGTTTGAAGTGTAGGCGTGAATGGTGTTGCACCCGTTACATACATCTGCGATGCAGCTGTTCCATTGGCAAGTGAAACTGTTCCTGTTCCTGTTATCGGTCCCCCTGTCAATCCTGTTCCTGTTGCTACCGATGTTACTGTTCCACTTCCTCCATTGTCAGTTCCCCATGAAGGAGCTGCAGCACCATTCGCTTTTAATACCTGACCCGAAGTTCCTGCTGCAAGTCTTGCCCAGTCTGTCCCGTTGTAATACATCACATCGCCAATTGCATCTGATCCGAGAGCGATGTCTGTTCCGTCTACTGAATTATCCTGTACTGACATTACTCCCGCAGTTGAAATTCCAACATCACCGCTCACTGTTTGTAACGAAGGAGTGAATGGCGTTGCACCCGTTACATAAATCTGTGATGCCGCTGTTCCGTTCGCAAGTGATAAAGTTCCTGTTCCCGTTATTGGTCCGCCAGTTAATCCTGTTCCTGATGCAACCGATGTTACTGTTCCGCTTCCGGCATTATCTGCTCCCCATGATGGAATTCCTGATGCAAGTTTCAGCACGCTTCCGTTTGAACCTACTGCAAGTCTTGTCCAATCTGTTCCATTAAAATAAAGCACATCTCCTGTTGCATCTGACCCTATTGCAATGTCTGTTCCGTCTACTGAGTTATCCTGAATAGTCATGACACCTGCTGTTGAAACTCCAACATCACCACTGATTGTTTGAAGTGTGGGCGTGAATGGTGTTGCACCCGTTACATACATCTGTGATGCGGCTGTTCCATTTGCAAAAGAAATTGTTCCTGATCCTGTAATTGTTCCTCCGGTTAATCCTGTTCCGGTTGCAACTGATGTTACTGTTCCTCCCGAATTATTATCCGCTGCCCATGATGGTGCGGCTGCTCCGTTGGATTTTAAATATTGACCCGAAGTTCCTGATGCCAGTCTTGCCCAATCCGTTCCGTTGTAATACATCACATCACCAATCGCATCTGAACCAAGAGCAATGTCTGTTCCGTCTACTGAATTATCCTGAATTGTCATAACACCTGCTGTTGAAATTCCAACATCGCCACTCACCGTTTGTAACGATGGAGTGAATGGTGTTGCACCCGTTACATAAATCTGCGATGCCGCTGTTCCGTTGGCAAAAGAAATTGTACCTGATGTTGTAATTGTTCCACCACTCAATCCTGTTCCGGCTGTGACAGAAGTCATTGTACCGCCTGAATTATTATCTGCAGCTGGTGACCATGAAGTTCCATCGTATTTCAGCACCTGACCTGAAGTTGGTGTAGTAGCTGAAATTCCTGTGCCTTGCAATGCGTCAACTGTCGGATTCGGATAAGTACCATTCAAATCTCCACCGGCCGTTGTTGCATTTGTAATATCATCAGCTGAATTTGTGTCACCGTTATTTGAGATCGTGGTTCCCGAAATCGTGATTCCTGTTCCAGCAGAATATGTCGTGTTGTTGTCGGTAGATGGTTCCCAAGTAGAAGTTGTTGAATTCCATTTCAACGCCTGACCATTTGTGGCACCCGATGCATTAACATTTTCCCCGTCAATTTTATTTACGATTGGATTCGGATAGGTCCCTGTTAAGTCTCCACCAGCACCCGTTGAAGTTGTAATGTCATCTGATGCATTCGTGTCTCCACTATTCGAGATTGTTGTTCCGGAGATTGTGATACCTGTTCCGCCAGTATAAGTAGGAATTACACCCGGAGCAAGATCACTTGCTTGAATTGAACCGCTTACTATCTGAAGATTTGAAAATACTCCTGATACATCGCCACCGGAATTTGTTGTGTTGATGATGTCATTTGTCGCATCAGTATCTCCGGTGTTGCTCACTACATTGTTTGTGATGTCAACGCCTGTGCCTTCGGTGTAAACCTGTATCACTCCGTTCGCAATATCGCCTGCACTGATTGAACCATCTTCAATTTCTGTAGAACCGACAGCACCCGCAGCAATTTGCAAATCTGAAAATACTCCTGATACATCGCCACCTGAGTTTGTTGTGTTGATGATGTCATTTGTTGCATCAGTATCTCCCGTGTTGCTCACTACATTATTTGTAATGTCAACGCCTGTGCCTTCGGTGTAAACCTGTATCACTCCGTTCGCAATATCGCCTGCACTGATTGAACCATCTTCGATTTCTGTTGAACCGACTGCACCTGCTGCGATTTGTAAATCAGAAAATACTCCTGATACATCGCCTCCTGAATTTGTGGTTGTGATGATGTCATCACTTGCATCAGTATCTCCGGTGTTGCTCACTACATTGTTTGTGATGTCAACGCCTGTACCTTCAGTATAAACCTGTATCACTCCGTTCGCTATATCTGTTGCGCTGATTGTTCCGTCTGTTATATCTGTTGACGTTACTGATCCGTCTTCGATTTCTGTTGATCCTACTGCACCTGCTGCGATTTGCAAATCTGAAAATGTTCCTGATACATCGCCACCTGAGTTTGTTGTGTTGATGATGTCATCACTTGCATTGGTATCTCCGGTGTTGCTCACTACATTGTTTGTGATGTCAACGCCTGTACCTTCGGTGTAAACCTGTATCACTCCGTTCGCTATATCTGTTGCGGTGATTGTTCCGTCTGTAATATCCGTTGATGTTACAGAACCATCTTCAATTTCTGTTGAACCGACTGCACCTGCAGCAATTTGCAAATCTGAAAATACTCCTGATACATCGCCACCGGAATTTGTTGTGTTGATGATATCATTTGTAGCATCAGTGTCTCCTGTGTTGCTCACTACATTGTTGGTGATGTCAACTCCTGTGCCTTCGGTGTAAACCTGTATCACTCCGTTCGCAATATCGCCTGCACTGATTGAACCATCTTCAATTTCTGTAGAACCGACAGCACCTGCTGCGATTTGTAAATCGGAAAATACTCCTGATACATCGCCACCTGAGTTTGTTGTGTTGATGATGTCATTTGTTGCATCAGTATCTCCCGTGTTGCTCACTACATTGTTTGTGATGTCAACGCCTGTGCCTTCGGTGTAAACCTGTATCACTCCGTTCGCTATATCTGTTGCGCTGATTGTTCCGTCTGTTATATCTGTTGAGGTTACTGAACCATCTTCGATTTCTGTTGATCCTACTGCACCTGTTGCGATTTGTAAATCGGAAAATACTCCTGATACATCGCCACCGGAATTTGTTGTGTTGATGATATCATTTGTTGCATCGGTGTCACCTGTGTTGCTTACTACATTGTTTGTGATGTCAACTCCTGTGCCTTCGGTGTAAACTCCACTGTTATCTGTTGCGGGTTCCCAAGTTGATGTTGCAGCATTCCATTTTAAGACATCACCGTTTGCGGCACCAGATGCATTCACATTTTCTCCGTCAATTTTATTTACTGTTGGATTAGGATATGAGCCGTTCAAATCTCCACCAGCAGTTGTTGCATTTGTAATATCATCAGCGGCATTTGTGTCGCCAGTATTTGTAATCACGTTTGCAGCAACAGTAATTCCTGTGCCGGCAGAATATGTTGTGTTGTTGTCAGTATTCCATGAAGGAACACCACTGTTAACTTTCAGCACTTCACCATCAGAACCGACAGCGAGTCTCACATAATCTGTTCCGTTGTAAAAAAGAATATCTCCGATTACGTCACTACCGATTGCAATATCAGTTCCATCAACAGAATTATTTTGAATGGTTGTAACACCTGCTGATGAAATATTTACATCACCACTCATTGTCTGGAGTTCCGGGGTAAATGGTGTGGAGCCTGTTACGAAAACTTGTCCAGCGGCAGTTCCGTTTTCTAAAGAAATTGTTCCTGATGAAGTTATTGGTCCTCCAGTTAATCCTGAGCCTGTAGAAATATTGGTTATGGTTCCACTATTACCGGATGCAGGTGTAATCCACGCAGGAGATGTTCCGTCAGATGAAAGAACCTGACCGCTATTACCGGCAGGAAGACGAACCCAATCAGTTCCGTCAAAATAAATTATATCACCGGGAGTTGTTCCGATTCCGATCTCGGTTCCTGAAACTGCGTTGTCTGCAATTTCACTTGACCCTACTTTGGAATTACCAATTTGAAGATCATTTAACGGACCACTGACATCTCCTTGTGTCATGTAAGTCGATGCAATTACCAAAGGATTCCATTCTGTTCCGATAAATACATAGAAGGATGAATCGGATGTGCAATAGACCAATAATCCTTGTGCCGGAGATGGAACTGCTTCGCGCTGTATAGTTGTCATTCGCGGAATCAACAATCCTTTAGAAGTGGAGGTCATATCAACCAACGCTGAAGGATCGGGTGATGTTGTATTAATTCCGAGATTTTGTTGCGCCATTAATGCGCCACTAACGAACAGGAATAAGAAAGAGAGAATTAAATTTCTCATTGTTGTGGGGTTTTAAAATTTTAAATCAGTGTTAATTTTTTGAATCCTATTTATCTACTACTACCAGTTGTCCTTTTTCAGCATATCCAAATTCATCTTTAACAACAAACACATATAATCCTGAAGGAATGCTCTCAAGAGGCACGGAATAATATCCGGAGAAACCTGAAGCATCAAAATGGATATATTGTACAATCTGACCGCTATTGCTATAAATGATCATTTCAGAAAGTTCATTCGTTGTATTAATGGTAAGTGTTCCTGTAGTCATAATTGGATTCGGATAAAACGTAAAATTTCCTTCGGAGCCGAGATGCACTTCTTCAATGTTGCTGTATTTGAATGTACCATCTAAGTCAACCATGTTTAAACGATAGTAGGTGGCACCTTCAAATGGATTCGGATCCTGAAAATCATAATCGAGTTGAGTGACTGAATTTCCGGCAGCGTTTACCTGCCCAATAGCTTCATACGTCATTCCATTCGCGCTACGCTCAACTGTAAAATAATCGGAGTTGATTTCTACAACTGTCGTCCATTCCAATTCTGTTTCATTGTAATCATTTAACTCCGCGGTGAAACTTAAAAGAGTAATTGGTAAACCCCATGACTCATCACCGAGTGTCCAGCGAGATTGAAACGATTGAACGGTTTCTTTAAAAAAATAATCGTCATCAGTTATAATTGATCCGTTTCTGTTTTCCCAAGTTGTGCCGTAATCCACAGATTCGAACATCCAAAGAGCCGGTTCCGGCAATCCGTTCAATTCATTGTCATCGAGATAATGAAATTCAACAGTTGTATTAAGACTCGTATTATTTTCGGGATTGATGTTGTAGTAACGCGCAATTCCAATATTACTTTCCATGTTTTGCGGTTCATGACCGCGCTCAATGGTGGTGAGTCCGAAATTCTCTGACGAGGTAATCATAAATCCAAGACCAGCCACATTCAATTCATAAGGCGCGCTAATGACACGGGTGGTTTTGATATATCCGGGAAATCCTTTCACGCGGTGATCATTTGTTTCACCGAGAAGTATTCCTGTAGATTGTAAATCAATATCATGACCATTGAGATCAACATCTCCGCTCATCATCAGTAAAGAATTTTTTACGATGATGTTATTGTTCAATGAAATGCCAATCGAAGAATTATTGATCTCAATTTTCCAGAATGTGATCGGAGATGTTCCATCAACGGATTGAAGTCCGTTACCATCCAGAATGACTAAGCCTGTGTCAGGTGTAAACATTTCTAAAGAACCGGTATGGGAAATATTGTTGCGGATATACAGCACACCGTGATTGATAAACTGTCCGCTGTCTTCGTTTAAGACTGAACCGTTGACGGTGATGACTGTGCCATTCGTGATTTTGAGATCGAGACCTTTGTTATCCAAAAGCACTTGTGCGGAAGATGAACCAACACTAATGGTTAGAACAAAAACGACAAGAATTTTTATGATATATCTGAGGATATCGGTGTTTGCTAGTGGGTGAAACATGGATATTTTGATGTTGACTGGCACGGTTTAACGCGATGAGAATGAAATTGTTACGCGTTAATACTTAATGAATCTGTTAGCAGGTTTGTGTATACAACATCCGGAAGATTCATTTTTTACTATTGTTCGCTGAACTTTGCACACCAATCACTACTTGATACACCGGATGAAACAAAATTTCCCAATTCTTATCGCCTTATTTTCCTGTTTGATTTTTGTATACATCATATCCATCCTGGAATTTCAAACGGTTAAAAAAGAAATCATCGAACCGCGTCCATATCCCGGATGGTTTTCGCAATGGTTTGAAATGAAAAAGAATGAACATGGAGAAATACCGAAAGGAGTTTACTCGCGGATTATTCAACAACTGAAAAGCAGCCGCAGCGGAATTAGTAATCTTTACAACATCACAGAGATCGGACCCGCAAACGTGGGTGGAAGAACGCGAAGTATTCTCATTGATCAATCCGATCATGATCACTTTTTTGCCGGATCAGTTTCAGGCGGTTTGTGGGAATCATCCGATAAAGGTTTAACATGGAATGCCATCAATGATTACGCAACCAATCTTTCTGTTACATCCATCGCTCAGGATTATTTTAACAACGAAATTATTTACTACAGCACAGGGGAAGTTACAGGAAATACACAGGGAGTTGGCGGAGCAGGAGTTTTCAAATCGACCAATGGAGGACAAAGTTTCTCTCAACTTGCTACGGCTTCTGATTTTCGTTTTGAATATACATGGAGCGTGAAAACATCTCCCGTCTCTCCGAACATGGTTTATATCGGAACGGCAGATTATGGATTATTCCGTTCAACTGACGCGGGGAATAATCTGCAGCGCGTTTTTGTAAACAGCACCCGCGATATTTCGGACATTGAAATTTTTCCTGATGGTGGCGTGATGATCGGAGTGATGGATCAGGGAATTTATTATTCTCCGAGCGGTGACAGCTCCACTTTTGTGAAACTATTGAACGATATTCCGCAAGTAAGTTTTGACAGAATCGAAATTGCTTACTGCAAAAATTATCCTGACATCGTGTATGCGGTTTATGAAAATGAAAACGGTACCGGAGTAAAAAGTTTTTGGCGCACGGATGATCGCGGACAAAACTGGGTGGAAAAATCAAACCCCGATACGGACAGCATCAGCTTTGTATATCCGTGGTATTGTTTCGCATTGGCTGTTCATCCCAATTCACCGACAACAGTTGTAGTTGCAGGAGTGGATGCAGCCATTACAGATGACAGCGGTTTCAGCTGGCAGGAAATGATTGATGGTCATGTTGATTATCACACCATTGTTTTTGATGAAGATGATCCTTCGACATTTTATAGCGGTTGCGATGGCGGTATCTACAAATACAATATCTCGAATGCAACAAGTGTATTTGAAGACCGGAAATTATCTTACAACGTAACCCAGTTTTACCAGGGCGCATATTTTCCGTCAGGCATTGAAGCAATGGGTGGAACGCAAGACAACGGAACACAGGCAACGCGCAACGCAGATTTGAATTTCGATCACATCAGTGGTGGTGATGGTGGATTTGCTCAGGTCAATCAGCAGTTTCCAAACATCTCTTACGTCTCATATCAATATGGTGAATTGCGCAGAGCGTTTGATTCATATTCTGATTTTCCTGATTATCATCATTGCCTTTTTGAAATGGATGCGGACAATGATTTTTTGGTTGACGATCCGGTTTGGTTTATCAATCCTTATGAGATCAATATGTTCACGGGCAGTCAGCTTTATTATGTTACGCTGAACAGGATATGGCGAACCATTTATGATGCATCCGAATGGGAACCACTCACTGATATGAACTCATTAAACGGTGGCGATTATTATTCTATCGGAATTTCGCGCGAAAGCAACCCTACCGTTTATCTCGGTGGCGCGGCTATGCTTTTCGGAAGAGTTGATGATGCAAGAACGTCATCGGCCGGTGATGAGATTGATTTGCGCCAGAGTGTGCCTGATTCCATTCTTTCAAGTTTCATTTCTAACATTACTGTTCATCCATCTGATAATTCTGTTCTCTATCTTTCATTGAGCAATTTCAGTTCTCTGCCGCGGGTTTGGAAAGTGACCAATGCAAAAACAAATAATCCGCAGTGGATGGATATCAGTGGTGATTTGCCAGATGAACTTCCCGTAAACTGGATTGAGGTTGATCCGCAAAATCCTGATTCATATTTTATTGCTGCCACTGATTTCGGATTGTACACCACCACAAATGGAGGTATCAACTGGAACAAAGAAGAATCTATTCCCAATGTGGCGATTCATAATATCCGCCTGCGCCACAGCGATGGAAAACTTTTCATCTTCACGCATGGCAGGGGATTGTTTGTGGCAGACATTTATCCCAACCAGGTTTTTGTTGATGAAAATGAAACTCACGAACTCCATGTTTTTCCAAATCCTTTTCATGATCTGTTGACGATTGAAAATATTTCAACCGAAACTCAAATTGAAATTTTCGACTTGTCGGGTAAAAAAGTTTTTGATCAATCGGTCTCGGGTTCCCGAAATATTGATCTCCGTAATCTTTCTTCAGGAAATTATTTTCTACGAACAACTAATGCATCAGGCATCGCGATTCAAAAATTGGTCAAGTTCTGAGAAAAAATTGAGTCTGCTCACCTTTCTAGTTGCGAGGAAGTGGCCGATCGAGAATTATTTTTTCATTCCAGACGAAAAATATTATTGATCTGACAAAGACACAGCGAAGTATAATGATTACGTAATCTATAACACAGCATATGGAGAACCGGAAGAACCACTGCTTCCAACTACTTAAAAATATTTTCCCGCTTCGTTGGATATGAGTTTTGTTCATTGGTACCCGAAAGGTGCACACTTCAAGGTTTTTTTTCGCGCTTGTATCTTATTCCAGTTTTTACCGTATGAATCTGCGCAAAAACCCACTTTACGGAACCCAAAAACCAGCGGCCGCCCCTGCGCACGGATATCAAACTCAAACAAAGCCTTGTTTTACGATTAGCCACGTCTGTTGCTGCTATTTCAGTCGCTGTAATTGTTTTATTGATATGGCTGAACACAGGCAACCAGCAAAAATCCTATGCCGATGTTCAGGATGAGACTGAGGTTACTTTTCACTTTCAAAATGAGCAGCTCATTAGCGGTTCGAATAATAGTGTGAATGCGGTTTACAAATTTTCATCCGTAGCACCCGGTATTGACGCACATTTGAAGATTCTTGCTTTTTATAATGGCGCTTCGGTTTCTGATGTGGATCATTTCAGCGCGGGTTATCAGGAGGCATGGCAGCCATTTGTACATTGCAAGAAAAACGGCCTCTCTTATGTTGACTGGAGAATAACTTTTAAGAAAGCCGGAACTGCTGTTGATACCATCATTCCATATTTTTCAGTTACCGCGGTAGATGTGGATGGCGACAATTCCAGCCTCAAAGAATTTGTCCAATCAACTTTTGCCAACTCTTATTCTACTTCATCCGACTGTATTTTAACAATTACGTATGATGGTATGTTGTGTCATGCCATTTCTACTTTCTACAACGTTGCGAATATTGATACAAGTCATCATGAAGTGATGTTCCAGATGAATTTTGAAAACCTGAGCACTTTCGATTACCGAACTGGCGCTGTTGGCGCAGGGGCCGGGGGAACCATCATCAGACAGAACTGCATTTATATGAGCGGTTTTTTTCCGGTCGATAACGGCTTGCCTATTGCGCTCGTAAATTTTGATGCTGAACTCACGGATGATCATCAGGTAAAACTGAACTGGACAACTGCTACCGAAATAAACAACGATTATTTTACCATTGAAAGAAGCAGCAACAGTGAGGATTTTGAACCACTGTCCACTTTGGACGGAGCGGGAAATTCAACCGAAACTTTGAACTACGAATTCGTGGATGAAAATCCAATGGCCGGAGATAATTATTACCGCCTCAGACAAACTGATTATGACGGCAAGTTTGAAATTTTTCCGGTTGAACATGTGAACGTAACCCATGCAGATCTAGCTATACTTTCCGCAGGTCCCAATCCTTTCCATGATGAATTTACAGTCAACTATGCTTCATTGAACAGCAATTTGAAAATCACACTGCTCAACACATCAGGCATTGCCGTACGCACTAAAGTAATCAACGCGGAAACATCCGCAGGTTCTTTTACCTGGAGTCAACTCGCTGATCTTCCCGCAGGTATTTATATCGTCATGCTTGCTGATGAAAAGCGATTTGCCAGCTATAAAATATTGAAAGGCTAAAACAGAAAAAAAACAAATTCATTCAAGCTTGCTGATTCAACTGTACTGAACACTCAAAGATGAGCCTGCCAAATCCAAAAAAACTGCGGTTGCAGTTACAGCAACAACTCAAACAGAAACTGAATCTTAGTTTGAGGACCACCATTATTATCGGGTTGGCTTCGCTCGGCATGGTGGCTATTTTGCTGACTGTATTTCTTAATTTGTCTGATTCAAAAAAAGCGCTTGCAGCAACGAGTGGTGATTATCGTTCCAAACAAAACGGAAACTGGAACACTGCTTCAACCTGGGAAAAGTATGACGGCTCAAATTGGGCGGATGCAACTTCTGCTCCTGCAAGTGCAGATGGAGAAATCACGATTCAAAGCGGACATACCATTACCGTTGCATCGAATGCAACAGTTGATCAGTTGATATTAAATACAGGCGGAATATTAACGATTAACGCATCGCTGAATATAAATAATGGAGCTGGAACGGATTTGCAGGTAAACGGAACGCTGAATAATAACGGAACAATTACAGCAAGCGCATCAAGTTCAGTTTCAATAAACGGAACATTTATTTTGAACAGCGGTGGAAGCACAACTTTAAACAGCCTCGCAACCATCACTATCAACGATGGAGGATTGTACAGAAAAGACGGAGGATCGCAAACCACCTCTGCCAATCACTGGATCATCAATTCAGGTGGCGTGTATCAGCACAACATGAACGGAACCGCCTTGCCCGTGGCAACATGGAACAGTGGAGCGACTTGTGAGATAACAGGAGTCACTAATTCCGTTCCTTCTAATCTTGGTCAGAATTTTTACCATCTTGTTTGGAATTGCCCTTCGCAAAATCAGAAAAGAAATTTGTCGAGTGCTTTGACAACTGTTGCAGGCGATTTGACATTGATCTCAACAGGTACGGGATCATTGCAACTGAACCAATCCTCCAACATGATATTGAATGTTTCGGGCAATTTCAATTTGCAGAGCGGAACTTTATATCTCACTGAATCAGGAAATCCTACAATTAATATCACAGGAAATTATTCTCAGACTGGCGGATCATTGATCATGACCGATGCTGCTTCATCTGCGGGAGGAGGAAACCCCGTAATGAATGTTGATGGAAACTTCAGCATCAGTTCAGGAACATTTAATATGAGTCAATTCGCAGGATCAAATTCAAATTTGGGAACAGGAACATTAAACCTTGAAAGCGATTTCAGTTTCACAGGCGGAACTATTACAGAAACAGCAACAAGTGCTGGCAAAGGACAAATTAATTTTATAAAAAACGGAACGCAGTCCGTTACTGATGGTGGCACCATCAGCAACCTGATTCATTTTACTGTTGAATCCACATCAATACTCAATCTTGGAAATGCGGTGCTTTCAGGAAATGGAAATTTCTCACTCGCAGCAAATGCAGGAATCATGATTGGTTCTTCATCAGGAATCACAAGCAGCAGCTCCATCGGAAATGTAAAGGTTACGGGGACAAGGTCATATTCCTCATTGGCTAACTACACCTTTAATGGCAGTGTTGCGCAATCAACCGGTAACGGATTGCCCTCTGCAGTAAACAATCTGACATTTGACAATGAAGCAGGGATAACACTTACTTCATCAACCATCACATCAGGAACGCTGACATTGTTGAAAGGAATTGTTACAACAAATGCAAATACACTGACTCTTGGCAGTTCCACTTCCTCAACAGGAACAATAAACTCAGGAAACGGATATGTGAACGGAAATCTAAAACGATGGATTGCAGCATCTGCAATGAGTGATATTTTATTTCCTGTGGGAAATTTATTTTTCAACAACACCGCAACTATCAGTTTTTTGAATGCACCTTTTTCGGGAGGAACGTTGACTTCGTCATTTATTCAAACTGATCCCGGCTCTCTTGGATTACCCGTTGAAGATGACAGTGCTTTGATTCCACATACTAACGGTTATGGATTCTGGTCAATTACTTCCGGAAACGGTTTAAGCGGTGGAACATACAATATTGAATTAATCGGAAACGGATTCGAAGGAATCCTTGATCCTACATCATTGAGAATTCTTTTCCGTTCATCGGGAACTAACACCTGGTTTTTAAATGGAATTCATACTGCCGGAGCAGGAACTCTTTCCGGTCCGATCGGAAAAAGAAATGAGCTGAACGGTTTTGGAGAATATACTTTCGGAGGAACCAACGGCAATCCTCTTCCCATTACTCTAGTTTATTTCACCGCAAACAATTATAGTGATTACGTCCTTGCTGAATGGCAAACTGCATCAGAAACAAACAATGATTATTTCACGGTTGAGCGATCTGTTGACGGAAAAGATTTTGATGAAACAGGAACTGTTGCAGGCTCCGGAAACTCAACTGAATTACTGAACTATTCTTTCATTGATGAAAATCCGGTGGATGGAATCAATTATTACCGTTTACAGCAAACTGATTACGATGGAAAATTTTCTTACAGCGATATCGTAAGCATAACAAGAGAAACAAATTCGTTTGATGTGATTGGTTTCTATCCTAATCCGGTTCATTCATTTGCAACCATTGAGCTGAATCAAAATACAACTAACGCGATATTGCTTATTTATAATATCACCGGATTGGTAGTCCAACAAACTGAAAACATCAATGGACAATTTATTTCTTTCGAAAGAAATGATTTACCTGACGGAACTTATTTCTATGTCATTATTCAAAATGAAAAAAAACTAATCGGTAAATTTTTAATTGATTAAATCATCATTGCCCCTTGAAAGGAAACGGAGAACAGAGAAATCTGTTTTCCGTTTTTATTTTAAATTGAGTTGAAATTATTCAAAGCGACAAGCGCTAAACGCACGCATATCATTGAACTTAAGTCTCATCAATTTTGTCTCACTCATTATTCTTTAAATTTGCGTCACTTAAAAATTTAATGCCATCGTAGCTATTCTGATTTTCTTCGCAGCCCACTGGTACCTATCCCTGTTTTCGCAAACCTTTTTTCATCATCGATATGCGTCACATGCAGCTTTTACGATGAACAAGATTTGGGAAAGGATCTTTTACGTTCTTTCCTTCATCGTTCAGGGATCATCGTATCTCAATCCGCGGACTTATGCCATCATGCACCGCATGCATCATGCCTATGCTGACACCGATAAAGATCCGCATTCACCGAATAATTACAGCAACGTGTTCAGCATGATGTGGAGTACTGCAAAGTTTTATCATGTGATTAATAACGGAACACTGAAAGTGGAAGAACGCTTCTTAAAAAATCTTCCGAGTTGGAATTCATTTGAAAAACTTGCTGATACCTGGGTATCAAGAATTTTCTGGGGATTGGTTTATGTTGTGTTCTATTATTTTTTTGCACCCTCAGCATGGTGGTACTTGTTGTTGCCCGTTCACTTTGTGATGGGACCATTTCATGGCGTGATCATCAACTGGTTCGCGCATAAACACTTCTATATCAACTTCAAACTATCCAATACTTCCCGCAATCTGTTACCTATTGATATCCTGATGCTCGGTGAATCCTATCACAACAATCATCACAAATTTCCATCGAATATCAATTTCGGATCACGTTGGTTTGAGCTGGATCCGGTTTATCCGTTTATTCTTTTATTCAACAGAATGAGAATAATACGCATTCGAAAAGTAACAGAGGAAAGAGTGATTACAGAATTTTAGTTTGGAACAAGATGATATTCCGCGGTTGGACCATATTCCCCTTCGTCTATAACCCAAAATTCCTTTTCAGTTAAACGCAGGATCAACCATTCATCCACAATGCCCGAATGATTGCTCAAAATGATACTTTTCTTCTTTTCTCCGAATTGCCACATTCCTTCAATTACAGTTTGTTCCTGATCTGAAGTGGAATAAGTAAAATCATTTTTGATTGTGATTACTCTTGCTTCGAATTCGTCCGTGTGTTCCAATCCGTCAGATGCTGTTACACTTTCGTATTTCCAAACATTGGCGAGGCGTTCTTTTTTTGTTCTCAGACTGATACCCGGACCTTCCTCATATTTTTTACAAGCGGGAATAACTACGGTGAACGCCAGGATCGCTAATAAGGCGCTTGCAAAAATTTTCTTCATCCAATTTACCGTGCGTTTGTAGTAGCTCAGTATGACAAAATGCGAATCAGAAAACATAGCAGATGATTTGTTAGAGTGAAAGTACAATAATAGCTTATCGCAGCAAAATAAATTCACTCATCGTGCACACTGCATAGTTTGCTGCCCCCAAATCATTTCGCCCAAAAGATGAAGTTGCAATGGAAATAATCTTTCCTATTTTTCGTCACTAAATAATCATTGGCCATTATGAAAAGAAAGCAACGCAGCATCATTTTTATTTTCTTCCTGTTCATCGGTCTGACCGCAGTTTCTTATACCGATCAGCCAAAACCTCATGAATTTGAAAACCTTCAGGTTCTTCCGGAAAACATCAGCGAAGAAAAACTTGATTCAATCATGGATGCATTCAAATTTTCGCTTGGGGTGAAATGCGGTTTTTGTCATGCTAAGAATGAAGAAACTCAGAAACTGGATTTCCCCAGCGATGCCAATCCGCATAAGGATATAGCCCGAAAAATGCTTCGCATGACGGCTTATCTCAACGCCAATTTTTTTAATGATGAGCAATCAACACAGACTGATACTTTGCGCAAGGTGGTTTGCTACACCTGCCATCGTGGTACAAAAGAACCCGATGCTGACGCATTCATCATGCACATTGACTCACTGATCATGTCACCCAAGGAATAATTTTTGATTTTCGCAACAATGAAAAAAGATCACCCCAAAATAAAACAACGCATTGCGCTGATTATTCTTCTTGGTTTCATAGCTTCTGTTGCTGTCAGTGTTTTAGGCTCCATAATTTTTATGCCTGATTACAGTACGGAGATTCCTACGTATTCGGATAACCTGATGATCGCAGGCGAACTTGCAAGCGCCTTGTTAGTTTGCACTTTCGTCATGTTGAGTGTTAAACTGGCGGACGATCGCGAAGTAATTCCTTCCGCAGGCTTTGGAATTTTTGCAATTTCAACGGGACTTATTATGGTAACCAGTTTTGAGATGATCGGGCATCAGAATGAAATTGAAAGTCTTGAAGTTACTTTTCACATGTATCTGGGATCATCCTTTCTTTTTATTCCCGGGCTTTTCATGGTGGCCACGTACACCGGATTTCCAAAATGGCTTCACTATCTGACCATGACTGCCACTATTCCATATTTGATCACTTACACTCTTTTTCTGATGGGGGAGCGCGATTTACATGTGCTTGATCCAATTAGTACCGTGTCATGGGTATTAATGAACATTGTTCAGATTTTATGGGGTGTTCGTGTTTGGAAAAACAGGCACGTCTGATTGATGTTTGTTCAGCCCATTCCAGAATCCTTTCTTTTATTCCTCGTAAGTTTTCGGAACTTTCGGATCGGTGATAATGATATAATCACCAAGGCTCTTGTGTTGGCTCCATTCAATGTTCGGAAACGAATCATCCGTTCCGCTTGAAATCACCAACGATTTTATTTTGGGGCTGTATTTTTTCAACTGTGTTACAATGGCAAATCCTTCGTCACTGTGAAACCGACCGTTAACCTGCATCACTTTTTGACCTTTGTGCTTTTTCAAATACTCCGAAATAGAAAAAGCCATCGTTGCATCCCAAAGCGATTGCGCCACGATCAAATTAAATCCTCCCATGGGATTTACTGCCGGAAGTTTTTTGACTGTTGTATCAGCTACAGGAGTTGGATCATGTGAAGTAAGTGCAATCAGTTTATCATAATATTTTCCTGAAGCAGTATCGTAGGGCAAAGGAGCCAGATATTTTTTTGCTTGGTCAGATAATTCCATGAGCGCTGTTTGTCCTTTCCTTCCGACCAAATTAGTATAGCGGCTTGGCGCATTGGCACAAACAACATCCAGATTATTGGTTTTTGCAAATTCAACCATTGGTCTATAGTCTTCATAATTACTCCAGACACGTGCATCCTTTTTAAAATTTTTCTCCCTGATATCATGTTTGAGATATTCGTTCATCACTGTTTGTACATCGCGATCAAACATTTCCATTGACAACGTTATGCCATCTCCATATTTCGCGAATAACATTTCAAGCATTTTATTTTCCAGATAATGCGTTACGGAATCATTATGCTCTTCGCCAAAGAAAAGCACCTCATACGCATTCATATCATTAACAATCACATCAAGACCGACTTCTTTGCCAAGTGCAACAGAAAAAACTCGAAAATGTTCTTCGGTAATTTGTGCGAACGACTGAGTTCCGATTAATAAAAACATGCCGGCTAAAAGAGATTTAATTCGATGCATGTCCGGATATAATTTGACGCAATGTAACGTTTGTTTTTCAATGGATAAATGAAATTCATTGAAATTGAAATATGATCAACTAATTTTAACAATGAATTTTGAAACAAAATAATATCGAATGAAATCATATGCGTTGATTCTGTTTTTTATGGTAACTATCTTTTCAATATTCTCTTGCAAAAAAAAATGCGATGTTGGAACACCTGATGCTAATTGCATTTGCACTATGCAGTATGATCCGGTTTGTGGTTGTGATGGAGTAACTTATGGCAATGCCTGTCAGGCGGCATGCGCAGGAATTGATGATTATGTGGAAGGAGAATGCAAGTGATCTCATCAGCCATATCTTTTTAAAATCAAATAATCAAAATAAATCATACATGAAAATCACTCATACATTCCTTGCCATCATTGCCATATTTTTCACGTCATGTAATGATGATAAGAAAAATGAAAATAACAACGCAGATGAAGAAAAAAGCGAATGGAAACAATTAGACGTGCCTGAATACACGATCAAAGTTCCTTCCGCCTGGTTGCTCGAACAAATGGAAAGCGATTTCAGAGTTTATTCACCCAAACAATCAGACACTGATCCGTTTCAGGAAAATGTAAATGTACTCGTGCAGGATTTAACAGGAATGCAAATTGACCTCGATTCATTCACCAGACTTTCATTAGCTCAACTCGACAGCATGTTCGCCAACACCGATTTTGAGGACGTGAAACGTGTGAACGATGAAAACGGTGATCATGATATGTTGGTGTATTCAGGAACGGTCAATGAAGTCGAGTACAAGTGGAAACAAAATTATTTGGTAGCTAATGACCGCGCATTTGTGCTTACCTATACCGCAGTAAAAGATCAATACGACAAATACCTGAAAACAGCCGATGAAATCATGAATTCATTTCGGTTGAAGAAATGAATACTATTTTTTTATCAAACTGAAACAATTTCCAATGAAAAATTATATCATCCCTACACTCTTTGCAGTTTTCATTTTGTTTCAAAATATTACTCAGGCACAATGCCCGGGTGGTGTATTAAGTCTGCCCGTTCTTCAGGCAGGATCAAAAGTTCAGATTGCTGAGATTTATGAATACGATGATAATTACAAACAACGAAAACATTATATCGGTGAAATTGTCACTTTGCTCAGTGTCGCTGAAGTTGATGAAGAATGTTGGTATGTAGGAAGTTTTGATAACGATGGTGTGCAGGTGTGGTTTAATTATTTCCGGCTCTATCAAGTGGAAGGAGAAAATTAACAGCCTGTCATTGTTGAACCCGAAACACCGATAGCTGTTGCACCGCTAACATTTAATCAATATGAAATAAATACATTTATCAATGCACTGTATCAAGCATATTTAGAAGGCTTTGAACCGATAAAAGGAAATTACGTTGGCGGATATTATGGTGGCTATCTTTTCAAAGCAACCCTGAAATACGGATATGAATCCACCCTGAAATTTCCGGGAACTGTTGATACCTACATACAAGGCGAGGTAATACCCGAAGGGCTTTCTGTTATAATAGGAAATTACACGACTATGAATGAAGGTTTTGTGGCTTACAAAAACCTGATTGACGCGCTGAAGGCTGTTTCGGTTTACTGGTCTCCATACAGCGATGAAAGTTATTATTTGATTTTTGGCGGAGCAATGGAAGAAGATGATACGGCAACATACTATCTTAATCTTGCATCTCTCTGGAGCGGCACCGATTGGTTAGATCGAAGAATTGCCGATGATAAAATACAAGTGAAAGTCACGTTGAGTACGGATATTTTTGGCGATAAGTATGAATTGATATTCTCCTTCTTTGATAAAACCAAATTGCAGGAATGAAATGATCTGTTGACTTCTAAGTTGTACGAATCAAATATTTCCACCATGCTTTTTATGATCATCGAAAAATTTCATCCCGGAAAAGAAAAAGAAATATATCAGCGGCTTGAAGAAAAAGGAAGAATGATGCCGGATGGCGTGCAGTACATAAACAGTTGGGTTGATCAGGAAATAACCACCTGCTATCAGATCATGGAAAGCGAAAGCATCAGTAAAATGGAAGAGTGGATCAGCAATTGGAATGACCTGGCTGATTTTGAAATTATTCCCGTCATCACATCAGCGCAGGCAAAGGAGAAAATTTTGAATACCTGATGATTCTCCAACTTACAACTGTTGCTGTTCAAACGATATGAACACAAGCCAACTGTCAACTCCATCTTCAAAGATCAAGTGTTTCCATTTCATCTCGATCTCATAATACTCAAGGATATGATAATCCTCAAAATGTACTTCCCATGTGTCAGTTCGTAGCCGGTAGGTTTGACATTCCTTATCGCCCTCGTTTAATTCACAATCGTCCACATAAACCTGAATTGTTGGATATATCTTGATTGCCACATCGTATAAGGCAGTTTTCATTTCAGATATTGATTTCATCACCGCAGAAGAATCCGTATCGGCATATCCAAATCCGGCATATTTCGCGCTATCAGCCGGTGAATAATCAACATAGGTATAGCTGAGATTACAGATATTATATCTATCATTTGCAAACGATTCAGAAACTTCGCAAGATTTGTTATCAGAACCTGCAATCATGAATTTCATGTGACAATAATTTTCGCACTTCTTCTCTGCCTTTATTTTTTCATAGTTGTTCGGTATATCCTCCATAATCTGCGCAACACCGGTTTTGAAATCTACTGTTTCAACTTTTTTCTGAGCATGCAGCGATAAACATGCACACATGCAAATCATGAGGAGGGAGTAAATTTTTTTCATTAATTGGTTTTGAGTAGGTAAAATTAAATGCTGAAAAGCAATATTTATTTTTCTTCATACCACTGGAAATGAAACGTTTAGATGCGCGCGTGCGAGAAGCAGAATATATTCTGATCTCCATAAAAGCTTGATTCTTTGGTATTGTTGAAATTGTCTCCAACAACTTGTTGATGATTTTTCATTACACACATTCTCCTGGTGAGAACATTTATTTGCCGGAGGCTTAACCCTTTGCTCAATTGTATCATTTTGAACCATGTGTGAATCATGTAACATATTTCCGAAATCATGTAAGCCCTTCGGCATAAATGCCTCCCACCTTTGCAGTTCAAAATTTAAAACAACCATTATGAAAAAGATTTTCTTTCTTGCCGGACTTTTAATGCTTTCATCATTATTGAAAGCGCATGGACCCAATTTCGGGATAAAAGCAGGTTTAAACCTGGCCTCGGTCTATGGTAAAAACATTACAACTGATTATGGCTTCAAGCCCATGCTGCATGCAGGGGCATTGGCGCATATTCATATCAACGAACATTTTGCTCTGCAACCCGAATTGCTGTTTTCAGGACAAGGTGCGACCTATAAGCTTTCGGGCAGTGACGGTCGATTGTGCCTCAACTATATCATCGTGCCTGTTTTGTTACAGTACATGTTCAGTAACGGATTAAGGTTGGAAACCGGACCTCAGTTGGGTGCTTTGATTAGTGCGAAGACAAAATTCGAATCAATCACCACTGATGTTAAGGACAATTATGACATGCTCGACTTTTCATGGGCTTTTGGTGTTGGTTATGTGACTGAATCCGGTTTTGGGGTGGATGCCCGAATTACTCCGGGCATGAGCGACATCAGAAAAAACGAACCTCCAAGATTGAGTAACTGTGTAATTGCGCTCGGGCTGTTTTACCAGTTTAAAGGTGCGGCTGAGTAAGCAATTCTGATTACCAACAAAACTTGGATCTGTTTAGCTTTCTGTTGATGGGAATGTCAATGGTCCTATAGTGAAACTGCGTACTTCGATGTCGCAGTTTCACTTTTTGAATTATATAACTTTTCCATCTTGTTGTAAGAGACCTTACAGATTAGAAAATTTTACTTCTTCATAAACTTAACCACTTCATTCCCTGCATGGATAAAATAAATTCCGGAAGCGAATGAAGAAACATCAATCGCTGTTCTTGCACCATCAGCAAAAATCTTTTTCAAAAGAATTTCTTCTCCAAGCAAATTAAAAATCTTTAAATCGGCTGTGGTGTTTTCAATTGTCAGCACATCAGAAGCAGGATTTGGGCTGAGGCTCAAGCCTGAGTTCGCGAACAATGTAGCCGGGGGTTCAACAGTCGGGATGATGATGCAGTTTCCCGGAATATTATTATCCATCCATACAAGTCGGTCAGCAATCCATGTTTTGAGATAACTCACTTCGTCCTCATACGTAGCGCCCACATAATAATTCCAATTCACATACACGCCAAGTATGGGCCACTGTTGAAAATTTCGCTGCTGCGATTCATCAAGAATAGTGGTAACAGAATCTATCCAACGGTTGATCGTGTCTATGTTCAGCACTCTGATTTGTAATTCATCCCATCGGCAGCGCAATTGATTTTGGAAGGTGGTATCTTCAAGCAGGCGAGTCCACCAGAAAGGAACGCGCGGATAATAACCGTTGCAGACATTGTTGAACTGGTATTGCCATCCTACGGTATCATATGCACTGCAATAATTGATATTGCCGTAGGACACATTGAAATCCCACATGGGACCCATTTTAATTCTGCCGTCATGGCTGTCTTTATCCTTGTGAAGAAAACAGGATGAGCGATAGCCATCTACCGTGTGACCCATTTCCTGCAACAAAAAGAAATCAATGAAAGAAGAAGCATCTGCATATTTTCTGTAGCCGGTGTCAACATCCGCAAAACCGGACGACAGCAATGCGGTTTCAAATTGATAAACATAATTGCGGATATAATCTCGTTGCACCTGTGCCATGCTGCTGTCATCCGGATCGTGATACTGAAAGAAGACTAATGAATCATAATCCGAATACCATATTGAATCTCCGCTGCCGGTTGTTTTATCTACTTTGAAAATATAACCACCTGTCAGTTGATCGCCTGTGGTATCTGCCGGTGACAACTCGCTGATGTCCACACGCGCTGGATCTACTTTTATTTTCTCCAGCAATTCATAGTTGCCTAAATAATTTCCATTGAGCATGACTTCAACAAAACGGGTGCGCGATGTGTAGTGACCTATCTGGCGGGCGAGATAAAAAGCCAGTGTGTTGCGAATCAAAGATTTATCAGAATACGGAGCATAAAGTACCCAATCGCTCTCAGCCGGAAGACCCAGCAGGGCGGCATCTATTTTATTTCCAATTGAATCAACAGGTGTAAAAGCATAAGATAATTTGGGATATTGCTGCGAGGTGGAGCCGCGAATTTCAATGGTCACCTGTCCGTCAAAATCATTTACCGGATCGGTCAGATAATTTCTTACTCCCGGTGCATTATTGATGATCCCTATTCCGGCAACAATGCGATAATCATCTGCAATCGAATTGCCATAAGTATTGATGATCATGATCGGAAGATTGCTGGAAGTTAAAATCTGCGCAGTGGAGAGGCGCATAACAAAGACAAAAATCAGAAAGCAGAAAATCCCTTTCATCGGGCTAAGGTAGAGAAACCCTACTTTATTAACGCACCAAAGTAACATTCCCTTTTTTAGAAATGGTTTCTCCAGTAATAAGGGTTGCTTCGAGATAATAAATAAAGACTGATACAGGCATCGGACGACCTTTGTATTTTCCATCCCATGATGCTCCTGAATCCGTTGTTTCAAACACCTTTTCGCCCCAGCGGCTGTAGATGGATAAATGGATAGTTTGAATACAATTTCCAAATATGCCAAAGTGATCATTCACTCCATCATTATTGGGAGAAAAAGCATTCGGAATGGCAATATCTACACACGGCTCTTGCGAAAATATCGTGACGATAACCGAATCAACGGCAATACAATTGTTTGCATCAATACCTGTAACAATATAAGTAGTGGTAGATTCAGGAGTGGCTACAGGGTTTGCAATATCTGGATCAGAAAGTCCTGTGGTTGGAATCCAGGAATAAGTAACCACTGTGCCTGTTGCGTTAAGTGTAACCGATTCTCCAGGTGATATGGTTACATCAGGTCCCGCATTTAAAACAGGTGATACTACAGTGATCATTTTTACAATCGTATCTGATAAACAACCATCAGAAACAATCAAGCTGACATAGTAATTGCCGGGTGAAGAATAACAAATGTCTATTGGATTTTGATCCGTACTGCTTGATGGATTACCACCCGTGAAAGTCCATTGCCATAAAGCAGGAGAACACGAAGTCATGTCCGTAAAACTGATACAGTCTCCTGCGCAAACCAGCGTATCGCTGCTGATGAAACCGGCTGAGAAAATACAACCGTTAGCGAAGTCGGGATTAAAATAGCTTTGTATAAATCCTGGCAGTCCTAACATACACATGGTACCCATACCCAAGGGATCAAGAAATACAGCATTATCCATATAGTTACAGCCAACTCCCGCCACATTCGGAGAATTAATGGCGCCAACATATGGGGTGATTTCCTTGGTCACATACACTTTATTATCTGGACCGAGCTGAAGCCCATACAGAATAGGATCAAATTCATTATGCAAAGCAATCAATGATGTCTGAATATTTGCTGCTGCCAAATCGAATTGATAAAGCGTACTTACACCACCCACATTGTAATAAGTGCCGTATAGTTTTGAATTATCAGGAGAAAATTCCAGACCATAAACAACATTAAACAAGGCAAGTGAAAGCGGCATTGAAACAATTCCAGTTTGATTATCGAAATCAAAAACCTGAACCGTATCCTGGTAGCCTATCGCACAAGCAATCTTAGTTCCATTGGAATTGAATTTCATTTGCCCGTGTACATCATTATGCATAATCCCTGTACTGCTGATAACAGGAACAGAGCTAACTCCCGCATCGGTCACCAGGTAAGCGATAAAATCATTAGTGGCCAGGTCATGAGCCATCAGCCAGATATCATGACCATTACAGTGATAAACAGCCGCCAGCTTTTCAGTCATCGTACTTTGCAAAAAATTATTTTTTAATGTCACATCCCCGTTACCCGATTGCATTGACATATCCACCACCGAATAATTAAAACCATCCGGTCCACCCTCATCATCCAGTGTAAAAATGTAATAGAGATTCGCGTTGCCGGGGTGTGGAACAATCATGATCTGCGTGGTGGAGTAATCTCCTGCCAATCCAAAACCGTTTGGCATTTGCCCGTTGTTCTTATTCCAAACCTGTACTCCATCGGTATAAAAAAGCAAATTGCCCAGACTGTCTGACATTACTGCAGTACCTTCATTGGTAATAATGTTGCCGTTGGTGAGAGCAACCGGAGAGCCACTGGTAAAATCCATACCGGCCATCATGCCGAAATACCAAAAGTTGGTTTGCTTTTGTGCGAACAAAGATTGGAAACTAAAAAACACCAATAAGAAAATGGTGACTTTCGTTTTCATCATTATCAAAATATTCATTTCCCTTTTAAAGATAACGAAATAAAAACAGCGCAATATCATAATGCAGCTTCCTCACTTTACTACAAAAGCAAAGCGCTAGTGAAACCTCGACTAAAAAAACCCCAAAGAATGTGCGTGGTTATCAGCAGGAAATAAATTGCTGTCTCAGGCGGCAACCGGTTTAGACTTTGATCCTCTTCCGAGCACCCATCCCGCAACTCCACCAACGATTCCGATAAATACTGTATTCGTCAGAATATCTACCACAACTATTCCAAGGTCATTATACATGTTCATATAGGAGTAAAAGAACAAGTCAAAACCAGCAATCATGAAGAAACCCAGGATCAAGCCGACCATGAAGCCGCCACCAAAACTATGCTTGCCAGAAATGTTTACAACATAGGTGGGAAGCAATCCCCAGAAGACATAGCCGACAATCATTGCCCAAATGATGGGTTCTTCTTTTTGTAGTGCTAACGCACCCGCAGAGGTGTGTGAGTTATAATAATCCTCTAATAAACCGTACACCGCAAATCCGCCACCAAAGGCGATCACGGTTGCTGCCAAAGCAGCGAGTAAAAATTTTCCGTTCATGAGATTTGAATTTTGGGGTTTAGAAAATAATGATCAAATGCTAAGGTATTATTATTCTCCGAAATGTCCGAATAAATTTTATAACCCGCAGTTAGCAAATGATGTCTCTGCAGTTTCACGCACTGCGTAGCTTAATGCAGGATCATCTGGAGTCGGCCCGAACAAGAGCGCGTTACTGTATCAACACGTGCTTTGCCAACACAGTAGTAGGAAACAGAAAGTGTTTGCTCAGGTGCGACACCATAAGTTGAAGACGAGTTAGAACGCAATGTGAAAGATTGAGGTGGTTGGCTGTCCAGTTGTACATCTGCTTGAATGCTGCAGTCACCGGGCATCTCGTCAAGAATTACCGTAACCTCCTTGGATAAGTTCGTGTTGTTGGTATAACTACGCCAAATCACACTGAAGCGGACCATCATTTCCGGACAGAAAGATGATACGTTTGCATCAGCAAGAACAGTTCCGTTGGTTTTGCCTGTATTGTTGTTACCATCACCACAGCTCAGAAGACAGATGATCAGAAATAGTGTGGCTGTTGCACTCAGGATGTATTTCATGGGTTGCTATTTGAAAACCAAGATAGGTGATCTTTTTTGGTTTCACACATTATTTCTTCATCCCGGCAGCTTCCTCGTTTTCTGCAAAGCAACACGCGAGTGAAAATGCCGGGACTATATTTTTTATAACTTTCCATTCTTAAACCATAAAAAATGAAAAACACCTTAACACTCATTGTTGCTGTTGTTTGTCTTCTTGTTTCAATAAGCACCACCTCTAAAGCACAATTGTATCTTGATAATTCCTACTCAGCCGATACCATGCTGATGGATTTTTTCAACGGACATTGCGCTACTATTTCTAATGTTGATTATCATGGCGATTCAACCATGATGAGCTTTTTTGATGCCGACAGTACAGGTCTTGGTGTTCATGCAGGAATATTTTTTTCCAGCGGAAACGTACATGCTGCCAATAACCCTGCTTCCTACTGGGCGGGTGAGCAAATAGGAGTGAATGGCGACAGTTCACTCGATGCGCTTTCCAACGGCTATTATACGCTTGATGCTTCGGTGGTTGAGTTCGACCTTGTTCCTGATACTTCCGTCCTCTCCTTCAATTATGTTTTCGGTTCGGAAGAATATCCCGAATATGTGAACAGCGGATTCAATGACATCTTCGCGTTTCTCATCTCCGGTCCTAATCCTGCAGGAGGATTTTATGTGGAAGAAAACATAGCCACCCTAACGAATGATTCGGTTGTTTGCATCAACAATGTGAACGATCTGACTAATTCCGCCTAATATATCAATAATGACTCAAGTCAACACATTGCGTTTGATGGACTTACTGTGGCGCTGGATGCGATTGCAGATGTTTATCCTGATTCCGTTTATCATGTGAAAATCGCTGTGGCGGATGTGAGTGACGGCATTTTTGATTCCGGTGTTTTCCTCGGCATTGAATCCATGTGTGCTGATTCAACACTTGCGCCCCTGACTTATTTCTACTATCTGCTGAATCCGAAAACGGAACAGATTAACTCCGTTACCGTATTTAATACCACGCGCTACGCACGCAGTTTCCACTGGGATTTTGGCGATGGCTACACCACCAACCAGCGCAACCCGCCTCCGCATACTTATCAGAGTGCAGGAACTTATACCATCACACTTACCGCTAATAACTATTGCTGCTCCGACAGCTATTCTGAAACAGTTACCATCGATGCACCTAACAGCATCAGTGAATTGGCTGAAAACGGATTTACCGTTTATCCGAACCCGGTTGGTGACGATTTATATGTTCGCGCTGAAAATGGCGAGGTGGCGGTTGTTAACCTTTTTGATATTACCGGCAAATTAGTAGAATCATTTTCCTTTACTTCGGAACTGACCATTAACACTTCGGCTTATGCGGCAGGAGTTTATTTTATCAATATCGAAACCGGCAACCAATCTATTACTGATAAATTGCTGAAGAAATAAGTATTGAATGGTTAGTTAGTATCGGGTATTGAGATAAAAGAAAAGAGCGGTTGGCAGAGATGTCAGCCGCTTTTGTTTTTTTGGAAAATAGAAGTTGCCGCAATGGTTCTGTCTCAGCATTCTGCATCAGTTGGCTGCCCGACTGCCTCATTCAGGCAGGGAAACAACTGATGCCACTTCGCTGAACTCCTGACAGCAGAGGATGAAATGAGATGAAAAAGGTAAACAGAATCTGTGTTTATTTTTTTTGGTTGCGTCAGGTGGAAACACATACACCACCAAAGGGTGTGAATCTTATAACTCTCTTCTCTAATTGTGTAATGCAACGGATAAGCAAGGGCTTCACTTTTGCATCGCGCTAATGTAATCGCAATCTAAAAAGAAAAAAATGAAAACAATACTACTTTCCGCGTGTGTGCTGATTGTTATTTCTGCATCCGCTCAAAATCAACAGAACAATTTTACCCTTCCGGCTAACACTACTATCCCGCATCCGGATATTAATTATCTCGGTTCAATCGAATTGCCGATGAACCAACCCTGCGGAATGCCTCAACAACATAACATGACTTCTTTGCAATCAGCTGAAACATCCGCTGATTTGAGTTCGCGCATTTTGGGTTATCGTCATGATATACATAATGCAGGTTCATGGTACAACACTGATTCTACCAAATACAGCTGGACAGACCTCCAGGGTTATGATCCGAATTGGGGTTGGGAAAATGACGAGCAAACAAGTTACTTCTACAATTCAGGAAATTGGGAGCCAACAACGCAGTTCTGTCAAACCTTTAATGCAAACGACCAGGTCATTCTCTATCAGAACGATGATTATACCGCGGGAACATGGGGGGGTGACAACCGTTCCGAATACATATGGGACAGTTATAACCGCTACACTCAGAAAACAGATTACAATTGGAATTCTGCTAACATGGCGTGGGGCAGTGTATGGCGCTACAACTATACTTATCACGGCATTAGCGGTTTAAGTTGTGACGAATATCTTGTTGAAAAATGGGTTTCGGGAAATTGGAGAAATGAATACAGATATGTGTACACGTATGATGCAAACGACAAGATTCTAACTTACGTTTATCAGCCGTGGAATGTGAGTGAAGGAGACTGGGACGTATATTGCGAGGTTACTTATACTTACAGTTCCAACGGAAAGGTTTCAGATGTGACCATCAGGCAGTGGATTTCGGGCGCATGGGTTGATACTTACCAAACCGCTTTTGAATACGAGGCAAATGATCTGCTGGCTATGGAAACATATTATTACTATGATAACGCTGACTTGATCGGGCTGTACCAACTCTCTTATACTTATGATGCCAATAATTTCAAGAACTCCTTCATTCAGTACGAATGGGATAGTGCTGGTTGGGTTGAAAATTTCCGCTTCCTCTACATTAACGATGGCGAGGGCTATTTAATCAGTGATACTTACCAGAATTGGGCAGACAGCGTTTGGGTAAATAATTTCAAATCTGAATATACCTATAACAGTTACGATCAACTGTTAACCCATTACAGAAGCCAATGGATCAGCGAAGCATGGGCGTTTCTTTATCGTGATATTTATACTTATGAAGAATTTGGCGAAGAACCACCACCACCTAACACAATTGCAGAAGTAGCGAATGACGGCATGATAGTCTATCCAAATCCGTTCACTGATCAGTTGTTACTTCGCAGCAATGAATCAGCAGTTGAACAAACACTGCTTACCATCTTTGATGCATCAGGAAATGAAATTTACACTGCTCCTTTTGCTGGCAACACACAACTCACAACTTTCAACTGGTCTTCGGGAGTTTATTTCTATCAGATTCAAACTTCTGATGGAATTTCATCCGGCAAATTGATCAAACAATAGTTTTTTATTCGTTGAGATAAAAATGGCAACTCGTTCAGACCTTTCGACCTGACAGTTTATTTTGCTCTGCCGCGTCAGTTGCCTGCCCGACTGACATCATTCAGGCGGGGAAACAACTGACGACACTTTGCGGAACTCCTGACAGCAGAGAAACACCAATTTGGAAATGGTGACTTTCGTTTTCATCATTCTCAAAATATTCATTTCACTTTTAAAGAAAACGAAATAAAAACAGCACGATAGCATGATGCAGATTCCGCTACGCTTCAAAATCTTTGCAGGGGGTGAAGTTGCTTTGACACAACTTCCTTCCAGACAAATTTACATACGCGTAAAACTGCTGAGGCAGAACAAAACATTGATCTGTTTTGCTTTACGTTGATGAGAACGTCATTGGACCTTCAGACCAGGCTCTTTTTGCTAAACTTTTCCTGACCTCAATTTATTACTCTCGCGTGAACACGAAATTTTGAGTAGATGTCAATTTCGTGCTGTTCAACGATAGTACTGTCCGTTACTACGGTCACATGAAAACTGAAACTCGATTCGCTGAAATATGCCCTCAGGTTATCGGAAGTAACTTCCAGATCAAGTTGATTCCCCACATTATCGGGCACATTATCTTTCCATGCAATTCTTTTTTCAGTCAAATTTCCTGCAACCATGCAAACAGAAATTGAACTGAGGAAATTAAAATTTTCAGCCGAAGGAGAAGTAATTGTTAATGTTGATTCAGAAAGATTAACCTTATCAATCTTGTCTGTAACAGTATGATAAGCAGCAAATACTGAATCCGCATCATTCGGTACATCGGGTGAATAAATACTAACCGGTTGCCCTGTGCTGATAATGACAGGCAGTGTTACATGGGCAGTGTATTGCAAATTGAAAGCCGTTAGCTCATTCAATTTTTTACAGGCTGTCAACGAGATGATAAAACTCAGTATTACAACTATTACATATCTCAAAACATACGGGTTTTAGTACATTCAAAAGTACGACAACGGCTAAGCCAATATCTCATTTACTTTATGGTGGTGACAACACCAACTGAGGCGGAGACAAGTTCAGGATGTTCCTCAATATATTTTTTCAACATACTTTGAAGTGACTCATAATACCCAGCGAGATCCTTCCTGGTAACTTCCGGTTCTTTCTTATCCGGAATGGTCTCTGTCATTGCTTCAATATATTTTGACAATTCAGGATATTTTTCCTTAATCAGCATGGTGATTTGCAGAATGTCCTCATTCAATTTTTTCTCTATTTCCATGATCAGTTAATTGGGTTTAAAAAGCAAAGTTGATTTACTCCCCACGACAAATTATTATACTATTTCTTAAATAGATTACATCATTCACACATGATGTTTCCTCCTTTAAATAAAAAGAGAAACAAAGCCAACGCAGGGAGACACGGAGTGGGCAAAAAATCATTGATTTGCGTTTGGTCGTTTATTCTTTCGTTTCAAAAAATCCATGGAGTTTAATAAACGTTTCATACTCCTGTGTAAAATCTTGTTTGCGGTGATGTGATTTTTGATTTTTTATGTATTGATACACTTTTTTCAATTGCGATTCACTCACTGAATAGGCAGCATATCCGGTTTGCCATAAAAATTTTGATGTTATTAAATCCTGTTCGTTTATCCAATGCGAGGAAGCCCCTTTTATTTGCTTGATGATTTCAGCAATTGATTTTTGCGGATTCAAAAGAAATAAGGAATGAACATGATCGGGCATACCGTTGATGATGCGCACAGGGCAACCCGTTTCAACAAATTGTTGCCTCATATAATCATGAATTTTTCTCTCCTGATTTATTTGAATCAGCGGGACGCGTTCTTTGGTTGCCCAGATAGCATGAATCCAAATTTTGTTGAATGAATGCGGCATAATCTGTTATTGCGTTTTTATTTCCATCTGCTGTTTAAACCGTTGAAACGGTTCAAATCCTGATTCCGTCATAGCCCACGGTTTAAACATAGCCCACGATTCCAACATAGCCCACGGTTTAAACCGTGGGCTATGTTGAATTGAAATATCATGCGAAATGGTTTTAACCATTTTTTTCATTTATCATACAACAAAAATAAAATCAAGAGCAGATCGGGAAGTTGCCTGCCCGACTGAGTCATTCATGCGGGGAAACAACTGACGCCACTCGGGGAAGAACTGACAGCACGGATTGTGGGTGTTTGATCGTGCGAATGATTTGGTTTATCTTTGAGTATATTAAATTTTTTTACAATGGGAATAGTAATTGATGTCCAAAAACGAATCAAGAGAGGAGTGTCTAGGTTCGTCTTGTCTGCGCTATCATGCGCAGGCGTCAGTTGTTGATTCTCATCATTTGTGCGGTAGTGCATGAAACATATATGCGCTTACCAAAAATTGTTCTTTGTATTATAATTTATATTGGCATTCATGTGATAATTGAAACAATGCTAAAGAAAAGAAACAACAGACGAAAGAAATCATAGCTTGCTATGATTGTAGAGTAATCTCCAACTCGAGTCTACCCGCATCAAAGGTGAGAGCCCAACAGAAATGTTGGGTTTTTTTTATTTGAGGAGGTTTGTATCTCATTCGTTTTTATTCATCACGCAGCTTTCTCCCTATACACAAACCCCACACACGAGTGAAGCTGCTGGGACTTAAGTATTTCATTACATGCATTTTTTGGCTTTGCAGGTGACAAGAGGCTGACCGAGAACTCACTGTTCGAGGTTAGTAAATAAAAATCTATTCCTCTTCATGGGCTAATAGATTTGCTTCATGAGCAAATTCAAACCAATTCAAGACT